>FWWM01015627.1_pt1 | contig 11555 bp, 9 predicted proteins | sample 2228351 | NCBI WGS metagenome assembly FWWM01 (sample SAMEA103939774, study PRJEB20133) | metagenome
CCCACATCAGCCCCGATGTCGCCGCCTTTCCGCCCGTCATCCTCGACCGCCTGGACCTCTCGGCTTCCGAACTCCTTGCCCCGATCAACAAGGGCACTGGAGGTGGGGAGAATCGACCTGACGCTCACATCAAACAGTTTCGGCGGCGGTTGACAGGGAAACGGGCTTCCGGATAGACTAGGTGCTCGGCTAAGCGATGTCTTCTGCGCCATCCGAGCGTCCGGAAGCCCAGGACGAGACCCGGTGGATGGTGGAGGAGATCCACCGGCTGCGACGGGATCGGAACGCCGTCATCCTGGCACATAACTACCAGCTCCCAGAGATCCAGGACCTCGCGGACTTCGTGGGCGACTCCTTGGGGCTCGCGCAGGCAGCAGCCAGAACGGACGCGGACGTGATCGTGTTCTGTGGCGTCCACTTCATGGCGGAGACTGCCGCCATCCTCTGCCCGGACAAGACCGTGCTGCTGCCGGACCTGGAGGCCGGTTGCTCCCTCGCGGCCACCATTACTGCGGAACAGCTGCGGGCGTGGAAGCGGGAGCATCCCGGAGCCGTGGTGGTGGCGTACGTGAACACCAGCGCGGAGGTGAAGGCAGAGAGCGACTATTGCTGTACGTCCACCAATGCGGCCCGGGTGGTGGCGTCTATTCCGGAGGACAAGGAGATCCTGTTCCTGCCGGATTTCTTCCTTGGAAGTTACGTGGCCCGGATCACTGGCCGTCGGCTTTACCTGTGGATGGGGGAGTGTCACGTGCACGCGGGGTTTCGGCCGGAGGACGTCGCCGCGCTGCAGCGGGCCCACCCTGACGCAGAGCTCCTGATCCACCCCGAGTGCGGGTGCGTGACCTCCTGCATGTACTTCCTCGCTTCCGGGGACCTGCCCGCCGAGCGCACGCACATCCTCTCCACGGAGGGGATGATCCGCCGGGCCCGATCCTCCCCTGCCCAGACCTTCCTGGTGGCCACGGAGACAGGGATCCTCCACCGCATGCGCAAGGAAGCGCCCGGCAAGACCTTCCTACCCGTGCGAGAGGACGCCATCTGCCAGTACATGAAGAAGATCACCCTCGACAAGCTCTACCGGTCCCTCCGGGACGGGGTGTACGAGGTGCGGGTGGATCCCCACATCGCCGCGCGGGCGCGGGGGGCCATCGAGCGGATGCTGGCCCTGAGCTGAGGATGCGGAGAGAGCTCCCACCTCTGGCGCTGGCACGCATCGTAACCGCCTCCCTCCAGGAGGACCTCCCCTGGGGAGATCTCACCACCGAGTCCCTCTTCCCGACGGCCCTCTGGGCGCGGAGGGAGGTGGTGGCAAAGAGGCCGGGGGTCCTCGCGGGCGTTCCGGTCCTGGAGGCGGTGTTCCAACGCTTGAGTCCCGAGGTCAAGGTAACGGTTGGATGCTCGGAGGGAGCGGAGGTGGAGCCCGGCCAGGTGGTAGCGGTGGTGGAGGGGGATGCTCGGGCGCTGCTCGCCGGGGAACGGGTGGCCCTCAACTTCGGACTGAGCGACGGGGTGCTGGTGAAGGATAACCACCTAAGCCTCCTGCGCCGCGAAGGCGTCTCCCTGCGGGAAGCCCTGGCGCGGATCCGATCCCGGGTCCCCCATGGGGTGCGCATCCAGGTGGAGGTGACGGACCTCGAGCAAGTGGAGGAGGCGTTGGAGGCCGGAGCGGATGCGCTGCTCCTGGACAACATGGATCTCGTGACTCTGCGGGAAGCCGTGGCACGGTGTCGGGGCCGCGCCATCACGGAGGCCTCAGGGGGGTCACCCTCGAGACCGTGCGGGCCGTGGCGGAGACCGGCGTGGACCTCATCTCCGTAGGTGCCCTCACGCACTCCGCCCCTGCCCTGGACCTGAGCCTCGAGCTCCGGTAACCTACCGGTTGCGGTCCGCGGCCACCTCGTAGCTCGTGTTGGTGGCCTCGAAGAAGTTCACGATCTCGGGCACGTCCACCTCCGTGGCCATCCAGGGCGCGGGGTTAGGGGTGTGGAATGAGGCGCCCAACCCCAGCTCTTCCAGCCGCCGGTCCGTGACGTACTCCACGTACGCGTTCAGCACCTCCGCACTCACCCCGATGAGGGGCTGAGGGAGCAGGACCCGGTTGTAGGCCCGCTCCAGCTCCACCGCCTGTAGGATCAGGCGCCGGAGCTCCTCACCGAGTTCCGGGGTCAGGAGGTCCGGGTCCTTGCTGAGGAGCTCGGTGATGAGGTGGATGCCGAAGCTCAGGTGCAGGCTCTCGTCCTTGAGGGTCCAGTCCACGATGGTCCCGAGTCCCCGCAGGAGGTTGCGGCGGCGGAAGGTGTAGGCGAACAGGAACCCGCCGTAGAAGAACACGCCCTCCAGGATCACGTAGTAGCCCACCAGGTTGCGCAGAAACCGCCGCCGGTCCTCCACCCGACGCATGTCCAGGGGCTCCAGCATCGGCCGGCTGATGTCGGTGAGGAACGCTTCCTTCGCCCGGACGGCGGGCTCGTCCCGGTGCAGCCGAAACACCCGCTCCCGATCCACGGGCAGGGTCTTCAGGACGTACTCGAAGGCCATGGTGTGGTTCGCTTCCTCCCAGATCTGGCGGGCGAGGTACAGCCGCGCTTCCGGGGCCGTCACGTACCGGTAGATGGAGAGCACCAGGTTGTGAGTCACGAGGGACTCCATCGGATTGAAGAACCCCAGCAGGACCTCCACGGCCCGCTTCTCCTCCTCACTCAGCCTCAGCTCCCAGTCCCGGACGTCGTCCGCCATCGACACCTCCTCCGGGAACCAAGTGTTGCGCTTACCCTGCTGGGCGTGGGCGTAGGCCCAGGGGTAGCTCAGGGGGAAGAGCTGGACGGGTTCGAGAGGGTCACCTCCGATGAGGGGCCGCATCTTCTCACCTCCTCACGATCCGCAGGACTCGCAGTGGGCCGCGCAGGCCGCACCTTCGGGCACGTCCAGGTTCCAGCGCAGCTTCTTGCGGGCCTTGTTGACCTGGATGGTGCTGGGCTCCGCGTACATGCGGGGGGCCATGAACAGGTAGTAGGTGCTCTTGAGCCCCGCCCGCCAGGCCTCCAGGTACACCCGCTCCATGGCCTCAAGGCGTCGGTCCTGGAGGTACAGGTTGCGCGAGATCCCCTGGTCCACCCACTTCTGTGCTACCGCGGCCACGCGGATGTAGGCCTCGGGCGGGATCCGATACGCGGTGCGGTGGATCTCCCGCAGTGGGGCAGGGATCTCCGGAATCCCCTCGAGGTCTCCCCGTTCCTCCAGGATACGCTCCCGCACCCGCTCCCACAGCCCCATCTCCTGCAGTTGCTCAACCAGCACCCGGTTGAACTCGAGGAACTTGCCCGAGAGGGTGGAGCGGGCAAAGAGGTTGGCGTAGTAGGGGTCGATCCCGGGGGTGGTGCCCGCGATGAGGCTGATGGTGGCCGTCGGAGCGATGGCCATCACCGTGCCGTTCCGCATCCCGCGCCGACAGCGGCTCCGCAGCATACTCCAGTCCAGCCGCGCGGACCGGTCCACGGTGACCGTCCCCCGGAGCGCGGCGAGTTCCTCCAGGGTATCAAGCGGCACCTGTCCCCGGGCCCACCGGCTTTCCGGGAAGGAGGGGAAGGGACCGCGCTCCTCTGCGAGCTCGCAGCTCGTGGCGATGGCCAGGTAGCTCACAAGCTCCGTCACCCGGTCCACAAGTTCGACGGCGGCCTCGTCCCCGTAACGCATCCCGAGGCGGGCGAAGACCTCCGCAAGCCCCATGATCCCGAGCCCGACCGGCCGGTGGCGGAGGTTGCCTCGACGGGCCCGATCCGTAGGGTAAAGGTTCAGGTCGATGACGTTGTCGAGCCCCCGCATGGCAAGCCGCACGGTGCGTGCGAGCTTCGCTTCATCCATCCCGTCCCGGGTGAGGTGGCGGGCGAGGTTGATGCTGGCGAGGTTGCAGACCGCCATCTCCTCCGGGGAAGTGGGCAGGTGCACCTCGGTGCAGAGGTTGCTGGAGTGCACAATACCGGGGAGCATGCTGCGGGCGTTGCTGGTGTCCTTAAAGGCGATCCACGGGTGAGAGGTCTCCTGGAGGGTGGCGAGGATCTCCCGGAACAGAGCCCTCGCGCTCTCCACCCGGAAGGCGCGGGATGGGATGCGGCCGGCCTGGGCGTCCGCGATCCGGCGGCGGTAGGCCAGGGAGAACTCCTCCCCCCACAGCTCCGAGAGCTCCGGGGTGTAGAGGGGGTCGAAGAGGTACCAGGGTTCGTCCTGCTCCACCCGCTTAAAGAACTCGTCGGGGATCCACAGGGCGGTGTTGAGGCTGGGAGCCCGGAGGTACGGGTCTCCGGAGTTCCGCTTGAGGTCCAGGAACGCCCGGATCTCCAGGTGCCAGGGCTCCAGGTACACCGCCAAAGTCCCGCGACGCCTTCCCCCTTGGCTGATGGCCTTGATGAGGGCGTCGAACAGGTGGACGAACGGGATGATCCCGGAGCTCGTGCCGTTGATCCCCCGCACGGGTGAGCCGCCGGCCCGCAGCTTGGTCACCGATGCGCCGATCCCGCCTGCATACTTCGCGATCTGCCCGAACTCCACGCAGGACTGCAGGATGTGGTCCATGGAGTCGAGGACGTCGGAGACGTAGCAGCTGCTGAGCTGGTGGTGCGGGGTGCCCGCGTTGAAGAGGGTTGGGGTGCTCGGCAGGTACAGGAGGGAGCTTGTGGCCTCGTAGAACGCCACGGCCCACCGCTCGGGCTCCTGCTCCGCGAGGGCAAGCCCCATGCCGACCCGTAGGAACAGGTACTGCGGGAGCTCGAGGATCGTCCGGCCCTCCGGGTCCCGCACCAGGTACCGGTCCGCGAGGGTATAGAGGCCGATGAGGGGCAGGAGCTCGTCCCGCTCAGGACGCAGGCTCAGGGCGAGGGCGTCGAGGTCAAACCGCAATAGCCTCTCGTCCAGGGCCCCGATCTTCACCCCTCGCCTCACGTAGGCCGCAAAGCCCGCTCGGTACGTGGTCAGGTCGGGCTCAGGGGTCCCGAGCACCTCCCGGTACAGACGCCGCAGCAGCAGCCGGCAACAGATCCGCTCGTACGTGGGGTCCTCGTGCACCCGGGCCTGCGCGGCGACAAGGGCCGCGACTTCCTCCTCGCCGGCCGGAGCGTCCCGGAGGGCAGGGTCTTGGAGGAGCCGCTCGACGAGGACTTCCGCGCGGGGAAGGCCGCGACTCACCCGCTCGAGCTCAGGAAGTACCGCAGCGCGCATCGGGCACCTCCGTCCTCAGGAAGGCTTGTCCGGATCCACGGCGCCACGGGAAGGGACGGAATGCCCCTGCCTTCGCTGCTCCGCCTCGCCCCACTCCACGAGGGCGCCGCGGACCCGACCTGCCGGCAGGTCTTCGGACTCGGGTTCCTCCGGATCGGACACCTTCCCAGGCAATCGCCCAGTGGCGTACCGTCCTCTCCGTCCCCCTCACCGCGGCGGGCCCGTCCCGGACTCGCACCTCCCTCCGGTGCTACACCGGCGTTCCCTTTTAACCCCGAAAGGGGACCGACAGGCGCTATATCTTGTGTTCAACCAAAACCATAACACCTAGATATTGGGTTGTCAAGCAGTTGGCGCAATTCTGGCGAACTCGTCAGGTCAAACCTCCCCACCCCCGCCCCATCTTCTGGGTGAGGAGGATGGAGGCCTTCCTGCGCCAACATGGAAGCAGTTGGCGCAATTCTGGTGAGGTTTCTTGGCGGACGCGGCGGCCGGTTTTTCGGGATAATGGAGGCGTGACGGGAGCGCAGCGGCTTAGCCTCAGCGCCCTCGGGGTGGCGGTGCTCGTGGCCATCCTGGGCGCGGTCTTCCTGGAAGCCCCCCGGTCGTGCGTGGGCTGGCCGCTTTGCGGGGGCCGGTTGCTCCCCCCTCCGGGCGGGTTGGGGCTGGTGGAGTGGATCCACAGGGCCCTGGCCGCGGTCCTCACGGTCTTCGTGGTGCTCCTGTGGCAAGCCTCCCAAAAGCAGGGGCGGAGGCTGCGGCTTCTCTCGCTTGGGAGTCTCGTGGTGGTGGCGGCACAGGTGCTCATCGGAGCCCGGATCGCGTTGGGCGAGGAGTCCTGGGCCTTGTCGGTCGCCCACCGGCTCCTCGGCTTCGGCTCCGTCTACCTCCTGGGGCTCGCGTGCGTGGCCGCCTTCAGGCGGCCGCAGGCCCAGGTGGGGCTCCTCGCCGCCGGGCTGGGGCTCGTGGCCCTGGGGGTGGTCTCCGCGGGGAACGGGTGGGTGGCCGGGGCGGTTGCGGTCCTCATCGGGCTTGGGCTCCGGCGTTGGGGCACCTCGTCGGACGTGAGGCTCGTGGCGAGCTGGGTGGCCGCGCTGGGTACCCTCCAGCTTGGAGTCAGGGCCCTGGGAAGTGAAGGTTTAGGAAGCGCGGTGGTGGACGCGGTGGCGGGGGTGGGAGTGGTAGGGGCTCTGGGGGTGGCCGCGGGACTGAGGGAGACCGACCCGCCCGCGGTGCGAGCCCCGAGGGCGGGGTTGGGGGTTTACTGGGAACTTACCAAGCCCAGGATCGTGCTGCTGCTCCTCGTGACCACGGCCTGCGCCATGCTCGTGGCGGCAGGAAAGGACCTCCCCGTGGGCGTGCTCCTCGCCACGGTGGTGGGCGGAGGCCTGAGCGCCGCGGGGGCCAACGCCGTAAACCAGGTCCTGGACCGGGACGTCGACGCGGTGATGCACCGGACCCGGCGGCGTCCCCTCGTCACGGGCCGCTTGAACGCTCCGCACGCCCTCGCCTTCGGCGTGGTCCTGGGGCTCGTGTCGTTCGCCCTGATGGCGGTCCTCATTAACCTCCTCGCGGCCACCCTCGCGGCGCTCGGGTACCTCTTCTACGTGCTCGCCTACTCCGTGTGGCTGAAGCGGACCACGGACCAGAACATCGTGATCGGCGGCGCGGCCGGAGCGGTTCCGCCCCTCGTGGGATGGGCCGCGGTCACGGATCGGCTTGACCTCCTGGCGCTCGGGATGTTCCTCGTGGTGTTCCTGTGGACGCCCCCTCACTTCTGGGCCCTCGCCCTGGTCCGGCGGGAGGACTACGCCCGGGCGGGGATCCCCATGCTGCCCGTGGTGCGGGGAGAGGCCCGGACGCGGCGGGAGATCCTCCTGTACACCGTCGTGCTCGTGGCCTGCACCCTCGGGATCGCGGGCCTGGGCCGCACGGGCTCCGTCTACCTCGCGAGTGCCGCGGTGCTGGGGGTCCTCCTCCTGCGGCGCGCCTGGCGGCTTTTCCGGGAGCAAAGTCCCCAGGCCGCCTGGTCGCTATTCACCTTCAGCAACCTTTACCTCGCCCTGCTGTTCGCGGCGTTCGTGGTGGACCGGTTCGTGCGCACGGCGTCCGTGTGAGGGCACGCCGAACGCCGCGGCTCACGGGTGGGAGGCGGCCTCCGCGGGCCGGTGGTCCGGACAGTCCAGGCGGAGGTGCACTTCCCCCAAGGGCGCATCCACGAAGGCGCAGTGGTGGGGGCGGAGGGGGTCGGGGTGGACGTTGGGTCGGAAGTAGGCGCAGGTGAAGCACATGCGCGCTAGAGGAATCTCCCCCCGCTCCTGCAGGGCGCGGATCATCTTCAGGAGGGCCCGCAACAGCACCGACCGCTCCTCGGGCGCAAGACCCTCCACCGCCTCGAGGAGCACATCCGGCCACAGGCGCAGGCGGCGGGCGAGCCGCCTTCCCGCGGGCGTGAGGGAGAGCGCGCGGGACCGGCGGTCCTGCGGGCTTGTGCGCTTGCTCACCAACCCCTTGCGGACCAGCGCCTCCACGGCGTCGCTGGCCGTCGGGAGCGTCACCGCCAGGGCCTGAGCGACCTCCGAGACCGGTACGGCCTGCGGCTCCCGGCTCAACAGGTAGGTGAGGATCTGGACCTGGGTGGGGGTGAGGGCGTGCGGGTAGGCGTGCTGCCAGGCGCGGTGGCGAAGCGTGAGCCCCAGCTTCACCAGCCCCTGCACCACCTTCTGGGCGATTTGCCCCTCTTCCGCCGCAAAGGGATCCGGCCGCTGCGCCAAGGTCTTGACCTCCTCCCCGGTCTAGGGTATTTGATTAGTAGTCCTAAGTAAATGCACCGTCCGGAGGTGTGCCATGCGCATCCGTCGGCCCGTTCTGGTGCTCCTCGCGGCCCTGGCCCTGCTCCTCGGGGCAATCTCCCTCCCCCTCGCAGCTCCGCGGGGCGAGCGGACCTACCGGGTGACCATGAAGCTCTGGAAGGCCACGGTGGAGGGCGTCTCCACCCTTGCGGTGACCAACGACCCCGCGGACGCCATCGCCTACGCGGGAGAGCGGGTGGTGTTCGTGGTGCGGAACCAGAGCCCGATTCCGGAGGGGTTCGCCATCGACGCCTACGGCATCCGGGAGACCCTGCAGCCCAACGAGACCAAGCGGATCGTGATCCCGAGGGTCCGGGCCGGAGCGTTCACCATCTACTGCCACCTGCACCCCTGGAGCGTGCACCAAACGGGAACCCTGCTCGTCCTCTCCCGCTAGCTTCCTAGGGTCGGACGGGCCGCGGTGTCCCCCGGATCCACGGGAGGGCCGCGGCCCCGACTCCCACCAGCACGAGCAGCCCCACCACAAGCCCCGGGAGGAGCCGGGATGGGGCCCCAAGGCCGGAGACCTCGAGGACCACGACCGAGCCCGGCGGCAGGTTCTCCCCCCAGATCCGGAGCACGGGTTTCCCCTGGACCGTGCGGGCCTCCTTCCGCGCAAGGGCTGGGCTGTGGACCTCAAGGGGCTTTGGCACGAACACGTCGAGGGCCGCCACGGGCAGGGTGACGGGAAGGGTCAGGGTGATCCGGGTCGTCCGGTAGGGGATGCGGTAGGAGAATACGATCTCCCGGAAGCCGGGGGTGACGGGCAGGGAGTCCACGAGGGCGCCGTCGGCGTCGAGGCCGACGGGTACCATGCCCTGCCGCACGGACACCTCCCGGGCGCCGGCGGGAAGGGGAATCCGCACGGTTTGGCCGTCGGAGCCCACGTAGGTCCGCAGGCGCCGGTTTGCCAGCACCACCACCTCCCGCACCTCCAGGACGCCGACTTGAACCGGCTCCAGGAGGAGCACCCGATGGACGATTCCAAGCCCCCCTGGATCGCCCGTGGTCTCGTACACCCGGACGGTGACCTCCAGCCGGCCGCCCGCGGGACGGAGGGGCCCTTCGGTGTAGACCACGCCGCGGTAGAAGACCTGCACCGCGTACGCCCGGAACGAGGGGTCCATGCGGACCGCGAAACGTCCTCCTTCATCCGTGCGGGCGGCCTTCTCCTGCATTCCCCGTCCCGCGGCCATCCCCACCACCCGCACCTCCACCCCGCGGACAGGACCACCCCGCTCCCCGTGCACCACCCGGCCGGAGACGAGGAGGGACTCAGAGGCAAAGACCCTGAGGGGGATCAGGGCGAGCCCCAGGAGCACCAGCAGGGCCTTAACCCGCGTCCTCATCGAGACCCGGCCCGCCCTCTTCCGGAGGCGGTCCAGCGCCCCTCCCGAACCGCACCACCACGTACAGAAGCCCGACGAGGACGGCCAGGGCCGGCGCGAGCCACGCCACGACCCCAACCCCCCTCGGAGGGGGTTCCGCGAGGACCCCTTCCCCATACCGCTCCACGAAGTACGCCACGATGGACTCCGGAGACTCACCCCGCTGGAGCCGCTCGCGGATGATGGCCCGCATCTGGGCCGCCAGCTCCGAGGTGGACTCCGCCACGGTACGGCCCGCGCACACCGGACACATGAGCCGGCTCGCCACCTCCCGCACCCGGTCGTCGAGGCTAGCGGCGGAGGCGGCCGCACCGATGAGGAGCACTACTCCCACGGTCAATAGCCCACGCATGCGCGTCACCCGCCCCGAGATCCGTTCCGGGCGGTTCGGTCCGGCCAGGCCGCGACCACCGTCCCGAGGAGGAAGAGAATTCCCCCGGCCCAGATCCACCGCACCAGAGGGTTCACCCAGACCCGGAAGGTGGCGCGTCCTGAGGGGTCGAAGGCCTCCAGCACCACGTACAGGTCCTCCCGGAAGGTGCTGCGGATGGCCGGGCGGCTTACGGGCTGGTCCCACCGAGGGTAGTAGAGCCGTATGGGGTGCAGGATCCAGTGCCGCGTGCCGCTCCGGACCTCCAGGTCCGCCCGGGTCACCTGGACGCCCGGGGCCTCCCCGCCCCAAAGGCCCCGGTAGGTGATCTCGTAGCGGCCTACCCGAAACCGCTCGCCCGGCCGCACCGTGGCCTCCCGCTCCTGGACGTAGGCGTGGCTAGCGACGATCCCGACCGTCATCACGAGCACCGCGAGGTGCACGAGGTACCCGCCGTACCGCCGCCGCTGGTCCCGGAAGAGCTGCCAGAGGGCGGCCGGGTACGGCACGCCGTGGGCCGTCCGGGCCGAAGCTCCCCGGTGGTACGCCTGCAGGGTAGCCGCAGCCGCGAAGGCCACCGCCGCAAGGCCCGCCACCACCCCGGGCCTCCGCAGCAGGACAGCCGCCGCGATCCCTGTGCCGAGCAGGACCGCGAGCGGAAACCGGAACCGCAGGAGGACACCGGCGGCGGCACGGCGCCAGGGGAGGAGGGTACCGAGGCCCATGAGGAGCACCAACGCCACCCCGATGGGGGCGCTGACCTTGCGGAAGTAGGGCGGCCCCACGAACACCTGCACGCCCTGCACCGCCTCCGTGATCACGGGGAAGAGGGTCCCGAGCAGGACCGCGAAGGCGAACCCCAAGAACAGCACGTTGTTGAACAGGAACGCACCCTCCCGGGAAGCGAGGGAGAGCGTCACCTCTCGGTCCCGCAGCTGGTCCCACCGCCACGCGGCGAGGCCGAAGGAAAACCCGAGCAGGGCGCCGAGGTAGGCGAGGAAGGGGACGGCGATCTCGGACTGCGCGAAGGTGTGGACGGAAGCCACCAACCCCGTGCGGGTGAGGAACGTCCCGAGTTGCCCGAGCGCGAAGGTGAGGATCACCAGCATCGCGTTCCACGCGGCGAAGATCCCGCGGCGCTCCTGGATCAGGGCGGAGTGGAGGTAGGCGGTTCCCACGAGCCACGGCATCAAGGCCGCGTTCTCCACCGGGTCCCACCCCCAGTACCCGCCCCAGCCCAGCACCCGGTAGGCCCACCACCCGCCTGCGAGCAGCCCCGCGCTCAGGGCCGCCCAGGCGAGGAACGTCCAGCTCCGGGTGGTCCGGATCCAGCTCCCGTCCAGCTTTCCCGTGAGCAGGGCGGCCATAGTGAAGGCGTAGGGGACCGAGAACCCCACAAACCCGAGGTACAGGAGCGGCGGGTGGACCACCATTCCAGGATCCAGCAGGAGCGGGTTCAGGCCCCGGCCGTCCGGGGGCGGGACCTCGAGGGTGCGGAAGGGGTTCTCGAAGACGGCGACCAGCACGAGGAAGAACGCGAGCACCCCGACGAGCACGGCCACCGCGTAGGGTAGGAGGACCGGATCCGTGTGGCGGTGGCGCAGCTGCACAAGGGCCAAAAACCCCGCGAGCATCCAGGTCCAGAACAGCAGCGAGCCGGCCTGTCCACCCCACAGCCCGCTCAGCCGGTAGAGCAGCGGGGTGTCGAGGCTGCTGTTGCGGGCCACGTAC
>FWWM01015631.1_pt1 | contig 11553 bp, 8 predicted proteins | sample 2228351 | NCBI WGS metagenome assembly FWWM01 (sample SAMEA103939774, study PRJEB20133) | metagenome
TGTGCCTGAAGTGGGCTTCTGTTTGGCAGGGCAGACACGGGGGTCTGCCCCTACAGGTAGGGCGATTGAGTAGGGGCGCACCCCCGTGTGCGCCCCTTTTGTATTCTCCCTCAAAAAAGTGTCGTGCAGTAAGCCCACAGCGTGGGAGAGGGACAGGGGGTGAGGGCTGAAGGAGAAGCATACGGGCGAGACGCCCCGTGCTACAACAATAGAGGGGCAGGGGGTGAGAGTTCTTCCATAGGTACAATCTTATCGATGATGACACCAGTGGTTTTGGTCGGGATGAGCACCTCCGAGTTGCGTGAGTGGGTCTCTCATCAGTTTGGGGAGCCTGCTTATCGGGGCAATCAGATTGTAGGGTGGGTCTACCGCAAAGCGGTGGACTCGATTCAGGCGATGAGCAACCTCCCTGCGCGCCTGCGCGCCCAACTGAGTGAGGTGGCGGTCGTCTCGCCCAACCAGATCGATGTCACCCAGCGTTCCCGTGATGGTGTCGTCAAGTGCCTGCTGAAACTCTCCGACGAGAGCGAAGTCGAGTGCGTGTTGTTGCCCTACGAGGAGCGCGTCTCAGTCTGCCTTTCGACTCAGGTGGGCTGTGCGATGGGCTGTCGGTTCTGTGCGACGGCGCAGGGAGGCTACACACGCAACCTGAGCGCGGGCGAGATTGTCGACCAACTACTCCATCTTCAGCGACTGAGCGACCGCCCAATTACCCATGTGGTGCTGATGGGGATGGGCGAGCCGTTGCTGAACCTACCGAATGTCGTGCGCGCCATACGCCTGATACACGATGAAGTCGGTATCAGCATGCGCCGTATCACCCTCTCCACAGTTGGCATCGTGCCCAAAATTTATGAGTTAGCCGAGCATCAGCTGCCGATTACGCTTGCCATCTCGCTCCACGCGCCTGATGACGAGACCCGTGCCAAAATCATGCCTGTGAACCGCAAGTGGGATGTGGCGACTCTGTTGCAGTCGGCACGGGACTACTTTGAGCGCACGCGTCGGCGCGTGACTTTTGAGTATCTGCTCCTGCGCGAGGTGAACGATACGCCCGAACACGCCAATCGGCTCGCTCAACGGCTTCGGGGATTGCCCTGTTTGGTGAACCTCATCCCCTTCAACTATGTTGCCACGCCAGACAACTACCAACGCCCCGAACCCGAGCGCGTCCAGCGGTTCCGACGGATTTTGGAAGAGGCAGGCATCGAGGTCACCCAGCGTGTGGAGCGCGGGCACGATATCGATGCTGCGTGCGGGCAACTGCGTGGTAAGCACTTGGGCAAGCCGATTCCCTTGCGCGTTGTGCAGTCTTGAGGACAGGTGTCAATCGGCAGGAGGCAATTGGAAAGCCGATAGAGGGGAGAGTTCGTCGTCCTGAACCGAGAGGAAAGTTCTACTCCCCTCTCCCGAATCTTCGAGAGAGGGGAAGAGGATGAGAGTGGCTACTTGCCACCCAGCAGAGGTGTCCACTGCGCCAGGATTGGCGCAATCACCAACGAGACGATGCTCATCAGCTTGATAAGGATGTTCATGCTGGGACCGGTGGTATCTTTGAAGGGGTCGCCGACGGTATCGCCCACGACCGCTGCCTTGTGCGGGTCGCTTCCCTTACCGCCTTCGTGTCCCTCCTCAATGTACTTCTTGGCGTTATCCCAAGCCCCACCGGAGTTCGCCATCATCAAGCCTGTGACGACGCCCATTCCCAGCGCGCCCGCGAGGAAGCCACCGAGCGCCTCCGCACCGAGCAGGAAACCAACGGCGAGCGGGGCAATCACCGCAATCGCTCCTGGCAGAATCATCTCACGCAGGGACGCACTCGTCACGATGTCGATACAGCGATTGTAATCGGGTTTGCCCTTGCCTTCCAACAGCCCCAGTTCGCGGAACTGTCGGCGCACCTCCTCCACCATCTGGTCGGAGGCGCGGGCCACGGCGTTCAGCGTGAGCGCGGCGAACAGGCTCGGCATCGCTATCCCCACCAGCAAGCCGATGAGGGTGAACGGGTTGGTCAGATTGATGGCAGAAAGTTGGGTCTGGCTCTGGTATGCGGCGAACAGGGCAAGCGCAGTGAGCGCAGCGCTCCCAATCGCAAAGCCCTTGCCAATCGCAGCGGTTGTATTGCCCAGCGTGTCGAGCTTGTCGGTGATTTTGCGCACGCTCTCGCCGAATCCCGCTACCTCTGCGATACCGCCTGCGTTGTCGGCTATCGGACCGTAGCTGTCGGTGCTCATCACGATGCCGATGGTCGCCAGCATTCCCACACCTGCCAGCGCAATCCCGTACAGACCGTTTGCCTCATAGGCAACCCAGATGGCTGCCGCAATCGCCAACAGCGAAGGCACGGTGCTGAGATAGCCGACCGAAACACCCGACAGGATGTTGGGCGCCACGCCAAACCGCGACGACTTAGCGATACTGCGAATGGGCGGTCCGCTGGTGTAGTATTGGCTGATAACCCCAATCAGCACGCCGGCAATCAACCCTGCCACGACTGCCCAGTAGGGAGCAAGCGAGCCGACCATCACTTGGGTCACACCTGCGCCCCCAATCAAGAACAGCAGAATCGCGACCAGCGTGGAGGCGTTGAGTGCCATCTTCGGGTCCATTCCGCTGAAGACTCGAATCGAGAAGACGCCGATGACCGAGGCAATCATTCCCAGCGCAATCAGCGCAAGCGGGAGCAGAACAAATTGGAGCGGGCTACCGTTCGCCACTGCAATCGTCGCGCCGATGACCGCTGCGGCGACCACCGAGCCAACATAGCTCTCAAAGAGGTCGGCGCCCATGCCTGCAGTGTCGCCCACATTATCGCCCACATTATCTGCCAACACGGCGGGGTTGCGCGGGTCGTCTTCAGGAATGCCTGCCTCGACCTTTCCCACGAGGTCTGCCCCCACATCTGCCGCCTTGGTATAGATACCACCTCCCACACGGGCGAACAGCGCAACCGATGAAGCGCCCATTGAATAGCCTGTTAGATATTGCACCAACACCGAGAGGTCTAACGAGCGAACCAGCAATACGATGATACCGATACCGAGCAGACCCAACGCAGCGACCGAAAGCCCCATTACCGAGCCCCCTGTGAAGGCGACCACGAGTGCCTCTCCAATCCCTTTCTGACGAGCCGCTTCGGTGGAGCGCACTCCGCTCCGAGTGGACGCCTTCATTCCGATATAGCCTGCGAGCATCGAGCTGAACGCCCCAAACAGGTACGCGAAGCCAATCAGGGGAGCAGTTTGATAGAACAGGGCGGTTAGCCCGACGAACAGAACCAGCGCAAATAACGAAATCGCTATGTACTCTCGCTTCAAAAAGGTCATTGCACCATCGTGAATGGCTTGGGCATAGGTGCGCATCGCTTCGTTCCCGTCGGGACGACGGGTGACGGCAAGGTAGTTTAGCCCTGCCAGCGCAATCCCAACGCCACCCAACACAGGTGCGACATAGGGAACTGCCTGAATTACCTCCATATCTACCTCCTTGTCTTACACTTATGGTATAAATCGCCCAAAGTATACCCATCTCTTCCAGAGGAAGAGATGGGTAGTTGGGGCGTGCGAATTACGACCCCGACTGTGCCTGCCCAACCTTGAGCCAGTGGGCAATCTGAATGGCGCGTTGGACTTGGTGTTGGATGGCGTTGAGCACGGCGGGAGAGAGTTCACCACTACCAGCGGTTACACTGGTGCCGTAGGGGTTTCCACCCGCTTCGAACACGGCTGGCGAAGTGTAGCCTGGTGGCACGATAATCGCGCCCCAGTGGCTGGCGACGATGTAGAGCGAGAGCAGGGTCATCTCCTGTCCGCCGTGAGGGTTCTGTGCGCTGGTGAGGAAGGTCATCACCTTGTTGGTGAGTTTGCCCTGTGCCCAGAGCGGTCCCGTCGTGTCCAGAAACTGCTTCATCTGTGCCGAGACCAGTCCGAAGCGTGTGGGCGTGCTAAGCACCAGCACATCTGCCCAATCGATATCGTCCAGTGTGGCTTCGGGGATGTCGCGCGTTGCTTCCAAGTGGCTCTTCCATTCGGGGCGGGTCTCGATGACCGATTCAGGCGCCAGTTCTGCCACGCGTCGCAGGCGCACTTCGGCTCCCACTTCTTCTGCGGATTTGACCGCCTGCTGTGCCATCTGATAGTTCGTGCCTGTGGAACTGTAGTAGATAACCGACACTTTGACAGGGTTAGCCATAGTTCTTACCTCCATATGTTAGATTGACGGCTCAGAACGCTTGGGGTCCTGAGCCTCGAAGAGAGTGTACCTTGTTGGAAAGTAGCACAGGCAGGAATGCCTGTGCTACTCTTGCAATCTCGCTACAACGCCCCAACGCCTGCGCGCAACTCCATCTTCGGGGGGAGACCGCGCAGGTTGGGCGATTGGAAGCGCAGTTCGAACTCCAGCACACCTGCAGGAGGCAGGTCGCCTTCACTCAGGATCAGATAGGCGACCTGGTCTTCAAAGAGGCTTGTGCCCGTGCGATTGACCAGCTCCACACCGGGCGGGAGCTTCATCACCAGCGCAATCGGTCCCTGAATCGTCGTGTTGCTGGCGTTCACAACGCGCCCTGTAGTGCGATAGAGGTTCGTACCAGGCAGGCGCCGGGTCGGGTTGGTGATGATGCGATAGGGCGTGCTGACAGGAGGCATTGGCTGGAGCGTATAGGTCGCCACACTCTGCAAGGTCACTGCCACCGCGCCAGGGTTGTTGACGATGTTCGGTTGGGGCGGGAGGAACTGGTTCGTGAGCGAACTGTTCGCAGGCGGGCGGTTGCCCAGCGTCGCTCGGCGCGAGTCATAGGCAGAGAAGACCGAGTCGACTTCGCCCGTGTTGAGCAACACGGCGAACAGTCCCAGCGGGCGATTCGCCTTCGCACCGTTCGCATACAGCATCTCCAGCGGGAGCGCAATTTCCAAGCCAGTAGGCGAGTCGCTGGGGTTGAGGCGCGGACGCCAAGTGATTTGGGCGGGCAGACCTTCCAACCAGCTCAGGTTGTTGGGGTTGATTCGGTAGAAGCCTGCCGACGCGCCGACGAGCGGGGGTGTGCGCGGGTCGCCCACGAAGTCGGCTTCGGGGGCGGAATGGAGTTGGGAGTGGCGGAACACGCCCACGCCGAACTCTGCCCCGAACCCTTCAGGTGCGGTAATACGATGGTTCGAGAGCAGGCGCGTCGCAGAACCGCTATCATCGTCCAGAGTGGCGAGGTTGCGCACTCCCGTAGCCTTGCCGAAATCGGTATCGATGAAGAGCGCAACGCCATTCGTGCGGTTCTCAGCGGTGTCCACACGCCCTGCAATCCCGATGTAGAGGTTGCGGTGGTCGTTGCGCACATAGAGCGCGTCCAATCGGTTCAGGTTCGAGGTGGGAGTGCGCGTCTGCACTGCAATCGGCTCGCCCAAATCGCTCAGGTTGCCGTCCACCACGACCGCGCCCCCTGTTCGCTGGAGATAGAAGAAGGCGGTGAACTCGTTGAATAAGCCTGGTCGCCCACTTGTTTCCATAAACATGCGCACCCGAATCTGGTTCAAGCCTGCAGGCAGTTGGCTCAGGTCGATGTTCTGCAGTTCGAACTGCCCTGCGCTGAGCGTGTTCATCGGCACGAAGCCGTCGGTCAAGCCTTCGGGAGTGTTTTGGAGCGGGGCGAAGCCGTTGACAGGGACGCCGTTGTTGATTTTGAGGTAGGCGCGCGAACCCAGTACATCGGTGCGCACACGCACGGAAATGCGCGGGCTGGTGACGCGCGCCACTTCGAAACTGCGTCCGCTGGCGTAAATTCCACCAGGCAGTTGCTCGGTCTGGAAGGGAATCGGGTTGCCCTGCGGGTCAATCAACTCGATCGGGGGTGTGTTGGGCAGTGGCATCGGAGTGCGCGGTGCATACAAGACATAGCCGAAGCCGTTGTTCGGGCTGTCGGGCGTGGAGTTAGAGGGCACGGTAATCGTCACGCGCCGATTGGAGTCCACAATCACATTCGGGCGTTGTCCCGAATAGTCGACCAGCACGGTGCCGGGCGGGAAGTTGGTCTGCACGGTGGCGGTGAGGGCGGTCTGGTCGCCCCTGTCGTTCAGCCCCACCAGCAGGAGGCTGTGCCCGTTCACCTGACGCTCGTAGATGTAGAGGTCGCTACTCACCCAGCGATTGACAAGCGTGCCCCGTGCAAAGCGTTTGCGCACATCCAGCAGGCGCAGGAGGCTCTCATCGCCGTTGCCCAGCGCGTTATAGCGTCCGGGGCGCGGGAAGTGGCTCCAGTTGTTCGGCTCGATGTTGTTGCCGTCGTAGTAGACCTTCGGGCGTCCGGGACGAGTGAGGAGCCACGCATAGGCGAGGTTGTTTGCTTGGGGCGGTCCGTCGTCGTGGCTCTGTACGAAGCCCACACCGAGATAGCGCGCCAACCCGCCCAGTTCATAAGGCATCCCTGTGTTGGGGTCTAAGCCGAAGCTGTTCGCAAGCGACGCACCCAAATCGCCAAAACCGTTCTGATTGAACAGGTTGCGCAAGTTGAATTTCAGCGAGAAGTCGAGCGGATTGATGCCTGTTTTGGCGTACTCGCGCAGTTCCCAACTATCGGTCGAGTAGATTTCCCCGAACACATAGAGCGAGGGGTTGAGCGAATAGAGATAGGGCAGGAAATCGCCGTTATTGACCAGTCCACCGGGCTGTTGGGGCGTGCGCGCGAAGAAGCCAGGCGGAGTATGCCGAACTGCGTCGATTCGATAGCCATCAAAGCCGATCACGCTCGTGAGGAACCAGCCCCAACGCTTCAGGAGCTGGCGGATGTCTTCCGATTGGGGCGTGCCGTTGGGATAGTAGTGGGGGTTGAACGGATGGCGTACAAAGGTCGGTTTGCCGAACACATTGAAACTCGCGTAGCTCGGTAAGTTGAACGCACCCGTGCGTGTGTTGTTGCCATCTTCGTGTGCATAGTCCGCCAGCCCGACGATGTCGTAGTTGAGCGTACCAAACCCGAACGGGGGCGCGTTGTTGAAGTCGATTTCGTTATTGTTCGGGTCGGCGGTGGAACGGATGTGAAAATCTTCGGGGATGATGCCCGGATAGCGGTCAATGGCAGTGCTGGCGCGGTTGTCGGCGTGGTTCGTCACTAAGTCGCAGTAGACCTCCAGCCCGAACCTGTGGGCGAGTTGGATGAGGTCAATCAGCTCTTGGGTGGTGCCGTACTGGGTGCGCACTGTGCCTTTTTGGAGACGGTCGCCGAGGTCAAACGGGTCGAACGGATTGTAGCCTGTGCTGAATCCGCCCCCGCCCGATTTGGTGGGGGGTGGCAAGTAGATTGCTCCATAGCCCGCCATCGCCACTTCGGGCAGACGGCGCATTATCGTGCGGTAGTCGGTCTGGAACCACTGCAGGATTGGGGTATCGCGGAACTGGGGCGCATAACGCACGAACACCGAGTAGTTCGCCCCGCCATTGTTGTCGTAGCGCACGACCTGCCCGTTGTTCGCTTCGGCTCGGATGTAGACCTGCACATGCGTGCCCGCAGGGTAGGGACCCAGCACCACATACCACTGCGTGTTGCCCCCTGTGTTGAAGTCGAACGAGAAATCGTATTCTAAAGTAGACTGCCAGTTATTGGTGGTGACCACTGCGACCACGCGCTGTCCGCTGGCAATCGGGTTGGTTTGGGTCGTAATCGTGAGTGTTTGCCACGGCTCCATCATCCCAAGCCGAGAGGGGAGTTGTCCATACCCTGTGATGAACAGGCGCGTGTTGCCGACCCAGTTGAGCTGTGCCTGCGCCAAAGCCAACAGAATCAGAGACCCGATTAGAACCGCTATCCGCTTCATTGCGACTCTATTATAGCCCATTTCGCTGATTTTGCGTTCACTTACTCCAGAGGTTCCGTGTGGGACTGGAGCCACGCAGCAATAGTCTCTACCGACTGTTCACCGCGAGCGATTGACCAGAAGAACCCTTCCACCTCTCTGGACGGCATCAATCGATAACCATTTAGGCGTAGACAAACATCTCCCGCCACAAGAGCAACTCTCTTGTTGCCGTCGATGAACGGGTGAGAAGCCACAATAGTGTGGATAAGTGCCGCAACTTTGTAGAACAGGTTGGGATATAGGTCTTGTCCCTCGAAACTGGCGAATGGGCGCGCTACCGCACTGGATAGCACTGCGACATCCCGAACACCTTTGGCACCCCCTGTTTCCTCGATAACGAGCTTGTGTATCAATAACAGTTCAATCTCGGAAATCCATCTCACTTTGCTAACTTCTCCAGAGTTTCGCGATGCTCTTCTATCACTTGTCTCGCAAGGCGTGCCACCTCCTCCAAGCGTTGCGGGTCGGACGACTGAGGACTGAGCCATAGGTCGCCCTCTATTTCAAGCACTGCGTAGGTGGTGCCTTCCGCTAAGCGAAGCGACTCGGGCAGGAGGATAACCCCATTTTCATACTTGGCTTGACCGAGGTATCTCATTTCCATTCTCCCCCTATATTTTACACCCTTTTCGGTAGGTATCCTATAGCCGATGCGAGTGGAACCTGTAGCGTGGCGTGAGGGCATCGTGCGTATATTAGACCAGACACGCCTGCCCGACCAAGTGGTGATTGAGGAGTTCGACGATTGGCGCGATGTGGCAGAAGCCATCCGCGTGATGAAGGTACGCGGTGCGCCCGCTATCGGGATTGCGGCAGCGTACGGGCTGGTGCTGGCGAGTCGAAGCCTACCCGATGAGACGGAGGCATTCCGCAAGGCGTTCGGTGAAGTCTGTCAAGCGTTCGCCCAGACACGCCCCACTGCGGTGAACCTGTTTTGGGCGATTGAGCGTTTGCAGGCGGTGGTGAATAGCACTGCCACCGTCGCGGAGGCGCGCGAACGGCTCCTGCAAGAGGCGCACGCTCTCTTGCAAGAAGACCACGACGCCGACCGACAAATGGCAGAGTTTGGTGTTGCGCTCCTGCCCGATAAGGCGCGCGTGCTGACCATCTGCAACACGGGCGCGCTGGCAACGGGCGGAATTGGAACCGCGCTGGGGATCATTCGTGTCGCGCATGAGCAAGGTAAACTCCAACACACCTACGCCTGTGAGACCCGACCCCGCCTGCAAGGGCTACGGCTCACCGCTTGGGAACTGCTTCAAGAAGGTATCCCGTTCCAGCTGATTGCCGACAGCGTGGCAGGTTCGCTGATGGCGCAGGGCAAGGTCGATGCCGTGATTGTAGGCGCAGACCGCATCGCTCGCAACGGCGACACCGCCAACAAAATCGGAACCTACACGCTTGCGGTGTTGGCGCACTATCATCGCGTGCCGTTCTATGTCGCGGCGCCGATTTCTACGGTTGACCTCAACACACCGAGCGGTGCCCAAATCCCTGTGGAAGAGCGCGACCCGACCGAAGTGACCCACATCAACGGCTTGCGAATCGCACCTGAAGGGACGCCGGTACTGAACCCTGCGTTCGATGTGACTCCTGCTGAACTCATCACGGCTATCATCACCGAGCGTGGTGTCGCCCGACCACCCTATGAGGAGAGTCTTACAAAATTGTAAGCGCGATGAGAGACCTAAGTACCATTCGACGACTACTGGCAGAACACAAGCAGGAACTGCAAGAGCGGTTCCACATTCGGCGGATTGCCATTTTCGGCTCGTGGGCACGTGGCGAACCATCGGAACAAAGCGATATCGATATCCTCGTAGAGTTCGAGAGACCGATTGGCTGGGAGATTGTCGATGTTCATCGCTATCTTGAGGAACTGCTCGGAATGCGCGTTGACCTGGTAACTCCCCTCGCTCTGAAACGAAAGCCCCTGCTCTGGCAGTCGGTTCAAGAGGACTTGGTCGATGTCTAAGTGAAACCCTCTATTGTTTCTCATCGATATCCGCGAAGCGATTGAGAAGATTGAACGCTATACGGCAGGGCTTACTTACAGTTCATTCGCAGAGAACGACCTTGTCGTAGACGCAGTAATCCGCAACTTAGAAGTGATTGGTGAGGCGGCGAAGCATATCCCCGATGAGTGGAGGTCAAACCATCCCGAAATTGATTGGCGTCGTGTAGTGGGATTTAGAAATATCGTTATACACGCATATTTCGAGGTCGACCTGGAGATTGTGTGGACAATTGCAACGGAGCGATTGCCAGAGTTAAAGGTCGTTATAGAACGGCTGATTCAAGAGCAGGATGCAGATGAGTAGGAAAGTGAGCCTGCCTATTGAACTGCCTACCTGATATGACACATAGCGAACTCATTTTCCCACTGAATGGTTGGCACAATCACGCCTCCAGCATCGTGGAGTGCCCGAACGGGGATTTACTCGTCTGCTGGTTTAGCGGTTCAGGTGAGCGTACGGCAGACGATGTGCAAATCTTGGGCGCACGGCGACGGTGGGGCGCACGACGATGGAGCGAACCGTTCCAAATGGCGGACACGCCCGACTATCCCGACTGCAATCCGTGCCTCTTTCTCGACTCACGCCAACGGCTCTGGCTGGTCTGGATTACGGTGCTCAATCACCGCTGGGAAGGTTCCCTGCTCAAGTATCGCATTTCGACAGATTATCAGCGCACCTTAGCTCCTCGCTGGGGCGTGGGCGATGTGATTCATATCTCACCTGACGAGCGGTTCGTGGAACGAGTAGAGGCGTGGTGCAAGCGACTGGAGGGACAGGCGTCGGCTCTGCCCGCCGAACTGCGCCTGCGCCTGAATGTCTACTTGGAGACTGTGCGCCAGCGCGCGGGCGACCTGCTCTCCCGACGGCTCGGCTGGATGACGCGGGTGCATCCACTCATTCTGGGCGAACGAATCTTGCTTCCCCTCTATTCGGACGGGTTCAGCTTCTCGCTAATTGCTATTAGTGAAGACAACGGCGCAACTTGGAAGCCGAGCCTGCCGATACTAGGTCCGGGTGCGGTTCAGCCCTCGCTGGTTCAGCGTCGGGATGGTACGCTCGTCGCTTATATGCGCGATAACGGTCCGCCTCCGAACCGCGTGTGGGTTGCCTACTCTACCGACGGCGGATACACTTGGAGCGAAGCGACCAAGACCGACCTGCCCAATCCCGGTTCCAGCGTGGAGGTGCTTGCCCTGCGCACGGGCGAATGGGTGTTGGTGGGCAACGACACCGAGCAGGGACGGCACAGCCTTGCGCTCTGGGTCTCCACCGATGAGGGGCGACACTGGGAACTGAAACGACATTTAGAGCGGGACGAGCCGAACCGAGCGCGCTACTCCTACCCGTCGATAATCCAGGCGCGGGATGGCACGGTTCATGTGACCTACAGTTATGTGCTGGAGACGCCCGATTTGGAACGCGACGAGCGGGGACGCCCGAAACGCTCGTCAATCAAGTGGGTGCAGTTTAGTCGGGAGTGGCTTATGGGAGGGGTAAGCTTTTAGCCCTCACCCCCAGCCCCTCTCCCGAGGCTTCGGGAGAGGGGGCTGACAGGGGTACAACCTTTCAGTTCACTTTTGGGACGAACGGCAGATATCTCCTGCGATTTCAGCCCTCACCCCCAGCCCCTCTCCCACGCTGTGGGAGAGGGGAGTCGCACTCCCTCCCTCTCCCGAAGCGTCGGGAGAGGGAGG
>FWWM01015632.1_pt1 | contig 11552 bp, 10 predicted proteins | sample 2228351 | NCBI WGS metagenome assembly FWWM01 (sample SAMEA103939774, study PRJEB20133) | metagenome
GAAGAGCACTGTGGTATACTTGCGCTGCTCTTTTGTAAACGGGCGCTCGACCGGCTTCTTAAAATGATTGATAACACGCTCTTCGATCCCAAGCTCCCGTTCAAGTCGTGCCTTCTCTTCGTCAAGCTTTCTTCGAACCAGATCCTCAACAGAGGTAATCTGCACAAGAGCACTCGCGCTTTTAACTGTAGAATTTTCTGCTAAATGGCTCATAGTTGCGACTCCAAGTTAAGTTTAAAATTCAATTATCCAGGCCTACACCCTGTTGCCAGAACATTGCCGACACCAAAAAGCAATTTAAATTCCAGACCGGCAACCGGCCCGAGGCCGTCAGGTTAAGTTCATGGGAAACTTAGGGTTAGAGAGATAAATCGAATCGCGCCCTCGCCGGCGGCGCGCTTATGGCCCGCTCTCTTTTGTCAAAAAGAAACAGATGGCGAGGTTTGGCCAGATTTTGTGTGTCAAATAGAAACAAGAAGTTGGTTTAGCGTAAGGATTTCGTATCGGATTGATACAAGAGACGCACCGTCCGCCGTGGCGGACGGTGCGCGCCTTTTGGAGAGCTTAAACGTTAAAGGACTCGCCGCAGCCACAGGTTCCTTTGACGTTCGGGTTCATGAACTTGAAGCCCGAGCCGTGGATTCCCTCCACATAATCGATCTCGGTCCCCTCCATGTAGGTATGGCTGCGGGGGTCAACGAAGACCTTCAAGCCATCGAAGGTAAAGATCATGTCTTCCTTCTCGCTCTGCTTATCGAAATACATCTGGTATTGGAAGCCAGAGCAACCGCCGCCGACCACCTCTACGCGCAGGCCCTCATACTGTTCCGGTTGAGAGGCCATGATCTCCTTAACCTTCTCGACAGCTTTAGCAGTAAGCGTTATTGCCATAATTACTCCCTCCTATGTCACGCCGCAGGCTTGGCCGCAGGGATAGCAACAGTGGCAAGGTCGGCCTCGCTCTGCAATTATCGACGCGCTCTGCGGCCAGAATAAGACAATATTAGTAGAAGCACACCGTCATACGCCTCTACAATTTTACCAAAGCGGCGCTACCGATTGCTATTGCAACTTAAGCTGGACCAGGTCCTCGACCACTTCGCCCACGGCCTGGACCATCGCCGGATAGTTCTCCGCTACCACGTGGCCGTGCGTCAGAGCCGCCATGCCGGGGCTCACATCGACTATCGGCAGAAGCTCGTTATTGACCTCCTGCCACTCGTGGATGTTGTAAACACAGCCTGGGTCTCCAGCCTGTATGTCCCCGGTGTAAGATACCGCCCTGGCTCGGCAGCCGCCGCAGTAGTGCCGGTAATCGCAGACCCCGCAGTGGTCGCCTCGGTCATCGCGGTCCGAAAGGACGTCGAACAGGGGATTGTTCCAGACGTCGACGAAGCTCTGCTTGCGCAGGTCCCCCACTTCATGCGTCGGTATATAGACACAGGGGTTGACTCGTCCGTTCGGCTGGATCGAGCAATAGCAGCGCCCCGCCCCGCAGCCGCCTACGTACTTGGAGATTATCTTCGTGTCCTCGCCCTTCTTGCCACGACCGCCATGGCTTACAGCCATGAACCCATCCTGCGGACCGTAGATGATGCAGGCACGGCCAAACTGCGGAGCGGTCGATAAAATCGTGATCTCGCCCTCGTTCAGATGCTTGACCAAAGTCCGCAGCAACCCCTCCCGCTGCGCCGGCGTCAGGTCATCCTGAATGATCTCCTTGCCCCGACCAACAGGAATGAAGTTGAAGTGGACGAAGGTCGAACAGCCCAGGTCTTTGGCCAGCTTGATCACATCGTCGGCCCGATCAACCGTGTGCCGCGTAAAGCAGGCCGCCATCCCAACCCGCAGACCAGGCGTGTTGGCAGCATTGCGTATCCCCTGCGTCGAGCGGGCCCAGGCCCCACGCATGCCGCGGAAACTGTCGTGCTCTTCAGGAATCAATGAATCGATCGAGACCTCGACGTATTTGACCCCAACCTCGACCAGCCGCTGGCAGACCTCTCGCGTCAGCATCGTCCCGTTTGTCGCTACCGTCGTGTGGATATGGACCTTCTTGCAGTGCTCCAATACCTTCCAGATGTCCTTGCACACCAGAGGCTCCCCGCCGGCAAAAGCCACAAAGGGGACGTAGTTTTCGGACATCTGGTCCAGAACCTCAAGCTTCTCCTCCAAAGTCAGCTCGTCGGGCAGAACCTTGTGCGTGGCATCCTGGTAGCAGTGCTTGCATGTTAAGTTGCAGGCCTGCGTTACGTTCCAGACCACCATCAGCGGGGCGACAAAACGCTGCGGCGTGGTCAGCCCATAGGTGGCTATCGACTTGGCGGTGTTGACCAGAGAGCGAACCGTCGGAACGTGATGGAAAAGCTTCTGCTTCATGGTCTGCTTGCTTAGGCCAGTCCGCTTGCGGAAGTATTCGATCGCCTGGTGCGGCAGGTAATACTTGATCTTGTCTGCCAGGCTGGCCTCTGGGTTGTCGTAGCTGTAGAAGAGCTTCTCCATCATCGACAGCCCGTCCGGCCCGCGGTCGGTCATCACCTTCAAAAAGCGCCTGGTATAGGGGCTCGAAAGTATATCTTCGAGTTTGTGACGCTCCAAGTTAAGCGGTTTGGTGATCCTATCTATTTGCGGTCGCTTTGCTGAGAGTTGTCTTAGCTCCATCATACGGATTACTCCTTGTAAAGGATAAGGTTGAACCGTTACACTTCCTGCAAATCCCCAGGACTGAAAACTAGCTATTTATAATGCAGAAACCGATCAAAGCGCCGAGCCAGCTGCGCTCTGCTCCGTAGTTTAGAGAGCCGAACCTTTGTGCTCAGCGCCGCGCGCGGGCGCAGCAGCGCTTAAGCGCGCCAATTCGCCTTGCAGCGCTTCCAGATGCTCTCTTTCACCGGTGGAAAAGCTGGCGAAAATATGCGCCTCTTTAAGCTTACAGGTGTAGCCTTGAAAGACCTCTAAGGATACGCGCTCGGCCTCGATAGCGATTAACAGAGCCCTGAGCTCATCCGTGTCCTCAGGCACCAATCTCTTAACCTCTTCCACAGAAGGGAAAACATGTGCCATTTCTTCTACGTTGATGTGCAGGAAGATAGGCTCCTGCTTCAGCTCCGGGTTCTCGCGCAGCAGCTTGTTGTATTCCCTCTTCAAACGCTTCAGATGTTCCTGCTCCTGCGCGGCGATTTTGTAGAACATCGCGCGGCCGCCCGGGTCTTTCGTGCGCCTGGCCGCAGCCAGGTAAAACTCCAGGCCCTGCGTTTCCACCCTTATTACCGTTTCGAGCGCATCGCGCAGAAAGACCTTCTCGGGGGGGGAAGAGCGGCGGTTGGTTACGATGCGGCTCTGGCTGCAATCGCTGCAGACGCCGTAGATCTGAAAACTGTGGTACAGAGGCTTGAAGTCGTAGCGCTGGACGATCTTCTCCTGGAGGTCTTCGAGCTCCGTGCTCAAAAATTCAATAGTCTTCTTGCAGCTGGCGCAGATTATATGGTGGTGGTGAGGATGATCATAGAAGTGCTCGAAACGCGTGCGCCCATCTCCCAGGTCCACCTCGCGCGCCAGCCCGCATGCCGTCAAGGACTTCAGCGTCCTATAGACCGTGACGAAACCTATGCTCGGGTCGCGCTGCTTTACCAGCTTATAAAGCTCCTCTACACTCAAGTGACCTTCAGTCTCAAGAAAGGTGTCCAGGATGAGCTCCTTTTGCGCCGTCCTCTTCAGGCCGTGCTCGCGCAGATACGCAAAAAATATTTCCTTTTCTCTTGTTGCCTTGCAGGACGCCCGCATTTTCAACACTATCCCTATGCTAAACTCAAATAACTTTATCCCAAAGCTTTATATTTTGCAACAAAAAATTTTTGTCCGAGTCAATGTCCAGACCAGCTCCACAAGCAGGGACCCGTGTGCAGGCGGCTGGAAGGGCTCGGGTCCGCGGCAGGGGCTCCTGGCGCCCCCTTTGACCTGCCGGCAGCTTTCAGCCGGTTTATCAGAAAAATCTTCCAGGACAAATGGTTTTAGCGCTATTGCAACACTCGTATATCTTCGAGCAAGCTGCCCTCCCTGCGCCGCCCGGCGTAAACCCATTCCCCCTTTATCGTCCTGAGCTTCACGAGCTTCCTTTGCAGCGGCTCGCTCAATCGTTCGCCGTCGAACGGACAGTAGGGATAAAGATAAGTCCAGAATGCATGGTCAGGGTTTTGCCGGCATCTCCGAAGTTCCAGGATGGGATAATCGGGAACAAACAGCAGCTTGTAATAGTGCGATAAGAACAGGTCTGGTCTTATGGCCAGCAGTGCGATTTTGCCGAGCACGAACCGCCGGTCTTCCGGCACAAATACCCACTGGCCTTCCCTGTATTCGAAATGGAGGTCGGCGTAGCGTACTGCGCCCTTCTCGGATCCACCTGTTTCGTATTTGCAAAGGAGCCCAACCGAGCGGAGCCGTTCAGCGTTCCACCACTCGCGCAGATTGCGGGGCAAAGCGGCGTCAGCATAGATTTTTATAATCCGCAAATTCCCGATCGCTTGCCCCCTCCCAAGTGTGCCTCTAATGCCTTTCCCAGAGCAGAAGCTTTGGGCAGCCGGATAGTCAGGCGTCATATTATCACCGGACCTGATCAAACTAATAGCAGTAATAAGCGCCCAATAGGATGGAATCAGAACCAATAACCAGAGAACCGCACGCTTGAGAAGGCCCTTCATCAGCCGCCGATATGGACCATAGCCCGTTCGGGCCTGACGAAGTCGGGGTCGTTGATATGATGGCCCTCTTCCTTTTGCCAGACGATGGCTTCGATCAGGTCGGCCAAGGCAGCTTCGTCTGCGCCCGCGCGCAGCGCCGTCTTTATGTCGTGCTCTTGAATTGAAAAAAGGCAGGTGCGCAGCTTGCCGTCGGCGGTAAGCCGCAATCTGCTGCAGGTCGAACAGAAGGGCTGGGTAACAGAGGCGATAATGCCGACGGTGCCGGAGCCGTCGCGGTAGCGATACTTTCGAGCCGGTTCGCTCGAGTCAGGCTGCGGGACCGGCTCCAGAGGCTTGAATGCGTTTATCTTCTCCAGGACCTCTCGTCCCGGCACCACAAGCTCTCTGCGCCAGCGGCCATCGCCGTCAAGCGGCATGAACTCGATGAAGCGCACTTGGTAGTCGTTATCCAACCCAAAGCGGGCGAAATCGACTATCTCGTCGTCGTTGAGCCCGCGGATCAGCACCACGTTTACCCTGATCGGCCGCATCCCGCACTCTCGCGCTGCCGCCAGCCCTTTAAGCACGCGATGGAAGGAGTTGTGCCTGGTAATCTGGTAGAAGCGCTCCGGCTTCAACGAGTCCAGGCTAACGTTGACGCGGCGCAGTCCGGCATCGCGCAAAGCCCGGCACTTCTCCTCGAGGAAGAAACCATTGGTGGTGAGGGCCAGGTCGCGCAGCCCCTCGATCCTGGAGAGCATGGCCACCAGCTTCTCCAGCTCCATCCGCACCAGCGGTTCCCCTCCCGTCAGCCTGATCTTCTCTATCCCCATCCCGACCAGCAGTCCTGAAAGGCGAGCGATCTCCTCGTAGCTCAGGAGATCATTTCTGGCCTTGGAGATGAAATTCGCCGGCATACAATAGAGGCACTTATAGTTGCAGCGGTCGGTAACCGAGATTCGCAGGTCTTTGATCCTGCGGCCGAAGCTATCGCGCAGCATAGGCCGGCCTTTCGCTTAGCTGGTGTAGATCATCGGCTTGATGCCTTCCTCGAGCTGCCAGCGATTGACGACCAGGCCGTCGCGCGAATAGGTAGCGCTTTCGAAGTCCTGGGTCAGCTCTATGGCCAGCGTCGGGCAGGCTTCTTCGCAGAGCCCGCAGAACATACAGCGGGAGAGGTCGAACTGGTAATCGGTCAGGATCCACTTCTTGGTATCGGGGTCCTTCTCGCGCCCGACGATAATCAGGTCGAGCGGACAGGCGAGGGCGCACAGGTTGCAGGCGATGCAAAGCGTCTCGCCCGTCTCCGGGTCCATGTTCAAGCGCGGCAGCCCCCGATAGCGTTCCGCCACCAGCGGGCGCTGTTTGGGATACTGCTCGGTTACCGCCGGGCGCAGGAAGTTCCTCAAGGTGATGGAGAGGCCCTGGAACAGCTCTATCAGGAAGATGGTTTTGAGAAATCGCTTCACCTAAATACTCCCCTCGTAAAACGGTAAAAGCTGGTTAGAGAGCTTGGAGCGGCGCAGCTTGCTCAGAGCTTTCTTCTCTATTTGCCGGATGCGCTCGCGCGAGAGCGAGAACTTGTCGCCGATTTCCTCCAGGGTATGGGGCTTGTAATCGCCCAGGCCGAAGCGCATCTTGATGATCTCCTGTTCGCGCGAATTGAGGTGCGTATCCAGCACGGATTCGATCCGGTTGCGCAACTCGTTCGAGGAGGTCAGGGCATAGGGCGACGGCGTGGTAGTATCAGCCAGGGTGCTTTCGAGCACGAAGTCTTCATCTTCCCCCAGGACCTCGCTGAGCGAGAGCGGCTCATTAGCCAGCTCCAGGATACGGTTGATCTTAGCGGCCGGCAGCTTCAGCCGCTTGGCGATCTCCTCGAGGGTCGGCGCACGCCCCAGCTCGTTGGACAGGTCATTGATGACGTTCTTCATCTTGCGCAGCAGTTCCATGCGGTGCACAGGGAGCCGGATGGTCTTAGCCTTTTCGTCGAGGGCGCGCAGAACTGCCTGGCGTATCCACCAGGTAGCATAGGTCGAGAAGCGATAACCCTTGCGGTAATCGAATTTCTCGACCGCCTTGATCAGGCCGATGTTCCCCTCCTGGATCAGGTCCGAGAGGGGCAGGCCGTGGTGGACGTACTTTTTAGCGATAGAGAGCACCAGGCGGAGGTTAGCCTCGACCAGCTTATTTTTAGCCGCGGCGACCTTAGCCTCAGCCTCCTCCAGGCGCTTGGCCAGCTCCTTGATCCGCTCGGCGCTCATCTGGCTCGCTTCCTCCAGCTCGTGGCGCTGGCGGTCGATGCCGCGGATTTCCGAGCGGTAGCGGCTCTGGCGCTCGGCCGAGCGGCTCCTTTCGAGCTTCTCGCGCAGCTCTTCGCGCTGCGCTTCGAGCCGCGAGACCTGGGCGGCCAGCTGCTTGATCTTGCGCCCCATGCGGATGCGGAAGTCCTCGGTAAGGTCCATCCTGCGCACGATGCGCGACATATCGACGATACAGCGCAGGAACTGCCTGTAGATGCGCTTGTACGCCGCGCTGCGCGCCCTCGTGGCCCCGAGCCGCGAGGCCAGGCGCCGGTAGCGAGCATAAGCAAACTGCAGCCTCTCTATTAACTTGACTATCTCTTTAGTGCTTTTGGTCTCCACGTTCCAGAAGGTATTCTGGGCAAAAAACTGCGAGCGCTCTTTTGCCTTCTCGGTCTTGTAAATCGACAATATCTCGTTGATCGTGATCATGGAGCGCGATATGACTTTCAGGACCATGTTCTTGGCGCGCTCCAGCTCCTTAGCATACTGTACTTCCTGGGCCGGCTTGAGCAGCGGGTACTTCCCCATCTCCTTAAAGTAGAGGGTGAGCGGAGTGGCCATGGCCGCCGGCTCTTCCGGCTTGACCTCCTCCTCCGCCTCTTCAGCCAGGCGCTCCTCTCTCAGGCGATATCCGGGCAGGGCGGTCTCTTCCAGGTCGCTCTCCTGCGTAGCATCGCCGCCGAAGCTCTCCTCGACGAACTCCTTCTCTTGCGGCGTTTCAGGATAGAAGTCCTCTCTCTCGGCAAACGGAGTCTCGGAAATATCCATTGTATGCTCGTCGTTGTAATAGACTTCCTCGCCTCTTTTTGGCCTTTGGAATTTAACGGTCACTTTCCCATACCCCCAGACTAAAAAATGCCAACAACCGTGCTCGGCAGGCTGTTGGCGCGTGGGCAGAGCCCGATTTTATCTCCTTCCCAAGCACGGGAGGCGCCGCCGTTTCGGCGACACCCGATCGACTAACCACCGCAGGGCAGGCCTTTTAGCCGGTTAGCCGGGAGATATTGATAATTTTAACTTTAGCTTGTAACGCTGATTAAAATTTCGCCTTCTTGCGCATCGACCAGGAAGGCCTCTCCCTCCTTAAGCTTGTTGGTCAGAGGGATAGCGACCTGCTCTTCTATGACGCGCTTCAGAAAGCGCGCGCCGTAGCTCAGGCTAAAGCCTTTAGTAACCAGTAACTCCAGGGCAGCATCGGTAACTGCCAGCTTTTTTCCTTCGTGCTGGAGCTTAGCAGTAAGGCGGTTCAGGTTGAGCTTGGCTATCTCCTTGACCTCTTCATGTGTCAGAGGAGAGAAGACCACGAACTCGTCGATGCGATTTCTGAATTCCGGCGTGAACCTTCGCTCGACCTCCCTCATTACTTCCGAGCGGATAAGCTTAGCAGTTCCCTCTTTGGCGGGGGCAGAGATAAAGCCGAGCGGGTGCAGAAAGCGCGAGAAGCTATCCGAGCCGAGATTCGAGGTCATGATCACCACGGCATCGCTGAGATAAGCTTTTCTCCCCCGTCCATCTGTAAGCCACCCTTCATCGAAGGCCTGAAGAAAAAGGTGAAGCAGGTATGGCGATGCCTTCTCGATCTCGTCCAGGAGCAGCACGGTGTAAGGGTTCTCCTGCAGCTGCGAGGTAAGGATTCCGCCCCTTTCAGAACCGACTATACCGCGCGGCATCCCGATCAGCTTTTCGATTGCCACCGTCCCGTCCTGGTACTCGGACATATCGATACGTATCATCTTCTTCTCGTCGCCAAAGAGGAACTCCGCCAGGGCTTTTGCCAGTTCGGTTTTCCCGACGCCCGTCGGTCCCAGGAAGAGAAATACCCCATCGGGTCGGAAGAAGTTCTCTTTAAGCGGCCCCTTGTTCAGCCGCAACCGGTTTGACAGGGACTGTATTGCGTTCTTTTGGCCGACGACTCGTTCTGACAGCCGCTTTTCGATATCCTTAAAACGCTGCGACGGATCGCGGACGATGAGGTCCTCCGGTATTTTGGCCTCCTGCGAGATGACGCGAATCACGTCGGGGCCGCGTACCCGGCCGCGCGCGCTTTTATCCTCGAAGATTCCGCTCGATTGCTTAGAGGTAGCGATTTCGACCTTAACGGCGGCAGTATCGAGCCAGCCGATCACCTTGTCGGGCAACCTCTGCGAGCGCATATAGCGCGGGGCCAGATCCAGGGCGACCTCTATCGCCTCGGGCGTAATCTCGACGTTATAGTTTCTCTCCAGCCTGCTTTTCAGACCACTGACAATAGTGCGGGTATCCTCGATGCTCGGCTCATCGACTTTAACCAGACGAAAGCGGCGCGACAGGGCTTCGTCCTCAGCTATCAGTTCCTTGTATTCGGTGTAGGTGGTCGCCCCGATGATGCGCACGTCGCCGCGGGCCAGAGCCGATTTCAAGATATCGGCGGCATCGGTTGGGGCTCCCAGGGCCGAGCCGGCGCCTATGATAGTATGCGCCTCATCGATGAATAGAATGATATCCTCTCGCTTCTTCAGCTCGTTAATTATGGCCTGCATCCGCTCCTCGAACATGCCGCGGAACATGGTGCCTGCGACCACGCGGTTCATCTGAAGGTTGACGATCTGCACGCCGCGCAGCCGGCGGGGGAGCATCTCAGGTTCCCAGACCAGCTTTTGCGCCAGCCCTTCGACCACCGCGGTCTTCCCTACGCCCGGGTCGCCGACCAGCATGACCGAGTTGGCCCTTTCGCGGTGGCACAGGATCTCGGCCACCTGCATGATCTCGGCCTCCCGCCCGATAATCGGCGGTATCTTGTTCTGCTTGACCAGGACGTTCAGGTTGACGCCGAAGTTCTTGAAGACCGCCGGCAGCTTTTCGGTCTTCTCCGAGACATCCTCCTGGATGCGCCCGGCCTTCTCGAAGGAGATCTTATTGGCGATATAGTCGGCCTCGATCCCGAAAAGCCGCAGGATCTCGAGCGGTCGGCCGTCGTCGCAGATGAAGATGGCCACCATCAGGTCGATGATCTCGATCTTCTCGCGGCCTGACTTCCAGGCGTTCTCCTTGGCGGTCTCGATCAGCTTGGCGGCGCTCGGCGAGATCCTGATCTCATGGCCGAAGAGGTGCTTTTCGGCCCGCTTGAAGGAAAGGCTGCGCTCTATAGCGGTCCTAACACCCATCGGATCCACTCCGAGGTCGCTCATTGCCTTCTCGAACCAGTCCTTAGCCACCTCGGTCAAGGCATAAAGGATATAGTCCTCGGATAGGTAGTTGTTGCCGCGGCGCAGGGACTCGACTATCGCCCAGTCCATGACAAACTTGCCGCTTTTGCTAAATTGTTCAAGGTAGCGGTCCAGCTCTTTCATTATAGGACTTTCTCTAAGACTATTACTATATTATCACAGAAGCACCACCCATTGGAACCCGGAAAAAGCACAAACGCCAACGGGTAATCCGCCCAAGCGGATTAACGTTGGCGTTTGCTCGTAGGCCATAGTTCTAAGAGGCCGAAGTGGCTGAAGCTGGGGGAGAGATTCACCAGCCTCAGCCACTTAGCACAGCGTTGACAGGCCGTCGACTGTCCTTCCCAAATGACCATCTATCTTGCTCCAAAGGATAGATGCTTCCCCATCCGGACAGTCGCTCATAGGGGTGCAGAAATCAAGCCGTTACCTGTGTTTTCTGCTCCTTAGCCGCCTTCCTATTCCGATAGTCGGTCAGCGCTGCTTTCAGGGCATCCTCTGCCAGCACGGAGCAGTGGATCTTTACCGGAGGGAGCCCGCCCAGGGCTTCCGTTACCACCCGATTGGTGATCTTCTCAGCTTCCTCTAAGGTGGCTCCCTTGATCAGCTCCGTAACCATGGAGCTTGTAGCGATGGCAGCACCGCAGCCGAAGGTCTTGAATTTGGCATCGACGATCCTGTCGTTCTCGACCTTGATCGTGAGCTTCATGACATCGCCGCAGGCAGGGGCTCCAACTATCCCAACGCCATCCGCATCTTCGATGGTTCCGACGTTGCGCGGATTTTCAAATAACTCAATGACCTTTGGCGTATACATCCGGTTCCCTCCGAATCTTAATAATCACCTTAGTTAATGCCTCTGTCGTTTCGCCGACAATTTTAACATTTTACTCAACTAACTTGCGAACGTAAACAAGATATTCGCCGTCGTTCTCCACCACTCCCAGGAACTCGTTGCCGGTCTTCCGGCACCAGGCCGGCATATCTACCTTTATTCCTTCGTCCGTCGAGAGGACTTCCAGTATTTGACCCGTCTGGAGCTGACGCATTTTCTCAGCCGTCTTGGCGATGGGAACGGGACAAATCAGGCCGAAAGTATCCAGGAATGCATCTGCTCTCATAGCTCAAACGTTCTAAGTTCAAGAAGCCTCCGCTTTCAAGCGCCGTTAAAAAGAAAGCACTTTGTCCGCGTCGCCCACCTCCTCGAGGAGGGGCGCCTGCCGGCCGTCGCCCGCATGGCCCGCGAGGGGGTGCGAGCCGACCACATGCTGGCGGCGTTCCCCTCCAAGACCGCAGTGGGACACGCCGCGATCTTCACCGGCTGCTGGGGCGATCGCAACGGTGTGACCGGCAACGAGGTGCCA
>FWWM01015634.1_pt1 | contig 11551 bp, 12 predicted proteins | sample 2228351 | NCBI WGS metagenome assembly FWWM01 (sample SAMEA103939774, study PRJEB20133) | metagenome
CCAAGGAGCTTTAGCAGGATTAGGTGTCCAAGTGGAGTCAGCAGGTTCTTCAAGTGGAGCTTTTGCAAATACTGTAAAGAATAGAACAATTGCAGTAGTTATTAAAAATACCAAAAATGCTCTCCTAAATAGAGCAGGTATTGTAAATGTAGTATATTCATCTTGAATAAGACGCTTATTTAGTTTCTTTGCCTCAATTTTATACTGCTCACTAACTGCAAGCCCGCCATCTTTCCTAACTCTCCACATGTGATAGGATGCAAAAATTAATAGTAGTAATGGTAAGAATATACAATGCAAAACATAAAATCTTATTAATGTTCCTTGATCTATTTGAGTTCCACCTGCCAAAAAGAAATAAACATTTTTACCTATTACACTCTCTGGTGGAATAGACTTAGCTATATTAGCACCTATTACAATAGCCCATAGTGCAAGCTGATCCCAAGGTAAGAGGTAACCAGTATAGGAAAGACCAAGCGTTAAGATAAGTAGGATGACACCAACTATCCAATTTAATGGTCTGTTTGATTCAGGATTACCACCATTTTTGTATGCCCCTGTAAAGAATACCCTTACCATATGTAAAAATACTACTGTAACCATTAAGTGCCCTGCCCACCTGTGTGAATTTCTCAAAAACCATCCAAAACTAACGGAATTCTCTAAATCCTTAATTGTCCAGTATGCTCTTTCTGTTGAAGGAATATATAGAAACATCAATATAACACCTGTAATAGTAAGTATCAAAAATAGTGAAAACAGAACAGTTCCAAGCCAAAATGAATACGTGATAGACATACTTCTATAAGTAGTTCTCGCAGGAAACCAATGTAGCCAAAAGTTCTTATTCGTAGCTTTTGCAGCTTCTAGCTTATCCTTGGGATCATATGTCCAAATTAATTCTCTCCAAATCTCTCTTAATTTTTGCATGTTTTAGCCTCCTTTATCCAAGGTTCTCCACCACAAGTCTAAAATTGTGATCTACTTCCACCTGTTCATCTACAACAAGTTGACCATCAGGACCTACATCAACTTTATACCAAGGAAGTCCTTTTGGGGCAGGTCCTGCATATATTGTTCCTTCACCATAGTATTGTGATCCATGGCAAGGGCAGAAGAATTCCCACTTTTGTTTATATTCCTTACCCTTAATTATAACATTTTCATTTGATGGGGGAACAGTATTAACTGTGCAACCAAGATGTTGGCATACTGCTGATATTACCCAAAAACTATTACCTTCCCTAACAACAAATAACCTATACTTTGCTAAAAATGTAATACCTTCAGGAAAATCCTTTGGATAACCTATTCTGAACTTCTTTGGTGGCTCATACAATGTATTGGGAACTAGCGACCGAACGAATGCAAAACCCTGACCTAAAAAGGTTAAAACAACCGCTGTTCTTCCAAGATAAGCTATGAATTTTCTTCTATCCATAGGCTGAAAATTTTAAAGCTCCTACTCAATGCAGCAAACGTTGAACCACTACCACTTAAAAATACCAAATCAAAGCCAAGGGACCTAATAACATCTCTATAAATCAAAAGTTCATCATCTAATACACTCTCAAATGCATTATAAAAATTATCCCTTAGTAAATCCAGATCATTGTTTTCAAGGGCAATTTTAATCAAATAAATACGCTCCTGTGCCAAGTTTCTATCATCATAATTTCTAATTTTACTATACATATAACTTGTAGAAAGTGGTTTAGTTGGAAAGAACAAATTTATATAGCAACTTAAATTGCTATTAAATGGCTCTAATATCTCACCTCTCCCCCTTGCAATTGCACAATTTTCATCAATCACAAAAAAGGGAACATCAGAACCAACACTACTTGCAATCTTAACCAAATCACTCCTCGAAAGCCCTAAGTTATAGAATGAATTTAAAAGTTTTAGGATTACACCAGCGTTGGATGAACCTCCACCAAGTCCTCCACCCATTGGAATGTTCTTATAAACCCTAATTTTTAATTTAAAAGCTTTACCTATCGCCTTTGAAATTTCATTAATTGCCCTTTCAATTGTATTATTTTCTATATAAAAAACTTTGCCATCCTTTATAAATTCAATTTCAAGCTTTTTGCTTTCAATTATCTCAATCTCATCATAAAATGGAATTTTGTGTAAAATTGTTAGAATTTCATGATAATTATTGATTAATTTACCAAGGACAAAGAGTCCAAAATTAATTTTTGCAGGTGATTTTAGCTTTAGGATCTTATCTCCCCACTTCACCAAATACAAAGGCAGCTATACCACCTAAACCCACTATACCCCAGCCATATGAAGCAATTTTCAGGAAAATTACATTAGAATTTGAGAGATAGGCTGTAAATAAAATATTACTTACTAATAAAATAAAGGAACCGATTGCAATAGCTAACCATTCAAATCCCATAATACCTCCCCAATGCATAAGAACAGCTGGTAAAATAAAAATAATCAAAAGGAAACCAAGAAGTATTAAAATTGCATTAAAATATATTCTTTTATCGAAGCTATACGTGTAAAGAACTATTATAATAATTAAAACTGTTAGAAATGCTGAAATTGTAATAATTTGCATAATATCTGATAAATCTAAGGTAAGTCCCCTTTTTGTGTATTCAAATGCTTCATAAAGCACATAGGCAATCATAAATAAAGTAGCTATATAGAATGAAATATAGAATATTAATTCGCTACGAAAGAATAAGTAAACGAAAACACCTATCGCAAAAAACACATAACCTGATGCCATACCAAAAAATAGCTTCCCTCTGAGTGAAAGAAGTCCAACTCTGAACGTACTAACACTTGCTCCTACTAAATGTGCAATTAGAAAAAGACTTGAAGGAAGCAAAAGATGATAAATTGGATCAACAGGGTTTAGGAGAAAATAAATAGAAAATGCAATATAAACTAAAAGTGCAATCAGAAAACTAATTATAAGCATAGTTCAAAATTTTATAGCATAGTCCAAACTATAATACATCAAATGGGTAATTTGTTCCAAGTCGCATAGCTTTGTTTATGTCTTCTTTACTTGCAATTCCATCTTTATAGATTTTAGATGCTTCAAACTTAATATCATCAATTATGCTTTTTGCAATAGAAAACTTTAAATTGTGCAAAACATAATACTCAAATCCCAATTCTTTTAATCTATTAACTACTACTCCTTCATCACTATATTCAAAAACTTCTGCACCATATCCAATTGTAAAGCATTTAAAATCTTCAAATTCATAAACTCCATTAAGCTCTAATTTTTTACTAAATTCAAATTTTTCAATTTCTCTTGGATATTCATAAAAACCCTTATTTGTCTTAATACCAAGATAACCCTTTTTTAACATATCTTCTTGAATTTTTGAAGGCTTTAATCGTTCTAACTTCGTCTTTTCATAAATAATTTTACTTACATTGTAATTTACATCAATACCAATCAAATCCATAAGCTCAAAAGGACCCATTTTAAATCCTATAATTTTCATAGTTTTATCAATTAGTCTAAAATCAATGCCTTCTTCATACAATCTTAACGCTTTTAAATAAAATGGTCTTGCAACTCTATTTACAATAAATCCAGGACTATCTTTGCATATAACAATTTCCTTATCTAAACTTTTAACAACTTCAATAGCTCTATTTAAATAAAATTCATTTGTCCAATGTGATCTTATAATTTCAACAAGCTTCATAACTGCAGGTGGATTGAAGAAGTGAATACCTAAAAATCGCCCCTTAATTTCAATACTACAAGCTAATTCATTTATTGAAAGTGATGATGTGTTAGTTGCGATAATAGTTTGCTTATTCACCAAGCCTTCAATTTTTTTAAAAAGAATAGACTTTACATCAAAATTTTCAATAACTGCTTCAATTATTAGATCTGTATTAGAGTCCAATTCATCTAAACTTTTTAGAATCCTTAGATTTTTTTCATAATCATTTGGCAATTTAGTTTTGTATTTATTGAAATAGTCCAATGCACTATTTATTGATACTTGACTTTCATCATAAATTTGGACAAAATGGTTATTTTTCAAAAATAAATATGCAATACCTCTCCCCATCGTCCCTATTCCAACAATTAGAACCTTCATAATCCTATAATTTTTATAATTACTCGTTTTGGACGCTGACCATCAAATTCAAAATAGAATATCTCTTGCCAAGGTCCCAAATCCAATTTGCCATTTGTAATTGGCAATACTACTTGTAAATGTGTTAATAAATTCTTTAAATGTGCATCCGCATTATCTTCACTTGTCCTGTGATGTTTATAGTCTTTTTTATATGGTGCAAGATTTTCAAGCCACTGGAAAATATCCTCATGTAATCCCCTTTCATTATCTTGAATTACTACACTTGCGGTAAGATGCATTGATGAAACCAAACAGAGACCTTCTCTAATTCCACTCTCCTCAACAGCTTTCCTTACTTCGTCCGTTATCCTTATAATTTCCCTCCTATTTTTCGTATTAAAAAGCAGATATTTTGTATAGCTTCTCATAATCCAAACCTCCTATATACCTCATCTACATTCTTAAAATAATCCCAATTTAAACATTCTTCTATCTCTTCACTTGTTAAATACTTTTTAATTTCACTATCATTTCTAATTGCATCTTCAAAATTTTTGATTTCAAAATGTGAAATTTTTTTAATCCATTCATATGCAACTTTCCTGCTAATGCCCTTTTGAACAAGCTTTAATAAAAATGGTTGCGTTATATAATACTTGCCAAATTTTTCCATATTCTCATTAATTCTCTTTTCATCAATCACTAAATCTCTTACAATATTCTTTGAAAGTCTAATTATATAAAATAGAAGTGAGGTTAGTTCGGGAAGGACGATTCTTTCAACGGAAGAATGACTAATATCCCTTTCATGCCATAGTGCTACATTCTCATGAATTGAAATTAGATAGCTTCTTATTGTTCTTACAATTCCACATATTCTTTCACTCCTAATAGGATTTCTTTTGTGGGGCATTGCAGATGAACCTCTTTGCTTTTGGTAAAATGGTTCAAAGAATTCTCCAACTTCTGTTCGCATTAGTAGTCTAATTTCAAGTGCAAATCTCTCCAAATTCTCCGCTAATAAGACCAAATTATTTATAACATATGCATACCTATCTCTTGGAATTATTTGCGTTGAAATTTTTTCTACTTTTAGGTTTAATTTTTGCATTACTAATTCTTCAACTTTTGGAGTTAAAAATGCATAATTTCCAACCGCACCAGATATTTTACCATAACTAATCTCCTCAATTGCATCATCCAATCTTTTTAAATTCCTTAAAGCTTCCCAATAGTAGTTTAAGAATTTTAGACCAATTGTAGTAGGTTCTGCATAAACCCCATGTGTTCTTCCCATAATTGGCTTGTATTTATAATCCAAAGCCTTTTTCTTTAGCTCTTCAATGAACACTAGATATTCGTCCCTGATTAGATATAATGCCTCTCTAATAATTAGAGCATTTGCAGTATCCAAAACATCTGACGATGTAAGACCATAATGTAAATATTTGGCATTTTCAGAAACTTCTTCAAGAGCCATTAAAAATGCTATTACATCATGTTCAACTTCCTTTTCAATTTCTTCACTCCTTCTTACTAGCCATTTATAATCTAAATTTTTTAACTCATCCCTTACTTTCAAGGCAGACTTTGGTAATATTCCAAGTTCAACTTCTGCCTCAATAACTGCAATTTCAACTTCAAGCCATTTTCTATACTTGTTTTCATCTGTCCATATACTTCCAATTTCAGGTAATAAATAGCGCTTAACCATGTCCTTTACAATGCACTCGATGTTCCAATTCTATTTGCACCTGCTAAAATCATTTTAATTGCGGTTATCTTATCCCTAATACCACCAGATGCCTTCACACCAAAATCCTTACCTACTACTTCCCTTAATAATGCAACATCAAAAATTGTAGCTCCATATTTTGAAAATCCTGTTGAAGTTTTCACAAATTTTGCACCACTATTTTTTACAATTTCAGATACAATAACTTTCTCCTCATCTGTTAACAAGCATGTTTCAATAATGACTTTTAGATGAGGACAGATTTTTGCAACTTCCCTAATTTCATTCTCAACATATCGATAATCCTTACTCTTTAATGCAGATATGTTAATGACCATATCAATTTCATCAACTCCATTTCTCATTAAATCCTCCGCCTCAAAAAGCTTGACTCTTAGACTATTTGCTCCAAGAGGAAAGCCAACAACTGAACATATTTTTATATTTTTACCTTTGAGCAGATTTCTAATTTTTGGGATAAAAAATGGATTTACACAAACCGCATGATAATTTCTAGTGATTGCTGTATTTACAAGGTTCTCAATATCATCATAAAGTGCATCAGGTCTAAGGAGTGTATAGTCTATAAAATTATTTATTTCTATTTGTGGAACATCATTTAATTTCTCAATCTCTAAGGTTTTTTCTTTTGCTCTCTGAACGTAGTTCATTTAAAAAGCTCATCCAAAAATGCTCTAAATATTCTCTTTAATGTTTCAAGGGATTCTAAATCTACCCATTCATTATCCGTATGAAGTCCATATCCTATTGCATTTGTTACAATAACAGGAATACCCTTTTGTGCAAAAAATCTCCCATCCGTTGCTCCATGCTCCATTATAAAATCAACCTTTCTATTTAAAATTTTTTCTGCAACACTTTTATAAAGCTTTAAATATTCATTATCCTCAGGAACAAAAATTGCTTCACCTGTACTCAATATCTCAAACCTTAAATTTGGAAACTTTTTTATAGAAGATAAAATCTGCTCCTTCATTTTTTCAACAGTCCAAGGCTCGGTAAATCTAACATCGATTTCAGCAATACTATAATCTGGAACAATATTTACCTTTGTTCCACCTTCAATTTTACCTATATTTATAGTATTGTGCCAGTGATCTGGGTCCCCACAAGAATATAAAAAAAAAATTAAGCTAATATCATTGTAAAAATCAATAATATTATCAATTGCATTTATGCCTTCCCATACCCGAGAACCATGAGCACTTTTACCCTCTGAAATAACCCTAAAATGCAAAACACCCTTTTCCCTATTTATTATATTAAAATTAAACCCACCATCAGGTATTATTGCAAAATAACAACTATAACCCTCTTCATTCAATAAGTATTCAACACCATTTTTGCTTCCAATCTCTTCATCTGTTGTAAGTATAAGTCCAACATCGTAATTCTTATTTTCTTTTGAAAGTTCCTTAAATAATTCTATTAAAACTGCACTTGGACCCTTCATATCAATTGCACCCCTTCCTTTTATAATATTTCCTTCAACTCTTGGTTCAAATAGTTCATCCTTTGCATCTACTACATCCAAATGCCCTACGAAGAAAACCTTAGGATTTTTGGTATCTTTGAATGTTGCTATAAGTGAATGCTTTGAATTCATTTCATATCTCTTAGTGTAAAGTTCTGTATCTTTGAGGTAATCCTCTACATAATCTATAATTGCTTTAAGCTCGTTTGGATTTTGGGCTGTTGTTTTAAACTCAATAAGGTCTAAAAGAAGATTTTTAATTGCCATAATATGAAAATTTTAAAGTCCATTTTTGAATAAATTAAAATTCTATCCCTTAAAATTTTCAACTTATGTTATTAACACTTGTAATCCTACCTGCAATAACACTCCTTCTTGCCTTTCTCATTTTTTTAGCCTTCAACCTTCTCATACCACTTATACCTACTCAAAATCTAATACTAAAATCCCTTATAGAAGCACTTATAATCCTTGTTGCTACACCTCTTTCTGCAATCATTGCTATTTACACTGAAAGAAAAGTTGCTGCTCAGCTGCATTCAAGACTTGGTCCCTATATAGTAGGTATTCCTCATGGATGGCTTCAAATGATAGCGGATGCCCTTAAAATGCTACTTAAAGAAGATATTATTCCAGGAAACGCAGATAAGCTTTTATTTAACTTAGCACCCATAATTTTTACAGCATCAAGTATTCTTGCTTTTGCAGTAATTCCATTATCTGAAAAAATTGTTTTTGTAAATTGGGACTTAGCATTACTATTTTTGATTGCAATTGGTTCATTTCCTATTATAGCATCTGCAATTGCTGGTTGGGCATCAAATTCTAAATATCCGCTAATTTCCGCTATTAGAACAGCAGGTGTTCTTTTAGCATATGAAATCCCATTAGTTCTTAGCATATTATCAGTTGTTGTTCTTGCAAACAGTTTTAATTTGATTGAAATTGTAAAAGCACAATCAAAATTACCATTTATCCTTATTCCAATAATTGGACAAGTTAGTTTTATTGTATTTTTATTATGCTCACTTGCAGAAACCAATAGAGCACCATTTGATATTGCGGAGGCGGAGAGTGAGATTGTATCAGGAACAAATGTTGAGTATTCTGGAATGAAATTTGGTTTATTCTATTTAGGAGAATACCTTTTTACGATTGTAAACTCACTCTTAATTACATTATTGTTCTTAGGTGGATGGTATGGACCTAAATTTTTACCAGATTGGGCTTGGACAATAATGAAGGCTTACTTTGTATATATACTCTTGCTATTTATAAGATGGAGTTATATGCGTTTTAGACTTGACCAGCTCATAGAACTATCTTGGAAGTGGCTAATTCCTATTGCATTTATAAACCTTATGCTTGCAGTTATATATAGATTCTATTTCTTATGAGTGGTATCGATGTTTTAATTATTGTTATTATTGCTTTTGGACTTATAAATGGGTTAAGAAGTGGATTTTTATCAGAATTAATTGCCTTATTATCGCTCCTTATTAGTATCTTTATTTCTCTTAAATTCTACGGAATTTTAATGCCCTACTTGAATAATCAAGTCTTTGCCATTCTTGGTGTTTTCATTATTACTTATTTTCTAAGTCAGTTTATTTTAAATATGATTTTAAAGCCATTTAGATTGATAGCTGGTAGGACTGTTGTAGATAGGTTATTAGGTGCTATTCTTGGTGCAATCGAAATGACATTATTTATAAGTATTATAGCATATGGAATAAAGGAAAATCCTATACATGCTCAATTCTTAGATAAAAGTCAAGTTTTGAAACAAATAGAAGCGATAACATTCCCCATATATGATAGCTTATTTAAGAAAGATGAAGGAAGTTCTGCTTAGTTTTTTAACAGGTTTCTCTGCTGGGCTTTTGTTCTCATTACTAAAATTGCCTATTCCTGCACCTCAAAGTCCTGCAGGTGTCATGGGTATTGTTGGTATATTTGTAGGTTATTTTTTTTACAATTTTCTATTCAGGAGGTGAGCAATGAAGTTCTTGGGTATTGCAGTAGACCAAACAAGCCCATATAAACTAACATTTATAAGCAATAGCCCTATAAATATAGGTGAATATGTTGTAATTGTTGATGAGGATAGACAAGCCCTTGGTATTGTATCCGCTGTTTATTCTGAAAATCCATATATAAGTGAAGGTATAAATAAAGTTGAGTATGCAAAGAAAATTAGAAGTCTCACACAAGATTCTATAAGGTTTAGGGCAATAGTTAATTTACTTGGAGAAATTAGAGAATATGGTTTATCCGCTTTGAAATATCCACCAAAACCTTCCTCTGATGTTTATGTTGCAGATAATGATATTCTTAAAAAGGTATTTAATGTTGATGATGAAAAATTTATAAGAATTGGAACACTTCTTAATAATGAAGAAGTTCCTGTATATATTGATTTATCAAATGCGATTATAAGACATTTGGCAATTCTAGCTATTACAGGTGCAGGCAAATCTAACACAGTTGGAGTTTTACTTGAAAGAATTTCTGAGAAGAATGGAACTGCTTTAATTTTTGATATACATGGTGAATATAAAAATATGCAAGGGAAAATTGTAAAGGAAAGAAAAATTAAAATTATTGAACCTACAATTGATCCTAAATTTCTTGATATTGATGATATTTCCGCTTTGATAGGTATTGATATGGATAGTTCTCCTCAAATGTATTACATATTAGGTGATGTCATTGAAGATGTGATAAAAAGATATTTTAGTGAAGATGAAGAAGACACACTATCAAAGGAACTTTCAAAAAATTTCCTCAATGATGTGATTAAACAACTTGAATCGATAAAGGAGGACAGGGAAAAGGTTAGAAGTTATGGTAAAGAATCACTTTTTAGACTAATAAATCGTTTGAAGAATTTGCAAAATAAATATGGTTCGTTGTTTAAGGATGGTGCAACTCAAATGATCAAAAGGATAGAGCTTGGTAAAATAAATGTTTTGGATTTAGCTAGCTTAGACGAAGATAAAGCTGATGTTATAATAAGCCATATACTAAGCGAAATTTTAGCTGATAGAAAAGGAAATAAAAGTTATATTAAAGTTCCAATTGTGTGCATATTAGAAGAGGCTCACCTTTTTGCCTCATATAGAAGACCTACCAAATCAAAGTATATATTGGGTAGAATTGTAAGAGAGGGTAGAAAATTTGGCGTAGGTCTTTGGATAGTAAGTCAACGACCAAAAGGACTAGACCCAGATATTTTATCACAAATGAACAATAAAATTATTCTAAAGCTTGTAGAACCTGAAGATCAGGTCCATGTTCAAAGGGCATCTGAAAATTTAAGCCAGGAACTATTAGAATATCTACCATCTTTAAATCCTGGTGAAGCGGTATTAGTTGGCAATATGGTAAGAATTCCAGTTCTCGTGAAAATTGATAAGGCTATTCATAAGGTTCAAGGTCAAGATCCAGACGTTATTAAGGAATGGTCAAATTATGGAATTAATGAAAAAAAACGAACTTATGAGTATTAAACAACACATGTTTAAATTGTCTAATAATTTCCTATTGAAAATATTTTTTGGTGTGTTAAATAGTCATTAAAGACACTTGTTTTAAAGCATCTCATCTTTTTAAGAACTGTTCAGTAAAAGAAAATCTGATCTAAGTAATTAACTATGAATATATTAGCTATTTATTGGACAAACTTCACATGTTTAATTCTGTGCTTTAAAATTTCATATTATGGAACTTTTTCAAAAATTAAAAAATGATTTAATATCCAAACCTTATCTGAGCGATATGGATTCACCTGATTTAGAGAAATTTTCAAAGTTTCTCAACAGGGTTATCATTGATAATGATTATAAACCTGATTATCTAGACTATTTCCTTCTTGGTGTGAGATACTACTTTTTACAAGATTGGACTACTTCCTTAATCTATACCGACCTTGTTATAGAACTTAAATCGGACTTTCCAAGAGCTTATAATCTAAAAGCACTAGTTTTAAGAAGGTTAAAGCGATTTAACCAAGCACTTGAACTTATTGATAAAGCTATTGAGCTAAATGAAAACATTTCATTCCTGTGGGATAATAAAGGAAATATACTATCAGATTTGGGCTTTTACAAAGAAGCACTTGAATGTGAAGACAAAGCTCTTGAAATTGAACCTAATAATTTCTTCGCCCTTGTTAATAAAGCCGATATTTTAAGCAAGATAAGGGAATACGATGAAGCTTTAAAAGTTCTTGAT
>FWWM01015635.1_pt1 | contig 11551 bp, 7 predicted proteins | sample 2228351 | NCBI WGS metagenome assembly FWWM01 (sample SAMEA103939774, study PRJEB20133) | metagenome
AGTCAAAATCCGATGCCGTGACCACCGTATGGCGAAGAATGCCAAGCGTCTTGATGCTGCCCACAAAAATAATGTTGTACTCCTCTAAATTCGCCGGCCGTAACTCCGAAGAACTCCTGAGCAAGGGGCGCCTGCGGAAGGACGCCAGGGCCCCAAGCACAGGGGGGAGGCTCCAGATGCTGTGGTGAGGATAGTATTTCTCCCGATAATCAGTGACCTCCACGTGGGGATATTGGCTTCTAAAAAGCTTCAGATCCTCATCCGAGTTGATGTTAAGGTCTCTCACGTAGACCGTCCGCCCCAACTCCCGGCGATATTCGGTGTAAAAGAAGTGGTCGCCAACGGCAACAAGCACCGGCAGAGTTGGAGAGGCAAAAGGGGACCAGATGGGATCGTGGAAAGGAATGGGACGGTAGGTGAAGAGCTCGCGGCGCAGGCTTCGGTTGTGGAGCCACAATCCAAGGGCAAGCGCCGCAAGCGCCACGCTCAGAAACAAGGGGGCTCCTCTGACCAGCCTTCGGAATGGGGTGCGGGCGGCCAACTCGGGCACAGATTCGGGGAGAAAGCGCACCTCGTAGGTGCCCTTGGGTATCTGCAAGTGGAACTTGTCGTCCTTCCCTTCTGTGAGGTAGTACTTCTCCAGCTTCTTCCTCAAGGTGTAGACGTGGGACCTGACGATCGTGTCTTCGGCGGGGTTAAAGTGCACATCCTTGCCAAAGACCTCGATGGCGATAGTCGTCTCCTTCAGTCGTCTTCCCGCCCTGGTGGCCTCGACTAAATAGGTGAGAAGCTGCTGGTGGACCTTCGAACCTGCGAACTCCTCACTGGCGAGAATCTTGTGCAAGAGCCTTTTCTCTGTCGCCTCGTCAATCATCTGTCCGGGGCTCCGTACACGTAGGGACCAAAATCCCAACTTTTGCGATTGAAATTTATGCATACTAAATTGGAAAAGCAACCGAAAAAACTCACGCGCGCGGACCCCAGCCACTCCGTCACTCGCACCGTTCCGCAGGTTATTCGGCGGTTTTTGACAGTCGTTAACATCTGCCAAGACATTGTTTTTCACCGTTATCGACTTTACTTTGGCGGGAGTGATGAGTATATTAACTGTAGTTTGGCCGAAGAGTGGCTGATCGGAAGAGACGAGGCGCTGCTAAGCAGAAGGAGCGTGTCCGCCGGTAGCTTCTGCGCAAGCGCCATTTGAGGCCGACAGGGAGAGGGTGCCCCGCGAAGTCGGTGTGGGGCCCCAGAGCTGCATGGAGAAGCTTGAAGATGCACAAGGTGCATGTTTCCTGCCAACGCTTCTGCTGGAATCCCTGCCTAACGGCGGTGCAACCATGTCTTCCCTACCCCGGGTCGCGAACGGGCCCCAGTTCTGTACCCACAAAGGCTGCAACTTGCGAACACTGGAAAGATGGAGAGAGCTGACCCATGCGCATCCGTGTGAGCATCGCTCTTGGTGTGCTCCTCTTCGGAACGTCTGTCCCTGGTGACTGATTCGGTGACTACCAAGCCGCTCGTGGGTGCCAATGTCTACCTTGTGGGCACTGCGCTCGGAAGCTCCACCGGTGGCCAGTTCTGCGGCCCTGGTGGTCAGCAGCCTTTTGCAGCGCGGGGTCCGGCCCCCGAAGCTGAGTCACATACTGCATGTCGAGAAAGAGAAAACGGAAATGTCTGCTCGTAAGACTCAGAGCGGAGAAAACGTGCATCGGATCGAAGCTAAAGCGGTGAGGAAGCTTCAAAGAGAAGCAAGGGTGGAAAATGACACGAGAGAGATCGGCCGCTAAGGGGTTAGGCAAGTCTCATCATGCGTTCGCGCTCACGGCCCTTGTCGTCGCCGTCATTGCGCTGCTGTTGGGGTGCAGGCAACATGGGCCGAGTTGGAGCCGGGTCGAGGTAATCCTTCAACGCATAACTCCTCCGGTTTTCCCAGCTCGTGACTTTTTGGTTACGGACTTTGGAGCCGTTGGGGACGGACAGACCGACTGCACTGTAGCCCTTCAAACGGCGATTGACCAATGCCATGCTGCCGGCGGCGGCCGCGTAGTGTTGCCGGAGGGGGCGTTCTTTAGCGGAGCCATTCAGCTGAAGAGCAACGTCGAACTGCACCTTCAGAAGGGGGCGAAGCTCCTTTTCAGCCGTGACCCGAAGAAGTACCTGCCTGTAGTTTACACCAGATTCGAGGGCGTAGAGTGCATGAACTACTCCCCGTTCGTCTATGCATTTGGGCAGGTAAACGTGGCGATCACGGGTGAGGGCACTCTTGACGGCCAAGCTGATACAACTGTATGGTGGCCTTGGACAGGCAATCCTCGATATGGCTGGCTGCCTGGAAAGCCGAATCAGGAACAGGACCGCGAGCGGCTCTTTCGCATGGCCGAAGAAGGAGTGCCGGGCGAGGCACGAGTATTTGGCGAGGGTCATTACCTGCGCCCGAATTTTGTGCAGTTCTATAGGAGCAAGAACATACTGGTGCAAGGGGTGACCATCGAGCGGTCTCCTATGTGGGTTATTCACCCGGTCCTTTGTGAAAACGTGACCATCCGTGGGGTGAAAGTGGTGAGTCACGGCCCGAACAACGACGGCTGCAACCCGGAATCTTCGCGTGACGTGCTGATTACCGACTGCTACTTCGACACGGGCGACGATTGTATCGCCATCAAATCTGGGCGCAACGCAGACGGCAGGCGGGTGGGACTGCCCAGCGAGAACATCGTAGTGCGCAACTGCATCATGAAGGATGGCCACGGCGGCGTCGTCATGGGGAGCGAAACCTCAGGTGGGTGCCGCAACATTTATGTGGAAAACTGCGTCATGGACAGCCCCAATCTTGACCGGGCCTTGCGGATAAAGACCAACTCCATGCGCGGCGGCGTGGTTGAGAACGTGTTCATGCGCAACGTTCAAGTGGGAGTGGTCAAAGAGGCGGTTGTGCACATATTCTATCACTACGGCGAGGGCGATGTCGGTGTCCACACTCCTGAAGTGCGTAACATCTATTTCGCGAACGTCACGAGCAAAAAGAGTCGGTATGGTCTCTTTGTCAAAGCCTACGAACGCTCTCCTGTGAGGAATTTGCGACTGGAGCACTGCTCTTTTGAGGGGGTGCAGAGCGGCAACGTGCTGGAGTACGTCGAAGGCCTCTACCTCAAGGATGTGAAGATTAACGGTGTGAGTGTTACTGCGGCGGACTTGCAGGCGACGCCGGTGCTGAGGTGAGCCGAGGTGCAGTTGCGAGCTCTAAGAGCGTTGTTGCTCATCTGGACGTGCACTTCTGCGCTCGACGGACAGCCCTTGGCGTTTCCCGGGGCAGAGGGCTTTGGCCGCTTCGCCACCGGAGGGCGAGGGGGAAAAGTCCTGGAAGTCACGACCCTGGCCGATGCCGGACCGGGCAGTCTACGCTATGCGGTCATGCAGACAGGGCCGCGGACGGTGGTTTTCAGGATCGGGGGGACAATCACCTTGCAGTCACCTCTGGTGATTACAGGCGATAGCCTCACGCTCGCTGGCCAGACAGCGCCTGGTGACGGGATTTGCATCCGTGGCTACCCGGTGATTGTGGATGCGGACAATGTCATCATTCGCTATCTGCGCTTCCGCATGGGCGATCTCTTTCAGGTCGAGGGAGACGCACTTAGTGTGATGTTCCACAGCGACATCATTATCGACCACTGCTCGTTTAGCTGGGGGACGGACGAGGTCCTCACGGTCCGGGACAACGAGAACACCACCGTTCAGTGGTGCATCATTGCCGAGAGCTTGAATCGTTCTTATCATCGCAAAGGCGCGCACGGTTACGGTGGAATTTGGGGAGGAAAGGGGGCGTCGTTCCACCACAACCTTCTTGCGCACCACGCCAGCCGCAACCCTCGCTTCAGTGGCAGTCGCTATCACGGCGAGCCAGAGCGGGAGCTGGTGGATTTTCGGAACAATGTCGTCTACAACTGGGGGCAGCAGAGCGCCTATGGGGGAGAGGGCGGCTCCTACAACCTGATCGGCAACTACTACAAGTTTGGTCCAGCCACTAAGTACAGGGACCGCATCGTCGAACCATGGAACGATGAGGGCCGTTGGTACGTGGCGGACAACTATGTTTTCGGCTTCCCGGCAGTCACTGAGGACAACTGGGCTGGGGGCGTTCAGGGACACTTCTGGCGGCACGTCCGGGCGGCACAACCCTTTGCGGTGGCCCCGGTCACCACTCATGCGGCGCAAGAGGCCTACGCTCTCGTCCTGGCCTATGCCGGAGCAATCTTGCCCAGGCGCGACAGGGTGGACGAGCGGATCGTCGAGGAGGTTCGTGCGGGGACAGCACATTTTGGCCCCGGCAAGCGGGGTATAATCGATTCGCAGGAGCAGGTCGGGGGCTGGCCAGAGCTGCGGAGCAGGCTTGCCCCCCATGATTCTGACCATGACGGGATGCCCGACGAGTGGGAACTGAAGCACGGCCTTGATCCTCACGACCCCACTGACGCAAATGCGGACGCAGATGCATGTGGTTACACAAACCTGGAGCACTATCTGAATGAGCTGTGCCCATCGGTGGGCTGTCATCCTGGAGGTGAGTTCTAGGTAGACTTCAACTGGCTATCCAGTGGCTCTCTGCAGGCGCTCGCATGGGTAGTCTGCGGTCGAGGCGAAGGCAGAGAGAAGAGATCTATCTGGTTTGGTGTCGGCGGAGATGGTTCTTCAGCGAAAACGGGAGCAATCGGCAACGACCCGGGAGCAGTGGAAGAGAAAGGCGAGAACTCGGGTTCTGGTTAGCGTGTGGGTGCCCATGGTGGCGTTTGTCTTCTGCGCGCGGGAACAGAACCCAAAGGAACTGGACCCGCTCTTTTGGGGCGTGAACGTGGCAGAGACTATCATGAAGCGTCACCCGGGAGGATATGGCCCCTGGGATTATGTGACCGGCACCGTCCTCCGGGGCTTTGAGGAACTGTGGCGCACCACCAGTGACGACCGGTACCTGCTCTACATCAAAAAGACCGTAGACCAGGTGCTAAGGGACGGGGACGCGATCGCTGGGTATGACCTGCGAAAGTACAGCCTAGACGATGTGCAGGAAGGGCGCATGCTGCTGTTCCTGTTCAAGCAGACCGGCCAAGAAAGCTACGCCCAGGCGGCACATAAGGTGCGCGAGCAGCTCAGAACCCACCCCCGCAACGCGCGTGGAGGGCTTTGGCACAAGGCGATCTACCCGCACCAGATGTGGCTAGACGGCCTCTACATGGCACAGCCATTTAGTGCAGAGTACGCCGCGCTATTTGGGGACAAAGAGCTTTTGGACGACGTGTTTCATCAGTTCGAGCTTGCCGGAGAGCACTTGCGGGACGAGAGCACGGGGCTCTACTACCACGCGTGGGATCATTCGCGGCAGGCTGGTTGGGCAGACCCCACCACGGGCCGCTCAGCTTGCTTCTGGGGACGAGCAGTGGGGTGGTACATGATGGCCCTGGTGGATGTGTTGGACATTGTCCCCGAGAGTCATCCCCGCAGGAATGGCCTCGTCTCCGCCCTCGAGGGGCTAGCGAGTGCCGTTAGCAGATACCAAGACAAGCGCACTGGGCTCTGGTGGCAGGTCCTTGACCAGGCCAATCGCCCCGGAAACTATCTGGAAAGCTCCGCATCGGCCATGTTCGTTTATGCCTTGGCCAAAGGGGTGCGCATGGGGTATATCGACAGGTCCTATGGCGAGGTGGCAAAGAGAGGTTTCCGTGGGCTTACAAAGTGGATGGTATACCGAGACTCGGCTGGTTCCTTTAACTTAGTGAGGATATGCAAGAGCGCTGGTCTTGGCGGGGACTATCCCGATAAGGTACGTGACGGCGGCTACGAGTACTATGTGTACATGGAGCCGGTGGTCCCCAACGATGGCAAGGGCCTGGGGCCTTTTCTGGCGGCCTGTGCAGAAATGGCGCGCCTTGCGCGCAAGTAGGGCAAAAGGGTACTGATCCCAACCCTTTGACGAGCAGCTACTGTGGGAGGTTTCGGCGCCGGTCCATACTGGGAGGGAGCAGGTTTCAATGGAGGCCAAGAGGCTGTGCTTCTTTTGCGCGCTGCTGTGGTGCATTGCCAGCGCGGTCATGGCGCAGACGACTGTGGGCAAGATCGCCGGCAAAGTCACTGAGGCCGGGACCGGTGCGCCGCTGCCCGGCGCCAACGTGGTCATCACCGGCACGACGATGGGCGCGGCCACGGATGACAGCGGCTCCTACTACATTCTTAATGTGCCACCCGGCAAGTACTCTGTCCGCGCCAGCATGATGGGGTACAAACCGATGGTGGTGGTTGACGTGATTGTGAACGCAGGCCGGACTACGACGGTGGACTTTGCCTTGGCGCAGACCGTCCTGGAACTGGGTGAGGTCGTGGTGCAAGCGGTTCGGCCGGATGTGGAACGGGACAAGACGTCGACCAGTTCCATTGTGCGTTTTGACGAAGTGCAAATGCTCCCCGGCATCAGGGCCATCAGCGACGTCATAGGCCTGGCTGCGGACGTGGTGGACGGCCATTTTCGCGGGGGGCGCCAGGGTGAAGAGTACTATCTGCTGCAAGGTCTGGGCATTGTAAACCCCTTGGACCGATCGTCCGCCTTCCTGCCGATCATGAGCGGCGTGGAAGAGGTCGAAGTTATCACCAGCGGCTTTGGCGCGCAATACGGCAACGCGCAGTCCGGTATTGTCAACATCTCCATGAAGGAGGGGGACCGACACAAGTGGCATACTCGGGTGGAGACTCGGCTGCGGGCTCCTGGGCGCAAGCATTTCGGGCCCAGTGTCTATGACCCCAGCGCCAATCGTTACCTCCGCCTGCTGCTGGATGAGCGTGTATGGCTAACTGGGGACCCCAGCGCGGAACACGGGCAGGCGTACTACGGCAACATGGCCTCCGGGTTGACCAGAAGCTTTGCCGGCGACACTTTGGTGCAGTTGGCGGTGGCGCGAGCATTGTGGGCACAGAGTCGCAGAGAGATTGGCCGCGACTACGGCAACGAAGTGGACCATGCGCTGGAGCTGGCTACTGGCGGCCCCATTAATCGCAGGATGCGCATGTTTGTGGCCTTGCGTTCGGAGCGCCAGTGGCCAGTTTTCCCCACTGAGCGGCCATCTCTCGAACACCAAGCCATGGGCAACATCGTCACCGATGTTGGCGAGGCAGCCACCCTGCGCGTCAGTGGTGGACTGGCACGCTTGAGTGACATTGTCTTTCCCGGCTCAAACAGCGTGAGTGGCTACCAGAGATGGCTCTGGGACCGCATCACCGGCACACGTCAACGCAAAAGGATCAATACGCAGCTGGGCGCACGGTTCACCAAGACCTTGAGCCAAAAGACATTCTACGAACTGAAGCTGAACTCGTTGGTCACGTCGAACACCGTGGGTGCGACGCCTGTGCCCGACGTGCTCCCGGATTCAGTGGATTTCAACTGGGTAGTTGGTACCATCGCCTTCCCCAATAACAACTCCCCTGACCAGCTTAGTTATCAGCTGGGCTACGATTCTTTTACCAAGGAAAAGACGCGCACGTTGTCCTTAGAGGGCGCCTTCACGAGCCAGATCACACGCGCGCATCTGGTCAACGCAGGCGTGCAGCTCAACGCCTACTCGGTCGATGTGTCGAACTTCCTAAATGTCCGCTCCAGCAGGCAACTGGAACGCTACACCGCCCACCCGCTTGAAGCGGCACTGTATGCCCAGGACAAGATGGAATTCGAAGGGCTCATCGCCAATGTCGGTCTCCGCTTGGATGTGTGGCACGCGGGTACGGATTACTATGTTGACCCCTACACTCCCTTCGGCAACGCGGACTCGTTGGGGAGGTTCACGCCGGAGCGTGGTCAGCGAAAACGTTCACCCACCTATGCGCGAGTGCAGCCCCGGCTGGGATTCTCGTTCCCGGTGTCGGCGAGCACGGTCTCGCGGATCGCCCGGCGGCTGGACGAGCCGGCGTCTTCCACCTCAATTACGGCGCCTTCATGCAGAGGCCGTCGCTGCAATATCTGGTCGCTCAGCGGATAGGTCAACGCTTGCATGATCCTGTGATTTTGGGGAACCCCAAGCTTAAGCCCGAGGCGACCAATAGCTATGACGTTGGGGTGGTTCAGGCGCTCGGCGAAGGGTTCACCGTGGACGTGAGTGGCTACTACAAGGACGTGAAACACCTCGTGCAGCAGGCGAACTTTATCGATCAGAGGGCAGGGTATCAGGTGAGTTCCTATTTCAACCTGGACTACGCCGACATACGCGGTTTCGCAGTCATGGTCAAAAAGAGAAAAGGCGCGCTCACCGGCTCCCTCAACTATCAGTACGGGTATGCCACGGGCAAGAGTGCAACCGCAACTGCGGCCACGCCAATCTTTAACCGGGACACCAGCATGGTGGTGACCACGGACTTGACCAACGTGCCAACCCGTGACATTGTCCTCGATTTTGACCGCACGCACAACCTGGTGTTGACCTTGAGTTACGCCACGGGCAAAGATTGGGGGCCCTCACTTGGGCGATGGCACCCATTCGCAGAGGCGGCCGCGTCACTGTATGCCGTGGTGCGCAGTGGTAGGCCTTACACCTCGCCGCAGAACATCCGCCTGATCAACGTGAAGCGAGCCCCGATGGAATACACCGCCGACTTGCGCGTTACCAAGACGGTGCGCAACTTCTTTGGCTTGTCCACAAGACTCTATGTGGAAGTGTTTAACCTTTTCAACAGCAAGATCCTCAACTACGATTACCTTTTTCAACGTCCCACCGCCACCAACCCGAATCTACCGCTGCAATACTACGAGAGATACGGCATAGATGACGAGGAAAACGGCGCCCGCTATTGGTGGGACAAAGGCAGGCAAGGCCCCTTTAGCCTCGACCAGTCCTTTTTGATTTACGACAACGCCCCCAGGTCGTTCAACTTTGGCATGGTAGTCGAGTTCTAGGCAAAATCGGTGAACCCCACATGAAGATCAGTCATTGCGGTCTCTTCCTCGTACTTTGCTGTACACAAGCTGCTGTGTCGCAACAGCGGGATTGGCGGGTACATTCCCGGGGCATGCTCCACCAGACGGTTTTCAATACGGGCGAACTGGGCAGGGCGTACAGTGCCGGTGGCACGGTGCAACCGGGAACGCCATCGATGGAGTGGCCTCCCTATTCCCGGATCATCCTTGAACGGAGAAACTATCCCGGGCAGCACAACTCATTTGGTAGTGGAGTCTGGATTGCCGGGACGCGCCCGGGCGGGCGGAAGTACGCCTTCTGTGGCGCGGTCTCCAATACCAGTGGTGACCCGGTGCCGGTAGTAGGCGTTTACAGCATTCCGCTGGACATCCAGAGGATTGAGAACTTCCCGGTGCTCGCGGACGGCACAGTCAACCCTGCATTCAACCCTGACGAAGCCGAGGAGCTCATCGTCGCCCGGTGGGACACTCCGGTCGGCATCCGGGTGACGCGTACTAGCCGGGCGTGGAGTTATCCTGGGTACGATAGCTTCATCATCTACGAGTACGAGTTCACGAACGTCACTGGCGACACAATCTCCGATTTGTTCATTACTTTTGCCAACACCTTTGCGCCGTCGATGTTTGGCTACCAGCGCAACCATGGCAGCTGGACCGAGAGCGCCTTTAGGGGACAGCCACCTGCAGGCCTGGGCGACCACTTCGCTCGCTTTGACCTTAAGCGCTGGATGAGCTACAACCATGAACGGGATGGCCTTCCAGACCCGGTCTTCTTCGAGGAGTGGTCCACGCCGGGCAACAGAGGGGGGCTCAATTCGCCGCAAGCAGTGGGCATCATGGTGCTCCACTATGATTACGAACATCTGGCCACGCGAAAGCAGACAAGCCAGGTCTTTCTCGCTGCCAGCGATAGTGCCGGCATGTGGGACGAGAATGGCAAGGCTAAGCAGCCGTTCCTCCTGCGCTATGAGAACGGAAACCTGCCGGCCGAGGCAAAGACCGGCACTTGGATGGACCCCACCCTGCGGAGGAAGACAGGCATCTGGCAAGGGCCTGAAGACTCGACGCGTTTCTGCACCCAGTTTGAGCCGGCGCTTTGGCGCTATTGGAAGGGGCGCACAAAAACATCGGCGAACCTCTCGTGGTGGCAACCGGTTGCCCGGGCGTATGGGTTCTACCCTTATCTGCTGCCTCCAGGCGAAACCATGCATTTTGCCGTGGCCGAACTGGTGGGCTATGGACCCGGTGGGCCAGGAGATCGCAAGTACAAGGATCTGGGCGGTAGCGTGCGTGCCGGCGTGGACGCCGGCTACTACTTCAACCCCGTGCCAAGCTGGTACGACACTCTGCAGTACCCATACCTCGGCAGCAAAAGCTACATCGGGAGTACTTACTTGCGAGACCACCCGCTGCCCTGGTACGTGACGCCGGGCGTAGTATCCATCCGCGACGTGGCCGACAGGGCCATCGAAATGTACACCGGACGACCGCTGATGAAATACGACACCTTGCAGTACAAGCCTGAGGAGGCTCCAGCACGAGGTCCTTACAACACCGTGTCGATTCCCTTCCCAGCACCGGCCATTCGCATCGAAGATACACACGCGGCTGCAAATCGCATCGTGTGGGGACCGCAAGTGGAGGAGTTCGATTGCCCCAGGCTTCGCGCCCGCCTAAGCCACTACCTGGTGCTTCGCGCACCCCACCCACTTGGCCCCTGGAGCGTGATCGATTCAGTGGGGGTTCGCGATCCAAGATATTTCCACGATGGCGAATATGCGGTGCTCGACCCCTACAGCAACCTGGGCGACAATGTGGCCTACGCCGTGGTTTCTGTGGACGAACTCGGCGGCAGGAGCGGGATGACCAACCTGACCGTGCACGAGACCCAAGCTCCACCTTTGGAAAGTCTGGGCAAGGTCTACGTTGTCCCGAACCCGCTCATCGTCAGCAGTGGGTTGACTGGGGCTGATCCGAGCGGAGAGATCGGCGACCGCATCCAGTTCATGGGTCTGACCAGACGTTGCATGATCCGGATCTTCTCCTACACCGGCCAGTTGGTGAGGACGATCAAACACGAGCGCGACACGTTCGGCAATCCATGGTACCAGTTGAGCGTGAACAATCAGCTCGTCGCTTCCGGAGTCTACTATTTCGTCGTGGACGATCTGGACACAGGCAAGCGAGCGAGCGGCAAGTTCGTGGTGATTCATTAAGGCTTAGGGGACCGAAGACATGAAAGCTCCTGTGGCGCGGAAAGCTGTCGTCCTAACTTTTACTGCCGTGGTTTGTTTCCTTCCGGATCTGAGCTATTGTCAGAAGATGGGCAGCACCTCCATGCAGTTTCTGAAGGTGATCCCTTCAGCGCGGGGCGCAGCCCTTGGCGAAGCCTACACGGTGTGGGCGACTGGCGCCGAAGCGCTCTTTTGGAACCCTGCTGGTCTGGCCAGTCTAAGCAGGATGGAATTCATGACCACTTACGTGGACTGGCTCTTTGACGCGCAACATGGCTCCTTGGCATTTGCGACTCCTTTGGGCGCAGGAGCGCTTGGAGCGCAGCTGCAGTACGTCGACTTTGGCGAGTTCGAGGAGACTACTACT
>FWWM01015641.1_pt1 | contig 11547 bp, 12 predicted proteins | sample 2228351 | NCBI WGS metagenome assembly FWWM01 (sample SAMEA103939774, study PRJEB20133) | metagenome
AGCTACTGCCCTTGGAAGAGCAAGCACATCCCTTGCTGTGAAAATTAGGACAACACCTTTGTCACAACGACCCTTCTCACCTTCTTCCGTTCGTCATGTCAACAGTCTAAAGGAGGGGCATCAATACCCACGGTTATCAGCAGCGAGCTCATTATATCTTTCACAATGTTTTTGATTGGTCTAGATTTTTAAACAACTCTGACCACTATGTCCCTTTCTATCAGCAACCCCTATGGAACACCGTCGACTGTGACGACAACGCCGCTGATTGTCTCGCCAATAAGCCTAGCTGCTTCAAGAACTGTCGTATGGCCTTCAGTAGAGGTTATCGGGTTTTGATACGTCCTTGACTTTCTCTCCAGACAAAGGCGCGCAAAAACATTTACGCTAGTTTAAAAGTTTTCAGACACTTCCTTGACCACTCCCCCTTAAGCTCTGTTTTCAAGGACCCAACATCATCCTTCTTTTCCCGCTCTAATCATTACAGTAAAAGAGGAGGTTTATCTCCAAACTCTCTGGAGCCGCCGTTTAAATGGTTTGGAGAGGATAGTTAGGGTGCTGGGGTACTTGATGCCAAAGCCCACGGTTGGGTAATAGTCTACTGCAATGTAGCAGATCTTTCAACATGGTCTCCTGGAGGCTTGGAAGATACCATATCTGCGATGGACTACTTAAGCCCAAGACCTTATGCTGAGATGAGGAAGGAGGTTAGGAATTATTTTCCACATAGAAAAGTTAGGAAGTTTCAAGCAGAACAACAACGTATATGGTTTACTCGTAGACGTGGGAGCGATAGAGGTTACTACAGGTCTCGGAAAGGCCTAGCAGTGGATGGAGGTGCTTTAAATGGCCTGGCTTACCCTGACAAGGAAGGGAGAACTATGACGTATCCTCTGACCAAGAAGAGCTGAAGGCCAATGAGTCCCATGTTCAGTTAACACCAACGTTTCGCCCCTTCCAGAAACGTTGAAATATCTCGGAAGCACACTTTAGGCGATGCGTCTCTTTCAAATATCTGACATACATGGAAGCTTTGATGCTGTCTCAAAGGCAGCTGCCAAAGCTGAAGGCTTCGATGCAATCATAGTTGTAGGTGATATAACCCATTTCGGGAGTACAGCTCAGGCAGAAATTCTTCTAAACAAGCTGGCAGAGACCGGGTTAAAGGTTTTCTTCGTGGCAGGTAACTGTGACCATCCATCCCTGCTGACTTGGGACCCTCCAAACCCGCAGATAGTAAATCTTCATCTTAAGAAGGCCGAGTTAAAAGGTGTTGAGTTGGTTGGGTTGGCTGGGGGTAACATCTCACCATTCAACACATATATCGAGTTTACAGAGGAACAGATAAGCACGATGCTTTTGAAGCTCAACCCATCGTCGGAGAACTTTGTACTTATAAGCCACATACCTCCTTACGGGGCAGGTGATATAGGCAGGGGGCAGCATCTTGGAAGCAAGGCCATAAGAGAATATGTCGAGAGAAACAATCCCTTAGCAGTTTGCTGCGGACACATCCATGAAGCCAGGTCGATATCGTCTATTGGGAGGACAAAGGTAGTTAACGCAGGTCCTGCGAAGGATGGGTTTTACGCAGAGATAAAGATCAGCGGGAACACCGTCGAGGCCGAGCTCCGTCGCTTATGAGATGGAAATGACAAGCCAGAGGTACGTTGTGGAAGTGTTAAACGTTGGAAACGAGCTTTTGGACGGGAGAACGGTGAATACGAACCTCAGCTGGCTCTGCGGCCGGCTCAGCCAGATGGGATACGTGGTGTCAAGGGCGACCGTTGTCAGGGATATAGTAAAGGACATATCCGAGGCGTTGAAGGAGTCACTTAGACGCAAGCCCTCATGGATAATTATTACTGGTGGGTTAGGGCCTACGCATGACGACAAAACATTAGAGGCTGTTGCAAAAGCCCTAGGTAAACGCTTAATTCTTTACAAAGATGTCGTCAAAATCCTTCAACAGAGGTATAATGTTTTGGCTGAGCGTGGCGTGGTAAAAGATGCTACTTTGACAAAGGAGAGGCTTAAGATGGCACGTCTACCAGAAAATTCTAAACCTCTACGCAACGAGGTCGGAGCTGCTCCAGGAGTGTTGGTAGTTAAAGGGTCTTCGAGGATAGTCTGTCTCCCAGGTGTTCCCAAAGAGTTGATGAGTATTTTTGACAACGAGCTGGCCCCGATACTTGAGAAGGAAAGCAGAGGGAGGGGGTTTGTGATGGAGAGCATAACAGTTAAAGGAGTGGTTGAGTCTAGGCTCGCACCGCTGCTGGTTGAGACTATGAAAAAGTTCCCAGCTGTCTATTTGAAGAGCAACCCAAAAGGTACTGAAGATGATTCGGTCGTCGTGGTGGACTTTATAGCGGATAAAAGGCGGAAAAAAATTCTGGAAAAGGCTGTCCAATATTTTCAGGGAAGGCTACAAAATTTATAATGCGTCAGAAGGGTTGCTGGTCATGGCTTTAGAAGATGTTTTCGCCAAGGCTTGGGCCACAGTGCTCAGGTCACCTGAGATGTATATGGATGGCTTTAAAAATGGTTTCGAAGCATCATCGCTCATAACAAGGCCGTTTAGAAGGGTTTTGGTGCTTGGTGTAGGGGGATCAGCTATAGTAGGCGACATAGTCTCGGCCCTCAAAGCTGAAGAGGCTGAGACAGAGGTTATAACCGTCAGAGGGTTGAGAACACCTCATAGATTGGATAGCGATACACTTGTTGTGGCTGTAAGCTATTCTGGGGAGACAGCAGAAACTGTGAACGCTTCGATCGATGCGTTGTCGAAAGGTGCAACGGTCATGGGTATCTCAGCAGGAGGCCGTTTAACATCTTTTCTTACTTCAAAGGGGGCGTTGGTTGTTAGGGTCTCTGAGGGCTTGACGCCTCGCTACGCTGTTCCGGAAATGGTAGGGGCTCTGTACGGTCTCCTCTCAAACCTTAAAGGCTTTTCCGGTCAACATTTTTTAAAGGCCGTGGAGGAGCTTAGAGTCTTTTTAAAACAGTTCACCGATTTTATGGACAACCGGGTCAACGATGTAGCCGGGTCGCTGATCGGGAAAACAGCCATATGTATATCGCACAGCCACCTCATCCCAGCAGCCTATAGGCTCAAAACACAGTTAAACGAAAACGCTAAACATCCGGCCTACACGGTTTTCCTACCGGAGGCATGCCACAACGAGATAGAGGGATGGACGGCTGTTCAAGGCTATGTATATATCTTTCAAAGGAGCATATTCGAGCCTGAGATTTACTCAGATATGTCCGAGTGGATGATGGAGTTCATCGAATCGCGGGGAGGTGTATACCACGAGATTAAACATAAATCAGATAGCCATTTATCTGAGCTTTTGAAGCATCTGGCCTTCGCCGATTTGATAAGCATTGCCTTGGCCAGGCTGAAGAAAACAGACCCATTCCAGCTATACATCATCCCGATGCTCAAGGCTCTGCTCCTGAAATACCTGCCTTGAGCTCGGCGAGCAAAGGTATGGCTTTAATCTTATCCATCCCAAGAAGCTCCCAGTAAATCCCTGCTGGCTTCTTGTTCTTAGGACAGACGATTGTCCTGCTGTTTGTGAATATGTAGTCGAGCGGAAGGTCAAAGGGAGCTGCTGGGATAAAGTCGACGACTTGGAGATCATGGACGGTCGTCACAACGGGGGTCTTATCATTGACCTTTCCGAATGTTCTCAGCAGGGCGTACTCTATCTCAGAATATCCCTCGCCCTTGCCGACCCTCCAGCCAGTCTCTGTAACTGCTACGCTGCCTGTCACAACAAGGTCTATTTGGGGAAGTTCTCGTGGATGGATTTTTACACCATACTTAAATGCCCCTGCTATGGAAGAAGCCTCCCTGTAGAGGTGCCTCGGTATTTTAAAAGGATCGAGAACAAGGAAGCCCTGACCTATACGTGGTGTTGGGAAAATCAATGTCTTCTGGTCCCTTAGCACACTTTCACGTACAGGTCTCTGAGGTGAGTCGGGGTTTACTTTTACAACGCTGGCTTTTTGGTATACTTCTGAGGATCTGAGACGTAAAGCTGCTTCCTCAGCGCCTTTAAAGTTTGGAATCCTTCCATAAACTGGCTTAGGAAATAAAACTAAATTTTTTTCTTCCAACCTTCTCCAAACGCTCAGCCTTATCTCCTGCTTTACAGCATCCATTGGTTTATTGGCTTGTTCTTTTGGACGCTTTAACAAGCATCTCATAGCTTTGCTTAACTTCTTCGACTGCGGCCTCATCCTCGAGCGTTGTTACGTCGCCGAGATCGGCCCCGATAGCCACGGCCTTGATCAGACGCCGCATGATCTTGCCGCTCCTTGTCTTGGGGAGCTTTTCGACGATTATTATCCCCGACGGTGTTCCTATAGGGCCGTAGACATCCCTGACCCAGTTGGTCAGCTCTTTCACCAGCTCATCGCTGGGTTTGTAGCCTGATTTCAGAACAACGTAGGCAAGGGGTGTTTCACCTTTTATCTGGTCTGGAACACCTACAACAGCGGCTTCGGCCACAGCTGGATGGGAGACCAGGGCTGATTCAAGCTCGTAGGTCCCTATCCTATGCCCAGCAACCTTTAAGACCTCATCAGCCCTTCCCGCAACCCATATGTATCCGTCATCGTCTTTAACGGCATAGTCTCCAGTAAAGAAGAGCCCCTTAATCTTCTCAAAGTAGACCTGGGCATATCTCTCAGGCTCTTTCCACATCCCCGTTGGGGGTGCGGGCATGCCAGGCCATGGTTTTCGAATCGTCAGAAAACCTCTCTCACCAACCTGTACAGGTTTTCCATTCTCGTCGACAACATCTGCATCTATCCCTGGAATTGGGTAGCCGTTTGTTCCAGGCTTAAGAGGTGTCAGCGACAATCCTGGGATGTGGCTTATCAGTATCCCGCCTGTCTCTGTCATCCACCATGTAGAGCCAACTGGGCATCTTTTACCTCCGACCACTTCGAAGAGCCATCTCCAGGCAGCTGGGTTTATAGGCTCTCCTACGCTGTGGATTAACCTGAGACTTGAGAGGTCATGTTTCTTGACGGGCTCTTCTCCAAACTTCATCAACATACGTACAGCGGTGGGTGTTGTGTAGAATATTGTAACGCCGTTTCTTTCAATAATCGACCACCATCGATCAGGGCCTGGATAGTCAAGCGCACCTTCATACATCACCGTAGTAGCACCTGATATCAACGGGCCGAAAACTATATAGCTGTGGCCTGTAACCCATCCGATATCGGCTGTGCAGAAGTATACATCGTCGTCTCTTATGTCGAAGACCAAGCGCATCGTTGTGTTAAGCAGAACCCCATAGCCTCCGTGGTCATGTATGATACCTTTAGGCTTCCCAGTAGTCCCAGAGGTATAAAGGACATAGAGCGGTGTATCTGAATCTAACCTCTCGGGCTCGACGTAAGCCGTCTGCGGTACCTCCTTGAGGAGCTCATGCATCCAAAAGTCTCTACCTTCTTTCATAGGAATATCTATTCCTGTCCTCTTCACCACAATTGTCTTCTCGTAAGTTGGAGTGTTCTCCACAGCTTTGTCGGCTGTCTCTTTGAGGTTGATTACTTTACCCCTTCTATAAAAGCCGTCTGCTGTAATGAGCATCCTAGCCCCTAGATCTTCCATACGTATCCTAAGGTTCTCGGCTGAGAACCCGCTGAATACAACCGTGAAGATAACCCCTAAACGGGCCAGCGCAAGCATTGTGATAGGCAGCTCAGGTATCATCGGTAAATATATGGCCACCTTATCCCCTTTACTTAGCCCAAGCTTTTTGAACAAATAAGAGAGTCTGTTGACAGCGCGCCATAACTCGAGATAAGTGTATTTCCTGACCTCTACAGGATATCCTTCCCCGTCTACAGGTTCCCCTTCCCAGATATATGCTATCTTATTCTTCCTCCAGGTCTTGACGTTTCTGTCCAAGCAGAGATACGAAATATTGGTTTTACCGCCTACAAACCACCGATAAACATGGGGATAATCACCCTTCTCCAACGTCTTCTCCCAAGGCTCGAACCATTCAAGCTGCCTTGCTTCCCTATCCCAAAACTCGACGAAGTCCTCCACAGTTTTTTTCCAAAAGGCAATATAACCAGCAGGGTCTATGTGTTTATGTTTCCAGCCTGGGAGCTCGATGTATTCTTTAAAGGGAAGCGGCTCTGACATATTTAGTTTCAACTACCTACCGCCTTATTTATTTTATTCAAAGTATATATTCTCTTAATTGCCCCTTTTACTCTGCTGCTTTAATTATTAAGCTGAGTTGGGCTGACCAGCTGTTTGTAGTTATTCGTTGGACACACTGTATCTATATCGGGCCCTTGGGATTCACAGACCTCAGCCAACAACAAGTTGTTAATATGAATCTTTGGTAATAGCCTTTTCCCATTGTCCGTCTTTGCGATTCTGCTCCATATATTGTTATATTGTCGATGGCTTTCTGCAGTAGCCGACGGTAGCTGTCTAGAAACCTTTAACATAGTAGCCGTGCTGATCCCATCACCTTCACTAGGTGTTCTGCTTTTTTCTGAGAGATTCTCGGCCAGCAAGCTTCTAGTCTGAGGGCTTTAATATCCTGTTGGCCCCCTCATACAGTTTGTAGATCTATCGTTGATCGTTAGTATACTTTCTCAACCCTCTGAAGCATACGGGGATATTTCAGACTATGTTTTCACAGCTGAAACTACAATGGTTATCTTTACCCAGTAGTTATAATGGGAAACGCTACAATAGCACAGCTAAACCTATAAAAGACTACAACCCTTTTACATGTGTGGAAAAAGATTTCATGGACTTTGTTTTTAACGATAGGTTAGGAAAGGTGCTTAACAAACCCTTGCTGCTTGGTTTCCCCGACACCGGTTTGGTCGGTGCTATCTCAGTATCATACCTTGTGGAGCAGCTCAGACCAGACGAGAAGGGATATGTCGACTCTGTCGAGCTCCCGCCCATAGTCCCTGTGAGCAGGGGTGAGGCGAAAGAGCTCATAAGAATATACGAGGGGAAGAACTACGTGACCATAGTTTCTGAAATCCCCATCCCGCCTGCTTTAATTAGGTCCTTCTCCGAATCATTGCTGGACTGGGTTGCGGAGAAGAAAATACCTGAGGTGATATGCTTGACCGGTGTGACTGAGCCTAGAAGGCTTGAGATTGAAACACCAAAAATTTATGTTCTTTCGACAAGCTTGAAGTTGAGCGAATACATGGCCAAAAAAATAGATGCAGAGGTTTTCACCGAAGGGTTTGTGACGGGTGTACATGCTGAGATTTTAAGGCTTGGTGTTAGAAGGGACCTACAAGTCCATCTACTCCTCGCTCAATCCCATCTAAACTATCCTGATCCTGGAGCTGCTGCACAGCTTCTGATGAGGCTGCCCAAGCTTGTGAACGAGCAGGTCGATATCAAAGCCCTTCTAGAACGTGAGGAGATGATCAGGATGCAGCTGCGAGACCTTATGAGGAGGACGTCAGAGGCCTTGGTTCAGAAATCGAGGGAGATGGAGCTGCCAGCGGTATACAGGTGATTAACGATGTCAATTACCCCGTGGGACTGGATTAGGAGGATTCAGAGACGCATGGAGGCTGAGGTCGAGGAGTTGATGAGGATGATTAAAGAAGTTGAGACACGGACGGGCTGCATCATGCCTTTGTATAACGTGATGGAGACCGAGGATGAATATATAGTAACAGTTGACATGCCAGGAGTAAAAAGGGAGGACATAGACCTCCAAGTCTATGAGAACAAGATCGCCATAGAGGCCCCATGTAGGATGGACATACCGTCGAGGAGATATGGAAACAGGTATAGACTTCTGATAGACTTGCCTAAACCGATAGACCCCTCGTTCGTGAGGGCTAGATATGTCCAAGGCGTTTTGGAGGTTAAAGTGGGCAAGAAGGCCGGTCGGGGGGTCAAGATAGCTGTAGAATAGCTTAAATCGAGGAAAAGCAGTAATTCGAATGGGTGAGCGGCCGGGCGGGTCACCGGGTACTCCGGAGGAAGTTCCTCCCCCGCGGGAGAGGGACGCAATGCCGCGAGGCATAGGGGGAGACCCCTGGCAACGCCACAGAAACGAGACCTACATCACACGATGGCTATGACTCGGTGATGAGCCGACGAGGAGTGTGATGGACTGGTTGAAACGGGCGACCTGCGTCGGGAAAGGTAGCTGGGCGATGAGCACCCTCCCCGAAGCCCAGCAAAGCCGATGAGATAAACCCCGCCTAAACAGCAGGAGGGCTACGAGCCGCACACCCACTACTTTAAACAACCACTCGTCCAACTCTATGTATCGGATGGTGATACTCAGTTTCAACGGGGAAAGGCTTGGAGGCAGTACGGAATTGACCGCTGACATGCCGATGTATTGATTGAAGGTGTGGGAGCTTGAACGGGGACATCGAAAAGAGGCTAGCGAATAAAAAGATTATGTTGCTGACTTTGGAGTTTATCCATGTATTTTACCGGTGACGAAAGGGCTGAGCCATACTTTGAGGAGGTCGATAAGTACATTGCCAAGGCTTTCACCTCGGATGTAAACCTCGCAGAATACAAGAGTTGCGGGGAGCTTGGGAAGGAGGTTGCCTACCTGTGACATCATTAAGTCAGAGAATCCAGCGTACAGCCTATTGCAACGGATGAAACATTAACGTAGAAGTCTGGAGAAAGGAGATGCAAGTATAGGGGGTAAGCTGTCTCTTGCGTTAAGAGGGTAGGCTATAAATTCTTCATCCTTAATGCTGCTCAGGGGCTTGCTTTATCTGAGTATGTGAATAATGAGAGGGGCTGATCCGTGACGGTTTTCGCTCAGAGATGTGAAGGCCAACTCAGCCAGTTCATGGAGAAGATCAAGGCACCTCCACATCAATATCTGTGAAGAGCTTTGTCGTGAAGCCTGTTAAGCCCAAGCCTGAGGTGAAGTTCGGCTGCTTGTTGAAGAGCTGCAGGAAGGCTTTGGGGCAATGGAAATAGAGCTCAGGGACGGCAGTGAAGAGTTTAGGGACAAGTCTCTGAAGCCCAGCCAGAAGATACTGGATGGGTTAAGGAGCTGAGAAGGGATCTTAAGACCATTCTTGATGAGCGGCTCGCTAGGATGGAGAGAAATGTTGCTGAAATTAAGGCTAAGCTGGGGCTATTGTAGACATAGGTATCGAAAAATCATTGATAGATCGCTGGATTGTTGGAGAAGGTATATGTGATATTAAAGCCTAGGTTGTGAGAGTTCTGAACATGAATGCGGAGTTGATTGATGCGAGAATTAGGGAGATTAACGACGCAATCCAAATGCTTAGAAGACTTCTGGGCAAGGAGTTTAGAGAATTGAACATCTACGAAAAGCTTTCAATCGGATATCTAGTCATACAACTTGTCGAGGCAGTATCAGCATCTGCTTACAGCTGCTTTCAAGTACTTTTGGTGAGAAAGCTGAAGGCTTTCCTGAATGTTTTGTTAGGTTAGGGGTCAAGGAAGTAATACCGAAGGACATTGCTGAGAGTTCTCGACTGCAACGAGGCTATGTTAGGAAGACACAAGTTTATATGTTAGAGGCGAGAACCTCCCCCCATCCATGAAGAAACTTGTAGTTTTTAGCCCTGTTTATAGCATTCGGGAAAAAGCCTTCAAAATGATGTAGTAGACGAGGTCAAATACTCTGTCTACCGTCTTAAGCAACTCTCTGGCTATCTCCGCGTTAAATGAATCAGTAACGAAGCCAGCTAGATCTCTAGAGGCTATTTCTTTGAATGATGAAGTGGACGGATGAACATAGCTGCACAAATACCTCCATAGTGACCTAACTTCGTCCAAAACGCTTCTATCCAGGTTTAACATGTCAAGTGCTTTCTCTACTAGCCTCCAGCCATAAATCTTCTCCGATTCCAGTAAGGCAGCAACATCAACTCTTTGGTCAAGATTAAAATCAGGATGGCATGTTGAATCAACGTAGTAACCTAGTGCAGTCACCTTCTATTATATATTTGAGATTCCATAGATTAGTTGGTAGTTGGTTGCTAAGAACAATAGCTGGAACAAGTATAACTCCTTAAATATTGAACAGAAGAAAAAGATAAGTAGGCTTTTTTCTAGAAGACTCACCGTACTCGGAATAAACCCACATAGAGATGTCTATCCAGTTGTTCGCATGATAGGCTATTATATGCACTGCCTCTTCAATACGTAGACCTTCTAATTGTCTCAGCTCTTACTACATCGAGATGTGAATACAGCTCGTCTAAGATTTTTAATCACCTTCCCTTAGTCCGACTCATACCATTAGCTACCCTATCAAGAAGAACTTCATTCCGATAGTGTCCAGATAACGCTTTAAATACCTTCCTTATCTGACACTACCGACTACGGCAGGCTGATTAACCTATTCATACATCCTGAAATTTTCTTCCAAGAATTTATATGTGGAATCGTCGCAGATGAGCCTGAATGTAGGAACCCCTTCTATCTTTATCCTGTCATCTATAATCAACGTCGGTACTGCTTTTATTTTGTACTTTTTGATTAAGGGCTCCGTGTTTGAGAAATCTTTGCTTAAGTCATAGATCTCCAGCTTACAGCCGCCACATTTTCCGACCTCCACAATCGCTTCCATTTTTCTGCAGAGTGGGCAGCCTGCGACAAACAGCTTTAACTCGTGATTCATGAAGACGAATATTCTTTACCTTTGCTATAAGCATTGCTCCTCTATAACTTGTGGTAGTGTCTGATAAGGATTTCTAAAAAGATTTATCACCTTAAACCGATAGGCACGCAGAGGATGTATCACTAAACATAATAAATGCTTAAAGACGTGGAAGTTTAGAAAGTGTGTTAATAAAAACTAACATACTATTGAGGGCGTGATTTTCCTTAACTCTGACCATGTATGTGACAATAACGAGCGCTCTTGAAATAGCATCTTAGCTAATGATCGAAAGAGAATGAGATGAATGAAGTTCAAATTATAAAAACACCGATTAATCGATGGGCTTTAACTAGCCTCACCTGCTTTCCATTGATGGTCTATTAGTGCTAACGTAGATGAAAGATGCACCTATTTTTATTAAAGCCGCTGTTGCGGAGTAGGCACCAAGCTTTTAAGAGAAACCCTTCCTTTTGCAGGCCCTTCCTATGTTGAAATAATTACAGTTATGTCGAGATATGAATCCATTTGCAGATTCACTTAGGCCTATGAGGCTTGTAGTATGGATGCTGATTCATGGGAAATTCTAGCTGTTTACGCCTCTAGGGGAGAGCATAGTAAGGGCCTTGTCATTTCTCAAGGGTGTCCCAAAGATAGTAGAGGAATAAACATGGCTGATAGTACCGAAACTGAACCTGAAAACGTTTTTAAAATAGAGCATATTCCACGTCCTGATAAGTGGCGTTATTATAAGCCTGTCATCGTTGTTAAAGGGATAACAGAGTATGTATAAGCGATGGGCTCAACGGTCTTGTCCGGGAGTTAAGGTTACCCGAGCCCTTTGAGCTCCCAATTACCTACACCCTAGAATCCTCGGAAAAACTCTAACAACATCCATAAA
>FWWM01015643.1_pt1 | contig 11545 bp, 8 predicted proteins | sample 2228351 | NCBI WGS metagenome assembly FWWM01 (sample SAMEA103939774, study PRJEB20133) | metagenome
GACGTGGACGCTGTGGTGGCAGTTTACGCTCAGCACGCCGCTTTGCACGGCCCGGCAGACCCGCAGCGCCCGCGCCAGATTGTTGGTCCAGACCGAGCCGCTCAGGCCGTAGGGCGAGTCGTTTACCTCGCGCAGCATGGCCGCCTCGTCATCGAACGGGGTAATTGCCACCACCGGCCCGAAGATTTCCTCGCGCCAGCAACGGTCCTCCCGGCCCACGTCCAGCAGCACGGTCGGCTCGAGGAAAAAGCCGCGGGGCCAGGGCCGCCCGCCGCCGCACGCGAAGCGGCTAGGAAGTCTTCCACCACGTCGCGCTGGGCCGCGGAGACCAGCGGGCCGAGCTGCGTGGTTTCCTGCTCGGGGTCGCCCACCACGAGGTTCCGCGTGGCGGCCACAAACCGTTCCACAAAGGGCTCGAAGATGGTCCGCTCCACGAACACCCGGCTGCGGGCGCAACAGTCCTGCCCGGTGTTGGCAAAGACGCTCATCGGCGAGGTGTCCGCCGCCCGCTGCCAGTCCGCGTCGGCGAACACGATATTCGGCGATTTGCCCCCCAGCTCGAGCGACACCCGTTTGAGGTCGCGCGCGGCCAGTTCCATGATCCGACGGCCCACGGCGGTGGAACCGGTGAAGGCGACCTTGCGCACGAGCGGATGGGTAACCAGGGCGTCGCCGACCGACCCGCCGGGGCCGGGCAGCACCTGGAGCACGCCCGGGGGCAGGCCGGCGGCACAGGCCAGTTCGCCGAGTTTGAGGGCGGTGAGCGGGGCCAGCGAGGCGGGCTTGAGGACGACGCAATTGCCCGCCGCCAGGGCGGGCGCCACTTTCCAGCAGGCGATGGGGAAGGGGAAATTCCACGGCACGATGCAGGCCACCACGCCCAGGGGCTGGCGCAGGGTGAAGTCGAAGCCGCCGCGGGCCACGGGCAGGGTTTGGCCGCCGAATTTGCTGACCGCGCCGGCGTAGTATTCAAAGCAGCGCGCGCCGAGGCCGGCTTCATCTCGGGCATCGCGGATGGGCTTGCCGATTTGCCGGGTTTCCAGGCGGGCGATGTCCTCCTGATGCTCACGCAACCGGCGGGCCACGGCATACAAAATGGCCTCGCGCCGGCCGGGCGGCAGGTCGCGCCAACCCTGCTCCCAGGCGCGGTGCGCGGATTCGACCGCGGCGTGGACGTCGGCCACCGCGGCGGCGGCCACTTCAGCCACGGGTTCCTCGGTGGCGGGGTTGATGAGCAGAGTGCAGCGACCGGCGGCCGGTTCCCGCCAGGCGCCATCCACAAAGAGTTGTGTGGGGATCGTCACAGCAGCTCCTGGTACAGTTGCCGCAGGTCCGCGGCGGTGACCGGCACGGCGTTGGTGCGGTGGCAGGGGTCCTCCCAGGCCTGGGCGGTCAGCGCATCCAGATGCTCCGGCCGCACGCCGTGGTCGCGCAGCCGCTGATTGAGTCCGAGGCCGGCCAGGAATTCCGCCAGGAAGTCCATGGTGCGCCGGTCCGCCTCGGCGTCGGACGCGCGCAGCACGTCGAGGCCGCAGGCCAGCCCCACCCGCCGGTAGAGACCGGGTTTGCGAGCGGCGCAAAACTTCATGCCCGCCACCAGGCACAGGGCATTGGCCAGGCCGTGGTGCAGGCCGCAGAGGGTCGAGAGCGGGTGCGCCAGCGAGTGCACCACGCCGAGGTCCTTCTGAAACGCCACAGCGCCCATCGCCGCGGCCACGAGCATCTTGCCCCGCGCGTCGCGGTCGTGTCCGGCGCGGAAGGCCCGGGGCAGGGCTTCGACGATGAGGCGTATGCCCTCCAGCGCGATGCCGTCGCACAGCGGATGAAAGACCGGGCAGGTGAAGCTTTCAATGCAGTGCGTCAGCGCGTCCGCGCCGGTGGCCGCGGTCAGTCCGGGCGGCAATTCCACGGTGAGCTCGGGGTCGAGGATGGCCAGTTTGGCCAGCAGTTCCGGGTGGAAGAGCACGGCCTTGCGCCGGGTGGCTTCGAGGGTGATGACCGCGCTGCGGCCCACTTCGCTGCCCGTACCGGCGGTGGTGGGAATCGCGATGAGCGGCAGCAGACCGGTCCAGTCCGCCGGTTGCTCGTAAAACCGGGCCAGCGGGAAATCCGGGTGTTTGGCCAGCAGGCGGGCCGCCTTGCCGGCATCCAGCGGGCTGCCGCCGCCGAAGGCGATGACGCCGTCGCAGGCCTTCTCCCGCAGAAGTGCCGCGGCCAGGCGCACATCGTCCTCGAGCGGGTTGGGATGAACCTGGCCAAACAGGAACCAGTCGCGGTTGCAGCGGGCGGGGTCCAGTATCCCGGCCAGGGCGCGAAAGGCGCCGGTGTTGACGAGGCCCGGATCGGTGACCACCAACGGGCGGCGAATGCCCAGAGCGGCCAGGTGTTCCGGGAGTTTTCCAAGGGCGCCGGCGCCATACAGGATGCGCGTGGGGAAGGAAAAAACGCTCACACTCATGGAAGGGAAGCAGGACGCCGGTGGGGGGAAATCAACCGGACCGTCGGGCGGGCGTCGGGGCGAAACACGACGCGCATGGTCGTCATGATGGGGGGGGCTGTCGAGTACGAAGACCGGACGGCCGAGGTGGTTGCCGCAGAGGGGGAGACGGGTGAACGGCCCATGGGGAGTGGCGAAAGGAGGTGAAGCAGGCGGCTTTTCGGTTGGCAGAACCGATCCCCGAGAGAGCGCGGCCTGATTCCGGTTCGTCGGGGGTGGCCAAACCCGCCTCTCCGATTGGGTTTCGATCGCGCGGAAAGAGATGCGTCCTCACCTCTCCCGGGTTTCAACGGCCCTGCCCTTGGGATCGCTCCAACAACGCAGGTGCCGAAGCCGGGGCTGTCTGGCATAGTTTCCGCGTGTCGCTGACTCCGCTCATCCTTGCGTCGGCCTCGCCCCGCCGGCAGGAATTGCTGCTGCGGTGCGGGGTGTTCTTCGAGGTGGTGCCCGCGCGGATTCCCGAGGTGGAGGACGAGTCCCTCAGCGCGCGGGAGTTGAGCCAGCTCAACGCCCATCGCAAGGCCCGCCACGTGGCCAAGCGGTATCCCGACCGGCTGGTGCTGGCCGCCGACACGGTGGTGGCCCGGGGCACGCGCCTTTACGGCAAGCCGCGGGACCGGGCGGAGGCCCGCCGCATGCTGCGCGAACTGCAGGGCGACACGCACCAGGTCGTCACCGGCGTGTGTCTGATGCATCTGCGCGGGCACCGCGAGCGGCTGTTTGCCGAGACCACCTACGTGACCTTCCGCCCGCTTGACGAGGCGCAGATTTGCGAATACCTGGCGCGGGTCAACCCGCTCGACAAGGCCGGCGGCTACGCCATCCAGGAACACGGGGAACTGCTCGTGGCCGAAATCTCGGGGTGCTACTCGAACGTGGTGGGGCTGCCCGTGGAGCGGGTGCTCGAGGAACTGCGCGACTTTGGCTGTCACGGTTGATCCCGTGTCGGGTTTGGCCAAATGCCCCGCCAACGGTTGGCCCGTTTTCCCTGACACTCCGCTGTCCCCGGGCGCGGCTCACCCGGGGTCGCCAGGGGAAAGCCCGAGCAGTTGCCGGTACAGGGCCAAGGTTTGCTGCGCGGCATGGGCGGGGGTGAATCGCGCCGCCACCGCGGCGTGCATGGCCGCGCGTTCCGCTGCGGAGAGGCGCGGCTGGCTGGCCACTTCCTCCATGGCCGTTGCCAGCGCCGGCACGTCGCTCGGAGGTACCAGCCGGCCCCGCGGACAGGCGGCAAAGGCTTCCGGGATGCCGTCCAGGTCGCTGGCGATGACCGGCCGCCCGCAGGCCAGGGCTTCCAACACCACACCGGGGAAGGCTTCCGTACCCACCTGGGGCAGCACCAGACAGTCCAGGGCGTTCATGGCGGCGGGCATATCCGGGCACCACCCGGCCAGCAGGGCGGTTTCGCGCAAGCCCAGCCGGGCGATGTCCGCCTCCAAGGTGGCCTGCAGGCCGCCGCGACCCAACAGAACAAACCGCGCCGCCGGCGTCGTCTCGCGGAGGCGCGCCGCCGCGGCCAGAAACGGGCGATGTCCCTTGTCGTGCGGCGGCGGAAAGCCCCCCACCACGCCAAACACAACATGCTCCGGCCCGGCGCCCCACGCCGCGCGCAAACGCTGCACGGCGGGATCGGACTCGGGACGCGGCCGGAATTGCTCCGTGTCCACGCCGTCGTAGATCACGTGGATTTTCCGGGCGTCCCCCCGCATGGGAGGCCGGTGACGCCGCTCGCGCACGGGCGAATCGGGTTCGCTATGCCCTTCCCGCAAGACCCGGGCCACGAAGTGCGACGCGGCGATGACCGCATCCACCTGTCCCAGCAGGAACCGGCGGCCCGGCCAGGACGCCGGGCTTTTGGCCAGGTGGCGGGTGACCACGAGCCGCGCCGCGCCGCCGGCCAGCGCCCTGGCCAACACCGCCGGCCAGTAATCCCGCCCGTGGTGGGCGTGCACAATGTGCGGTCGCAGTGCGCGCATCCATTGGCACAGGCTGCCGATCAGCCGCAGACGAGCGGGGCCCTCCCGGGACGGGGTGGTGGCCAAACGCAGCCCGCCGGCCCGGGCCGCACGACTCCAGTCCCGCTCCTCGGGTCCGGCCAGCCACTCCTCGACGCCCAGCGCGGCCAGGTGGCGGGCGAGGGTCACGCAATGCTCATCCGTGCCGCCGCCAGTGAGCAGCGAATTGAGGCGCAGCACGCGCAGGGAAGCCGGCGGAGTCATGACCCGGGCGGGGGCGCCGACCACGAGGGTCGGACGCGGGGTGAGATTGAGAACGGCGGGCGCATCGCCAAGGAAACACAGTCTAGCCACCACGCGAGGCAGCGGCAATCAGGCGGGTGAGCCGAGAAAAATTCTCGCGGGGGGTGGCGACGGCTTGGCATGCTGACCGGAACCGGCATGGTTGGTTTTTTGCTACAACTTCTGACCTGGGCGCGCCCGTACCGGCTGCGACTGGGCCTGGGCATTGCGCTGGGGTTGATCGCGGGGGTGAACGAGGTGCTGCTGGTGCTGGCGATCTATTTCGTGTTCGCGGTGATCTTTCCGCAGACCGGCGGCGCCGAGATTCAAACCGCCCTCGCGCAGATGGCGAGGTACTTTCCCGGACTGGCGGCCTGGCTGGGCGAGCGGCTGCAAAGCCTGGCCGTGACGCCGACACTGCCGGTGGTCCTGGCGGTGGTGTCCGTGCTGCCCGCGGTGATGGCCTGGCGCGGGGCGGTGAACTACCTGCACCAGTATCTGCTGCACTGGGTGGCGGTGCGGGCGGTGGCGGACCTGCGGGGGCGTCTGTTCGAGCATCTGCTGCGGCTGCCGATGCGCTTCCACTCGCGCACCAGCACGGGAGAGTTGATGTCCCGGCTGGCCAACGACGTGGGCACGTTGCAGGCTTCCTTTGCCGAATCGCTCGTGTCGGTGGTCAAGGACCCCGTGGCCCTGGTGGGCTTTGTGATTTACCAGGTCACCCAGCAGCCGCGGCTCACGGGCCTGTCTCTGCTGATTTTTCCGGTCTGCCTGGTGCCGGTGATCGTGTACGCCCGCAAAATCCGCAAATCCGCCGCGGCGATGCAGAACGAGATGGCCACGCTGTTCCAGGGGGTGCACGAGGCGCTGAGCGGGGTGCGCATCGTCCAGGCCTACAACCTGGAGCCGGTGGCGGCGGAGGAGTACCGGCGCAACATGCGGCGTTACATCAGCCAGTACATGCGGGTGATCCGGGCCGGGGAACTGCCCGGGCCGCTGATCGAGTTTTTCGGGATGGTGGGAGCGGCGGTTCTGTTGGGGTTTGTGGCGCTGGGAGGCGATCAACGCACCAGCGCGGCCGGGTTCATGGCCTTCGTGAGCGCCCTCATGCTCATGTACGCGCGCATCCGCACGGTGGTGAAGGTGTACAACCGCCTGGTGCAGGCGCGCGCCGCCAGCAGCCGGGTGTTTGCGCTGTTGCAAACCGGCTCCGACCTGCCCGAACCGGCGCGGCCCCGGTCGGTGCGGGCCGCCGGCCAGCCCATCCGCTTCGAGCACGTGCACTTCGCCTACGACACGCAGCCGGTGTTGCGCGACATTCACCTGACCATTCCGCCCGGTCACCTGGTGGCCTTGGTGGGCGCCAGCGGCTCGGGCAAAACCACACTCACGCACCTGTTGCTGCGGTTTTACGATCCCACCGCCGGGCGGATTTGCATCGGCGACGCGGACCTGCGCGAGGTATCGCTGCGGGAGCTGCGCGCGCAGATCGCCGTGGTCACGCAGGAGACCATCCTCTTCAACGACACCATTCGACGGAACATCGAACTGGGCCGGCCCGGCGCGACGCAGGCGGAGATCGAGCAGGCGGCCCGCCACGCCCACGCGCACGAGTTCATTCTGGAAAAACCGGCCGGCTATGACACGGTGATTGGCGAACGCGGGGTGAGCCTGTCCGGCGGCGAACGTCAGCGCCTGGCCATCGCCCGGGCGCTGTTGCGCGACGCGTCCATTTTGATTCTGGACGAGGCCACCAGTGCCCTGGACACGGAGTCCGAGCGCCTGGTGCAGGCCGCCCTGGACACGCTGATGCGGGGGCGGACGACCGTCTGTGTCGCGCACCGCCTGTCCACCGTGCGGCACGCCGACCTGATCGTGGTCTTGGCCGCGGGACGGATCGTGGAAACCGGACGCCACGCGGACCTGTTGGCGCGCGGCGGCTATTATCAACGACTGTATGAACTGCAATTCCAACCGGGGACCGCGCCGGATTGAGCAGGGCGAGCTGCCCCGGTGCCGGGGCAACGAGGCGGTCGCATCCGCACCGCAACTTTCGGTCCGCCCGGTTGTAATGGCCGGTGACGCGCCCCGTCGCTCATGGCCGCTCTGAGCATCAAACAACTGCTGAACCAGGCTGCGCTGGTTACGCCGGACCAGTTCGACGCCTGGCGCCGCGAGTGGCTGGCGCAGCCCGAGGGAGACTCCCGGGCCCCGGACCTGCTCAGTCACCTCCAGCGGCGCACCGAGCTACCCGAGCCGGTCTTCCTGGCCCGGCTGGGGCAGGCGTTGGGCTGGCCGTTTCTGGAGCGGGTTTCGCTGCCGCCGGATGAGGACGCCAAACGCGAGCTCCGCCGACGCCTCTCGCCCAAAGTGGCTTTTGCCCACCACATCACCCCCGTGCGGATCGAGCAGGACCGGGTCTGGCTGGCGACCGCCAATCCCTTCAAGGCCGATCTGGTCAACGCCGTGCTGTTCGAGGCCGGCGAGCAGGTGCAGTTCGCCCTGGCGCCGCGGGAGGAGGTGGACAAGGGCCTCAAGGGCATCTACGGCGTCGGCGCCGAGACCCTCGACGGCATGGCCCGCGACGACGCCGCCGAGGAGGAAGCCGCCGCCAGCAAGGACATCACCGCGGAGGACCAGGAAGCCAGCGTCATCAAGTTCGTCAACCAGATCATCTGGGAGGCCTACAACAGCCGCGCCACCGACATCCACTTCGAGCCGATGGAAACCGACCTGCGCATCCGTTACCGCATTGACGGCATGCTGTACCGGGCGCCGGTTCCCAACGAACTCAAGAAATACCAGGCCGCCATCCTCTCGCGCATCAAGGTCATGGCCGGCATGAACATCGCCGAAAAACGCCTGCCCCAGGACGGGCGCATCAACGTCCGCATCAAGGGGCAGGAAATTGACATCCGCGTCTCCACCGTGCCCACCGTCTATGGCGAAAGCACCTCCCTGCGGTTGCTGCGCCGCGGCGGGCAAATCTGGACCATGAAGAACCTGGGGCTGCCCCCGCGCGAAGAGGAGGCCATCCAGCAGCTCATCCGCAAACCCCACGGCATCTTCCTGGTCACCGGCCCCACCGGTTCGGGCAAGTCCACCTCGCTCTACACCTTCCTGAGCGAGATCAACGTGCCCACCAAGCGCATCATCACCGTCGAGGAGCCGGTCGAGTACGAAATCGCCGGCATCAACCAGATCGCCGTGCGTCCCGAAATCGGCCTGACCTTCGCGGTGGGACTGCGCCACATCCTGCGCCAGGACCCGAACGTGGTGATGGTGGGCGAAATCCGTGACCTCGAGACGGCCGAGATCGCCATCCGCGCCTCGCTCACGGGGCACCTGGTGTTCAGCACCCTGCACACCAACGATGCGCCCAGCGCCTTCACCCGGCTCATTGACATGGGCATCGAACCCTTTCTGGTAGCCTCCTCGGTCGAGGCGGTCATGGCTCAGCGCCTGGTGCGCCTGGTCTGCCCGCAGTGCCGTGCCCCCCAGGCCGTCGAACCGCGCTACCTGCTCAAGATCGGCTTCCCGCGCGAGCGCATCGAAACCGCCCGTTTTTACAAGGGCGCCGGCTGCGACGAATGCCGCTTTCTCGGTTACCAGGGTCGCACTGGCATTTACGAACTGCTCGTCGTCACCGAAAGCATGCGCCCGCTGATCATGAACCGCGCGCCGGCCTCGACCATCGCCGCCCACGCCATCGCTGACGGCATGAAAACCCTCCGCATGGCCGGTTGGGAACGGGTGCTGGACCCCGAGCGCCCCACCACCATCGAAGAAGTCCTGCGCGTAACCCAGGTGGAGGAACATCTGGCCGCCCTGCTGGGCGACGAAAAGAACTGAACATGGCCGCCGCCCCCTCGCCACGCTGGACCACCTGCAATGTCCTGGCCCCCGCCGGGGAGGGACACCTGCTCTGGCAGTTCACCCGCCGCGGCGACACTGCGGTACCGGTGGCGGAAATCCGCCTGGATGCCGGCGCGCCCCTGCCGGCCGACCGCGTGCGCAAGACCTTTCGCCACACCTGGCAGCCGCGGCTGAACATCGCCTGGCTGCCGGCGGACAAGGTGTATGTGCGCGTGGTGGACCTGCCGCCCGGCGACCCCTCCGAGGTCCCCGCGCTGGTCGAGTTCCAGCTCGAAAAATTGTCCCCGCTGCCCGTGGCGCAGTGTGTCTGGACCTGCGAGCTGGTGGGTCAGCCCGCTCCGGGCAAGCCACTCACCGCCGTGGTGGTCATCGCCGACCGGGCGACCGTCGAGGCCCGGCTGCAAACGCTGGAGGCTGCCGGCTACCGCCCCGACCGGCTCGAGTTGCCCATCCTCCGGGAATTGCTGGACCGACCCGCACCGCGCGAGGGCATCAGCATCCTGGCCGAGCGCGCGCACCCCGGTCTCACCTGCCTTGCCGCCTGGTGGGCCGAGGGCCGCCTGCGGCACCTCAGCCTGGCCCGGTTCGCGGATGAGGCGCGGGCGGGCGACGCCCTGGCCGATGCCCTGCGGCGCACGGCGTGGGCGGCCGAGGTGGAGGGCTGGTTGCCGGACGCCCCGCCCGTAACCTTGTGGGCGCCGGCCGAGGTGGCCGCGCACCTGGAGCCGGCCCTGCGGGACTTCGCCGGCGCCGCCGTGACCGTGCACCCGCGTCGGTCAGATGCCGAGCTGGCGGCGTCGTGCGCCATCGCCCGCGCGCAGTTGAACCTCGTGCCCGCCGAAGTGTTGGTCCGTTACCGGCAGGAATTCGTGGACCGCCTGTGGCTGCGCGCCCTGGGCGCCGTGGCCCTGGTGTACGTGTTCCTCATCCTGGGGTATCTGGCCTGGCTGAGCGTGCTCGATTATCAGAAAATGCGCGTGGACCAGCAGATCGCGCTGGTCACCGATCCGTACAAAAAGGCGTTGCAACTCAAAGCCCGGCTCGAAGTTCTCCAGAAGTTCGCCGCCCTGGATTGCTGGAAGGCCGCTGCCGAGCACCTGCCCGAGACCATGACCCTCAACTCGATTACCTTCCAGCGGGGCCGAAAATTTGGCATCACCGGGACGGTGCCCGTGGACCAGCAGGGACGGGTTACCGAATACAACCTGGCGCTGAGCCGGGCTGAGGTGCGTGGCCGGCCCCTCTTCAGCCAGGTCACCACCAAATCCATTCAGGGTCCCGGACCGGGGCGGCCCGATCAACCCGCCACCTGGAGCCTCGAGTGCGAGATCAACCGCCGCGACCTGCCATGAGCCTGCTGGACCAGTTCAATCTGCGCCCCGCGGAAAAACGCCTCGTGGTGGGCGTGTTCGCAGTGCTCCTCCTGGCGTTGAGCGCCCTCTTGGTGTGGCCGCGCGCCGGCGATTGGCGTAAGGCCCTCGACGCCCTTGAGAAATCCCGCAAGACACTCCGCGAATATCAGGCCGAGATCGCCCGCATCCCCGAATATCAGCAGCGGCTGGCGGAGCTGGAAGGGCAGGGGTCGGCCGTCCTGCAGGAGGAACAGGCCCTGCAATTGCTGCGCACCATCCAAACCGAAGCCTCCCGCCACAACGTGGCCATCACCAGCACCCGCGCCGGCGTTCCCACCGCCGCCACCAGCACCAACACCTTCTTTGATGAGCAAACCGTGATCATCGGCGTCAACACCGGCGAGAAGGAGCTGGTCCACTTCCTTCATGCCCTGGGCAGCGGCAACTCGATGATTCGCGTCCGCGACATGGACCTGCGTCCGGACCCGCCCCGCTACCGCCTCCAGGGCAGCATCACCCTGGTGGCCAGTTACCAGAAACGATCCGGAGCCGCGCCCCGACCCGCGCCCGCCCGGGCGGCGGCTGCCCCGAGCGGTTCCGCCCCCAACCTCGGTTCGCGAAAATTGTGAAAACCATTCCCCTGCTGCTGGCGCTGCTCGGCGCCGTGTGTCTCACCAGCCCCGGTCGCGGGGCCGAACCCGCCCCGCCCGAGGAAGAGTCCGCCCCCCAGCCTGCGGAGGTCGCTCCTCCCGAACCCGACCCCGGCCTGCAGCCGGCTCCGGAACCGCCGCCTCCGGACACGGTCCCGACGCTGCCCGCCCTGCCCCCGGCGTTGCGCGCGCGCACCAACATCGGTTCGGTCCCCGTCCTGCCCACCTTCCCTGCGCCGGCCACCAATCTCATCCAGCCCGTGCCCGGACGCGCCGCGCCGGCCAACGGGGCCGCACCCCCGGGCCGAGCCGCTCCCGGCCTCGCGCCGCCACCCGGCACGCCGGCGCCCGCCTCTTCCCCACCGCCGGCGGCGACGTTGCCCGCCCTGCCCGGGGGGGCGACACTGGGTGAAAGCATCCCGCCCGGCGCTTCTGACGCCCCCGCAGTCGGAGCCGATGGCACCTACGCCCCGGGGGTGCTCACCCTCCAGATGGCCGACCTCGAGGTGGTCCTGACCCTCTATGCCGAGCTGACCCGGCGCACCGTCCTGCGCGCCACCTCGCTGCCCCGGGTGCAGATCATGCTCAGCAACCAGACTCCCTGGACCCGGGAAGAGGCCGTACAGGCCCTGGATACCGTGCTGGCCATGAACGGCATTGCCATGGTCAACGTGGGCAAAAAATTTGTCAGCGCGGTCCCCGCCAACACCGTGCTGCAAGAGGGGGTCCCCTTTGCCAAAGCCGAGGTGAAAGACCTGGCGGAGACCGGCCAGTTTGTCACCAAGGTGATCAAGCTCAAACACGTGCTGCCCTCGGAGGTGCAGCAGGTCGTGGCCAGCTTCGCCAAGACCCCCAACGGCATCCTGGCCATTGACGGCACCCAGACCCTCGTGTTGCGCGACTACCCCGCCAACGTCAAGCGCATGAGCGGGA
>FWWM01015647.1_pt1 | contig 11543 bp, 8 predicted proteins | sample 2228351 | NCBI WGS metagenome assembly FWWM01 (sample SAMEA103939774, study PRJEB20133) | metagenome
GTCATAGGGGCGTCATAAGTGGCGCGGACGCATAGCGCATGGCCCTCCGCGGCGGCCCAGGCCGCAACCTGCCCCAGCGTCGCCACGGGCCGACCGGCGACCAGGAGCGCGCCGTCGACGCAGCGCAGCGTCTCCGGCGGCGCGTCCAGCCGTTCGGCGGCCACGGCGAGCAGCCGCTCGCGCAGGGCCTGCGCGGCGCGGCGGACGGCGTTGCCGGTGACGTACGTCTGGCGGCTGGCCGTCGTGGGGCCGCCATCGGGAGTGCGATCGGTGTCGGGCTGGAGGACGCGCACGCAATGGAAGGGCAGGCCCAGCTCCTGCGCGGCGATTTGGGCGAGGACGGTAGGCAGCCCCTGGCCCAGCTCGGCGGCGCCGGAACGCACCTCGACCGTGCCATCGGCGTACAGCTCGACCTCGGCGGTGGACCGGTCGGGCGCGCCGCCGCCCAGGCCGGTGTTCTTATAGGCGACGGCGACGCCCCAGGCGCGGCGGACCGTCGGCGAGGCGGGGGCGGCGCCTTCCTCGGCGGCCTGCTCCCGCACAGCAGCCTCCACGCGATCGAGGCACTCGATCAGCCCGGCGCTGTCGCGCACGACCTGGCCAGTGCTCGTGATCGAGCCGATGCGCAGGGCATTGCGGCGGCGCAGGGTGAACGGATCGATCCCCAGCGTATGCGCCAGGATGTCCATGTTCGACTCGACGGCGAAGGCCGATTGGGGGACGCCGAAGCCGCGGAAGGCGCCGGCCGGCGGATTGTTGGTGTACATCGCGTAACAGTCGATCTGGACGTTGGGCGCCTCGTATGGCCCGGCGGCGTGGGTGGTGGCGCGCGTCATCACCTTCTCGCCGAGCGAGGCGTAGGCGCCGGTGTCCCCGTACAGCTCGGCCTGGACCGCCGTCAGCCTGCCGTCGCGCGTGGCGCCCGTCTTCATGCGGATGATCGTGGCGTGGCGCTTGGGATGGACGCGCAGCGACTCGGCGCGGTCGTAGAGGATCTTGACCGGCCGGCCCGTGGCCTGGGCCAACAACGCGGCGTGAATCTGCCCGGCGATGTCTTCCTTGCCGCCGAAGCCCCCGCCGATGGGCGTGCCGACGACGCGCACCGCTTCGACGGGCAGCGCCAGCGCCGCGGCGATCTGCTCACGATCCTTGTAGGGGATCTGCGACCCGACGTAGACGGTCAGCTTGTCGTGGCCGGCGACCCCGGCGGGCACGGCGACCGAGCATTCCGGCTCCAGGAAGAGATGCTCGACGAAGGGGGTGCGATACTCGCGCTCGATGATGACGTCGGCCTGGGCGAAGCCCGCGGCGACGTCGCCGCGGCGAACGGAGATGTGCTTGAGCAGATTGCCGTCCGGCCATGTCTCGTGGACGCGCGGGGCGTCGGGCTGGCGCGCCTGAATGGGATCGCTGACGACGGGCAGGGGATCGTAGACGACCTCGATCAGCTTGAGCGCGCGCTGGGCGATCGCGGGCGATTCGGCGGCGACGAGGGCCACGGCGTCTCCCACATAGCGCACTTTGTCGTCGCAGAGGACGGGCCAATCGTCGATGACCAGGCCGTGGCGGTTGCGGCCGGGAACGTCGGCGTGGGTGAGGACGGCGACGACGCCGGGGAGGGCGCGCGCTGCGGCCGTATCGATGCGCACGATGCGCGCGTGGGGATAGGCCGCCCGCAGCGTAGCCCCATGCAGCATGTTCGGGAACGAGAGATCGTCGGCGTAACGCAGGCTGCCGGTGACCTTGGCGACCGCGTCGGGGCGAGGCAGCGGCTGGCCGACGACTTCGAGGGGTGGGAGCGCAGGGGGCAGGCCGAGGTAGCGCGCCTGGAACTCCTCGCTGCTGAGGGGCTCGATCGCGCCGCGGCGCTCGGCGGCGGCCAGCTTGACGGCCCGGATGATCGAGGCGTAGCCGGTGCAGCGGCAGTACACGTTGCGCAGCGCCTCTTTGATCTCCTCGTCGCTGGGGTCAGGGTTATGCGCCAGCAGATGGGCGGCGGCCATCAGGAGGCCGGGGGTGCAGAAGCCGCACTGGACGGCGCCCGTCGCGATGAACGCGCGTTGCAGGGGATGGAGGGAGACGGGGAGCGGCTCCTGGGCCGCGGGTGGGCGCGACGTGTGCGACGCGGCCAGGCCTTCGATCGTCGTCACCTGGGCGCCATGCGCCTTGCGGGCGGGATACGCGCAGGCGAGGACGACATCGCCGTTGACCAACACCGTGCACGAGCCGCACTTCGCCTCGCCGCAGCCGACCTTGGTGCCGGTCAGGCCCAGATCGTAGCGCAAGACATCGACCAACAGGCGCTGAGGAGGGATCTCCAGGCGCCGCGGGATGCCGTTGACGGTCATTTCCAGGGTAAACATCGTTTCATCACCCGCCTGGACGCGTTGTGCTCAGCGCAGAGAGCACATCGCAGATCCCACATTCATCGAACCATCGCCGGGTCTCAACGAGTCCTACCGCAATTCTACCACATGCTGGCAGCAACCGTTCACCGTCGAGAGGCGAACGCGATCGGGCAGGGGGCCTCACCCCTTCAACCCCGTCAGCTTGACTCCCTGGATGAACGTGCGCTGGGCGAAGAAGAACAGGATGATGATCGGGATCGTGAAGACGGCCGCCGCGGCCATCAGGAGGTTCCAGGCCACCGAATGCTGCCCCTGGAAGTCCTGCAAGCCCAACGCCATCGTGAACATGCGGGGGTCGGTCAGGTAGAGCAGCGGCCCCTGGAAGTCGTTCCACGCCCACAGGAACGTGAACACCGTGATCGTCGCCAGCACGGGCACGGAGAGGGGCAACACGATGTTCCAGAAGATGCGGAACTCGGAGGCGCCGTCGACGCGGCCGGCGTCGCACAGCTCTTCAGGGACCGTGCGGAAGAACTGGCGCAGGAGGAAGATGTCGAAGCCGTTGCCGAAGAAGGTGGGCACGATCAGCGGCAGGAACGTATTGCCCCAGCGCAGTTTGTCTGTGAAGATGATGTAGAGGGGGATCATGGTCACCTGGAACGGGAGCATCATCGTGCTGAGGACGATCAGGAACACGAGATCGCGCCCGGGCCAGCGGATGCGCGCGAAGCCGTAGGCGGCCGGCGCGCAGGAGATCAGCGTGCCAATGATGGCGAAGACGGCGATGATCAGGCTGTTCTTGATGTAGGTCCAGAAGTTCACGCCCAGGCCCGGCCGCGTGGCGCGGTTCATGGCGTCCGCGAAGTTCTGCCAGCGCGGGCCGGGGACCAGGATGGGGCGGGCGAACTTCATGCGCACCTGGATCGTCTCCTCAGGGTTGGCCGGATCCACGAAGGCGCCATGCCCCTCGGCGATGCGGAGCAACGCCAGCCGTCGCGTCTGTCCTTCGAGATCGACCTCGTAGACCGGGACCCGCTGGCCATTGATGGTCACCTGCAAGTTGTCGTGCGGCAGCCAGGTGGGGGGAACGCGAAACACGTCCTGGTCCGACTTCAAGGCCGTCGAGAGCATCCACAGGAAGGGGACGAAGAAGAACAGGCCGATGGCCACGATCGCCAGGTGAGCGACCAGGCCGCTGGCCGCGCGTCGCAGCCAGCGCGCCCCCAGCGGCCGCGCGGCCGGGCGCGGCAGAGCGAGCTGAGCCATGCCTCATCCTCCCTCGTAGTACGTCCAGCGTTCGGAAGAGCGCAGGAGCAGCACCGTGCAGATCATGATCACGATGAAAAGGATCCACGCCTGGGCGGAGGCATATCCCATCTTGAGGTACACGAAGCCCTGCTGATACAGGTAGACGCTGTAGAAGAGGGTGGAATTGAGCGGCGCGCCCAGGCCGCTGCCGACCGGGCTGACGCCCGCGCTCAACACGTACGCCTGGGCGAAGTACTGGAAGGTGGCGATCACGCCGATGATCAGGTTGAAGAGGGTGATCGGCGATACCAGGGGGATCGTGATCGCCCACAGCCGCTGCCAGCGATTGGCACCGTCCAGCTCGGCCGCCTCGATCAGCGAGACGGGCACATCCTGCAACCCCGAGAGATAGATGATGATCGTGTTGCCGACGCCCCACAGGCCGAGGAGGATCAGGGCCGGTTTGGACCAGGCGGGGTCGCGCGTCCAGTTCGGCCCGCGGATGCCGATCTCGCCCAGCAGCGTGTTGAGGAGGCCGCTGTTGGGGTTGAGGATCCACAGCCAGAGCAGCGTGCTGGCGACGGTGGGCACGATCGAAGGCAGGAAGTAGATCACGCGGTAGATCGACTGGCCGCGGACCTTGATGTTCAGGAGCAGCGCGCACACGAACGAGACGAACAGCGACAGAGGCACCCCGATGGCGACCATGTAAGCTGTGTTGGAGAGCGATTTCCAGAACAGCGGGTCGCGGAAGAGGGCGACGTAGTTGCCGAAGCCGATCCATTCGGACGCGCGCTTGATGTGATATTCGGTGAAACTGTAGTACAGCGAGGCCACCATAGGGTAGAGGGTGAAGGCGAAGAAGCCGATGATCCACAACGAGATGAACAAAAGCCCGGTGAGCAACCGTTGTCGTTCGCCTCTACTCCATCGGGGTCGACGGAACCAGGTTCGCATGATGTTCCCTTCCCCTGTGCGCACGGCCATAGGTCCCCTCCGAATGAAAAAGACGGACGACAGATGACCCCTCTCGTTCTGTCGTCCGTCGTCTGGTTTGATTGGCGGCGCCGATCCTACTCGGCCAGGGCCTTGTCGAGCAGCGGCTGCAACTTGGCCTGGGCCGCCTCCAGGAGCGGGAGCGGATCAGCGCAGGTGTGCAGCACCTGCTCCTCGATCTGCCCCAGCTCAGTATCCACCTCGGCGTTGATCGGCGTCAGGATCGGGGCCTTGGCGTTGGGATCGCTCATGAGCTTGAGGAAGACCTCGAACTTCTCGTTCTCATGGAAGCGCGGGTCCTCGGCGGCCTTCTTGCTGGATGGCAGGTTGAAGTTGGCCACCATCTCCTCGGCCACGATCTCGGGCGACATCATCCAGGCCATGAGCTTCCAGGCGGCGGCCTTGTCCTTGACGCCGCTGGGGATCATCGCGACCGTGCCGCTCACCAGGTTGGTGTTCTTGCGTTCTGGGTTGGCCTGCGGCGGCGGGAAGGGCGCCACGCCGTAGTACAGCTCCGGCTTGTACTTCTGGATGAAGTTGACGCCGGGCTGCCACTCCCCCTCCACCATCATCGCCACCTTGCCGGCGTAGAAGCCATTGTCCGGCGACATGTAGCCGCCGAAGGCGGAGGTGAAGCGCAGCACATCCTCGGTGTTGTAGTCGCAATAGAACTGCTGCTCCCACTTCAGCGCGTTGACCACCGGGTCCGAGGTGAACGTGATCCTGGCGCCATCGTCGCTGTACCAGTAGCCGCCCATCATGGCGACATACAGCCCCAGGTGGGACCAGGAGAAGTCGGGGATGAAGCCGACCTGGGTGATGTTACCGTTTTCATCGATCTTGGTCAGCTTCTTGGCATACTCGGCCAGCTCCTCCATGGTCTGCGGGGGGCGTTCGGGATCCAGGCCAGCCTCTTCGAACAGGTCCTTATTCCAGAAGAGGGCGTAGGTATCCGTGCCCCAGGGCAGGCAGTAGTACTTGCCCTGGTACTTGCACTGGCTGAGGGGCGCCTCGAAGATGTCGTTGAGGTCCACTTCGCCGCCGGCCAGGAAGTCATCGAGGGGGATGATCAACCCTTCGCGCGCCCAGGTGCCCACGCTGTCCGGCCCTCCTGTGACCAGGATATCGGGCGGCGCGCTGCCGGAGAGGCCTGCGATGACCTTGTCGTCGTCCACGGGGGAGTTGACCTCGACCTTCACGTTGTTGGCTGCGCCGTAGCGATCGAACAGGGACTGTAGTTGCGCCGGGTTATCGCCCCAGGTGATCCAGACCCCCAAGACTGGCTGCTCCAGCGACGGAGCGGGGGCTGCCTCCTCGACCGCGGGCGCTTCTCCAGCAGCCGGGGCGGGGGCGGCCGGCGGAGCGCAGGCGGCCAGCAGCGCGAGCGCCAGCCCGGCCGCCAGCAACGCGTATACCCATCGTCCTTGGCGCGACATAGAAGCCTCCTTTCTGAGTCCGTGAATCAACGCGAGGACGCTGCCGTTCTGGTGATAGTTTACCACAAAAAGCGGGCCTCTGCTCAGGCCGCGAGCAGAGAGACGCCGCCGGCAACCGCTGGCGCGCTTTGGAGGGTGAACGAGAAAGCGCTGCGACGACCGTTTTCCAATCCGCTCTGGATTTGCTCTGGAGGAAGAGAGCAGTCGCTACGATTGCCGCATGTACCTGCCAAGCCATCCGGAGCGAGTTGACCGCCGAGGGGCATGCGATCGAACTGAACAGATCCGGCGGATGGATGACGTGCAGGACCAAAGGCGTATTTCATACTCACTTCTCGTTCTCCTGCCGAAAGCCTCGCCGCTCAAGGACCGTTTCCGGTTCTTCCTCGACTCGCGTGATCATCACGGGCATACGCCCAAAGCGCTGCCGCACACGTTGCCACAGTGCTGGGAAGTCCACGTCATTGTCAACAACCTCTCCCTGGTGCATGGCAATGTACCGGCCGAGGTAGCGCGCCTTCAACCCGGCGTGTTGGCGCCGATAGGCCTTGCTCTCCTCGGCGATCTTGCGTCGGTCCAGCTCCCAAAGGTGGCGACGAAGCGCCTCGGCCAGGACCTCTTCAGGACTGGTCTGCGCCTCCAGCGCGGCCTGCTCTACCCGCCGATACAGCGCCGGATCAAGCGTTACAGTTGGCATGCAACTTCTCCTGTGAAGAGCGAGTGAAAGACCATTCGCGGCAATGCCTGTTCCATGACTTCCGGATTGCATTGTATCGCAAAGCCATGCCCTGACAAGCGGCCGATTGCCGATCCTCGCTGAGTGAAGCTTCCTCGCCTTGCCACCACCCAGCACGGCGAGGGGCGATTGCGGGGCGGCCAATGGCTTCACCGTGCACTCAACAAGTGATATACTTTCATGTCGTCTACGCCAACCAGATGTGCGATAAGAGCCGGAGTCCCCGCCTGGGTTATCTGCTGAAACGTCTGAGACGGCCAGTGGAGGGGTTGACCATCTCAGGTAACCCCATCCGTCCTGGACCCAAGCCAGGAGCGGGTCGGTCCGCACGATGTGCGCTGGCGCGTCGTGGCCAACCTGCCGGAATCGGCCTGGCAACCCCCGGCTATGGGCAGGGGTTAAGAGCCTGTCCGAAACCTTGCCGATGAGGGATAGCGACGGGGTCTTCGGATAGGCTCTAAATAGAGGCGCAAGGTATGACGCACAGCGATACGCATCCCAAAGCCGAGCAGGTGCAGATCGCGCTCATGCGCGCGGCGCCGCCCTGGCGCAAAATCGCCTTGCTGGGCCAGCTCAACGCCACCGTGAAGGCGCTGGCGCTGGAAGGATTGCGGCGTCGGCGCCCCCAGGCTTCCGATCAGGTCTTGCGACGGCTGTTGGCCGATCAGCTCCTGGGGGCAGAACTCGCTGCGCGGGTCTATGGACCCCCGCCCATTCTGGAGCAAGATCATGCCTGAGATGGCTTTGCCCGAACCGCTGGCTGTGACCTTGCAGGTCATTGAGGTTTTAGAAACGCTGCACGTCCCCTATTTCATCGGCGGATCCCTGGCCAGCGCCGTGCATGGCGTTGTGCGCGCCACGATGGACGTGGATATCGTCGCCGCGTTGCAGCCGGAACATGCTGCCCCGCTGGTAGAGCGGTTGGGCAACGCTTTCTACGCCGATGAAGATATGATCCGCGAGGCGATAGCCCGGCGGAGCAGCTTCAATCTCATCCATCTGGACTCTATGTTCAAGGTGGATGTTTTCGTGACGAGCGGACGTCCCTTCGAACGCGCTCAGTTCGAGCGCCGCGTGTTGCAGACGCTTGCGCAGGAACCGCCGCGCGCCGCTTACGTCGCCACGGCTGAAGATATGATTCTGGCTAAGCTGGAGTGGTACCGACAAGGCGGCGAGCACTCCGAGCGGCAATGGCGCGACGTGATCGGCGTCATCCAGGTGCAGGGAAAAGCGCTGGATCTGGCCTACCTGCAGCACTGGGCTGTGCAATTGGGTGTAGCCGATCTGCTGGAACGCGCTTTGAACGAGGGCCTGCCCTAACCGGCAAACGCCCCCTCGGCCAGGCGCATCGTCTTCCATTTGTTTCGGCTGGGTATGGTTGGCCCCATTGTCAAGACCACAAAATGGCCAAATGAAGACACCAATGCACGAACGCCCCCATTCGTGCATTCGTGACCCCATTCGTGGACGGCCTCCCAGCTACACCAGCTCCAGGAAGCGGCGCACGAGTTGGGCGCTGTTGGGATCAATCCCGGCGGTAGGGCAGCGCCGGGGGCAGAGCGGAGTTGGCCAGATTGCGCAGGGTGGCGCGCAACAGCGCCAGGCCCTCCGAGTCGTCGAACAGGCGGCGCAGGTTGGGCAGGTCGCGGGCCAGCGGCGCGCTCTAGGCCAGGCTCAGCGCGTGGATGGCCTCCACACGCAGGCAGGGGTGGCCGTCCAGGGGCGCTGGCCGACGTCGGCAGGTGAACATCACGCGCGACGGCTCGTGGCGGGCCAGCAGCCGGTCAACAACGGCCAGGGGACGGCTACGATCTTCTCGGCCAGCCGCCGGATCTGCTGCCCGCTGTGCAACAGGACGCCGCCCACGGCCTGGGGATGTTCCCCCAGGAATTTGACCAGCCCCGCCGCATGGCGATAGCCCGGCGCGTCGGTCATCTTGACCTCGATGCCAACGGCCCGGCGCCCGTGCTCGACCACGAAATCCACCTCGTCGCCGGTCCGCGTGCGCCAGAAGTGGAGCCGGCCGCGCGGGGTCAGCAGGCTGCAGCTCACGCGCAGGTGCTGGTAGATCAGCGTCTCGAAGAACGCGCCCAACTCGCGCGCTCTGGCCAACTCATCGGCGCTGAAATAGCCCGCCAGGAAGACCGCCAACCCCACATCGGCCCAGAAGACCCGCGGCGACTTCAACAGGCGCGTCGTGTGACTCCTCAGATAGGGCGGCACGCGCTCGAAGAGATGGGTGGCTTCCAGAAGGTTGAGGTAGCGATGGATCGTCGGCTGCGAGAGGCCGGCGTCGCGCGCCACATCCGATTGATTGAGCAATTGGCCTGTACGCAACGCCAGCAGCGCCATGGCCCGCCGGAAGTCCACCAGCGATTCCACCTGCGACATCTGCCGCAGGTCGCGCTCCAGGTAGGTGGCCACGTAGCCCTCCCACCAGCGGAGATGACTTTCCGGCGCGGTGAGCGCCATCAGCGCAGGCATGAAACCGCGCTGCAGCAGCGGGAGCGGGTCGGGCGGCGCTTCCGGAAGGGTTCCTTCCCCCGGCCAGCGGCTGTCCAGCAGATCGGCCAGGAGCGTGGGGGGCGGCTGTCCGTGCAGCTCGCCCAACGTCAACGGATCGAGCGTCAGGTAGACCGCCCGGCCAGCCAGGCTTTCGCTGACATTGCTCATCAGGAGCAGGTTGGCTGAGCCGGACAGGATGAACCGGTAGCGGCCGGGGTGCTCGTCCACGGCGCGCTTGATGGCCGGCAGCAGTCCGGGCGCCTTCTGCACCTCATCCAGCACCACCTCGCGCGCGCCCGCCCACAGGCTGGCAGGGTCCTCGCGCGCCTGGTGCAGCGCGTCGAAGTCGTCCATGGTGTGATAGCGCCAGCCGGCGAACGGTTCGGCCCGCCGCAGCAAGGTGCTCTTGCCCACCTGCCGCGCGCCGGTGAGCACGACAATCGGATGCGCTTCGCACGCAGCTTGCAGCAGCGGCGTCAGCCAACGGTGATAGTAGCGCAGTGGTTCTGAATGAAAGTTATTCATAATCTGAATAATAATGCAACGAGACCGGTATGTCAAGCCATGGAGCGCCAGGCTCGATCCTCTCAAACCAACCTGGCTCTGCGTAACCGCTGCTGAAAGGCTGGCTGATTGGCGTATTGCGCCCGCAAGGCGGCCAGCCTGGCCTGGAACTCCGGCAACCTATTCTCGAAGACGGCCAGGTCGCGCAGCTTGATCAGCAACGCTACGGCGTCGTCGTAGGGCCGCGCCCTCTTTCGCTCGATCAATGCCTGAACTTCGCGCCAGGCCTGCGCCGCGCGCGGCGCGAAGTCCTGCAGCTCTTTGATCCACCTGGCCTCGGCCTCAGCCTTTCGGCGCCGTTCCTCCTCCTGGCGCAGCCGGTCGGCGGTTGCGCACAGCTCGGGCCAGGTGCGCCGTGCTGCCGCCGCCTGTGGCCTGGCAGACGGGCCAGCCAGTTCCTGTAAGCGCCGTTTGAGTTTGAGCGCCAGCAACGGCTCCCCCTCGGCCAGCCGGCGCAGGAACGCGTCGCACTCGGCCCGCGGCAGGCGAGCGATGAGCGCGTCCAGCGCGGGCGCCAGCGCGGCGTGGAGCGGCTCGCTGGCCTGGGCTGCCGCCTGCACCAGGAATGGGTCCAACTGGAAGAAGCGCACGAACTCCGTCAGCGGCGCCGAAAGCTCCTGCAATCCCGGCGGCACTGGCGGCTCCAGATCCTCGTCCATGTCGTTGGCTGCCGCGGCCAGCAGCCAGGCCAGATAGAGGGCGCGATAATCGCCGTTCAAGATGTCGTCGCGCAGCGGCGCCAGCGCCGAGAGCCGCGGCTCGCCCTCGAACCAGTGATCGCCGTCTTGATCAGGACGTGAGATGTCCAGGATCAGGCAGTCGCCGACAGGCGCCAGCTCTGAGCAGTACTCCCACAGGTACGGCTGGAGCGAGTCCTCGTCCAGCAGCCCTTTGGGGAAGCGGAACGCCAGCCGCTGGCTGCCCCAGTTGGCGTAGTAGAGGAAGGCATCGAAATAGCGCGCCAGCACCTGGATGGGGTCGTGCTTGAAGTCGCTCCAATGGTACTCGACCCAGGCGCGCGTCGAGGTGACATCAATGTGACTGGAGAGCTTACTCACCGCGGCCTGTTCTGCAGCGGTCAGGGCGCGGTCAATGGTCTGCCATTCGTAGTACTGGTATTCGCTCATCTCGCCTCCCCGCCGAGCAGATCGTCCGGGCCGAACAACAGCACCCCGTGGTTGGCCGCTTCAACCTGTAGCGGCTCGGTGAAACCGGCGCGCGAGAAGAGCGCCAGCACCTGACGGCGGTTGCCCGGCACGCGTTCGGCCTTGCGCTTGAGCTCAGCCAGCGCATCGGGGCCGAGGGGCCGCGAGCGCCAGCGACATTCGCCCAACAGGATGGACTCATCGTCGAGTGCCGCCACATCAATCTGCGCCTGCGTATCCCACCACATGCCGACCCGTTGCGGTCGGAAGGGGATGCGGCCTGCGGCAGCCAGCTCCCAGACGCGGGCGCGGCAGATCTCCTCGAAGGCCCAGCCGGCCAGCGTATCCAACTGCTCGCTCACCGCCTGGCGCACCGTGGCCGTGTCCCCGCGCTCCAGATGGACGCGCTCGCGATAAACGAAGCGGAACCAGAAGCGGAAGAAGGGATCGAGCAGACGATAGCGCCCCTGGTGGGAGCGGGCCGGATCGGCATCGGTGACCGGCACCGCCCGCTCGAGCAGGCCGAGGTCGCGCAGGGTGCTCAGGTAATAGCCCAACGAGGCGC
>FWWM01015648.1_pt1 | contig 11542 bp, 9 predicted proteins | sample 2228351 | NCBI WGS metagenome assembly FWWM01 (sample SAMEA103939774, study PRJEB20133) | metagenome
CTGTTTTTTTGCACACCCCGCGACAGACCGCTCATGCCCCTCCGGCCGGCCGTGCCGCCGCGGCCGCGCCTGCCGCGCCGGACCGGCCGCTCATCACACCCCGGAACGTGAGCCGGACCTGCTCCTCGTCCGGACGGGTCGAGACCAGACTGACCAGAAGGCCCGCCCCCAGAGCGGCCGCCAGGCCCAGCGTCGCGGGCCAGACGAAGGCCAGTCCGCTCCAGAACGCCACGTAGATGCTGACAGCGGCCCCCACCGCGCCCCCGACGAGCGCACCCCGGCTCCCCGCAAAAGGAACGAACAGCCCCAGGATGTACACCGCCAGCAAGGGACCTGTGAAGAGCTGGATGACCTTGTTCGCGATGACGATGAGGTCCCCCAGCCTGCCCACGTTCGCCGAAAGAGCGATGGCGCAGACTCCCACCACCAGAGTGGTCAGCCGCGAGATTCGCACCTCGTGACGCTGACGGCCTGCCGGGTCGCCGCCTCCGTCGCCGGCCGGCCGCAGACGCCGGAAGAAGTCCATCATCACGATGGACGAGCAGGAGTTCACCGCCGAGGCGATGGAGCTCAGCGAAGCCGCGAAGATGGCGGCTATCACGAGGCCCACGACACCCGCCGGGAACTTCGTGGCCAGGAAGGCGGGAAAGATGCGGTCCGGCTGCATGCCGGAGAACTGCGGGTCGCGGTTGACGTATGCGAACAGGGTCAGTCCCACGAACGCAAGGCCCAGCGTCCAGACCGCGTCGCCCGCCGCGTTGACGATGAACGCCTGCCGGGAGTCTTTCAGGGAGCGGGACGTCTGGAAGCGCTGCACCATCACCTGGTCCGCCGTATACACCGCGATGCGGCCGACCACGACGGCCACAAAGAACCCGGCGGCGGTCATATCCGTGGTGAAGAACAGCCGGATGCGCTCGAGCAGTCCGGAGGCTGCGGCGTCCGGAAGGCCCGTCAGCACCCGCGTCCTGCCCTCCGCGGCCGCAGTCTGCCAGACTTCGCCGACGCCCCCCGGGATGTGTCCCAGCACCACCCACGCGGTCGCGGCCAGCCCCCCGAACATGATGAAGAACTGGATGATGTCGGTCCAGACGACCGCCCGTATCCCTCCGAGCGACGTATACAGGATGACCACGCTTCCCAGGACCACGATGGTCGGGGTGACCTGAAGCGCTCCGCCCGTCGCCCCGTTGATGGCCAGGCACGGCACATACATCGCCGTCGCGATCCAGCCCACGCGCCACAGCAGAAAGATGCCCGCCGCCAGCCACCGCACCGAGAGGTCGAAGCGCCGCTCCAGATACTCGTACGCAGTGAACACATTGAGCGCGCGATAGAAGGGCAGGGTCACGCGGGAGACCCATGGCCAGATGACGGGCCACGACAGCGCCGAGAGCACCATCACCAGCCCGTACTTCATCACCGCGGACGGCTGCATCAGGTAGTCGATGCCGCTGTTCAGACAAGCCATCAGCGACAGTCCCACAGGGACCCAGGTCATCCGGCGGCCCGCAAGGAAGAACTGCTCCAGACTGGTCTGGCGCCGCGAGAACAGCACTCCCACGCCGGACAGGACGGCCAGATAAAGGACAAGGATGACAAGATCGATCGGGTGCAGAGCGCCCAGCAAGTGATGCCCCTCTTCTGCTCTCGCAGTTCGACGCCGCGCCCTCCCGGCCCGCAGGGGGCCGGGCGCGCGGTCCTAAAGCGGCCTGGCCACCACGGTGGCCGGTGCGGACCTCCCGGAGGCCGCGACCCCGTCCCGGGCGGCCGCCACAACGTCGAGCAGTCCGCTCTTCAGGCAGCTGATATCGCTTCCCGGGAACAGCAGGTCCACACCCTTCGCCATCCACTCAGCGACCTGCGAAGGGGGCGCCGCCAGCGCCACCAGTCTGCCGCGCCCGCGGGCGACCCGGATGGCCTCATCCAGAGCCTCCTTCACGACCGGATGGGCCGTCTGGCCGCTCAGCCCGAGACTCGCGGAGAGGTCGCCCGGCCCCAGGAACACCCCGTCCAGCCCGTTGACGGCGCAGATGTCCGTTGCGAGCGCGACGGCTTCCTTGGTCTCGATCTGCGCCAGGAGGCACAGTTCCTCGTTGATGGCCTTCTGTATCTCCGCAAGTCCGGGACCGAAGCCGTAGTTCACGGCCCGGGACGCGCCGAAGAACCCTCTCGTCCCTTCGGGAGCGAACCTTGCGTGGCTCACGAAGTTCGCGACGACTTCGACCGAGTTCGCCATCGGGAGGTCCAGGATGTCCGGACCGCACTCGGCCGCCTTCAGCACGCTCTCCCTGCGGGCGTCGGGCACCCGTATCATCGTCAGCAGCCCCAGTCCCGCCCCGATGCGGCACAGGTCCGCCGCCTGGGCGTAGGAGATGTGCGAATGCTCCATCTCGATCCAGACCACATCCACCCCCAGGTGCCCCAGCATGTCCAGGAACGGCGGATTATACGTGTAGCAGGCCAGCCCCAGCAGAGGCCGGCGCACGGCATCGATGCGACTATGCACTTTGGTCATCTTCATCTCTCCCTACCCTCAATCCCAACAGCTCTTCCCAAAGCATCACGATGGCGGGCTGCGCCAGCGCGCCCAGCCCGCCCGCACGGGCGGCCTTGAAGACTTCGTGGACGATGGCAGTCACCGGGGTGGGCACATCCACATCTTTGGCAAGCGACAGGGCATACCCGAGGTCCTTCCAGTGGATGTCCACCGAGCCTCCCGGCTGGAAGTCCCGGCTGAGGAGCGCCTCCGCGCTCACGTCCAGTACCTTCGATTGAGCCCACCCTCCGCGGATGGCCTCGTAGAGCACGGACGGGTCCAGCCCGCTGCGCGCCGCCAGCACGAACCCTTCGGCGACCGCTTGCGCACACGCGGGTTGAGTAGCGGGTGGAGGTAGCGCGATTCGCAGGAGGTTGGTCGTACCCGGGGTCCCGAAGGGCACCCCGGCGGCGATTGCCGCGAACTCCGCCCCGACGATCAGGTTGTTGACGAGCTTCGCCACGGAGCCGGCTCCGGAGGCTCCGATTCGGACGACGCTCGCGCCCATCGTGCGGAGCAGCGGGAGGCACTCCTCGAACACCTCCGCATCTCCGCCCACCATGAAGGAGAGCGTCCCGGCGATGGCGGCCTTCTCGCCCCCGCTCACGGGAGCGTCCAGAAACGCCCGTCCGCTTTCCCGCAGCCTTTCCGCCAGCCGCCGGCTGACGGCCGGCTCCGTGGTGCCCGTATCTATGACCACTCCCCCTTCAGGGAGGACCTCCGCGAGCCCGTCCGGCCCGAGCACCACCGACTCGACGGCCGCCGAGCCGGGCAGCGAGAGCAGCACCAAGCGGCACTGCTCCGCCACCTCCCGGCAGCTCCCGGCGCGCCCGAACTCCTCCGGGCTGAAAAGCTCCACGCGCTCCCGGTCCAGGTCGTAGACCACGACCCGTTCGAACGCCTTCCGGACGTTGCGCGCCATCGGGGCGCCCATCACCCCGAGCCCGATGAATCCGACCGCGTCCGGCATGGCCTTCCCCCTCCCCGTCACAGCAGCAGGTCCAGTCTGGTGCGCCAGCCGGCGTGCACCCCGATCTGTTCGTCCTCCAGGGCCACCGGGAACGCCTCCGACAACGCCTCGCGCTCCTCGGGAGCGAGCGGCTGCTCCGCGGCGCGGCACAGCTCCTCCAGTTCCTTCTCCCGCGTGGGCCCCGCCACCGCGCAGGTGACGGCTGGATGGGCGAGAAGCCAGGCGATGGCAGCGGCGGCAGGGGTGCGCCCGCTCGCCGACGCGAACTCCCGCAGGCGTTCCAGACCCGCAGCGTGCCTGCGCTGCAGAGCCGCCGCCCGCACATCCGCCTCCCCGCCGGACTCCAGATACTCCCCTGCAAGGATGCCTCTGCACAGTCCGCGATACGCCATGAACCCGACGCCCTCCGAGTGGCACAGCGGCAGCACCTCAAGTTCGACCCCTCTCTCGATGAGGTTGTAGACCGACTGCAGCACACAGAACGAGGCCAACCCACGCACGTCGCTGACCCAGCGGGCCTTGCACAGCAGCCAGGCCGGGAAGTTGGAGCAGCCGACATACAGCACCTTCCCCTGCCGGACCAGATGGTCCAGCGCGGACAGGGTCTCCTCCAGGTTCATCCCGGCGTGCGGCATGTGCATCAGATAGATGTCGATGTAATCGGTCTGCAGACGGCGCAGACTGGTCTCCAGAGCCCGGACGATGTGGTAGCGCGAGCTGTCCCGGTCGTTGACGCCCTTGCCGATCTCCTCCCGCGAGCCGAACTTCGTGCAGAGCACCACCTGGTCCCGGACGGACCTGACAGCCCTGCCCAGGAACTCCTCGGAGCGCCCGTCGGTGTAGGCCACCGCGGTGTCGAAGAAGTTGACGCCCAGGTCGATGGCCCTGCGGACCAGGCGCTCGGACTCACCCGCGTCATTCACCGCTCCGAACGACATGGTCCCGAAGCAGAGTCGGGAAACTTTCAGGGGAGAGCGTCCCAGATGTGCGTAGGTCATCGGCCGGCTCCTTCGGAGAGGATGGACACCACGCGCGTGAGGGAGCGCTCGTCGCCCACATTGCCCGGGAACACCGTGTAGCTGACCCCCGGCCAGCGGCTCTCCGGGCCCATCGTCCACACCGGGACGCCCGGCAGCACCTGTCCGGCCACCTGGCAGATCCTCGCGCGCAGGGCCCGCCTGGCGACCTCGATGCTGGTTATTCCGCCCTTGGCCACCACGAAGGCCGTCCGGGCGCGGATGCCCTCGACGATGCCGCAAAGCCCCGACATCACGGACTCCCCCGCCGCCAGGAAGGCGTCCCCCTCGGCCGCAAGCCTCGCACGGGAGGTGTAGATGAGCGCGGTCCTCCCACTCTCCAGAATCCCCTCGGCTCTGCGGACCGCGGAGCTGATGACGTCCTCGCGGCGGGCGGAGTCGAGCAGCCCCTCAACGGACACCTCCACACCCTCCGCGAGTCCGGAGCCAATAAGGTCCTCCAGCTGCCGCGAGGTCTTCCGGACATACGAGCCCGCCACCACCAGTCCCGCCCCGCCGGACGGGCATAGCTCTTCCGCGGTCAGAAGCGGAACATCGGGGAACCCGCCGCGCGACTTCACGAACGAAGCGGAGCAGCGGTACACGTAGCGGCGTCCTTCCTCCTCGGCGCGCATCAGCCCGAGGACGAACGTGTCCAGATCGCCGTAGCAGACCGCGTTCACAACGACAGGCTGCCCGCCTCTGCAGCGCAGGAGGACATCTGCCACCGCCTCCGGCCCGCCTTCGCGGATGGCATCCAGTGAGATGGAGAGCACCTGCTCACGGCTCCACCGCCCTTGCGTCTTCTCTTCGACCCACTCCCGCAGGTTGCCATGCGAGTAGCCGAAGACGGGGTCGCGCGCGAACTCGGTCCTGTCGGCGGGGACAAGCGCGCCCTCCTGCTGCACCAGGTGGACGTCATCGACGGTGAACCGGCCCCCTTCGAAGAACGCCGGCGCGATGATGACGCCGTCGCAGCCGCTCCCCAGCCCTTCCGCGAGCGCCTCGACCTCGAGCGGATAGTGACCGCGCAAGGTGCTGTCGCTCCGGGAGGCGAGAAGCGGCCGGAACGCCAGGTCCGACGCGGCCCGCGCAAGCCACTGCCCCACCCTCACGCTCAGCTCGCGGGCGGCATCGGCGGGAAGGCTCCGGGAGTTGGTGGAGACGTAGAAGACGGCGCCCGCTCCCCTGGCGGTCTCGAGGATGGAATCCTCATCGAGGCTCAGGCACACCGGCACCCCGCTCACCGTCTGCGTCCCGGTGGGGTCGTCATCCACCACGGCAAGCCTGCTCCCGGACGCCGTCAGGGCCGCCCGGATGGCTGCTCTGGCGTCCGGGTCAGCGCCCGGCCATTGCCGGAGACGGTCGAGTCCTTCAAGGCTCAGGCAGGAGGCTGAGGCAGTCAATAGTACTCCTCACTCGAAATCCAGGGCAAAGATGGCCGCCTTTTCCATCCGGAAGTGCAGCCGCACTCCCACGCCGTCGCCGTGGCCCAGGTCGTCCTGCCCCTTCCATGTGACCGGCTTCCGGAAGCAGTCCCCGATGATGGGGTCGCATTCCTCGAAGCTTCGGCCGGGCAGGGCTCCCCGGGCCAGGTCGTCGACGGCGACAACGATTCTGCCCGCCCGCGCCGTCACGGCGTTGATCTTCATCCTGCGGCCCGGAGGGAGGAACGCGACGGTGGTGAACTCCCCGCGCTCCGGCGCCTCCAGCGCGATGATGCGTCCCTTCGGCCAGACCGCATAGCCGACCGCGACCTTCCACTGGCCCCTCGGATACTTGTGCGGGAAGATATAGCCGTTATAGGGCAGCGCGAAATCGCCGTTGGGAAGCTCCAGCAGATGCGGCGAGGCGAAGTGGCATCCTCCGTCCCATTCGCCGAACTCCGCGGTCTCAAGGACCGGTCCGCCCGGCACGTAGTCCCAGGTCTTCCCGTCGAAGCTCGAAGCGATCTGGGTGGACGTGGTATCGTCCATCAGGTGCCAGATGGCCGGGAAACATCAGGTGGTGGTCCGGCGCCCCCGGGACGTGCGTCCGGCAATTGGTGTACAGCAGGTCTGAGGGGGGCATCCCGGGAGGAGGGACCAGCACGAACTCCGAGACGGGGAAATCGCCGAAGTGGTCGCTCTCCGTCCTGCCGATGGACCTCCGCCCCACCTCCCAGAACCCCATCCCCTGCGGCCCGCTCTGGCTGTTCCACCCAAGCATATGCTTGCGGGTGTAGATGACATACTTCTCGAGGCGCTGGTCGTAGTAGGCCGTCACCTGGGTGTCGCTGAGTTCGGCCACGAGGGGCTGGTCCAGGCGCGTCCAGCGGATGCCGTCGGGCGAGACGGCTCCGCCGATGCCGCGGCCGTGCGTCCCGAAGTTGGAGCGCCACTCCCACCCGTCGGGATGCTCCTCGCGATATTTCCGGTATTTCTCCTCCTCAATCTCCACGTCGCCCACCCACTTGTAGCGCTCCGCGGGCGGAGCGGACGGGTCGATGAACACCGTCCCGCTTAGGAACGACATCCCCAGGTCGTTCGTGCCGTCGCGGCCCACCGGAGGACGCTTCCAGTCCATCCCGTCGTCGGATTCCAGGTAGCTGGAGCCGACCCAGGCACGGTACCTGCCGCCGTCCTGCAGGATGCCGCCGAGGATGTATCCGCGGGGCTCCTCCCCCGGCCCCTTTGGAGAGATGACCGGCCCGACCCGCCTGGCCTTCTGCGCCGTCAGGCGGATGCCGTACGGGAACGCGCTGCGCACATAGCGCGGTCCCCAGGGCCCGGCGGAGCCGTTGACGGTGACGTTGTTGCCCTGTTCATCGAGCCACGCCAGCGTCCCCGCCCTGACGTGAAGCCAGGTCGAGAAGACGAGGCGTTTGCCCAGGAGCTCGTAAGGCTCCCCCTGAGGACGCTGATCGGGCCTCATTTTCTCCATCCTCCCTCCCGCGCCGGGAGCTTCGTCTCAGAACTCGTGCACAATGACATCCAAGGCTCTCTCACTCGAAATCCAGACAGTAGATGGAGGCTTTCTCCATCTGGAAGCGAAGGCGGACCGGAGTCCCCTCGCTCACGCCAAGGTCATCCTGACCCTTCCAGGTGACCGGGTGACGGAAGCGGTCCCCGATGACGGGGTCGCAATCCGCGAAGCTGCGACCCGGCGCCACTCCCTTCGCGATGTCCACCACCTCGATGCGGATGTGGCCCGCCCTGGCCGTCACCGCGTTGATGCGCAATTTGCGCCCGGGAGGGATGAAGCCCACCGTCGAGAACTCCCCGCGCTCCGGCGCCTCCAGCGCGATGAGCCGTCCTTTCGGCCAGATGGCGTATCCCACACCGGTCTTCAACTGTCCCCGCGGATACTTGTGAGGGAAGGTGTAGCCGTTGTAGGGCAGCGCGAAATCGCCGTTAGGAAGCTCGATGAGGTTCGGAGCAGCAAAATGGCACCCTCCGTCCCACTCTCCGAACGCTGGCGTCTCAAGGACCGGCCCCCCGGGTAGGAAGGTCCAGACCTTCCCGTCGTGGCTGGAGGCCAGCACGGTGGAGGTGGTGTCGTCGATGAGGTGCCAGATGTTGGGGAACATCAGGTGAAGGTCCGGCGCGCCCGGGATGTGCGTCCGGCCGTTCGTGTACAGAAGCTCCGAAGCTGCAACAGAGGGGTCGGGGACGATGATGGGCTCCGACACCGGAAAGGCCTCGAAGCGGTCGCTTTCGGTCCTGCCGATGGAGCGGCGGCCCACCTCGAACCACGGCAGGGTGCCGGCGGCCTGAGGGTCCGCGTTCGGCCAGATCATGTAGTTGCGCGTATAGATGACATACTTCCGGAGACGCTCGTCGTAATACGCGGTGATGTGCGTGTCGCTGTGCTCCACCACCAGCGGCTCGGGCAGCCGGGTCCATTCGATGCCGTCCCCCGACACCGCACCGGCGACGGCCAGGATATGGTTGCCGCGGTCCGCCCGAGGCTCCCAGCGGTCGGGATGCTTCTCCTTGAAGCGCTCGTAGTCTTCACGGGACATGCCCCCTCCGCCCACCCACTTGAACCGCTCGCGGCGGGGGGCTGACGGGTCGATGAAGACCGTCCCCCCGGAGAAGTTCATCGGATTGCCGCCGGCCTTGCAGGGCACGGGAGGGCCCCAGACCACGCCATCGGAGGATTCGCGGTAGTTCGAGCCCACCCACGCGCGATATGTCCGGCCGTCCTGCACGATGGACCCGAGCAGCAGGTAGACCCACTCCTCCCCCTCCGCCAGGCTCATCACCGGACCCTGGCGCCGGGCTGGCTTCGCCGTCAGCCGGATGCCGTAAGGGAAATCCGACTTGGCGAGGCGAGGCCCCCAGGGGCCCGCAGAGCCGCCGACCGTGACGTTGCTGCCCTGCTCGTCGAGCCAGGCGAACGAACCCGGTCTGATGAACAGCCAGTTCGTAAAGACCAGCCGCTTCCCGGCAAGGCGGTACGGCTCGCCCGTCAGCTTCTGGAAGTGCCGCTCAGCACTGCCGCCGGCCTGTCCGTCAGAGGGGGCGGCCAGGACGGGAGCCGGTCCGCCGAGCTGCATCGCCGCGACGGATGCCGCGGACGCCTGAAGGAACGTCCTCCGGTCGATGCCCTTGTGTTCCAACGCGAAAACCTCCTGTGTCGATGCTATGCCCTGCCGCCCGCGGGCCGGCCCTGCCACCGTTCCGGACGCGCCGCTGCCGCTCCGGCGGGGCAGGGCTCCCGGAAGCCCTGCCCCGTGCAATACCTTCAGGATGCGCCCCGGGTCGCGCCTGCGGCAGCGGCGCTCTTCGGGTGTTTGCCCATCACCTGATAATCTACCACTTCCCCTCCCGCCTGTCAAGCGTTCAACAGCCGGCCGCTCGTGCCCCCCTGCGCCGGCAGCCGGCGGTCCGTCTCTCCGGGGCAGCCGGCAGGCGGGCACGGCCGGGCCGGACGGCCCCGGCGTGAGCTTCCGGGAGGCCGGAGACCCTCTTCGCAGGTGCAGGCAGGACGGCAGGTCATCCTGCCCCCGACGCGTAACTTTCAAACGGAAAACGCGACAGAGCGGCCGCCCCCGGCATCAGGCCCGCAGGTCTGATATACTGAGCGAAGGGAGGGCGTCAGGAGGAAACTCCCAATGTTGTTCAGGTTTGCGATCGTCTTCGGCCTGTGCCTGATAATCTGCTGCCGGTCAGGCGCGGCCACGCTGTCCGTCAGGGACTTCGGCGCGCTCGGCGACGGCTCTTCCGACGATACCGCCGCCTTCCAGAAAGCCCTGAATGAAGCCGGAAAGACGCCGGGCACCCGCGTCAGCGTCCCGGTGGGGAACTATCTCATCCGCGGGAGCCTGTTCGTCCCGCCCGGCGTCTCGCTAGAGGGGGTCTGGCAGGCCCCCACCGCGTTCACCCAGAACTTCGGCAGCACGCTGCTCGCCACGGGAGGAGCCGGCGACGAGGACGCGGCGCCTCTCATCACGATGGCTCACAACTCCTGCCTCAAGGGACTGACCATCTTCTACCCGGAGCAGACGCTCACCGAGGCCCCGCCCACGCCCTATCCCTGGACCATCCGCGCCGGGCCAGGCGACAACATCACCGTTGAGGACATCCTCGCCGTGAACCCCTACAAGCTGCTGGACCTGACCGGCGCGGACAGGCATCTTGTGCGCGGCATCTACGGTCAGCCCCTGCGCCTGGGCATCCGGGTGGACGCCATCTACGACCTGGGACGCATCGAGAACTGTCACCTGTGGCCGTTCTTCACCCGCTGGTGGGACCAGAGCCGGAAGCTTCACGAGTGGATGATGGAGCACGCGGTGGCGTTCGACTTCGCCCGCGCCGAGTGGCAGTATGTCCACAATACCTTCTGCTTCGGCTACTCGGTGGGCTACCGGTTCACCCGCTCGGAGACGGGAAGCAGCAACGGGAACTTCTCCGGCATCGGCGCCGACTGCTGCCGCAGGCCCGTCCTCGTGGAGGACGTGGAGCCGGCGGGGGACTGCTCATCACCAATGCGCAGCTGGTGGGAGCCTGGCAGTACAGGGACAGCGTGGGCATCGAGATCCGTCCGGGGGCGAGGGGCAAGGTCAGCCTCTCGAACAGCAGCCTCTGGGGGCCGCTGGACCGCTGCATCTGGCTGCGCTCCGGCGACGCGCACTTCACCGCCACCGCTGTGGACTTCAAGTCGTTCGATGTCAGCGCCGCATCGAGCCCGGCCGTGCAGGCGGACGCCGGCCGCCTCATCGTCAACGGAAGCACCTTCGGGGACGGCAGCGTCCATGTGCAGGTGGGGCGGGATGTCCGGTCCGCCATCGTGACGGGCAATCAGGGGCCCGAAGGGCTGCTGGTCGAGAACCGCGCCGGAGAGCGGACCATCCTTCTTGCGAACGAGCCGCCGCAGGGACCGCTGCCCGAGACCGCCAGACGGAACTACCGGGTCATCGTGGGAGAACCCGGAGACACCGCGTTTGTCCGCCGTTTCCACGGACGGGAGCGGACGACGGCCTCGTTCGGCAAGGAAGCGCCGATGCGCTGGTCCACCGGGGAGTCGCGGCTCATCCTGCCCGTCCCGCCCGGCCGGCGCTGCCTCGTGACAGTCGAGCTGTTCGTGCCCGGACCCGCCGTCGATGAGCAGGCGGGACTGTATCTGGGAGAGAAGCGCCTGGCGGCCATCGGCAGTCCCGGCCTCCAGGACCTGCGCGCCGAGGTGCCGGCGCAGGACGCATCGCCGGTCACCCTGTCGCTTCGGTGCCGGGAGTGGTCGCCCGCGGATTCCGTCCCACCGGAAGGCAGAGACCTCCGGACGCTGGACGCCCGCAGACTCGGTGTGGTCGTCTACTCCGTCACCGTGGCGGCCGAAGGGGCATCCGGGGAGCCCTTCGATGCCAACCGGCGCAGGTAGATGCGCAAGACGGGCTGAGCGCGGCAGGGCCCGGCCCCCGCGAGAGGAGGGACACGAAAGACCGTGAAAGGAGCATGGCAGCAGTTGTGGGGATGGCGATGGCCCATCCTGGGCGTCGTTGCGGGGGCCATACTCGCCGGCGCTTTGCGCTCGGCG
>FWWM01015650.1_pt1 | contig 11540 bp, 5 predicted proteins | sample 2228351 | NCBI WGS metagenome assembly FWWM01 (sample SAMEA103939774, study PRJEB20133) | metagenome
CCGCCTGCCACCGGAAGCGGGTCGCTGCGCAGTTCACCAGAGACGTGGTTGCTGATCGCGTAGGCGTAAGCACCCGATTTCGGCGCTGCCGTGCCCCAGGTGGAGCGGTAGAAAGCCGTGCCAGGGCAGGTCGAAAGCCGTACTTCGCTCCAGTTGCCGCTGCTCTCGAAACCCGGGTTGACAACCAGGTTGCTGCTGCTGCCGACCTGTTTCAGTTCCACGTCGTCGTAAGCCACCCAACCTGAGCTCAGGTAAAGGTATAACTGCACCCGCAGGTATACCGCGCCAGCAGGTATAGTGACCCGCCCGCCTTTGGACTGCCAGGTGGTGGTCAGGCTGCCCGGCCCCCCCGAGGCGACGTCGTTGTAGGTGCTTCCCGCCAGGGCATTCCCGCTGCTGTCGTAATAATGCGCGCGGATGATCCACCCGCCGCCCTCGCTGTCGTCCGGGTCAATCTCGCCCCGTATCCAGGCGTACAGGTCATACTGGAGCCCGGCGGTTACGTTGATCGCGTCGCTCTGCAGGTAACCGTATGCGTGGTTGCTGATGGCATAGGCATACGAACCGGCGTAAGGACTTGAGGTCCCCCAAGTGGAGCGCCGGAAGGAGGTCGCCGGATAGGCGCTGGTGGGGATCTCACTCCAATAGCCGCTGCTCTCGAAGCCCGGGTTGGTCACCAAATTGGTGCTGCTGCCGACCTGTTTCAATTCCACGTTATCGAAAGCTGCCCAACCGGAGCTCATATATAAGTAAAGCTGGATGCGCATTTTTGCTGCTCCGGCTGGCGTCGTTATCCGCCCGCCTTTGGACTGCCAGGTGGTGGTCAGGCTGCCTGGGGCGCCGGAGGCTGCATTGACGTAGGTATTAGCAGGCAGCGCGTTGCCATTGCTGTCATAGAAGTATGCCCGGATGATCCAGCCGCCGCCTTCGCTGTCCTGTGGGTCGATCTCGCCCCGCACCCAGGCGTTCAAATCATACTGGGTATTGGCGCTAACCGTGATGAAATCGCTCTGCAGGTATCCATAAGCATGGTTGCTGACGGCATAGCCATAACTGCCCGAGTTAGGCGCAGCGGTCCCCCAGGTAGTGCGGTAGAAGGAGGTGCCCGGGTAGCTTGCGTCGGGGATGCCGTTCCAGTTCTGACTTGTCTCAAAACCCGGGTTGACGGCCAAGTTCGCGCCGGCAACCGTCCGGCTGGTCATGTTGCCGTTTGCGTCGTAACTGTAACTGTTCGCCCCGGCCTGCACCACGGCGTGCGTGCTTCCATACGCCAGCCCGATTTCTCCTTTGTTAACCAGGTTCCCTTTAACCGCATCATAACGGTAGTTTTCCAGTCCATAGTTCCCGTAGTTCCCTCCGCTGGCTTTTGCCGAGGTCAGGCGGTCGATGGAATCATAGGTGAAAGTCTGCGTCTGCGGGCTGCCCATCACAAAATCCTCGATCCTGGTGATGTTGCCGTTCACATCATAAGTATATCCCAGGTTCATCAACAAAGCGCCGCTGCTGTTAGTCACCGCGCTCAGACTCTTCAGCCGCCCGCACTGCCCGGCGTTCGGGCAGGAATTCTCCGAAGAATCCACTTTCCAGCTGAAGTAGTCGTAATTCTGCCGGACCATTGGCGCCACTGCCGTTCCGCCCAGCCTGCGCTCCACCATCCGCCCGGCGGCGTCATAACGGGTTTGTGCCACATAGGTGCTGTTCCCGCCGGCCGTGTTCGGGGTAAGCTGGGAATAATAGCTGTAAGTGACCGTCTCGCCCACCGTTCCAGTATTGCCACCGGGATATTTCAACTGCTTGACCAGGTCAGCCGAGTTATAGACCCATTCGGTCTTGAAAGTGCCCGATCCGCTGACATTTTTGGTTTCAGAAGTCATCCTCCCGCGCTGGTCATAGCTCCAGCTCGTGCTGCCCGAGGCGTCTGTCATCGAGGTGCGCCGCCCTATTGGGTAGGTGCCTGTACCGGATTGATCATAATAGTATTTTAGCGTGTACCCCGGGTAACCCGGGTCGCTTGCCGGGCAATTGATACCCGTGAGGTAGGTCTTACCCTTCAAGCGGTCGATCAGATCGTAATACAGGCAGGTGGTCTGGTTCTTCGCATCTGTCTGGCGGGTCAGGTTGCCGCGCGCATCGTAGGCGTAGCTCCAGTTGCCCATATCGGGGTCACTCATCGCCGTCTTGCGCCCGCCGGGGTCGTAGGTGATCGTCGTCGTGGCGAAAGACGTCGACCCATTGCGGTCTATCTGCCTGGCTTCCGTCAGCCGGTCGAGCCGGTCGTAGCTGTACTGTGTCTTCGGGCCAGTGGGCGGCTTGACCTCGATGATCCGTCCCCAGACGTCAGTGGTCTGGGTGGTGGCCTGGTTCTTGGCGTCGCGCAGGGTGGTCGTCAATCCATCGTAGGTCATGCTGCGCTGCACCAGCCCGTCCGTCCCGATAACCTGCAAGGGACGCCCGAGCACATCATAGCTGGTGGTTATAACCGGTTGGAAATTGAGCGATTGCCCTTTGTAATCCTCGTTTATAACATCTGTATCGTAGGGCACCGTTTGCTTGGTCACCCGCCCGTAGGCGTCGTATTCGTAATCCACCACCAGGTCGCGTTGTTCCACCCCACTGCCGTCCGGTTTGGCCAGGGTCGCGTTGGCCGTATGGGTCTGCACCAACCGGCCCAGCCCGTCGTAGTAATAACGGATTTTATTCTCGGGGTTACTGCTGCCAGCTTCGATGCGTTGGATCCTGGTCACCCGGTAGGGCAGGTAGCTATCAAAGTAGCTGAATTTCACAGTTGGGTAACCAGCGGTGTCGCCCGGCCTGACCAGCGACAGCATGCGCCCAAAGACGTCGTAGCTGGCAGTCGTCTCCGCGCCGTTCGGGTCGACTTCTTTTGTCATTACCCCCAGGCGCTTGTCGTAATACCAAACGGTTGCTGGATGGTCAAGCGCGTTCTTTTCCCAGGCTTGGTAGGTGCCGTAACCGTCGTCGCTGCACGTTGGGTTGCTTTGTGTTCCCCCGTACGCACCGAAACAATAGCGGGTTTCCATCGCTATTCCGCCGCTACCGTAATTCGTCGGGCCGGTGTAATTGGGATAAACCAGTACCTTAGTGCGATTGCCCCAACCGTCGTACTCGTACTTGACATCACCGTATTGCCCGGTGGTCGGGTTTTGCCAATATAACAGCGTTCGGGTACCTGTCAAGCGGCCTTCAGTCGGTGCTGTGTAGTAGGTGCTGTTATTATCATACATGTAGATTAAAGAAGATAGAACGTCTGTCGCCGGGGGGGCGGATTGGCTCAAGGTATAACAACTTCAGTTGGTCTTTCCAACGCAGGTGTAAGTATTATAATAAGCTGGCAGCCCGGTCAGGTACACGCTGCCGTTGTTGTTGGGATAGAACATCCAGTAATGCAGGCGGTAGTCCTGCCAGGTGCTGCCCGTCCAGTATGATTCGACCACATTGGTCAGATTGCCGTACTGGCTGTCGTTCTGCCGTACAGGATCATAATAAAAGTACTTTTTCGTCCCGCCAACGTAATTCCCAGCGGCATTGTAGATTTTGTTTTCCTCGCTCGCCATGCGATTCCAATGGATGCGCAGATCAACCTTGTTCGAGGGGGAATATGATAACCAGGACTCGTAGCCGTAATCGTAGGCCGTTTCGCTTTGTTTATTCCCGCTCGCTCCGTCGGTGATCGTCACCAGTTTGGGCGTGCCGGTCAGGTAGAGCTGCGCGTAGGTCGCCTGGTCCTTGTTGAGCTGGTAGTACTCCGTTATGCGCTTGCGCTGGTCCGGGCCGGTCTCGGTTACTTTTTTGTGCCCGCGGTACACAGTGAAAGGATGATCATAGAATTTGTATAGAGGCTGGTTGAAGTCGCCAAAGCCGATCTCGTTGTTCATCGAGGCGCCTTCATACGTGTAGCTAAAGGTATAGTTCTTGCCGGTGATTTGGTCGCTCAGCTTCTTTGTGCTCACCCGGTAGTAGGTCGGCAGGCGACGGAATTGGATTGTAGTAATCCTGCAATTTGAGCTTCCGTATCGACAACGAATCCTAAATTTTGGGATATTAAGATCATTATGGTTGGCTCGGGTTGGCGTGGAAACAACCGGTAATCGGTAAGATAATTTAAGGGTTTTCGAGGAATTATTTGGCTTACTGAGCGTGTATGTGTCGAATCCAATCTGCTCGTTACTGTTGTAGGTATTGCCATTCCCGTCGTCAAGCCCCACGCTCAACTGCATCGAGGAGGGGTTTGGCGCAGAGGACGGCATTTGAATGGTGAAGTACAACTCATATTGGCTGCCCAGGTAATTATTTTCATACTTTTTGTATGGGTAACGTAATAGCAAAAGAATGTCGAAATTGGCGTCTAAATCCAATTAATCAGGAGCGCTCACCACTTGTTTCCAGGCATCAGGATAGTTGGGATTGTTGTAATCATTGCCGTTATCAAACTCGCTGCCGGGATTTGACCACGAATACCAGCGGTTATACGTAAACTCGTAGATTCCGCCATAACCATTATCCACCTTGGTCAAGTGCATCCGGTCACCGTAGTAGAACTTCATCAGAGGCTGGTAAGAGGGCTGGTTGTTGGTATCGAAGGCGATTTTGCGCATCCCGTTCAGCGTCAGCGTCTTCCCACCGGCGTCCCAGGTGTAATTGGGGAACAACGGGGTGTTGTCCAGCACAGACTGGTTGTCTTTGGTATAGAAGAAGGAATACTGGTAGACTGTCTTGAAGTCCGGCGGGTTTGGGCTGGCAACTGCATTGTGCTGGATCGCCAGCGTGGTCAGCCGCCGCCGTTCGTAGAAGAAGTCGCGCCCAAGCCCGTCCCACCACGGGCGGTAATCGTCGCGGTCACTCAGGTAACCGAAAAAGACCCGGTAACGGTTGTTCGGGTAGATAATCGATTCGGGGTAAACCGCGCGGTCGAAATAATCATCTGCATACCCGTTGCAGTCTCTGTCGGTTTGTTTCTGATCTTCCGCGTATGTGAAGAGCATTTCTTTACCGTACTTGTTGACGACCTTCTGCAGCGACCAGCGGTAGATCTCGAATTCACCGACGGTAGGTGTGCACTCACGCAAGTACTTACTGATATAGCGGCTGTTGCCCGCATCCCTGAAGAACAGATAGCGCTCGCCAAAGATGTATTTGTTGCCCTCCTTGTCCCACACCTCCCACCAGGGTTCGTAACTGGTCAATACGTTGTAGCTGATCTTCAGGAAGGTCTCGTCTTCAGTGTGATAGACCCCGTTTGCGTCTTTCAGCAGCCGGTGCGAAACGCCATCCAGAATCAGGCTGAAAGTATCGTCGCCGGTGTCGCTGACCGTGCCGTGCATATCCCTTAATATGTGGGGGGTGTCCAGCGTCCAGCCCATCCCAATCCAGTTGGCCTGGGTGTAGATATTGGCCCCGTCCACGATCTGGCTATTGTAGCGCAAGGTCAGTGAGGGTTGGAACCCCGCCGGGCCGGGCGGCAGGTCGATCGGGAAGGTGTAGGTTCCCGCACCGGTAAATTCTGCCACCTGGAAGCCGTCCGGGCGGGCCATCATCGGTGACTGCCAGCTCTCGCTGTTCAGGTTCATCAAGGTGAAGTGATCCGTGTAGGCGGTCAGTGTCTGGGTGGCCGCGTCGGCCCGGCCGGGCAGGTCAATCCATTCTAGCTTTTCCTCGTCGAAGTAATACAGGAAGGTCGCAACCTCGTTGCCGCCGAAGACGGCCGGGTCGTAGGCCACTTCGATCTTCACCGTTTCGTCGAATTGGCGCACCGAGCTTCCGTCCTTGGTGAAGGCCAGCAGTTCGAACCCGCTCTCATTTGCTCCTGTCATCCGCCGCGTCTCATCGGTCATCGGCAGGATCAAGATATCAAGGTCTTCTTTGCTTGCCCGTTCCGGAAAAGTGACCGCGATCTTCCCATCCACCCGACTGGCTTTCGAGACAGTCTCAGTCGCCACTTCTATCGGTTTTGCCAGGTACAGGCTGTCGGTCAGGTAGCTCTCTCCCTGCACCATTAACTCCGCTTTGATCAGGTATAACTCTTCCGCTTCAATCGGGATGATAAGCTCGACTTCTCCTTCTGCCTGGCCTGGCTTGATCGTCAACGCCTCCTTATCCCACGCGCTATCGCTGACCGCCGCCGGTTGGATTCCCCCAGGCAGGGTAAATTTCAACGCCAGGTCAAATTCGCGCAGCAGGTCGTAGTCACGGATGCACCATTCCAAAGTAACCGCTTTTCCTTCTCGGATGATTGGCGGGGTTACGGAAATAACCAGCCCACGGTCAAAGACATCCATCTCTCCAGCGCTCTCATCCGCCACTGTCGCAGGTTCGAGAACCAGCGTCATTTCAGTTTCAGGTGTTTCTGTTGGCGCTGTTTCTTCACCAGGCGCAGGCGTTCCAACAGCCGGGTCTGTGGTAGGGCTTTCTTCGGGCGCGGAGGTCGACCCCACCTCCTGGAAGACGGATTCCCAATTGCTACCCTCTGCCAATACGCCGTTGATCCTCGTCGGAAAGATGGCTGAAAAGGTGAAAGCAAGGATGAGAAGGAGGTTGAGGAAGGTTTTCATGGCTGCCCCCCGTGGATAGCCTATTCGGTTGTATGCTTATTTATGATTTTATTTCGATAACCGTAAATACCCCACTCATCACACACAATAATTAATTACAATATAATCATACCCAGGCTTCAAAGGTGGCTGCAATAAAACAATTTATAACACCTTTTGACAGGTTGTATTGCACCCCCAAAATCCCTATCATCGAAGTAAATATCTTGTCAGCTCAAAAACATGTTTTCTGGTGCTCGAATCATACCATCTCGATACCCACCCTACCACGCCCCGGCTACTTGGCCCCTACAATCAAATCGAAAATCGGACTGTCTCCTTAATAATGCAAGTCTTCCCGCCTCACTCTCATGGTTCGACTGGCTCGCCAATCGGATACCAGCTATTTTCGCCTGCACCCCAACGAACGGGCGATGAAGCCGGTTCCGACGCCATTCTTTACGGGTTCTTCCACGACCTGGCTGCTTCGCCCTACGAATCACGAGTAAACGATTCTCGATTGATCGCTTCCCACCCCTTCGACCTCATGGACGGCTCACTCACCCAGCGCATCGCAACGCATGAATTGATCCGAACTGTATTTTTGCGAGACAATTCAATCAACTCCCCTGCCATCCGTTACAATTGACGCATGCGCCGCCTGCTCCCCATTACCCTGGCCCTCCCCGCGCTGGGTTTTATCCTGTTTGCACTGAGCGGTTACACCCAGGCACGCCCGGTTTTAGACCGGCTGGCAGCCGACGGCTCTTTCGAGGCGCTCATCCCTGCACTGTACGCCTTCCTGCGCGTGCCGCTGCTGCTCGACGGACTGGCGCTGACCGGGCTGGCGGTCTGGATCTGGCGGCGGCCTGCTCAGGCTCAGGCTGCCTGGCGCAGCCTGTGGAGCAGTTTTCCCGAGCTGCTCGGCAGCCTGAGGTTGGAACGCAGCCAACTGCTGGCGCTGCTGGCCCTGACCACCCTGGCGCTGGTCGTGCGCCTGCCGTTCCTGGAGCGCCCCTTCGGGCACGATGAAGCCTACACCTACGTCGCCTTCGCGCGCCGTTCAGTGTGGGCCTTGTTGAGTGATTATCACCTGCCCAACAACCACATCCTGCACACCTTGCTGGTGCACCTCTCCACGCGCCTGCTGGGGGACGCGCCCTGGGCAGTGCGCCTGCCGGCTTTGCTGGCAGGCGCAGCCAGCGTGCCGGCAGCTTATGCGCTGGGGCGCGCCTGGTTCAATACCCGCGCCGGTCTGCTGGCAGGCGGGCTGCTGGCTTTCACCCCCCTGCTGATCAGTGCCTCGACGGATGCGCGCGGCTACACGCTGTTGATCCTGTTTTCGCTGCTGTGCTGGTCGCTGGCGACCCGCCTGATTCGCCAGCCCAACCCGGCCGGCTGGCTGCTGCTGGTCCTCTTCGGCGCGCTGGGCTTTTTCAGCGTGCCTGTTATGCTCTACCCGCTCGGCAGCATTTACGCCTGGATGTTCCTCTCTGCGCTGGTCAATCGTCACACCCGCCAGGCCTGCGGCGGCTGGCTGCCCTTCACCCTGACGCTGGCTGGCTGCGGATTTTTATCGGGAATGCTGGCGCTGGGGTTGTACTTCCCGGCCCTGCTGGTCTCCGGCCCGCAGGCGCTCTTCGCCAACCCTTTCGTCCAGCCGCTGCCCTGGGCGGATTTTCCGGCCACGCTGGCAGCGCGCCTGTCTGAGACCTGGCAGGAGTGGCAGCTGGATGTGGCCCCATTCCTGACTGCCCTCGCAGCGGCAGGGGTGGCCATGGAGTTGTTTTTCAACCTGCGCAGCAACCGCGGCAGGCTGCCCCCATTGGGCGGCGTGCTGGTCTGGATGATCCCGCTGCTGCTGATCCAGCGCCCCAACGCCTGGCGCAAAACCTGGTACTGGCTGCTGGCACTGCTGCTGGTTCTGGCGGCCGCCGGCTGGGCTGCCTTATTCGAGCGCATCCGCGGCCTGAAGCGCCTCCGGCTGAGAAGCGCCAGCCTGCTGACCGCCTTGCTGCTGGCTGCGATGGCGGCTGCCAGCCTGGTGTATGCCCTGCGTGAAGGCCCGCGCCTGGCGCAGCCCTGGGCTTCCGAGCTGGTGGCAAAGTCGCTGTCTGCCCGCCTGGGCGGGGATGAAATCGTGGCAGTGGACCCCGACCATGCGCCCCAGGTTTGGTACTACCTGCTGCGCGCCGGCCAGCCGCCCAGCACATTCGAGCGCATCGACCAAAGGGCAGACTACAGCGGGGTATATGTTGTCACGGCGGGCAATGACCCGCGAAGCAGCCTGCCTGCTGTGCTGGCAAAGGCGGGGCCGCAGGCGCAGCCGCCGGATGTGGACAGCTGCGAATTGATTGAGCAGATCCCGCCTTATCTGGTGCACCGCTGCCAACCAGGCCCCTGACACACAAAGAACGCGGCGGCGGAGCCTGACAGGCTAGAAGAAAATTTTCAAACCGGCAGCAATGGCACCCGGCTGCCCGGCGCAGGCCAGCGAAATTTCGGTATGGGGTGAAAAACCACAGCGCGCGCAGTCGATGTCATCGCGCCCTTTCAAGTAGCAGCCCTGGCGAAAGGAACCGTCCGGGTCGGCGTTATCGATCAACCAGTCGCGGCAGGTCCAGGTGTTGGCTTTCAGCGCCTTCAGGCCCGCGAATGAATTCAGTATAGGATAACCGGAACGCTTCAATCTCGCGATCTCATCCAGGAGCGCCGCCCGCCGCTCGAAGTCCAGAAAGAGCGCATCCCGCCGGTAGTAGGGGTAGTAAAACTGCACCGTGATCCCACGCACCAGGCCGCGCAGGAAGCGGATCAGGTCCGGTATCTCATCCGCGTTGACGGCGTTGACGGTCAGGTGCGCGTACAGCCGCGGGTGCCTGGATGCGCGCAGATGATCGATCACCTGGGCGAAAACCGGCGCGCCGCGCAGGCGGTTGTGGGTCTCCTCCAGGCCGTCCAGGCTGACCCAGAGCACATCCGTATCGACATCCAGCGGGAAGGTGCCGTTGGTGGTCATGCCGACCGAGAAGAACTTGCGCCGCGCCAGCAGGACCAGGTCGTGGACCGTGTATTGCCCGTCGCGCCACAGCATGGGCTCGCCGCCTTCGAAGATGACCATGCGGCTGCCGCGCGCGTAGAGCTGGTCCAGGATTGCGGCTGCCTGGTCGTACGTCAATTCCGGCGCGCGCATGTCGCAGAACGGGCATTGGGCGCAGCGCAGGTTGCAGCGGTAGGTCAACTTGAAACTGGCCAGGAAAGGCCGCCCGCGCGCCAGAACGTAATTCCGCAGGATGTATGCCAGCTTCCCGACCAGGTGCGGGCGGCGGTCGATTGCCGCGATGCTCATAGAGCCATTTTACCAGCAACCCGCAGGCTGGCTTTTCGTCAACCCATCAGTAAAAAGGCGTGCTGGCCATCTGGGGTTCGAGACGCAGGCGGATTTGCTGTTCCAGCTCGTCATATATTTCCATTTTCCGGTCAGCGATGTAGCGGCTCAGCCAGGTTTCCTGTGTGGGTGTGGGATGCAGACGTAAACCAATCATCAACAGCACCTTACCAACCGTCCGGCGCTGGCTGACGCTCGCGGAGAGGGTCATTTGCATCCCCGAACCGAGGTTAAGATACAGTTCCACGGGCGTATTGATGCACACGTCAAGTTCCTTGCCGGGCGTCTGGTCAATGAACAGTCCGGCCCCATGCACCGACAGGTCCTTCAGGGTGGCGCTGTAGCGCTGACCGTTCAGGATCAGTTCAGCCAATGGAGGGGATTCGGGCTGGATGCGCTGCTCGCCGCGCTCGAACCACAGGCTGCCAGTGTATGAAAAATCACTCAACCGCAGCTCGTGCGTGTTGCAGTTGAGCAGGTGTGGGCGCGCCCGCACCGTTTCGGGGAGCATGCGCGAATACAGGTAAACCGGATCACGCAACGTCAGGCAGACCTGCAGGCAGGGTGCGCGGAAGATGACATAATCCTGCCCGACCTTCAAAGGCTGAATCCGTTCGCTGAAGATCATGCCTTTATAGCTGCCAACAATAGTTACTGGCGTTTGTTGAAACGCAAGAGTCTTTACTGCCTGTAAGGCATCGAAGGTTGGAGCTAACATCACTTACACCTCCTTCCTTATCCGATTTGGTGACAAAAACGACCTTCTGCTGTAGAAGGTCGCCTATTGTCCTCGGGAATATTTGTGGCTAACAGCCGGCAACCCTGCGAAGAAGCGCAGCCAAATCTTTGATTTTATAAACCATCGTCTGCGGTCTATACAACCCGACTTTCATATTAAGAGTATAGCAAAATGGCTTGACGATTTCCATAGAACAAGCCAAATTTTAAGATAAATAATCCAGTTTTAATCTGCTGCGCGGAAGATTGGAAACCATAATTTAGTGGTCGCCCGGTGTTTCTACAATCGCAGACAGGCCTCCAGCGCTAGCTGAAACATCAGCCAGCGGTCGTCCGCGCGTTTATGCCATTCGCGCCCATCCCAGCCCTCGGGAACAACCAGGTCGCCGCCGTAAACCAATTGACCCAGCACAACCTGCCGGAAGTCTGCCACAGCAAAAAATGCCGCCGCCTCCATTTCGACCACCTGACAGCCTTCGGCCTGGCGGCGTGCGCGTCTGGCTTCGGTCTCGCGGTAGATTGCGTCGGTGGTCCAGCTCTTGCCAGCCAGGTAATCCATCCTGTGAGCGCGCAGCACATCCTCCAGGGCCGCCACCGCCAAGGGATGCGCCTGCGCCTCTCGCCCTGGCGGTAAATAATGGTAGGAGGTGCCCTCATCCCGCACCGCTGATGTCAGCACCACCGGGTGACCGGCGGCGATCTGCTTGTCGATCACCCCGCAGCCCCCGCAGACGATGAATTTAGTCACCCCCAGGGCGATGATTTCTTCCAGGAATCCGGCTGAAAGCGGGGCTCCGACCCCCGGGTGAGCCACCAGCACGGGCTGGTTGTTTCCTTCCAGAACATAAAGCGGGTTCTCGCCAATCTCC
>FWWM01011969.1_pt1 | contig 11530 bp, 18 predicted proteins | sample 2228351 | NCBI WGS metagenome assembly FWWM01 (sample SAMEA103939774, study PRJEB20133) | metagenome
AAAGATAAAAAGAGCGGAGAGGCTCCTGAGGAGGCTCTACAAAGCCTCAGCGTGGAGTTCTCTCCGCTTAGCCAGATACTTTAAGAAAAAATTCCCATACCTTTGCCCGCCCAAACCCATAAAGTTGGGTGGGGCAAAGGATATAAGGCAGGAAGCTCCTCAGGAATATGAAAGCCTTGAAGAACCTGGGGGTTTCCTGTCTGGGAAGGAGAAAAGAGGAGGGGGGTGGTTTGAGCAAGTCCCTCCTCCAGAACTCCCTCCTGCCATCATAAAGCTGGCGAGGGAGCTTTTCAAGGCTCCTGAGCCAGAGTGGGTGCCTTCCTCCTCAGGAAGGCTTGTAGTCTCCTCATACTTGCGGGGAGATGAAGAGCCTTTCGTGAGGCAGGAGGAACTCCCCACGATCCACCCACTTATTGTGGTGGATACGTCGGGGAGTATGTTTCAGGTTCAGGAGGAGGTCAGGATGCTCCTCTATGCCCTGTATAAAGCAGGGCTAAAGGGGAGTGTCCTGCTGGTAAAGGATGGCACAGTAAAAAAAGTCCCCGTTAGGGACGCTTACAAGGCGTCCTTTGACGGGATGACAGAGGGGCTGTGGGTTTGCGCTCGTTTCATAAATTCAAGCCCCTTAACAATAATTATTTCTGACCTTGCCTTGTCCCATGAGGATGAGAGCAAGGTCAGAAAGAGCTTCTCCAAAAAGCCCAATGTATATTGGGTGTATTGGGGAAGCTATAAAGGGGGATTTTTGAAAAATGCCCTGCGACTGGAAATCCCCAGGAGCAGGGTGATAGCTGAGGACACCCTTGAGGGGTGTCTTAAGAAGCTATCAAGACTTCTCAGGGGCTAAGCCCACGCCCCTTCCCTCCTTTTTCTCCCCGCCTTCCTTTTCAAAAATCAATCTCCAGTTCTCCCAAAACCCTGTCAATTTCTTCCTTCAGCAAGCTTGCAAAAACATTAATCCCTTCATCTTTCAGCACGATAGAGACAGGCACACCTCTGAAGTTTGCATAAACCACATGCACTTCTTTTAAACCTTTTGTCATCAGCCTTGGCAAATTCAAAATGTTTGCCCTTATCCTCTCAATATCATATTTGCCAAAAGCGTATCCCTCTCCACCATAGACAACAGGATTTGGCATCTGCTCATCGTAAAAATGAAACTCCACCCTTGAAAGAATACCATCTTCAGGTGTAGGTGGCAGGAAATAAATCTCATCCTTTTCCTGAGCAAATCTGTGTATTACTGTCAGCACAAGGTTTATGTCTCCCCTCTCATAAGGCTCCCCCCTGAAAAGGTTAATGGTTCTGAACCTACCATCTGGCACAAACTCAATCATACTACCACCTCCTTTCCAAGTATTAACTTCTTTAGCTTTTTGAGAGCAAGCTTGTGTATATGGCTTGCCCTCTTCTGAGAAAAGCCAAGCTTTTCTCCTGCTTCCTTAATAGTATAACCTTCAAAATAGACAAGGCTTATAAGCTCTCTTTCTTTCTCTTCAAGCCTGCTGATGAGGTCTTTTAGCTCCGCCTGATTAAAACCTTTGTCTTCAGCCCCACAGAAAATTTCAAAAGTGTCTTCTTCTCCCTCCTTCACATGCTCATCGTAAGAAAGGAAAGAATTCTTAAGGTTCTTCTCATGGTATTCCTGCACTCTGGACATGATGAGAGGGACAGCTAAGGTAGAAAGAGCATGTTTTTCATCCCAGTCTTCTATTGCCTGATAAAGAGCAAACTTTGCTATATCCTGAACCTCTTCCCAGTCATCTGGGCTTACTCTCATAGACCTCATGACCTTGTAGATAAGTCCTTGATTTTCCTTGTAGAGCCTCTCCTTTTCCTTTTTGAGGGCAAGATAGAGCCTATGAACCTCTTCATAGCCCTGTAGCTGGCAAGAAATATAGTCCCTTATTATCTCATCCACAAACCTGCCTCTTAGACCTCCACAGGAATAGAGAAGCCTTTCCTGACCTTTTTTGCTTAGCTCATTTTTAAGCATAAAGACTTTTAACCTTACAAACCACTCAGGTATCAAACTTAAAGCCTTTCTTCTCAGCTCCCAGAGCATTCTTTCTACCTCCTAAATAGTTTCTTTCCAGAAATCTTCTGAGATACAGAGTATTCAGCACATAAAACGGAATGTTTCTTTCTTCTTTTCTTAGATGCCACAAACCGCTTGGGGTTATAACAAAGAAAAGCTCCACCTTTTTAGCAAAAAAGTCTCTCAAAAGCTCTTCAAACCTTTCCTTTCTGTCAATATACTTCTTCTCATACCGCTTAAAAACAAGCACCCTGTCCTTTAAAACCACCCCCACATCAAACTTTGAAATAAACCCTTCCTTTTCATCAATTAGCTCAATATCCTCAATAACTTCAGGAAATAGAGGCTTCAGAGTTCTGTAGCAGGTGATGGAAGTAAAAATCCCGACAGAGTTAAAAGGCTTTGCCAGTCTTGCCTTTAAAACTTCCTCATTTAGCTCCTCTATCACAAAATAACCACCCGCCTCCATTCCATAGAGAAAGGTCTTAAAGTCTTCAAAAGAAAGTCTTCCCCTCACAAACCTTCTCCAGCTCACCTGCCCTTCATTCTTTATCGCATTCTTGAGCCTTGATAGTTTTCTGTGGTGTTTGAAATAAATAACCAGAGCCTTATGAAGAGCCTTGTAGTCTATAGACCAGAAGTCAGCTTCCTTAAACTTAAACATCTTTACCTCCTCCACAACTCAAAGCTTCCATATGACTTCCTCTCTCTTTTCTTTTACCACCTCATCGCCAAAAGTGTTCAGGATTTCCTCTTTCTTAGATGGCTTTACATACACATACTCATGAGCCTTATCTCCTGCCTTTTTCAAGAGCTTTTCCACATCAAAAGACACCACCTCTCTTTTCACCCAGCCAAGCTCCCTGCCACCTATTTTGAGAGTGCCTTTTACCGCCTTCTTCAAAAGAGTTTCCACCTGCTTTAGTTCTGTCTCTAAGGTTCTGTAGTATCTCAAAAGCTCAAAAGCACTCTCTTGAGGCTTTTCCTCTTCCAGCCTGTATTCCCTGCCTTCACAAAGCCCTTCTCTGTAGAAGACACAGTAAGAAGTGCATTCATTGGGATATCTTGGCGATTTATCTTCATGAAATCTTCTTACAAGCTCTTTTAGCTCCTCTTCTGTGATGCTCTCTTTTACCTCTGATACCACATAGAGCTTTTGAGACCAGCTCTTGTGTTTGGCAAGGCTCTTATAAAAGAGATACTGCCTGACTTTCTTATGAGGATAGAGCCTCCCTAAGATAAACCTCTGGATTTTTGCCTGGGTGAGATACACAGAATTATGAATTACAAGCCCCTCATCTTCATAAAGTCCGTCCTTTATGCCTTGAGGAATGTCCTTAAGAAGAATGTATTTTGGAGCTTTTAGCTCTATGCCTATGACCTCATCTTCAAGCTCTATAAAACAGTCAAGATGTCCGTGTATGAGAGTGCCATCTATCTCATAGATGAGGTCTTTCTCCTCTTGAAAGCTCTCTCCGTATAGCTCTTTCAGAGCCTTTTTTACCTGCCTTTCCCATACAAAGCCATCGTCAATCTCTACTGCCTTTGGCTCTATCTCATACTCCTTTGCAAGCTCATGCTTGAGAGGACAGGACAGAAGAGCGGTAATGCCTATGGCTCCTTCTGTGTAGGTAAGAACTCTTCCCTCTTTACTTTCCTGCCTTATCTTCTCCACAAGCTGTTCAAACATCTTCAAGCCTCCTCAAATTCTGCTTTAGACAAGGAAAAGGCGTATTGAAGTCTCTTTCTTATACCTTTCATGAGCTTATCACCGTCTTTGAGGCTTACCTTCACCACAGGGCGGTCTTTCTCATCTACAAGCACATAGTAGCCGTTTCTTTTCTTTAGCTGTCCCCAAATTCTTAATCCCTCCACATCAAACAGGCACATGTCCTTATCTACCTTGACAAACCTTACTTTCATGGTCTATCCCTCCGATTGACAAAAACCATAAAAACTCCTCTCTAAGGTAAAGAAAGAAAAAGGAAAAGGCAAAGCCAGAGGCAAGCCCAAGGAAGAATTCAAAAGCTTTCCTCATGTTCTTCTCCTCGGAAAGACCTTGTCAAGTATTACGCTTGCCTGCTCCTTTGTGAGAGTTCCTTCTTTCAGAGCCTTTCCAAGCATAAAGTCCTCAGGAAGTTCTCCCTCTGCTTTTAGCCCCTGTATGACTTCCTCATTTATCTTCTTTTCTTTTACAAGCTTTTCTATCAGCTCCGTCTGTCTTTGAGAGGCTGGCTCATTGCTTTGTCCTTGTCCTTTTTGATAAGATTGAGGGAAGAGCCTCTTTATCGTCTGATTGATAAAGTCTTCCCCCACAAGTATCTCAAGAAGCCTCTTCACAGCTCTGGTATATGCGGTTCTGGCAAGAGTTGTGTCTTTGCCTTTTTCCTTTGCGTAAGCTTCTCCCACCTCAGAAAGGGTTATCTCCACCTCTCCTATCTTTAGCCTTGCAGTAGCCACCATTATCACCATCTCTGGACTTGCATACTCCACCTTTACGGATATATCCAGAGAACCACCATGAGAGCTTACCATGTCCCTTACCATCTTCCACATCTCAAGTGCTAAGGGTCTTGTTATCTCATGAGTTTCCCCTATCTTCACAATGAGGTCTTTTCTTTCTTCCATAAGTCTTACCATTGAAGTGATAGCAGGCTCAAAAATGCCCTCTGTCTTAAGAGCAGGAAGAACTTTTTCCATAGGAGTTCCCCAGCGGTTCTAAATTCACCCCTACAAGACCGCCACCCCTTGTAGAGGTCTTTTATACGCCTATAATTATACCATATTTTGAGGTCTTTGTCAAGAGGTTTTTGTCTTTTTCTGGGGAATTCCACAGAAAAAAAGGAGAAGTTCTTGACAGGATTTTTGAGAAGTAGGGGCTATAATACCCTCCATGAGGGGTTTAACTTTAACCATTATCACACGGAAGGCTTTATCTTTGAACTTTTCAGGTTGCTAATATCTACTCCAAGCATGGCGGCAAGGTCATCTGCGGTAAGTATAAACTTTTCCATTTTCACACCTCCTCTATAAAGTCTTCTACGCTTTTGTTTATCACTCTTATAAAACCAGTGGCATGCCTGAAGACTATTTCCTGTCCTTCTGCCAGCTTGTCAGCCACTTCTATAGCTCTGTCCTTATGAGTTTTGTTAGTATTGACGATTATAGAGGTATGCTCTTTATTCATGGAGTTCTGCTCTATGAGAATATCCGCCTGCGTCTGGCTAAAGAAGTCAGCATGATACGGAGCTAAGCTCTCATAAGATACAGCCACTTTAAAGCCTTCTATGTCTTTCCATACTACTTTAGAGACTTTCCTTTCATACTCCTCTCTCTGTCTTCTTAGCTCCTCTTCCGCCTTCTGAGTTAGCCCTAAAACTCTCATGCTTTCATATAGCATTTTTATAAAAGTGTTGTGGTCCAGATTGACTTCCTTTGCATAGCTCAGGAGCTTATAAGCTACTCTTCCTGCCTCTTGCTCTGGCTCTGTCATGAGGATTATCTTTCTTTTTTCATCTACCTGTTTGTCAAAGCTCACAAGTCCTTCTTCTACGGCTTTCTTTATGCCAAACCTGTCAGTGATATCTATGGCTTTTAAGACTTGGCTTGGATACAGCTCTGGAAAGAACTTCTGAACCACTAAGGACAGAGAGCATTCAAGGCTTAAGTCATGGTGGTGGTCGTAGTTGTTTTTCCCTGTATCGTAGTCAGAGCCTACATCTACAAGGATTATGCTGGGGTCTTGAAGATACTCTTCGGCTACTTTCTGAGGATGCACGTATTCTCTCTGAGCGTCAGGATAAAGATAAGAGAGCAGGGATATTGCAAGCCAGTCGTCCATATGCCTTGGTGCTAAGTGAGAAACTATCTTCTTCATGCTACTACCTCCGCATAAAGTTTTTCTTTTTTACACAATTCATTAGCTTTTTGCTTTGCCTCTTCTACCTTGCCCTCAAGCATGAGATTTATAAGCTCAAGGGCGTCTTCTTCACTTACAAGCTCGGGAAGAACTACTATAGACTGTGCTGTCTTTATAGCCTTTATGTTGTCCGTCTGCCTGAGAAGGAATTTCCCATGTATCTGCCTTAAGAGCTTGGCATTAAGGTAATAACCTATCTTAGGACTTTTCACGGGCTTTGTTCTCATAAGCAGTTCTATAAGCAGGCTTGCCACTGGAGAGGTAAGCCCTTCTATACTACTGTCTAAGCCCCTCTCCTCTAAAAGCTTATTGACAAAAGAGACCTGCTTTGCCGTGGCAGGTCTTTTGTCCTTTTCTAACTCTTTGAGTATTTCAACCAACTTCTTCATGCCTATTATTATACCACATTTTTTGGTCTTTGTCAAGAGGTAAGTATAAATTTCTGGGGAATTCCTCAGAAAAGACAGGAAAAAAGGAAAGGCTAAAGGCTAAACGGAAAATCCCGCACTTGCCCAGAGTTTTTTGCCGTCGGGGTCTTCTGGCACATATTCACGGATAAGGTCTTCTACAAGCTTTTTCCCAAGCTCTCCCCAGTGGTCTCTTATGTGGATAAAAATAAGGAGCTTTTTCTTAGAGCATTCAAGCCTTTTTTTGACACCTTTTTTTATTTCCTCGTAGTATAGCTCCCAGAGGGGCAGGACTACTTCATAGAAGAATTTTTTCCCTTGTTTTTGACTTCTTAGCTTGACAAGGTTGCCCTTGTGCTTTATAAAGCAGTTTCTGAAGTGGGGACAGGCATCGGACAATACAGGAGTTGATATGCAGGAGAGAAAGCTGGCATACTCTACTGCATCTGTTATTGAGCCAAAAAAAGAAAGCAGGTTCATAAAGCTCTTTCTTTTCAAAGTCAGCTCTAAAAGTCTCCCTTCCCTGCCAAACAAAAACCTCTTTACCTGCTCATCTCCATACCTTTTCTTAAGCTCATCCAAAGAAATCCCAAGCAAATAATCCTTGTCTATCATAGGAGTTATTTTAGCCTCACTCAAGAATTGAGGAGTATTTAGACCAGAAGTCATCCTTTTTCTCTACCCTTTTCTTTGGTTTCTTAAGAGGGCTTGCTTTTCTTTCTTCCACTTCTTCCTCTTCCTCTTCTTCTTCTTCTTCTTCTGGTTCTGTATCTTTATGCTCCAGTGATAACACAGAAAGGATAAAATCTCTCTTTTTCTCTTTCCTTTTTTCTCCACTATAAGCATCGTAGATATACAGGAGTTCTAACAAATCCTCTTCATCCACCCTCTCTAAAAAAATCTCTAAGAGGGTTTTCAATAAATCTGGAGCATACTTGCCAAGAAGAATAGCCTTTCTGTGCGTCTCCCTGTGCTTGATAGGATGTAGATAGACATTCACCCTTATCCTGTGCATTACCTTAACTCAAGAGCTTTCAGAAAGCCTCTTGCATTTGAAAACTCTGGCTCAGAAGGCACATAGGCATCTTTCCTCAGCTTTCCAAGAAGATACGCACCCCCACCTGCGGATACTACCTTATCACTTTCCAAAACCGCCTCTCCCACCTCTGACTTTAACCTGCTTAACAAAGCTGTCCTGTAAGTCTCTATAGCCCTCTCCCTGTAGCTTTTAAGGTCTATCTTCTCCCCTTCCACATTCACCTGCCCGCTTTCAAAAACCTTTACAAGCCTTGAAAGAGACCAGTTTTTGATATACCCCAGCTCCGCAGGAAGAATAGACCTGAAAGTCTCTACCGCCTGAAGCACCCCAGCCCTTTCTATAGTTGCCATTCCTTCCCTGAAGTATTTTCCATTTTGCTTTGATACAAGAAGATAATCCACCGTGTTAAAACCTATATCCACTACAAATACCGTTTCTCCCTCTTCTATACCAAGCTCATCCTCTACATCTAAAAGCACTCCAAAACCCTGAGGTAATACAAGCTCAAAGCCAGAAAGCTTTTTCCTCACCTCTTCACTGTCTTTATACCTCCTGTAGTGCCTCGGTGCCAGCCCCACCCCTATCTCAAGCTCCTCCTCCCCAAGCTCCCTCTTTACATACTCCACTATCAGAGGTAAATACCTCAAAAGTGTTTCAAAATCCACTAGCTCCACCCTTTGCGTGCAAAACCTTGCAGACTCACCCACCACATAGTCCCTCCCCTCAAAAGATATAGGCTGAACGTCCGATATGTCCTTCTCATTCCATACCCCTATCCACGAGGGAAACTTAAAAACTCTCTCCTGAGTTGCTACCTTCACATGCCCAAAACCCACATCAAGCCCTACCTTCATGCCTTTTGTCCTCCTAAAAGTTCTTTTCCTGTTATTATAGGGCAAAGTTTGAAATTGTGGCTATTCGCCACTTCGCCACACTTTTCCTGTTATTATAGGGCAAATGTGGCTATTCGCCACTTCGCCACTTCGCCACACTTTGCCTTTTTCCTTTTTGTGGTATAAAATCCCCCCTCTTTCCATTTCTGTGGAACTCCCCAGAAATTTCTGGGGAATTCCCCAGAAAAGCTATCTGACTTTCCATATGTTATTAGCCACCTTTTTAATAAAGCCCTTCTGGGCAAGCTTTCCAAGAAGCTTTAGGGTTCTTCCTTTGCCCGTTCTCCTTGGCAGGTTTTCAAAGTGCAGAGTGTTGTCTCTGTATCTGAAGAGCCAGACCTCTACAAAAAGCCCCCATTCTTCAAGGGTAAGGACTTCAGGAGGAGGGACAGATGGAAGGTCTGCCTCTTTAAAGGGAAGATTTCTTATAAGCTTTAAGGCAAAACTGTGATACTTTCCGTGCCATATGTGAGTTTTAATCTGGAAATATTCAGGAAACTTTTCACTTGCCCTTTTCAACCTCAGAAAAGCTTTATGTTTGCTCAGGTTGAAAGTTCTTGAAAAGAGGAATTTCCATGTTTTGAAAAGAACCCCTTTTTCTGTGCCTGCTTCTTTGATATAGAAGTAAATGGCTCCAAGGTCTGCATAGCTCACTTCCTTCCTGAAAAAGTCATCAAGCTTTGGCTCTTTGTAGTGAGTAAGATAATCCCCCAGCTCCCCCTCTGAAATAAAGCCCTTCCGCTTTAATCCATCGTAGAGGTAGTTTATACTACCTGTATTTTTGTAGCCCAGCTCCTTTGCTACATAATCAAGGTTAATGTTTATGTATCTTTTACCGCCCCAAGTTAGCCAGTATAAATATCCTGCCAAGGCTTTTTCCATAGGAGTTAGCTCCTCTGAAAAGAAAGCAACACCATGAAAATACGCATCCGCCCCAAGCTCTTGCTTTACATGTAGAGGCATGGAATACTTATAGGTGTAGAAAATGTATATGTCCTCAAGCCTTATCTTAGCCATCCTGCCACAAAAAAAGCCACGCAAGCAAAAACCTTATCCTCTCTATCCTGTCCTGCAAAGACAAAAGCCAGCTTTTAAACTCTTCAAATTCATAAAGCCCCCTTCTCTTTAAAAACTCCACATACTCCTCTACCCTGAACTCCTTATGAAGAGGCACACTCTCCTCTAAAGTATTTCCTGCCCTCTGGACTGCATCTTTACGCCCCTGCGGTCTTCCAACTTTAATTTCATAGAGCATCCAGTCTGGGTCTTCTGACGAAGCTTGCTCTGAAATAACCTGCAGGACTTCTTCAAGCCTGACCTTTTTCTTTCTAACTTTATTTTCCTTAACTCCAAGAAACCGTTCCACCTTAAGCTTTAAAAGTCCAGATATGGCAAGGATAAACCTTCCTGCATGGGGCATAAGCTCAGAAGAGCTTAGCTCCTCAAGTCTTTGCCTGAAATCCCTTATTAGCTCCTCAAGGTCAATATCTTCAGGGTCTATCTCTCCTTTCCTTACCTTTTCTAAAAGAACTTCCTCAGGAAGCAGAAAAAATGAAAGCACCATCAGACAAAAAACTGAAATACCCTGCCATCTATCCCCTTAAAGGTAAAAGCATCTATAAGCCCCATATCTCTGGCTCTTGTGAGAACCTCAGAGATATACTCATTGGTGAGGCTCTCCCCTTCATAAAGGCTGTCCCGAGCTTCTACCCATGCTTTAGCAAAATCCCTTTTGTCTATCCTGTGAGTTTTTACCTCTCCAAAAGCATCTTCGTAATCCACATAAAGGTGGTCAAAAGTAAAGTAAAGGGTGCAGTCTATAAGAGCAAGAGCCAAAGCTATATGCTCCTTCTCAAAGTCAAGAGAAAGCTCCTGCTCAAACTCAGTCCTCAAAACTACTGCCTCCCTGTTTGTAAAAAAGACAAACTGCCTTACATAGACCTCATCGGTAAAAGCAAAAAGAAACTTTGCTTCCTTTGCCTGAAAGTAAATGGCTATTCTTCCTGTATTTGCTGGCTGGTCTAAAAGCATGTTTAAAGTCTTAGACAGAAGATAAGCCATAGCTCCTGCTGTTTTACTATCAAGCATAAGACTATTTTAGCTTGAAAGATTGAAAATAACCCCACAGAAGAAGGTCTTCTGAGCTTAAAAAGGGTCTTTCTATCTTAGAAACTGCCCTTAAAAACTGCCCTGCACCTGCTCTGACGGATGCTCCTATAAAACCTGTCTTAAAAGCCCTGAAAACTCCTGAGGGAAGACTAAGGTATATATCCTCTCCCTTATAATCCCCCTGAACTCCAAAGGAAATCCCCCTCTCCATAAGCCTCAAAGCCCAGTCTATCAAAGTAAAAACACTTCCTTCACATATAACAACAGGCTTTTCAAGAGTTTCCAGCATGTCTAAAAAGTCATACCTTGTTTTCACAAGCTCAAAGGAAAAGCATGTAAGGTCTAAAGACTTTTCCTCCTCTGATACTATCCTGTGCCTTGTAAAGGAAAAGTATTCCTCTAAGGGTTTCTTTTCAATTAAGTTTGTTAGCACAAGCACCTTAGACCTGTGCCTGAGAAGAAGATTAAACAGAGGAGCTAAGGAAGAAAGAGGGTAGCTGTCCGCATAAGGGAAAACTATGACCTCTTCCCCCACCTTTATCTCTTCTACTTCCCATGGGTCTATAAACCCCGTCTCCCTTTTGAGCTTTTTTACCTTTTCTTCAAACTCCTCATAGCCCTCCACATAAACCTGCCTGCCAAAACCTTTAGAAAGATAAGCCCAGTAATAGAGGTCTCCTCTAAGCTTTGGCACAAAGATGGACTTTCTTATAACCCTTGAGAAAGGATACTCAGAAAGATAACCCTCAAGGATAAGGTCTTTGAGCGTCTTTCTGCCCTCTAAAAGAAGAGAAAAGTAAGAAACTTTCCTGACTTTTAACCCCTTATACTCAAAAGACTTTCCACCCTCAAGCCAGAGAACAGAAAGCTCTTCTTCTTTCCCCTTTAGCTTAAAAAGGAGCCGAAAAAGTTCTTTGCGAGAAAGTAGCCCCCTGAGAATAATCATTTTTAAGCCTTAAAGCCCTCAGCTTGGCTCTTAAAAGCTTGCTTTTGCTTACCGCATACCTTTTTGCTAAAAGCTCTAACTCTTTAAAGTCCTCTTTCTTCAAGCTTACATACACCCTCCTTTTCTTCCCTCTTGGCTCCTTTGGAAGAAAAAGAGGCTCTTCTGTCATCACCTCTTCC
>FWWM01015695.1_pt1 | contig 11516 bp, 9 predicted proteins | sample 2228351 | NCBI WGS metagenome assembly FWWM01 (sample SAMEA103939774, study PRJEB20133) | metagenome
CCTTGAAGCCTTCGTCGCCGACCAGCGAGGGGTAGCCTTCCTCGTTGAAGTACTTTGCGCCCATGCTGATCGCCGGGCCGGCCAGACGATGGCCAGAGCGATCCATCGCCAGCGCAAAGGCGCCCGTGGCGTCCGCCACCTGACGCGCGGCCGCCGCCCATTCCTGCCACGTCACTCGGTCCGAGCTGTCGCTCGGCACGGCGACGCCCGCCTGCTCGAAGAGCGTGCGGTTGATGAACGGCCCGGTGACGGTGAGCTGCGTCATGAAGCCGGGAATGGCGTTGCCGTCAGGAGAGGTCTGCATCCATTTCAGGAACGGGCCGAAGTTCTCTTCCCAGTAGGCAGGGTTGGAAAGATAGGGGCGCAGGTCGAGCATGTACTTCGAGAGCACGCCCAGTTGCGTCACGCGCGCCATGTCCGGCCCCTGACCCGCTTCGAGCTGGATCGGGAGCGTTTCCAGGATGCCGCTGGCGTAAGGCACGGTGTCGATGATGACGCGGATGTCTGGATTGGCCGCTTCAAAGCGGTCGAGTAAATCTCGCAAGACCGCGCCTTCGTTGCCGTCATCGTACCAGGTGATGCGCAGCTCCACTGCGCTCACCGGCGCTGCAGCGGCGGGCGCTTCTCCAGGCGCAGCGGGCGACGCCGGCACCGGCGCGCAGGCTCCCAGCACCAGCGCCAGAATCAAGAGAATGCTCATCGGCATGAACACATGGGATCGAGCCATAAGACAAAGCCTCCTTTTGAATTTGTTCGATAGAAACGGATGAAGATTTCGAGATGAGCAAAAACTGATCAGAGCGATCAGTACGCTGCGTCACGAGCAAACTTCCGCTTGTTGATTTTCAGGCGATGGGATCACTATATCATAGAGCCAGGGGAACTCGCAATTCGCAAAAAATCTTTCGAGGAGACCTCAGCGTTCGGTGAACGCCAGTGCAGCATAGCCGACGACCTCGTGCTTCGGCCCGCACGTATCGCCTGAGTTGGCGTAGGCGAGCAGATGCGCCGGCCAGGCCAGCTGTTGGGCGACCTGCATCAGACAGAGGATGGGAATGCGGCCACACGCCTCACCGACGGCGACGCCCTCCAGATCGCCTGCAAGGATCGCTTGCACCAGCGCCCGATCCAGACGCACCGCCTCTGCGTACGGATGATAATGGCTCAAATCCGAGCTGACGACGATCAAGGCGCTCGGTCGCTCTCGCATCTCGTTTGCCAAAAACTCCGCCAGCCCTGCAATGTCAGCTTCATCGTCGAGCAGCAAGGGAACGATGCGAAAATGTTCGCCCAGCGCCTGTTGCAAAAAAGGCAGCTCCACTTCGAGACAGTGTTCAGGGGCGTGCGCTAGATCGTCACAGTGAGCAAGGCGGTCAACCGTGACGAGCCGGGTGACTGTCTGAACGGCGACGGGAACCGTTCCCAGCGGGGTCGCAAACGCCTCTGCGCTGCTCGCGGCGACGCCGCGCACCGGCTTGTAATGCGCAGGGCCGAGCAGATAGACGATGGCTTCGCCTTCACAATTCCCTTGCAAGGCGCGAAAGGCAGCGCCCGCCACCCCCCCGCTGCATGCGTAGCCCGCGTGTGGAGCAATCACTGCGCGCACGCGCTGCAACGTCGGGACGGGCGCCTGCTCGATGCACCGGCGAACGACGTCGCGCAGCGTCGACGCAGAGGCGGGATAGAAACGGCCTGCGACCGCCGGTTTTCTCACTTTTGCCGCAGTCATGACCACACCCCCGCCAGTAGATATCCGCAGCGCGGGCAGACGCCCGCCTCTCGCCAGAGCGTGCGCACCCGGTAGCCGTTGCGCTCGATCACCTTCGCTCCGCAGACCGGGCAATGCGTGTCGGAGCATTCCGCCAGCAAGGGGCTGCCCCAAATGTTGCCTGTATAGACGTAACGCAGACCCGCCGCCTTTCCGATCTCCCAGGCGCGCTGCAGCGTGGCGGCGGGCGTCGGGGGGCGGTTGCGCATCTGGTAATGGGGCGTGAAGCCGGTGACATGCCACGGCAGGTCGGGGCTGACCGAGACCAGAAAGTCGGCGATGTCGCGCAGTTCTTCATCGCCGTCGTTCAGCCCGGGGATCACCAGCGTGGTCACCTCCACCCACACGCCGCGCTCCACCAGGTGACGGATGTTGCGCAACACCGGCGCCAGCCGCGCGCCGCAGTAGGCGCGATACGTCTCCTCTCGAAACGCCTTAAGGTCCACGTTGATCGCTGCAAGGTAAGGCGCAATCGCGTCGAGCGCTTGCACGGTCTCGAAGCCGCTCGATACAAAGACGCTGCGGATGCCTGCGTCGTGCGCCAGGCGCGCTGTGTCATAGGCGTACTCGAAAAAGACCGTCGGCTCGTTGTAGGTGAACGCAATCAACGGAATGTTGTTCTGCACGCAGAATTGCACGATCTTCTCAGGCGGCCACGAGGCGCCTGTATCGTCTCGTTCTGGGTCAAAGGCTCGATGTTGCGAAATTTCCCAGTTCTGGCACCAGGCGCAGCGCAGATTGCAGCCGAAGGTGCCGATCGAGAAAATTTTGCTGCCGGGTAGAAAGTGATTCAACGGCTTCTTCTCCACCGGATCGACGTGCACGGCCACCGCCTTGCCATAGACGACGAGCCGCAGCGCGCCGTCGATGTTGCGCCGCACGCCGCACTTGCCCGCCTCGCCAGGGCCTACGGCGCACCAGTGTTCGCACGCCGTGCATTGCACATAGCCGCGCCGCAACGGTCGACTCAACATCGTCGGTTGGAACATCGCTTACCTCCTGAGTAATGTCCTTGACAATATCCTCTTTTATTATCGCGCAAAATGTTTCCTTCTGATCCAGAAGGAACACAAAGGGGCGCAAGCGGATGTTTTGCATTTTTTCCGTCCTTCGTGCGCTCTACGTGGATCGTCTGAGGAGGCGATGGACCTGTGAGCTATGATGCAATTGTGATCGGCTCCGGCCCCAACGGCCTGGCGGCGGCGATCACGCTGGCGCAAAACGGCCTTCATGTGCTGGTGATCGAGGCGAGAGCGACGCCCGGCGGCGGCATGCGCACGCAAGAGCTCACGCTGCCCGGCTTCCAGCACGACATCTGCTCGGCGATTCACCCGCTGGCGCAGGCGTCGCCCTTTTTTCGGGCCCTTGCGTTGACCCCAGACGAGGTGGATTGGATCACACCGCCCGTCTCGCTTGCGCACCCTCTGGATGATGGAACCGCTCTCGCCGTTGCGCCTTCGCTCGAGGAAACCCTCGAAGGGCTCGGGCGAGATGCAGCGCAATGGCGGCGCCTCTTTGCGCCGTTGGTCGAACGCTGGCCCGACTTCCTCGACGATCTGCTGGCGCCGTTGCACGTCCCCCGTCACCCCCTCCTTTTCGGCGTCTATGCGCCTCTGCTCGTCGCGCCGGCGACATGGCTTGCCCGCGCCTGCTTTCGAGATGAACGCACGCGCGCGCTCTTCGCCGGCATGGCTGCGCACTCCCTTCTGCCCTTGGAGCGCGCGCCGACCGCCGGCGTCGGGCTCTTGCTGACGGTGCTGGCGCAGAGCGTGGGCTGGCCGATGGCGAAGGGCGGCTCCCAGACCATCGCAGATGCGCTGGTGCAGCGGCTCCGACGCCTCGGCGGGGACGTTGTGTGTGGCTGGGAGGTGACCGACTTCGCCGAGCTTCCGCAGGCGCGGGCGTATCTGTTCGACACCGCGCCGCAAGGGTTGCTGCGCATTTTAGGGGAGCGCCTGCCGACCCGCTATCGTCGCCAGCTGGCGCGCTTCCGCTACAATCCCGGCGTCTTCAAGATCGACTGGGCGCTGGAGCGCCCGATCCCGTGGCGGGCAGAGTTGTGCTATCGGGCTGCGACCGTGCACATCGGCGGGACGCTTGCGGAGATCGCCGCTGCGGAGCGGGCGATCTGGCGAGGGATGCATCCCGAACGACCCTTTGTCTTGCTGGCGCAGCAGAGCCTCTTCGACGCCGCGCGCGCGCCGGAGGGGAAACATGTTGCATGGGCGTATTGTCATGTCCCGCATGGCTCGACCGCAGACATGACCGAGGCGATCGAGCGTCAGGTCGAACGCTTCGCCCCTGGCTTTCGCGATTGCATCCTGGCGCGCGCCACGCGCTCCGCCGCCGAGATGGAGAAATACAACCCCAATTACGTGGGCGGCGACATCAACGCCGGCGTGCAGGACCTTTTGCAGCAATTCACGCGGCCGACGCCGAGCCTGACGCCGTATCGCACCCCGCTGAAAGGCGTCTATCTGTGTTCTTCCTCCACGCCGCCGGGAGGGGGCGTGCACGGCATGTGCGGCTATTACGCGGCGCAGACGGTGCTGAGGGATTGGAAGAGATTGAAATAAGTGCACTCCGGCGGTTATGGATCGCCGCCACCTCCGGCCGCTCTCAAGGAGCAGCTTTTTATCGATGACGCTTCAGTTGAAAAAATTCCATATGGCTCGGTTCGACTCGGCGCAAATCGACGACGCCCGCTATCTCATCATAAATCGCGTAACGCAGGGCGCCGTCTTCCGGGACGCCTGCGCTGCCTACGCCGACGATCGTGCGTTCATCGGGCGACAACTTGATGCACGCAGGCCCGGCCAGGGAGCGCAATTTGTTCGTCGCCGGGTTCCAAATCCAGGCCATCTGCACGTGGGTGTGACCGTGAAAGAGCACTGTCACGTTATGGCTTTGCATCCACGCCAGCGCGTTCCAGAGGGCGTCGATGTTCTGATGCAGCCGAGGAAAGAGCGCACTCCAGCTCATGCCCGGCCTCATCCACGCGGCGGCCGCAGCCGCGGTGGGCAAAGGCGTCGGCATCTCTGGGGCGGCATGGCAGTACGCTGCGCCGTTTTCCCGAATCAGCGCAGGCCAGGAACTCACCCATTCGGCGAGCGGCCCGGAGAGCCTACGCAGGCCGCTGACCTCCCAGTTCCCATAGACGCAGGAAATTTTGCGCGCCTGCAGCGCCGCCAGAATGCGCGGTTGGTGACCCGCGTCTCCCAGAAAGATAAAGCGATCGACCTGCTGCGCTTGGGCGTCGTCGAGCACGGCGGTCAGGCCAACGTAATTGTCATGGAGATCGGCGAAAACTGCGGTGCGCATGGTAAAATAATCGTATGCGCGCCATGCAACTCTTCCAAACCGGAGACATTGTCGAAGATCGACTGATTCTGACCGAAGACGCGCCCCTCCCACAGCCGGCTGCGGATGAACTGCGCGTGCGCGTGCACGTCTGTGGCGTCTGTCGCACCGATCTGCACACCGTGGAGGGCGATCTGACGCTGCCGCGGCCGTTGCCGTTGATCCCCGGCCATCAGGTCGTGGGCGTTGTGGACGCCGTCGGCGAGCAGACGACCCACTTCGCCGTCGGCGATTGCGTCGGCGTGGGCTGGATGAACTGGACATGCGGCGCGTGCGACTTCTGTCGACGCGGCCAGGAAAACCTCTGCCCCTACGCTCGTTTCACCGGCCTGCATGTCGACGGCGGCTATGCTCAGTGGATGCTCGTGCATGAACGCTTCGCTTATCGGCTGCCCGCCGATCTTTCTGACGAAGCGGCGGCGCCCTTGCTCTGTGGCGGCGTGATCGGCTATCGCACTTTGCGGCTGAGCGGCGTCGAACCGGGAGGCCGCCTGGGGTTGTACGGTTTTGGCGCCAGCGCGCATCAGGCAATTCAAGTCGCCCGCCACTGGGGGTGCACGGTGTACGTCTTCACGCGCGGAGAAGAGCATCGCCGACTTGCCGAAGCGCTTGGCGCGGCTTGGGTCGGCGACGCCGATGAACAGCCTCCGCAGCCTTTGGACGCCGCCGCCATCTTCGCTCCCGCCGGCTGGATCGTGGAGCGGGCGCTGCACCATGTGCGTCCCGGCGCCGTCGTCGCCATCAACGCCATCCACATGACGCCCATCCCGGAGCTGCCCTACGAACGCATCTACGGCGAGCGAGTGCTGCGCAGCGTCGCCAACTTCACCCGCCAGGACGCAGAGGAGTTTCTGAAGCTGGCGGCGGAAATTCCGATTCGCACCGAGGTGGAGACCTTTGGCCTGGCGGAAGCCAATCAGGCGTTGCGAAAACTTAAACAAGGCGAACTGCGCGCCGCCGCCGTGCTTCGCATTGATTGACGCCCCCTGCGAAGCTTCTTCCCTTCTTTACATCCCTTTTACATATTTTTCATCATCCATTTAGCTTGGTTCCCTACGATCGCCGAGCATTGAGAAGCGGGCATACAGCGCCATCCGTCGGTCAATGGCAAACTGCTCCCTGTCCAGTGCAGACGCTCTGCATGAACTGTCTGTGTTGTACAGGGAGTCAATTTTGAAAAGCAACGGATAAGGAGCAAAGGATTATGCGAAAACGCTCGATGATTGTGTTGTCTTTTGTAATCCTGGCAGTTTTATCTGGCGGCGCGCTGCTGGCGGCTTGCCAGGGAGGCGACAGCCCGACGCCGACGCCTACGGCCACCCCGGCGCCGGCGGCTGCAACGGCCGTAGAAACACAGCCATCGTCTGCAGATGCTGACGCCGAGGCGAGCGCGCCAGACGCTGCGGCGGCCACCACCGAAGCAGGGGCTTCTGCCGAACAGGCTTCCACGGAGAACCAGACAAGCGAGGCAGCCAATGAAGCCAGCGGCCCGGTCACGCTGCGTTTCGTCAGCGATGGCACCGAGGCGCGCTTTTTGATCGACGAAATCCTGATGGGCCAGCCCAAGACGGTTGTGGGCGTCACCTCGCGCGTGGAAGGCGAGATCACCGTCGATCCGGCCAATCCTGCTTCCGTGCAAGTGGGCGAAATCCGCATCGACGCGCGCGATCTGACCACGGATGACAACCGCCGCAACAATCGCCTTCACAACGACATCCTCAGGTCCAACCAGGACGCTTATCGCTACATCATCTTCCGCCCGACGAACATCGAAGGTCTGCCCTTGACCGTCGACATCGGCGATGCGTTTCCACTTCAGGTCACCGGTGATCTTACGATTCTAGATACAACATTGCCTGTGACTTTTGATATGGAGGTGACGGTCGTGGATGAGAACACGGTGCGCGGCTCCGGCTCCGCTATCGTTCGTTACGCCGATTTCGGCATCCGTATCCCGAGCGTGCCTATCGTGGCCGGCGTCGCCGACGAAGTGCTCTTGGAGATTGACTTTACGGCGCAAAGATAAGCGACTGAACGCGCCGGGAGCCAAGCGAAAATGCAAAACGCGCACAAGACCCGGCGTTGAAAATTAAGCGATACAGGCGCGAGGTTACGGACTCAGTCCGCCTTCCAGGAAGTTGGGAGCTTCCTGGAAGGCGTTGTTCTGCGAGCGCGTCATTCCCCACCTCGCCTGGCGACGATAAAGGCGATGCGGCTGCGCCAGGCGACGGCTTGCCCTAACAATTGCCGTTCAAATAACGCTCGAATCTGCGCAATTTCATCGCTGCTCAGCAGCGCCGCAAGCCGTTCAGCGTAGGCAGGGCGACCACCGACATTGGGCGTGAACCAGCGCTGCACCATCGCCGGTGTGATCAGCGTTTCGCTTTCCTCCACTTCGAGCTGCAAGGAGACCTTCATCCCCGCTTCTTCCAGCGCAGCTTGCAACGTCCGTTCGTCCCAGTTGACCAACGGATCGTTTGCGTCGGCGTAAATGGCTTCCTCGGCCAGGCGCCAACGTTCCATCAAGTCGGGCGCAAGCAAGCCCGGCCCAAAGAGGGCGTACAGTCGCTGCGCAGCGCGCGGGATGCGCTCCGCCAGACTGACGACGCCGTGCGGCGCCAACATCTCCGTCAGCAGACGACAGGCGCCGCGCTTGTCCGCCTCCTCCAGCAGCGCGTTGTAGCCGACGATGGCGTCGAAACGAAGGGCCGAGGCGGAGCGAAGTGCAAGAGGCGCCCGGAGTGCTTCCGCAGCGATTTCTCCACTTTGCAGCGCCAGAAGAAGCGGGAGCTCCTCCAGCCGGCCTTCCATGACGATCGGTCGTTCGATGACCGGCAGGCGCTCGGCCATCTGGCGCAGCGCCTCGGCGTCGCGACGATTGCGCGCCAGCGCGTAAACCCCGCCTTCGGGCGTGCGCCGCACCGCCTCCCAGGTGAGCAGGCCGGAGCCGGCCTTCAGATCGAGCACCACGCTGTGACGGCTCAGCTTGGCGGCGTCAAGCACGCGATCGCGCACGCGCGCCAGTCGCTCGCCTGCGCCGGAGATCGTGCGTTGCAGCCAGCGTTCCCGCGCCGGGTCGTCGGGCGAATGGGTGAGAATCTCCCCGCGCGTCTCGTCGACGTCCAGCATGGCGGCGAGCTGGGCCTCGCGGCGTCGCGCCACCTCCGCCCGGATCGTCGCCTCGTACCCCTGGTCGGAGGGCTGGTAGAAGACCTTGCCCTGCAAGGATGTGGGCAAGTATTGCTGCGCCACCCAGTGATCGCGATAGGCGTGCGGGTACAGATAGCCCTCGCCGTGGCCGAAGCCTTCTTTGTCGCGGCTGGCGTCTTTGAGGTGATTGGGCACGCCGCTGTCGGCCTCCTTCGCCACCTGTTCCAGCGCGTCGAAAAAGGCGAAGGCCGTGTTGGATTTTTTCGCCGTCGCCAGGTAGAGCGCGGCCAGCGCCAGGTGAAAACGGCCTTCGGGCATGCCGACTTGCTCAAAGGCCTGCGCACAGGCGTTGACGACCTGAATGGCGTTGGGGTCGGCCATGCCTACGTCCTCGCCGGCGAAGATCAACATGCGCCGAAAGATGAAGCGTGGAGATTCGCCGGCATAGACCATCTTCGCCATCCAGTAGAGGGCGGCGTCCGGATCGCTGCCGCGCAGGCTCTTGATGAAGGCGCTGATGGTGTCGAAGTGATAGTCGCCTTCTTTGTCGTAGAGCACGGCGCGGCGCTGGATCGACTCTTCGGCGATGGCGAGGGTGATGCGAAGATTGGGCGCAGGAGGCTGCAGACCGCCTTCCGGGCTGCTTGTCCCCGTCGTCTCCACCGCCAGCTCCAGCGCGTTGAGCACGGCGCGAGCGTCGCCGTTCGCCACCTCGACCAGGTGCTCCAGCGCGTCTTCGTCGATGGTGACGTTCAGCTTGCCGTAGCCTCGCTCCGGGTCGGTCAGCGCCTGGCGCACGATCTTGCGCAGGTCGTCTTTGCTGAGCGGCGTCAGTTGAAAGATGCGGCTGCGGCTGACCAGCGCTTTGTTGACTTCGAAATAGGGGTTCTCGGTGGTGGCGCCGATGAAGATGACCGTGCCGTTTTCGACCCAGGGCAGCAGCGCATCCTGTTGCGCCTTGTTGAAGCGGTGCACCTCATCGACAAAGAGGATGGTGCGTTGTCCGTAGAGACGGGCGCGGTTCTGCGCCTCCTCGATCGCCTCGCGAATCTCTTTGACGCCGGCCAGCACGGCGTTGATGGCGATGAAATGGGCGCGCGTCGTGTTGGCGATGACGCGCGCCAGCGTGGTCTTGCCGGCGCCGGGCGGACCGTAGAAGATGAGGCTGGAAAGCTGGTCGGCCTCGATGGCGCGGCGCAGCAGCCGGCCCGGGCCGACGATATGCTCCTGGCCCACGAATTCATCGAGCGTGCGCGGCCGCATGCGCGCGGCCAGCGGCGCGCTGCGCTCCATCTGCTCCAGGTTTGCCTGCTCGAAAAGGTCGAGGTCTTTCATTGAAGTGTGAACTTAGGACGATACGCGCCTCCGGTCAGCTCGACCGTGCGCCGCCAAAGCGCCCACAGCCGTTGCACACTCTGCTTCAGCGCAGCGGCCTCTGCTCCGGGAGCAGCCAGGATGGCGCTGATTTCCTCTGTAAATCCTTCAGGCTTTTGCGAGAACTGTTCGATCGTCGTCATGACGCCCTTGTCACTGATGAAATAGCAGCGGTTAAGCGCAAATAGCACCTGCGTCAACGTTGTTGCAACGCGCGTCATACACCCAACCGTGTTGTACACGTCGCCCTGCGCAGCGAATGAATCTGCATGAAGCAATGTAAATTCGACGCTCCAAAGGCCATCATTGACCACGCGTCGGTGCAGCCGTTCTGGATAAACGCGCACGCGCTCCTTCAGCGTCTGAATTGCGCCGCTTGAGTCCGCCAACGGCGCGCAGAAGTGGGTCTCCGCCAGATAGATCACACTGTAAAAGCCATAGGGTGGCTGCTGAGGGTAGTCGTGGTGAACAAGGCCCTGCTCCGCCTCTTCAATGGTGCGCTTCACCTGATCGAGATTCCGATAGAGGAGATCGATTTTCCCTGTGGCCGTTTGAATCCAGGCGCCGCCGTTGACCCATGCTCCCCACTCGTAAAAATCGGTGACGGTTGGTGGGCGAATCGCTACAGATTGAGCAATTTTGGCAATGGCGTTGAGATGAAAAGGGGCGGACGGCTCATAATAAACGCCTAAATCCACGTCAGAGTCCGGTCGGGCCGTCCCGCGAGCATAGGAGCCGCCCAGAACAACGGCGATCACGCCCGGCGTCTGCGCGAGTGCAGCGACGACGGCAGCGACGGTATTCTGATGGTCGCGTGGCATCGCATCAGGCAGAGAGATCGACATCTTGAGTAGGCTCCCAACGAACTTCCGCTACAACGGGCCGATGGTCAGAGACGCCGTCGGCCTGCGTCCAGATGGTGCAGGCTGTGGCGAAGGGCGCCAACGGCTGGCTGGCGAAGAGGTAATCGATGCGAATCGGCCAATCGTCGGTGGGGTAGGTGGCGGCCCCAGGCTCGCCGAATTGGCGATAGAGATCGACGTAGCCGGCTTTCTCCATAGCCTCAATCACCTGAGGGCCTTTGTCATCTCCGGCGAGATTTCCGCCTTCGTGCTGTGGCTGTCGGCGCAATACAGCCAGTTGCTCCGCAGGCCAATCCCAAGGGCTGATGGCGTTGAAGTCTCCCATGACAATGTGCGGTCGGCTGCGGTCGCGCACCAGCCAGGTGCGCGCCACGCGGAGTTGCACCAGGCGCGCATTTTCATCGGTGTGATCGAGGTGCGTCACATAGACGGTGAAGGCGCGTCCTCCTGGGGTCAGGATGCGCGCTTCCAGCAAGCCACGCTGCTCCTTGCCCTGGAGCACACCGGTCTTATCCTCCTCTTTTGGCGTCAGGTGATGAGCGGAGCTGGCAAGGATCGGCCAACGGCTCAACAACGCATTGCCGTAGGCGTCGGCGGGCATATTTTTCTCGGCGGGCCAGCGCAGGCAGGGGCCGAAGACAAAGTGCATCTTCAGTCGGGCGGCCAGCGCCTCCAATGCTGGCCGACGATCCCCCTCGACCACGCGCGGATAGAAGACCTCGTTCAGGCCGATAATGTCGGCGTCGATGGCGCGCAAGACATCGGTCAATGCATCGAGATTGGGCTTCCCGTCGGCTGTCCGCCAGCCGTGAATGTTGTACGTGACGACTCGCATAGATAAATTGTATAATCAAGCCTTGTGCATCCATAATTCAATAAGAGTTGCACAGTGAGAAATTACGCATGTTGAACCTTAGAATCAATAGGGGCGGATTGAGCAAACAGTGATCCCTCACCCCCTGGCCCCCTCTCCCAAGGGTGGGAGAGGGGGAGAAGGCCCT
>FWWM01015696.1_pt1 | contig 11515 bp, 9 predicted proteins | sample 2228351 | NCBI WGS metagenome assembly FWWM01 (sample SAMEA103939774, study PRJEB20133) | metagenome
GGGCCCGCTCGATGGCCGGGGCCAGCACGGTAATCTCCTCGTCCCCGAAGAGGCCGCCTTCCCCGGCGTGGGGATTGAGGGCCGCCACCCCGAAGAGCGGGTCCGGAAACCCGAACCGGCGCAGGGCCCGGTCGGCCAGCACCAGCACCTCACAGACCCGCTCGACGGTAAGGTCGGCGATGGCCTGCCGGAGGGAAACGTGGCGGGTGGCAAAGAAGATTTTGAGCCGCTCGCCGACCACGAACATTGTGAGCACCCCGGTCGAGCCGGTCAAAGCGGCGTAGGCCTGGGTGTGGTCCAGGTACGGGACGCCGGCGGCCTGCAGGGCGGCTTTATTAATCGGGGCGGTGGCAACGGCATCCACCTGCCCGGCCAGGGCAAGGTTAACCGATTTCTTAATGTATTCAAAGCAGGCCCGGCCGGCCGCGGGGTTTACCCGGCCGAACGGCACCTCGGCCGGGGCAAGGGCCGTCACCGGGACCAGGTCGACCACACCCGGCACGTAACGGCCCGCCGCCGGCGAATCTACCAAGTTTATGTCGAGTTTAAGGCCGCAGATTTCGGCCGCCCGGGCGAACAGGGCCGCATCGCCCAGGACGACCGGCCGAACCGACCCGTATATTTCCGGCCGGGCGAGGGCCCGGGCCACGATTTCGGGGCCGATTCCGGCGGGGTCTCCCATCGTTACGCCGACCAGGGGTCGGCCGTCGGCGGTCGCTCCCATCTCAAACCCCCAGCAGTTTAAGGGCGGTGCGCAGGAGCCAGCCCAGGGCGAAGCAGCCCGGAATCGTCAGCACCCAGGCCGCCACGATCCGTCCGGCGACCAGCCACCGGACTTGCCGGGCGCCCCGGGCCAGTCCCACTCCCATTATAGCCGCGCTGATGGCGTGGGTCGTACTGATGGGCATTCCGACCCGGCTCGCCAGCTCGATAACCGTCCCGGCCGCCGTCTCGGCCGCAAACCCGTGGACCGGCTGCAGGTGGGCAACCCGGTAGCCGAGGGTCTTGATGATCCGCCAGCCGCCGGCGGTAGTACCCGCCGCGATCGCCAGGGCGGCGGCCAGCATCACCCAGAGGGGGACGTAAAACTCGCTTCCGAGCAGGCCGCCGCTGAAAAGGGCCAGGGCGATGATGCCCATCGTCTTCTGGCCGTCGTTGCTGCCGTGGGAAAAGGCCATCCAGGCGGCCGAAAGGAGCTGAAACCGGCCGAAAAGCCGGGTCACCAGCCACCAGGTTGAGTGCCGGAAGACCCAGAAGATGGCCAGCATCAGGGCGGCGGCCGCCAGGAACCCGAGGACCGGCGAGTAGACTAGGCCGGTGAGCACCTTCACCAGCCCGCCGGTAATTACAACCCCGAACCCGGCCGTTGCCACCGCCGAACCCACGACCCCGAAGATCAGGGCGTGGCTGCTGCTGGTCGGCAGCCCGAAGTACCAGGTGATCAGGTCCCAGGTAATTGCGGCCGCCAGGCCGACCACCACCGTCCAGTGGTCCACCGCCCGTGGGTCGACCAGGTCCCGGCCGAGGGTCGTGGCCACCGCCGTCCCCGAAATGGCCCCGAGGAAGTTGAGCATCCCGGCCATTACCACCGCCCGGGCCGGGGTGAGAACCCGGGTTGCCACGACGGTGGCGATGGCGTTGGCCGCATCGTGAAAGCCGTTGACAAACTCGAAGGCGAGGCCGAGGACTACAACCAGGCCGACGGCAAGCAGGGTCTCATTCACCTACGCCCGTTCGAGGACGATCCCTTCCAGGATATTGGCCACATCTTCGGCCCGGTCGGTCGCCGACTCCAGGCCCTCGTAAATATCCCGCCAGCGCAGGACGTCCAGGACGTCGCTGCCCCCGGCCATCAGCTCGGCGACCGCCCGCCGGAACACCGTATCGGCCTCGTTTTCGAGCCGGTTGATCTCCACCGTCCGCTCGAGAATCTGCCGGCCGGCCCGGGGGTCCCGGAGCAGCCGGACCGCCGTCCGAATTTCGTCGGCCTGCAGGCTCACCAGCTCGGCCAGCCGCACGGCCGCCGGGTCCCGCCGGCTGATCTGATAGAGGGCGGCGTGGGCGGCCGCGTCTTCCAGGTAATCAACAACTTCATCGATGGTGTGGGCCAGGCTGGCGACCTCTCCCCGGTCAAAGGGCGTAAGGAAGCTTCGGTGAAGCTGGCGCATCACCAGGTGGGTGACCTCGTCGGCCTGCTCTTCCAGAGCTCTGATCTCGGCTGCCCGCTGGGCAACGTTGTCGCAGACTTCGAAGAGCTTCCAGGTGAGCTCGGCGGCCTGGACCATCAGGTCGGCGGCGGCCTCGAAGAAGCAGTAGAACTCGTCGCCGGAAGGCGGGAGCAGGTTTATTCGAAACTTGCCGAGCCTGACCATGTGGTCTTAGTTCGGGCCAGGGCGCCGGCGCCCTGGCCCGAAACGAGACGTTCCCGGTCTTCGCCAGGTTCTCAGGCCGGCCGGGCGGCCCGGATCGCCCGCCAGACCCGCTCCGGGGTCAGGGGCATATTGATGTATTTCACCCCGAAAGGCTCGAGGGCATCAACCACGGCGTTGACGACCGCCTGGGTTGCGCCGATGGTTCCGGCTTCCCCAATACCCTTTACCCCGAGGGGCGTTACCGGCGACGGCGTTTCGGTCTTGGCCGTCTCAAACGACGGCAGGTAGCTCGCCACCGGAAGGGCATATTCGAGGAGGGACCCGGTAAGCAGATTGCCTTGCTCGTCGTAGACCGTGTACTCCCAGAGGGCCTGGCCGATCCCCTGGGTCACGCCGCCGTGGACCTGCCCCTCGACAATGAGCGGATTCATCACCCGGCCGCAGTCGTCCACCGCCACGTACCGGAGAAGTTTTACCTGGCCGGTCTCCGGGTCGACCTCGACCACGGCCACGTGGGCCCCGAACGGGCAAGCGTTCGACGGCAGGCTGTAGAAGGCCGTGGCCTCCAGGCCGGGCTCCACCTCCCGGGGCAGGCTGGCCGGGTTGTAGGCCGCGGCCGCCACCTGCTGGAAGGTGACCCCCTTTTCCGGGGCGCCCCGGACGAAGAACCGGCCGCCCTCAAACTCGATGTCGGCCTCGGCCGCCTCCAGCAGGTGGGCGGCGATTCGGCGGGCCTTTTCAACTATCTTCACGGCGGCCTGGTAGGTCGCCGACCCGCCGACCGGAGCCGACCGGCTGCCGGATGTGCCCCCGCCGTACGGGATGCTGCCGGTGTCCCCGTGGTGGACCTCGACGTCGTCGGGCGAAATGCCGAACTGGTCGGCCACGAGCTGGGCGAACGTCGTCTCGTGGCCCTGACCGTGGGCGTGGGTGCCGGTGAAAACCTCGGCCTTACCGGTCGGGTGAACCCGGATGTGGGTGCCGTCAATGGTCGGGGCCAGGCCGGTAATCTCGACGTAGGTTGAGAAGCCGATGCCGATGTAGCGGCCCTGCCGGCGGAGCTCGGCCTGCTGGCGGCGGAGCTCTTCGTACCCGGCGATTTCAAGGGCCCGGTTGAGGGCCCCCTCGTAGTTGCCGCTGTCGTAGACGGTGCCCAGGGGCGTCCGGTAGAAGTTGTCGAACGGCGGGATGAAGTTTCGCCGGCGGACCTCGGCCTGGTCCAGGCCCAGCTCCCGGGCAACCCGGTCGACCATCCGCTCCACCAGGTAGGCGGCCTCAGGCCGCCCGGCGCCCCGGTAGGCGTCGGTCGGGGTGGTGTTCGTCAGCACCCCAATGACTTCGGCCGAGACGTTTGGCAGCCGGTAGACGCCGTGGAGCATGGCGGTATAGAGCACCCCGCCGATGGCCTGACCATACTGGGATAGATAGGCGCCCAGGTTCGAGTAGGTCTTAACCCGCAGGCCGGTGACCGTCCCGTCCCGCTTGTAGGCCACTTCGAAGTCGGTTACGTGGTCCCGGCCGTGGATGGTTGCCCGGAAATTCTCGGTCCGGTCCTCGACCCATTTCACCGGCCGGCCCAGCTGCATCGACGCAAATGAGGCGACTACCTCGTCCGGGTAAAGAAAGATTTTGCTCCCGAAGCCGCCCCCAACGTCCGGGGCGACGACCCGAACCTTGTGCTCGGGCAGGTCAATAACCGACATCAGCCACGACCGGATGGTGTGGGGGTTCTGATTCGTGCTGTAAAGAACAAGCTCGCCGGTGCCCGGCTGGTACCAGGCGACCGCTGCCCGGGGCTCCATGGCGTTCGGGACCAGCCGCTGGTTAATGAGCCGTTCCCGGATAACCCCGTCAGCCTCGGCGAAGGCCTGCTCCACGTTGCCGGCCGAAACCTGCCGGCGGAAGGAGATGTTGTTGGGGATGTCGTCGAAAAGCCGGGGCGCCCCGTCTTTTACGGCCTCTTCCGGGTCGACCACGGCCGGAAGGGGCTCGTACTCGACCTCGATCAGGTCCAGGGCATCCCGGGCCACATACCGGTCGACCGCAACGACCGCGGCCACCCCCTCACCGACAAAGCGGACCCTGTCGACGGCCAGGGGGTAGCGCTCGGGGACTTTGCTCCCCGGCAGCCGGGCCGCCACCGGCATCGGTTTGACCCCGGCCTTTTTCAGGTCTTCGGCGGTGTAAACGGCCAGGACGCCGGGATGGGCCCTGGCCCGGGACGTATCGATGCGTTTTATCCGGGCGTGGGCGTACGGGCTGCGCAGGATGGCCAGGTAAACCATCCCCGCCAGTTTCATGTTGTCCACGTACGTGCCCCGGCCGGTTACAAACCGCGGGTCCTCCTTGCGCTTGAGGGGTGCGCCCATGACCTTGCCGGGAGCGACGGCCTGCGCCATTGGGGGTAACCTCCCTTAACGAATTTTTTCGACGGCGGCCGTCAGGGCCCGCCGGGTGAGCACCCGCACCAGGTGGGTCCGGTACTCCTCGGAGGCAAAGACCCGGTCGCCGGTGATGGTCAGCCCTTCCGGGGCTCGCTCGGCGGCGGCCCGAATCGTATCGGCATCCAGGGGCTGACCCTGGAGGGCCTGCTCGGCCGCAGTCGCCCGGCTGGCGTACAAAGTGGCCCCGGTTACGGCGATCCGCGCCTGCCGGCAGACGTTGTCCTCCCGGGTGACCACGGCGCAGACCCCGACCACGGCGTAGCGGGACGCCGGGTGGGGGAACTTGACGTAGGCGGCGCCGGTGCCCGGCCGCATCACCGGCACCCGGACCTCGGTCAGGATCTCACCCGGCTGGAGGGCCGTGGTGAACATCCCGACGAAGAACTGGTCGATGGGGATGGTGCGTTCGCCCTGGGGGCCGCGGGCCCGGACTTCGGCCCCGAGGGCAAGCATGATGGCCGGGTAGTCGCCGGCCGGGTCGCTGTGGGCCAGGCTCCCCCCGACCGTTCCCCAGTTGCGGACCTGCAGGTCGCCGACCACGTCGGTGGCCTCGGCCAGGACCGGCACGTGCTGGCGGACCAGGTCCGAGGTCTGAACGTCATAATAGGTCGTCATGGCGCCGATGACCAGGTGGTCACCCTCGAGCCGAATGCCCGAAAGGCCGGGGATCCGGCGCAGGTCGACCAGGGCCGGCGGGGTGGCCAGCCGCAACTTCATGGCCGGGATCAGGCTATGACCCCCGGCCAGAACCTTGGCCTCCGGGTTTTGCTGCAGGAGGCTCAGGGCCTCATCCAGGCTGGTCGGTGCGTAGTATTCGAAAGCGGCCGGAAACATCTCTCCAACCTCCTTGTGATGAAAGTTCTAACCTTGACCCCGGGCAGCCTGAACCGCCCGCCAGACCCGCTCCGGGGTCAGGGGCATGTCCACGTGTTTGACCCCGAACGGGGCAAGGGCATCGATGACGGCGTTCACGACGGCCGGGGTTGAGGCGATCGTACCCGTCTCGCCGGCACCCTTCACCCCGAGCGGGTTCACCGGCGAAGGCGTCTCCAGCCGGTCCGTCTGGAACGACGGCAGGTCTGCCGCCTTCGGCATGGCGTAATCAAGCCAGGACCCGGTGAGCAGGTTACCCTGCTCGTCATAGACAACGTGCTCCCAGAGGGCCTGGCCGATGCCGTGGACGACCCCGCCGTGAACCTGACCGTCGACCACCATCGGATTTATCACCCGACCGACGTCATCGACGGCCACGTACCGGAGAAGTTTTACCTGGCCGGTCTCCGGGTCGACCTCGACCACCGCCACGTGGGTGCCGAACGGGAACACGAAGTTGCTCGGGTTGAAGAAAGCGGTGGCCTCCAGGCCGAGCTCAAGGTCGGCCGGAATCTTCCGGGGCACGTACGCCTCAAGGGCGACCTCCTGGAAGGTCACGGCCCGCTCGGGGGCGCCCCGGACGAAGAACCGGCCCCGCTCAAACACGATGTCGGTCTCGGCCGCCTCCAGCAGGTGGGCCGCAATCTTCTTTGCCTTCTCGATGATTCGCTGGCCGGCAACATAGGCCGCCGACAGACCCACCGGCGTCGACCGGCTCCCGTACGTTCCCAGACCGAACGGGATCGCGCCGGTGTCCCCGTGAACGATTTCGACGTCGTCCAGGGAGATGCCGAACTCGTCGGCGATGGCCTGGGCAAAGGTCGTTTCGTGGCCCTGGCCGTGGGTGTGGGACCCGGTGAAGACGGTGACCTTGCCGGTCGGATGGACCCGGACGATGGCGCTTTCGAACAGGCCGGCCTGGGCCCCGAGGGAGATCGCAATCTGGGACGGGGCCGCCCCTGTGACCTCGACATAGGTCGAAAGGCCGATGCCGATGTACCGGCCCTGCTCCCGCAGCCGGCGCTGCTCTTCCCGAAGCTGGGCGTACCCGACGAGCTCGAGGGCCCGGTTCAAGGTGGCCGGGTAGTTGCCGCTGTCGTATACAAAGGCAAGGGGCGTCTGGTGGTTCTCAAAGGGCTCGAGAACATTCTTCCGCCGGACCTCGGCCGGGTCCATGTTGAGCTCCCGGGCAACCAGGTCCACCATCCGCTCCAGCAGGTAGGTGGCCTCCGGCCGCCCGGCGCCGCGGGTCGCGTCCACCATGGCCGTGTTGGTGAAGACACCGTAGACCTCGGCGCTGACGTTCGGCAGCCTGTACGGCCCGTGAAGCATCGGGACGTAGAGGAACGTCGGGATGAGGGGCGCAAACGGCGAGATATACGCGCCCAGGTTTGCGTAGGTGGTTACCTTGAGGCCGGTGATGGTCCCGTCCCGCTTGTATGCCGCCTCAAAGTACGTGATATGGTCCCGGCCGTGGACGGTAGCCCGCAGGTACTCGCTGCGGGTTTCGACCCATTTGACGGGCCGGCCGAGCTTCATCGCGGCGTAGCAGGCGACAACCTCATCGGGGTAAAGGTAGATCTTTGTGCCAAAGCCGCCGCCAACGTCCGGAGCAATCACCCGGATCTTGTGCTCGGGATAGTTCATTGTCAGGGCCAGCAGGAGCCGGATCAGATGGGGGTTCTGATTCGTGTTATAGAGGGTGAGCTCGCCGGTGGCCGGCTGGTAAAGGGCCACCGCCGCCCGGGGCTCCACCGAGCTGCCGCTGGTCCGGTGGTTCACAATCCGCTCCCGGACCACCCCGTCGGCCTCGGCAAAAGCCTGGTCGACGTTGCCGGCCGACATGGCGAACTTAAAGCAGATGTTATTCGGGGCCTCGTCGTGGAGCTGGGGGGCGCCGGGCCTGGTCGCCGCCTCCTGGTCGACGACGGCCGGCAGCGGCTCATACTCGACGTCGATGAGGCTGAGGGCATCGTAGGCGCTGTAGCGGTCCTCGGCCACCACCGCCGCCACCCCGTCCCCCACGTACCGCGCCTTGTCGACCGCCAGCGGATAGTGGGGCGGCAGTTTTATATCCGGCAGAAGCCAGCCGACCGGGATCGACCCCACGCCGTCCCGGCGCAGGTCCTCGCCGGTGAACACCGCCAGCACCTTCGGGTGGGCCCTGGCCCGGGACGTGTCGATGCGCTTTATCCGGGCGTGGGCATACGGGCTGCGCAGGATGGCCAGGTAGGCGGTCCCAACGAATTTCAGGTTATCGACGTAGGTTCCCTGACCGGTGATAAACCTGGGGTCCTCTTTGCGCTTAACCTCCGCTCCGATAAGACGCTCGGGTGCCTGAACCATCGTGCCTCCTCCACATCGTCGTTCTCGCCGGAACCCGGTTCGGGGCGTCAGTCGCCCGGTGTCGCCGCCGGGGCGCCGCCCCGCATCAGCTCGGCCGCGTACTGAATGGCCCTGACGATGTTGTGGTAGCCGGTGCAGCGGCAGATGTTCCCCTCCAGGGCGTGGCGGATCTGCTCCTCGGTCGGGTTCGGGTTCATCTGAAGGAAGTGATAGGCCGTCATGATCATGCCCGGGGTGCAGTAGCCGCACTGGAGGCCGTGCTTTTCCCAGAACGCCTGCTGGATGGGGTGGAGCTGGCCGTCCTTGGCCAGGCCCTCAATGGTCAGGATATCCGCCCCGTCACACTGCACCGCCAGGAACGTGCACGATTTTGCGGCCCGGCCGTTCATGATGACGGTACACGCCCCGCACTGGCTCGTATCGCAGCCGATATTCGTCCCCGTCAGGCCGGCGACATCCCGAATGAAATGAACCAGCAGAAGCCTCGGCTCGACATCCGCTTCGTGGACAACCCCGTTGATGCGGACCGAAACCCTCGCCATAACCTTTACCCCCTTTGTAAGTGTGGGTTTAAAAACCGGCTACTTTTGCAGACGCGAGTTTATCTCGGACTCCAGGGATTTGAATCCCTGGTCCATGAGCATGCTGGCCGTGGCATCGACCAGCCGCTGGCCAACGCTGGCCAGCATACCGCCAATGGTGATGTCGCCCCGGAATATGAGGGTTGTGCTGCCGTCGGCCGGGACCAGTTCGACCTCGCCGTCGCCCCGGACAAACCCCGGCCCGCCCCGCATCTCGGTCTGGAGCCGGTAGCGGCGGGGCGGTTCTTTGTCGGTGATCTTCACGTAGCCGCTGAACGAGCCCCGGACCGGCCCGACCCCGACACTGGCCGTCAAATTATACTCGTCAGGGCCGACCGCCTCGAGCTTCTGAACACCGGGCAAGACCCTGGAAATGACCGTCGGGTCGAGGATCAGGTTCCAGAGGGTTTCCTGGTCGACGGCGAACCTGTATTGCCTCTCTATCCGCATCCGTAAAGCTCCTTTTACCCGCCCGGCCGGCCCTGAACCCGGTCTATTATTGGCCCTGGGGCTGGCCGCTGTCAAGCGCGCCGGCGGGCGAAAATTTTCCCGCCCGTGTAAATTGCCCGGTCGCAGTGGCCCACCGCGGTGGACGGCCACCAGGGGCCGGTAATCCCCGCCGCCCGGCGGACTGGGCTAAAATAGCTTTGGGTGAGCCTGACGTCGTGACCGGGTTCGATGACGTTTAGATTGCCGAAGCGCTTCGCCGACGAGATAATCGACCACGCCCGGGCCGAGGCCCCGAACGAGTGCTGCGGGGTGCTGGCCGGCAAGGACGGGCAAATCGTCAAGCTTTACCGGTGCACGAACGTCGAACAGAGCCCGTACCGGTACAGCGTCGACCCGAAGGAGCTCATCCGCATCGACCGGGAAATCCGCCAAAACGACTGGGAGTGGCTTGGCATTTACCACTCCCACACCTTTACCGAGGCCTACCCCTCGGCCACCGATATCCGGCTCGCCTACTGGCCGGATACCCTCTACTTTATCGTCTCCCTGAAGGACCCTGACCGGCCGGTCATCCGGGCCTTTTACATCCGGGCCGGCCAGGTCCAGGAGGTCCCGGTCGAGGTCGTACCCGACCAAGCCGCCGGCTGATGGCTACCCTGCGGGTCCAGGTTTTTGACGGCAGCGGCCGGGTGATTGCCACCCTGAGCTACTTCGACGGTCAGCTCTTCTTTTCCGGGCCGGTCTGGGCCCGCCAGGCCCTGGAGGCCGCCTGTCCGGACGTGTTCGAGGCCGACGGGGAGGTGACCGAGGCCGAGTTCCGCCTGCTGGCCGCCGCCCTCTGGGATGCCGCCGCCCGCCACGGCTACGACCTGCGGTCGCCGCCCCCACCGCCGGCCGACCGGGGCATCCTGGGCCGCCTCCGCCGGCTCTTTGGCCGGACCCCGCCGGGATGAGGCTTGACTGGGCTTCAGCCGGGCCCTTAGACTCGAACCTGGCAGGATGATGCCGACGACGGGCAGCTCGGCCGACCTCATTGACCGCTTTCGGAAGGTTATTCAGACCGAGCTGGAGAAGGGCGGGCAGGACCGGGCCGTGACCGGCGGCCTTGACCGGTTCCTGGTCAACTGGCGGCGGGCGGCCGCGGCCGAAAACCTCCTTGCCGGATTCCCGGAGGTCGAAAGCTACGCCGCCCTCGACCCCCTCGGCCGGACCCTCTGGCTGGAGCAGGCCCTGGAATGGGCCAACCGGGTTTCGGCCCTGCTGCGGCGACCGGTACCCGCGCCCGGCACGACCGCCCGCCGGACGGCAACCCGCCCGGTTGCCCCCAGGCTTTCGCCCGACGACCCGGTAACAAAGGTCCCCCGGGTCGACCGGGTCACGGCCCGGCGGCTGGCAAAGCTCGGGGTCCGGACCGTCCGGGACCTGATTTACCATTTTCCCTTTAGATATGAGGACTGGAGCCGGGTCCGGAAGATTGCCGAGCTCCGGCCCCACGAGCAGGCCACCGTTGTCGGCCGGCTGATTGCGGTCCAGGCCACCCGCCTCGGGGCCCGGGGGCGACCGGCGACCGAGGCCCTGGTTGCCGACGATACGGGCACCCTGCGGGTCGTCTGGTTCAACCAGCCGTACCTGGCCCGCACCCTCAAGACCGGGACGACCCTGGTCCTGAGCGGCCGAACCGAATACTTCCGGGGGGCAAAGGTCTTCGAGTCGCCCGAATACGAGGTCTACGACGGGGCCGATGAGCTTCTACACACCGGCCGGATCGTGCCGGTCTACCGGCTCACCGAAGGGCTTTCGCCCAGGGTCCTGCGCCGGGCCATCAAGACGGCCCTGGACGCCTGCCTGGACCTCCTCCCCGATGCCCTGCCGGGGTGGCTCCGGGCCGAGTTCGACCTGGTCGACCTGGCCACGGCCCTGCGCCAGGTCCACTTCCCGGACGACTACGCCGCCCTGCACGCGGCCCGGCGCCGGCTCGCCTTCGAGGAGCTTTTTGACATCCAGATTATGGTTCTGAGCCGGCGACAGTATGCCGAGGCCGGGGCCACCGCCCCCCGGCTCCGGCTCGACCCGGACCTCAAGGCCGCCTTTATCGAAAGCCTGCCGTTCAAGCTGACCGCGGCTCAGGAGCGGGCCATCGACGAGGTCCTGGCCGACCTGGGCCGGGACCGGCCGATGAACCGGCTCCTGCAGGGGGACGTGGGGAGCGGCAAGACGGTAGTTGCGGCCACGGCGATGCTGGCGGCGGTGGCCGGCGGGTGCCAGGCCGCCCTGATGGCCCCGACGGAGATCCTGGCCGAGCAGCACTTTAACACCCTGGTCCGCCTCTTTTCACGGCTGCCGGAGGGCCGCCAGCCCCGGGTGGGCCTGCTAACGGCCAGCTTCGCCCGGGTCTGGCCCGTAGCCCAGCTACCCCTGCCGGATGCCCAACCGGCCGACGGCCCGGTTC
>FWWM01014705.1_pt1 | contig 11504 bp, 9 predicted proteins | sample 2228351 | NCBI WGS metagenome assembly FWWM01 (sample SAMEA103939774, study PRJEB20133) | metagenome
GAACGCTTCGGCAAGGGCATCAACCGCCCGCTTCATGACGCGCGGGCGCACAAAATGGCCCTGCTGCACCAGCGGGCGCACCGGCAACCGCGCGTTGTAGCGCAACGGGCTGAACAGGTTGGGCTTGGCAACCAGTTCGGCCAGCGCATCGAGCGACACATCAGGAGGCATGTACAGCGAGTCGGGCCGGAAGAGTAGCTCGCCCCGGAAGCGCAGGCGCGCCTGCCGGTCGTAGTGCGCCCGCGTCTCTGGTGGGAGCATGGCGTAGATGGTGCGCATCAGCGCCAGCGACGCCGCGTACAGTTCAGCCTGGCGCTGGCGACGGTCCTCCGTTGGCGGGACGGGCGGCAGCGGCGGGCCGATGGTCACCGTCAGGCGGGGGAAGCGCAGCCGGAAGATGCGCCCCCATACCTGATAGGTATTGCCGAAAGCCATTGGCACGATCCGCGCCTGTGCTGCCTGCGACAGATAGGCCGCGCCAGATTTGACGGCGTCGAGGGGCTTTTCCCAGGTGCCGCCTTCGGGGAAGAGGCCCAGCCTCCCGCCCGCCTCCAGGTGACTGAGCATCCGCTTCATCCCCTCGCGGTCTACCGCGCCACGCTTGACCAGGATCAGACCGGCATGGCGCACGATCCAGTTGGCAGGCCAGAGCAGCTCGAAGTCGCCAGGCCCCACAAAAACCGTATCCGGCGGCAACAGCACAAAGAGCAGCAGCGCGTCGAAGGTCGAGGTATGGTTAGCGGCATAGATGACCGGGCCGGGCGTGTTCAGATGCTCGCGCCCGCTAATGCGCGTGCGCGTCAACAGGCGCAGCGTGACGGCTCCAGCCAGGCGCAGCACGCGCCGGACAATCCGTGTGCGCTCGTCCAGCATGATTTCTCTCCGGCGGTCAAACTGGCAGTAAGTCTAATCCGGTGACGAGGGCGGGGCAAACTGTGCAACGAGGGAGTGCGCGCAGAAAGTGTCAGGCGGTCGGAGACCGTTTGAAAACCTCACCCACCGGCCTAGACACATACACAGAGCGGGAGAGTAAGCATTGGGCTAAGTCCCCTTTCCGCGTGTGAAGAGGGGATTTAGGGAGAGGTAAAACCGCAGAGCAGAGCTTCTCAAACGGCCCCTATCCCGCATCATGAGCGCCCTCTCCGGCGCTGAAGCGGTCACGCGGACGCTGTCAACCGTACAGGCCGTAGCGGGCGCTCAGTTCCGCCGACAACCCCAGCGCTGCGGCCAGGAAGTACGCCAAACCAGGCTCCCCCCTGAATATCGCCAAGGGCGGCGCTTTCGTAGCCGGTATGCGGGTCGGTCATTGGCGGGCCGACGAGGGCCAGCACGCGCGTCCATTGCCCTTGCTGACCTGGCACACCGTACGCAAGTCTTGTCCCGGTCCCGGCGGACGGTTAAACAAAGTCTGCAAATCGGCCAGTAAGCGGGGCTGGTTGTCTTTGACGACCATCAAGTAGGCCCCCCTTTTTCCAGGATCACCTGCGCGGTCTCCCGTTGGGTGTGCAGAGCATCCAACGTCACCAATTTGCCCGCCAGCAGCAACGCCTGCAGCAGCGGACGCGCTTCTGTCAATTCAGAACTGTGTTCGGCCACCGTGCGCTGGCCCACTACCACGCTTAGGCGCTGACTGAACGCACTCAGCACCTGCCAGCTGTTTTGCTCCGGCTCGCCGCTGCCGCGCAACGTCTTCCCATCAACCGCTAGCCCAGCCCATCGTTCTTGTTCTTCCTCACTCAACAGCTCCTGCGCCCATTCGTTCAACGCCGCTTCCAATTCCTGGCAGTCGACCTGCCGCAGCACCCGTTGGATCGTCCCTAAGCTGGGCACTCGCCCTCCTTTCGACCCCAGCGCCGGGCCCAAGGCCCAGCGCTGTTCTTGCGCCCAGGCGGCTATCCCCCGCACACTGGTCTCCCCGCTCAACAGCCCCAGCACCACTACGGTCAGCACGACCTTCAACTCGTAACGCTTGCCTTTTCGCTGCCGTGGGTCAGTCAGTCTGCCAAACACCTCCGCCAGTGGACTGAGCATCGTCCCCTCCTCTTCAAACGCCTCATCCTCTGGCAAGAATCTAAAGCTTTTCCTCGTCAGATTTCTATAAGAAAGATTTAGCCCTGCGCTGACCCCGTTACAGGATAGCGGGCGGTTGGTTCAGCCCCGGAGCCAGATGAACCCGGTTGACAAACCGCCACACCTGGTGTATTCTGTATCTGAACTGATCAAAAAATCATTTTTAATCAAATGTTCAATAATCCACATCCATCAAGGAGTACGTTGTGCAACCAGCAGACATTCTTGCCACCGCGCGCGCTGTGCTAGAAAAAGAAAGTGCTAGTGTGGCAGCCCTGACCAGTCAGCTTGACGACACGTTTGTGGCCATCGCTCAACTCCTGTGGCACTGCGAGGGGCATGTGCTGGTCACTGGTGCAGGCACATCGAACCCAGTGGCGGCGCGGCTCGCACACCTGCTGTCTTGCTGTGGGACCCCTGCTCTGTTCATTCATCCCGGCGACAGCCAGCACGGACTGTCCGGCGCGGTGACTAGCCGGGATGTGCTTATCGCCATCTCTAAGGGCGGGGAGACGACCGAGGTCAACCACCTGGCTCAGGTCGCCAAGCAGCGCGGCGCCACGCTAATTGCTTTCACCGAAAAACCGGAGTCTACGCTGGGCAAGATGAGTGACTATGTGCTTCGCATCCAAGCTAGTCCGGATGTCGATCCATACGGCATGATCGCGACGGGAAGCTCGCTGACAGTGTGCGGGATGACCGATGCGCTGTGTGTGGTTATGCTCAAGTTGCGCGGCTACAGCAGAGAGCAGTTTGGCGCAACGCATCCTGGTGGCGCGGTGGGATTGGCGCTCGCTGCTGAACGAAAGGACGGCTCGCAGTGAAAGCAGTGGTCTACCGAGGCCCGCAGCAGATTGCGTGTGAAACAGTGCCTGATCCCGAACTGACGCCCGAGAGTGTGGTCATCAAGGTCACGGCCTGCGGAATCTGCGGTGGCGACCTGCGTGCCTACAAACACGGGCTGCGTACCGACCGCTCGTGGCAAATACTGGGGCACGAAATCTCAGGTGTTGTGATCGAGGTTGGCAGCAAAGTTGCAGATTACAGGGTTGGCGACCGGCTAGCCGTTGCGGCAGATGTGTCGTGCCATGCCTGTTATTACTGTCAGCGCGCTTACTTCAATCTGTGTGAGAACTGGCAATTGATCGGTCTGGACTTCCCTGGCGGCATGGCGGAATACATGCTACTGCCAGATGCGATCCTGCAACGCGGCATCGTGCATCGCATCCCTGATGGGCTGAGCGACCGGCGGTCGGCGCTGGCCGAACCTGCATCCTCAGTACTGTGGGCCCAGCGCGAACTCAATGTACAGCCCGGCGAAGTAGTCGCCATTCTGGGCGACGGGCCGATTGGTGCGCTACATGTCCAGGTCGCCCGACTGCGTGGTGCAAAACCAATCATAATCGGTGTGACGGGCAATCGGCTGGAGATGTTCCGCCAGCGCGATCTTGGTGCCTGGCGCGTGCTCGACAACTGGAAAGATGATGTGATCGGGGAGGTACTGGCACTGACCGAAGGGCGTGGCGCCGATGTCGCCATTGTTGCCAACCCGCACAAAGAAACCCAGGCTCAGGCCGTGAACATTGTGCGCAAGCGGGGCAGAGTGGGGTTGTTCAGCGGTCTACCCAAGGGCGATCCAATCACACAGTTAGACAGCAATCGTATTCACTACAACGAGCTACTGGTCATGGGTAATTTTTCGTACCATCCCAGCATTCATGCGGATGCGCTGGACCTGCTGGCGCGCGGCCTGATCGACGCGGATAAGATCATCACTGCTACCTACCCGTTGGAACACGTCCAGGCGGCGTTCGAGGCAGCAATGACTGGCAATGAGCTGAAAGTGGTTCTAGATCCCCATGGCACCCTGACTTGAGAGGGACTGATGTTCGGCTTATCACAAGAAATAAAATCGCTGCAGAACGCGCAGAGATATGTCCGTGCCGGGTTGATTGGTACCGGGCAGATGGGCACCGATATCGTGAGTCAGGTATCGCTGATGCCTGCCATCAGCGTTGATATCGCGGCTGACGTGGATCTCAATCGGGTGGTCGAGGCCTATGCGATTGCAGGACACGCCAATGGCACTGTCGTCGTGGCGGAAACCCTGGATGACGTCAACCGCGCGCGTTTGGCGGGAAAGTTTGTGGCTGTGGAGGATTACCGGCTGGTAACGGACGCCCCCCAGCTTGACGCCATCATCGAATCAACGGGCCACCCCGAGGTCAGCGCACGCGCGACGCTGCGCACCATCTATCAGCGTAAGCATATTGTCACGATGAGCGTCGAGATGGACATCACCGTGGGGCCGCTGCTGGCCTGGTATGCCCGGCAGCGTGGCGTGATTTACTCGGTGGGAGCTGGAGACGAACCTACCGCGCTCTACGAGCTGTACGATTTTGCCACGGCGCTTGGCCTCACCATCATTGCCGCGGGCAAGGGCAAGAACAACCCGCTTAACCGCGATGCTGTCCCCGAAGACCTGGCAGCCGAGGCAGCTCGGCGTGGCCTGACACCCGAAATGCTGATCGAGTTTGTGGATGGCTCCAAGACCCAGATCGAAATGGCGTGTGTGGCCAATGCCACTGGCTTGGTGCCCGATGTATTTGGGATGCACGGCCCGCAGATCGATATCACTGACATCAAAAAGACCTTCGATCTGAAGGCTAACGGCGGGGTGCTAGAACGCTATGGCGTGGTGGACTACATCATCGGCGATCTGAAACCTGGGGTATTTCTCGTTTTCACCACGGAGAACAAACGGCTGCGCGAGGCGCTGGTACTGCGCGATATGGGCTACGGTCCCAACTACGTGCTACTGCGCCCGTTCCATCTATGTAGTATGGAGGTGCCGTTGTCAGTATTGCGGGCTGTGGTGCAGGGCAAACCGACGATGGCCCCGCTCGAGAAACTGGTCGCGGAGGTGGTAGCCGTCGCCAAGACCGATTTGACACCGGGGCGCGTGCTTGAGCGTATCGGCGGCCACACGCATTACTGCATGATCGACCGCTATGAGCATGCCGCTGAACTGAACGCGCTTCCCGTAGGCATCGCCAAGGACGCGACACTAGTCCGCCCAGTCCAGAAGGGCCAGATCATCACATATGACGACGTGAAGCTGCCCAACAACTCAGTAGTAATTGCACTGCGTCAGCTACAAGACGCATGGATGGCGGGGCAGATATCGGAAAGCGACTTGTTGCGGCAGCTAGACCAGATAGCCGTACAGCAGCCATGAAGAGGGCGTTGGGTAGCACCTAACAGCGACACTTGTTTGTATCTGTCGGCAAGAGATGTGGGGCGAATGTGCTCCAGGGAGGTGGACCAGACGGCTTAACTCATCTTTCTTTCAGAGTGCACGCCCACCATACCATTTCGAACATAATGTCAGGCGTGCACAACAGAGATCCGAATTTCAGACACCTGCAAGAGAAGAATAAGATAAGCGAGGATAGCAAAAGATGAGACGAATCACCCACACCATTGTGATTGTAGCCCTGCTGGCTGGGCTGTTGGCTGTCGCTTTCGTCGCGTCGGTGCAGAACACGGGCAAGGTTGCCCAAGCTGCCGACATCACGATTTGCTTTGCTTTCCAAGACTTGGAAACCGAATTCTGGGTGGCCGGTCACAAGGCCATCACCGAAACATTACGCGCCCAGGGCATTGAAGTGATCGAAGCGAATGCCCACCAGGACGCCAACCTCCAGCTTGAACAAGTGCGGGACTGCATCGCGCAGGGCGTGGACGGCATCATCATCATCCCGCAGGACGGGGAGAGCGCGGTGACGATCATTGGTGAGGCCAACGACGCCGATATCCCGATCGCAGTTTTCAACCGCCCGCCGTCACCCGACAACCCCAACAACGCGATCGTGGTTGTGGCGGACAACGAGATTATCACCGACAAAGCCGTTGAGTTCATGGCCCAACGGGCTATGCGCGAGCTTGAGTTGACTGGCAAGAAGATAAAGCCTCTCATCCTGGTGGGCGACCTGGGTGATCCGAATGCAGTCGGCCGATACAATGGTTTCTATAACGTGATTGAGCGTCACCCCGAACTGTTCGAAACGCCGATCGAAGTCCCAACTAAATGGGACGCCGCCACGGCCCTGGCCAACCTGGAAGCCGCCATGCAGGCCAACCCCGATGTAAACTTCATCTACACATCGTCCGACTTTCTTTACCCAACCATCCGCTCGGTGCTAGAGCCGATGGGCAAGTGGGTACCGCGCGGCCAGCCCGGTCATGTGATCCTTGGTGGTCTCGACGGTGACGCCACAGCGTGCAAGCTGACCAAGGAAGGTTATGTGGATGCGACGGGCGTGCAGGACCTGTTCGAAGAAGCGGAACTGACTATGAATGCGCTGCTGAAGGCGATCGAAGAAGGTGAAACCCAACCCAACGAAATAATCCTGGACTCCGGGTTCGCGCTCACGTCGGCTAACCTACCGTGGAGAGAAATGGATATGTGGGGCTGTGTCCTGTTGGCCGAAGGGTTCCTAGACCAGTAAACTCCTGCACGTCATATTTTCAGGGGGAGCCTGTCATCTGGCAGGCTCCCTATACTATCGTAGCAACAAGGGTATGGACATGGCAGCGTTTCAAAAACTACCGGGCGTCAACCAGCACTTGGCGACTCGCTACCGCAACATCGGCAGCCCCCTGCTGCTCGATAGCGGTCGCAGGTTCTTCAAGCGGTTCTTGTTCTCAGAGTATTTCATCCTTTACATCAGCATTGCCTATTTTCTCATTCTTTCGGTGCGCATCGATGCCCTATACCAACCCCTGAATCTCACCAACATGTTGAGCAACGTCTGGCCACTATTGGCGATCGCCACCGGGCAGACCATTGTGCTATTGATCGGCGGCATCGACCTCTCGCAGACCTCAATCATGGCTATCACCAGTGTGGCGGGAGCCGTGATTATGTCCGAGCAGATTGACCCGATGTTGTTCGAAAAGTCGCCGCTGTGGGGCACGGTGTTGTCAGAAGATGGCGGCCTATTGGCCGGTTACGATGCGTCCTGGGTAGTCGCCGTAGGGATAATGCTCTTGATCGGCACGCTGATCGGCATGCTGAATGGAATCGCAATCTCACGCTTCCAGATGCCAGCGTTCATGGTGACGTTGGTAACCATGTCCTTTTTCAGTGCACTGGCTATCTACGTCGTGAAGTCCGAGAATGTGCGCAACCTGCCCGAAGCGTACATTAGCCTGGGCAAGGGTGACATCATCTCGATCTACTTGGGAGAAAAGACGCGCGAAATAAGCCGCCGCGACGTGTTGTCATTCATCACATACCCGGCGCTAATTGCTGCGGCCCTGGCCTTTACCATGAACCTCATCCTGACCCGCACGGTTTTCGGGCGGCACGTCTACGCGGTAGGCACCAACCGCCGTGCGGCGACTGTGTCCGGTGTGCCAGTAGCACGCGTCACGATCATGGTGTATATGCTCAGCGGGTTCTGCGCTGCCGTAGCCAGCATCCTGTATTCGGCCCGGTTGGAAGGAGGGCGACCCACGCTAGGTGATAACCTACTGCTGAACATTATCGGGGCGACAGTGATCGGAGGGACCAGCCTGTTTGGCGGCAAGGGCAAGATCAAGTGGACCTTCTTCGGTGTGATCTTCTTCGTGCTGCTGGAAAACTCGCTGACCAAGATGAACCTGTCGGCGTTCTATATCGATATGGTGAAGGTATCGATCATTCTGGTGGCTGCCCTGGTCGATGTGACCCGCACGCGACTTCTGATGCAGGAACGGTAACGATGAGCGATATAGCGTTAGCATTCAAGAACATCAGCAAGGCGTTCTTTGGTGTCTACGCGGTGCGCAATGTGAGTCTGGAGCTGCCGCGAGGGCATATACTGGGCTTGATTGGTCAGAACGGCGCGGGCAAGAGCACTTTGATGAACATCCTCGGCGGCGTGATTCGGGCAGATCAGGGCGAGATGCTGCTCAACGGGCAGCCATACAACCCCCGGTCCCCATCGGATGCCATGCGCGCGGGAATCGCCTTCATTCATCAGGAGCTCAACCTGTTCACCAACCTGACCATTGCCGAGAACATCTTCATTGACGCTTTTCCGCGCATGGGACGCTGGCCATTGCTGCACCGGGCACGGCTTCGGCAGCAAACCGAGGAATTGTTGCACTCGATCGGGTTGCACTTGTCGCCGAATGTGCTGGTGGAGAGACTCTCCCCCGGCGAGCGGCAGTTGGTCGAGATCGCGAAAGCACTGAGCATTGACGCCGACATCATTATTTTCGACGAGCCAACCACCTCGCTCACTCATCGCGAAACCGAGCAGCTTTTCAGCATCATCAACCAGCTGCGAGACGCGGGTAAAACCATGATCTATATTTCGCACATTCTGTCCGACGTGATGGACATAGCAGATGATATCGCTGTGCTGCGCGATGGCGAACTGGTTGGCGTCGGTTCTCGGCACGAATTCGACATCAACCGCATGATCTCGATGATGGTTGGGCGTAGTATTGACCAGCTCTATCCCACGCGCACGAGCGAGCCATGCGACGACATCGTGCTCGAAGTGCGTGGTATTTCCCAGAGCGGCACTGTCGAGAACATCAATTTTGCGCTGCATCGCGGCGAGGTCCTGGGCTTGTTCGGCCTGATGGGGTCTGGGCGTACTGAGCTGGCAAGAATTATCTTTGGCCTGGACGAGTTCGAAGAGGGGCACGTGATAGTCAACAATAGCAATAGCTTTCGTCCGACTGCGCGAGCCAGCATCAAGAACCAGATCGCATTCATCACTGAAAACCGGCGCGAAGAGGGCTTACTGATGGAGATTGCTATCGCCGACAACATCGCACTGGTGTCGCTACCGCAGTTTGCCCACGCGCTCACCCAGTTCGTGCGCCAGGAGGACGTGGTGGCAGCAGCGCACGAGGTGGCGTCCGCACTGCAGATCAAGAGCGGGGCCATCGACCGCCACACGCCCAAGAGCCTGAGCGGCGGCAACCAGCAGAAGGTTGCCATCGCCAAGTGGCTAATGTCGCGCCCGGCTATTTTCATCATGGACGAGCCAACGCGCGGCATCGACGTGGGCGCTAAGTTCGAAATCTATTCGATTATCAACGAGCTAGCGGCCCAAGGGACTGGGGTGTTATTCATCTCGTCTGAGCTGGAAGAGTTGATGGGCATGTGTGACCGCATCCTGGTGATGAGCCGGGGTGAGATATGCGGCGAGTTCACGCGCGACCAGTTCGACGAAGAACACATCTTGCGAGCAGCTTTTCGACAGGAGAATGGTGCATGAAAGGTCTCACGCGCGAACGTTTTGCTGTACTACTGTTGCAGAACACCACCCTCATTTTGTTTGTTGCGATTTTTCTGTTCTTCGGGCTGCAAAAGAACGAGTTCTACGCGCTGGAAAACCTGCGCAACATCATCAAGCAGGCGTCGTTCATCGGTATCGTAGCGGTGGGCATGACGTTTGTGCTCTTGACCGCTGGGGTAGACCTGTCGGTGGGGTCGATTCAATACTTGGCGCCGCTCATCGCGGGATTGTGGATCCGCGATTACGATATTCCGGTGTCGGTGGCGCTGGTGGTCACGGTGGGAGTCGGCGCGCTATTTGGCCTGTTTAACGCTTTTTGCATCGTCAAGCTACGCATTGCGCCGTTCCTGGCGACAATGGCCACCATGGTGGCGGGGCGCGGGCTGGGCACGGCGCTGACCGAATCGCGCTCGCTCGACTTTCCACAGTACGTGCTAGATTTCGGGCGGACTGAATTCGCCGGCGTCCCCTTGGCGATTGGGGCTTTCGCCATTGTCGTGGCGGTGGCGCACTTCATCCTGACCCGCACCCCCTTTGGGCGACAGGTCTATGCTGTGGGAAACGATCTGGATGCCGCCAGGAAAGCTGGTTTGCCGGTTGACCGGATCCTCATGGGTGTCTATGTGATCAGCGGTATCTGCGCGGCGCTGAGTGGCTTTATCCTGATGAGTCAGATCGGGCGGCTGGATGCACCGTTCGGTAAAGGCAATGAATTTGATGCCATTGCGGCAGCTGTACTGGGTGGGGCGAGCCTGTTCGGCGGTGTAGGCAACGCGTTCGGGCCAGTGATCGGTTCGGTGCTGGTCCAGATGGTGCAGAACGGGCTGGTATTCACGCGGGTGGATCTTTACCTGCAACCGATGATCGAGGCTGGGGTCATCTTCCTGGCTGTGTTTTTCGACAGCCTGCGCGGGGCGCGCTTGGCCAAGCTGCGGCGTCGTTATATTCGCATTCCCACTACGCGCACTGCCTTCTCAACCGACGCTAGCACGAATCTGGCGAGCGTTTCAGGAGATTGACCCATGCACCTGATCGGGCTAGACGTTGGCACAACCGGCTGTAAAGCAGCCCTGTTTCACCAGAGTGGGGAGCTGTTGGCCAGCGCGACGCGCGAGTATTCCATTGACATTCCGCGTCCCCAGTGGGCAGAGCAGGACGCCGAACACGTCTGGACACTGGCACAGGCGGCGTTGTCCGAGGTGTTGGATCAAACCGGGATCCGCGATGGGGCCGCGATTGGCATATCCGTGCAAGGCGAGGCGATCATCCCAGTGGATAATGCTGGGCGTGCGCTGCGGCCCGCGATCCTCGGTATGGACACGCGCACCGATGCGCAAAACGCATGGTTGCGCGAGCAATTTGGCGCCGAATGGTTATTCCAGCACACGGGGATGCCCGTGCACACGATCAACACGCTGCCCAAGTTGCTGTGGCTGAAGGAGCATGAACCCGTTATCTGGGCCTCAGCGGCGCACTTTTTGCTATATGAAGATTTTCTCATCCACAAGTTGACTGGCCGCGCAGCTATCAGTCAGTGTCTGGCTTCGCGCACTCAGATGTACGACCTGCGGAGCGGGCATTGGTCGGAAGCCATTCTGAGCGTGTTGGGACTTGAGCCATCCCGGTTGTCCGAAGTGTTTCCTTCAGGCACGGCTATCAGCCCTATGCATCCTGAAATAGCGGCCCGCCTGGGCTTCGCGCAAGCACCCCTGGTGGTCACTGGCGGGCACGACCAGGCATGCGGCGCGTTGGGAGTCGGGCTAGTACGGCCTGGGCTGGCGATGGTGTCGACAGGCACAGCCGAAGTGGTCGAGGTCGTGTTGGGCCAGCCGTCCCTGACTGGCTCGCTGTACGAGAGCAACATCTCTGTATATGCGCACGTCGTGCCCGGACTCTACCTGGCGATGACGCTCAATCACAGCGGCGGGTTGCTGCTGCGCTGGTTCCGTGACACGTTGTGCGAAACCGAGGTAGCGCAGGCCTATGCCGATGGCATGGATGCCTACGACGTAATTCTCGGCCAGGCGTCCATTGACCCGACCGGGTTACTGGTGCTGCCCCATTTCGCAGGCAGCGGCACGCCTACCTTCGACACTCGCTCGAAAGGGGCGATCCTCGGCCTGACCTTCA
>FWWM01006796.1_pt1 | contig 11497 bp, 8 predicted proteins | sample 2228351 | NCBI WGS metagenome assembly FWWM01 (sample SAMEA103939774, study PRJEB20133) | metagenome
CCCACCCGCAAGCTACACCCCCCGAACAACTCGTGACCTGCTGAGACTTTCCAGCCAGTATTTTGATCTGGAAGAAAAACCAAAAGTCTTAGAGGCTCGTGAGAAGATTGCTGCAGCAGGCCCCGCGCTCAATCCTGAGTTAGAAAAAATCATGTTCGATGAACTGGAGGATCTCAACATCCGGCTTGAAGCCATGAACTGGTATTACGAAATCAACCGCTCGAAAGCTCGAGAAGCATTTCGTAGGCTCCGACGGGATGCGAACCCTGAGGTGGTCGATAAGGCAAAGCTCCTGCTTGAAAAAATCGAAAATCCGGAAACCATCTCAACCTCGCTGCCTTGAGAGAAAAAATCAGCACTATGCAACACACGAGGCGAACCACTTCAACGTCTGAACCACCACCTACTGGGACAAGCATTCAGTTGGAGGAACGTTCGGATCTCCTCGCTGCTCCATTTGTGTTGGCTGTAGCTTTCTTTCTTTTCACGGGTTTTCTGGCTGGTCTTTTCCTTGCTGGGATGCTGCCGCCTAGCCTAGCCAAGTTTTCATATATGGTCCCCTTTGCCGGTTCCTTGGCGGGCATTGGCATTCTGGCGATTATCCTTAAGCCGCATTGGGTGTACTATGGCATTTTATTCCTGTGCCTTGTCTCGTTTGAGACGGTCGAGGCGCTCCATATCCCGCTGGGTCTCTTCAAGCTGTACGTACAAGATGTTGCCCTCGCTTTTAACTTGGGGCTCGTGCTATTTCGATGGGCTTCAAGGAAGATTCCACCCAGGCGAATTCCGTGGAATCGTTATTTGCTCATATATTTTTGCTTAGGCATTTTTTCTGTCGTCTATAGTCTCCTGGTACGTAATCAGCCCTACGACAGAGTTTTTGGCCATTTTCGGCGAACATTCGTCTACTTCCTGAATTACTTTGTTGCCATTTCGCTTTTGTGCAGTTTGAATGACGTTTTTCGTTTTCGGCGTCTTCTCGTCATTGGGAGCGGTCTTCTCATTCTCAAAGGGATTTTCCAAGCGGCGACGGGGCAGTTTTACTATCGGCGCTTCGGGGACGCCGCTCACATTCTGAGCCACATCGAACTAACGTTCCTCTCATTCGGGGTTTTCTACGCACTGGCTCGTGTTTTCTGGACCCAAGGAACGCGCATCCCGTATGGACTTTATGCAGTCTCAGGCATCCTAATTACCATTTTGGGCAATTACCGCGCCTCATGGCTTGGCTTAGCTGGGGGACTTTTTTTCCTCTACCTCTTTCAGCCGGTGCGAAGGCGTTTGCAGATTCTTGGCATAACTTTTGGCGTTCTGATACTTACAGGCTTAGCGATGTACGCCTTATGGGACGTGGAAGTTCTAGAGCATTCCACGCTGGGCAATGAAATTGTCGCCAAGGCGAATGTTAAGAACGCCCCTCTCGACATCAATGTCATCTGGCGCTTTGACTCGTATCGCGCGGCGATAGAGCAATGGAGAGAACACCCTTGGCTTGGGGCCGGAATTGGGACATCCTTAGAATTTCACACGTTGACATCGACCGGCCAATCTATACTCACCTTTGACCACTCCGTTCACAATGGGTTCCTCTGGCTCTGGATGACACAAGGCATCCTTGGTTTCCCAATCGCCATGCTCCCCCACATTGCTTTCCTCGTAATAACTATCCGTTATTTACGCCGCACAACATGGCCTGAGGGGAAAGTCACCGTTCTCGCCTGCACGGCCTACGCGATTTCCATGCTCATATCGACAGCTTTCGAGCACTTTCTCGAAAGTGGCACAACGATCACAGTCTATAGCGCGATTGTCGCTCTAGCGATGCTCACGATATATTACACACCACCTTCAGCGTTGACGACGGAGACCAAGCCGCGCCCAATGACGGAACCTCGGGCGCAAGGGTGAGCCATTATGTACAATGGATCACCGGCCGTCGAGCCTATCAATGGCTTCGAGCAGGGCAGAAATTTCGGCTGGTGTGCCCACAGTGATGCGAACCCCATCTCTCAGGAGTCGCGCATCGAAGTAACGAACAAGGATCTTCTGGGCTTTCAACCTCTGGTAAAGCTCTGCAGCCCCCTCGCGCCTAGCAAAGACAAAATTGCCAGCTGACTTGGGTACCACAAAGCCCCTTCTCTCCAATTCCGCGGTCAGAAAAGCCCTCGTTTTGCAGATCTCTGAGATGATCCTTTTGTAATACTCCTTCGCTTGCAGGGCGGCCAGCGCCGCTCGCAGACTCAAGAGGTTCACATTATAGCTGTCTTTGAGTTTTTCGAGCTGCTGTATTACCGGGCGCTGGGCTACCACAAAGCCAACGCGCATCCCAGCGAGGGCGTAGCTTTTCGAGAAGGTCCGTGTCACTGCGATATTGGGGTAATGTTTGACTAGTCTAATCGCCGTCGGCGCCTGCGCAAAGTCGATATAGGCTTCGTCCACCACCACAAGCCGTTCGGGCTGAGCCTGGACAAGCCTTTCAATGTCCTCAAGAGCATAAAGAGTTCCGTAAGGAGGATTGGGATTCGCGACAAAGAGGATTTTCATCGCTGCGGACTCTAAAGCCTCGGGGATCGCGTAATCTGGCTCCATGACATCAAATTCATCACAGCCAGCCCCAAACATGGCGGCAAGCGTACGGTAGAGGACATAGGTCGGGTACAGCATCCCAATCATCTCGCCGGGACTGAGCAGGGCGTGACAAATCAAACGTAATACCTCGTCCGAGCCGTTCCCAACGAGGATCCAGTCTGACGACACTCCAAGGCGATCTGCCAACGCAGATCGAAGCTCAAAAGCAGTTGGGTCAGGGTATTTTTGCAACACGTTCTGGGCTAAAGCTTCCTGAATGGACTCAACCACCTCAGGCGCTGCTGGATACGGGCATTCATTGGTATTGAGCTTTACGTATTGGCCGTCCCTGGGCTGCTCGCCGGGAACGTATGCATCAAGACTGGCCAGAATTGGATTGAAACGAATCATTGTCTAGAGCTCCGATCTCAGCTTGCATTTATGACGTTTGAGCCGAAAACGGCGTGCAACCGTATTTTGTTTGTGCTGGAAAAACACAACATCAACTAATCTCGCAAAACGTCGAGTAAAACACATGGTCCACGAGCACACAAAAAAGCGTCCCTGTAGACCGTTGGGCGGGCTTCTTTTTTTGGCAATTGCAGGCGTCTTTCTTACGACAGGCGCCTGCGGACTTATTTATCAAGTCGCATGGCAACGTTATCTCCTTAACTTGTTTGGTGCGACCATCTATTCTATCAGCACGGTCCTCGCAGCGTTTATGGGTGGGCTTGCCTTAGGTAGCCTGCTTTTTGGGCGTGTTGCGGAAAAGATCAAGAAGCCTCTTCGACTCTACGGCATTCTTGAGATTATCGTGGGCGTCTCAGCTCTTTTGGTTCCCACGGCACTCCGCAGCCTCGATCCACTGTTTGTCTCAATCTATGGCACATGGGGATCGCAGTTTTTCGTCTATTCTCTTTTGCGCTTTGTGCTGATATTCGCCATCTTACTTGTGCCTACCACCATGATGGGCGGAACCCTCCCACTGCTTTCCAAATTTGTTTCCCCAAGCGGTAAACGTCCAGGGGCACGAGTGGGAACACTGTACGCGATGAACACGTTTGGGGCCGTAACTGGAACCATCCTCACCGGCTTCTTCCTGTTACGTGTCTGGGGGGTCTCGAACACCATAGCTTTAGCGGTAGCGCTCAATATCGCCGCCGGAATCATCGCAATTCTGCTCGCCCGCATGACTACAAGTTTGCCCGATGGGGAAGATCAGCAATTGTCGCCAGCGAGCAGTACCGTTATTGCTCTAGAGCCCCCATCCCCCCACGCGCGGCTGCGCCCGTTAGTTTTCTTAGCCTATTTTGTCTCTGGTTTTGCAGCGCTGGGGCTCGAGGTTGTGTGGAGTCGATCGCTTGTTTTTACCTTCGAGCTCTTGAAAAATACCACCTACAGTTTCAGCGCTATGCTGGCAGTTTTCCTGGTCGGCATTGCTGTTGGGAGCAGCGTCGCAAGCCCCATCGTGGAGCGGGACCGTAGCCCGTGGAGAACATTTGCCCTTCTCCAAATTCTTATCGGGCTCAGCGCTACCATTTCCTTCTTTGTCCTTTATGGGATCTGCTATGAGTTAGGAGCCTCTTGGGTCGAACTTGTTGATGCAGAGACGGGAGCGGTCCGGTGGACCCAGACGCTCGCCCTCGTTTTTCTCCGTAGTGCTGCTGTAGTCTTTCCCCCGACCTTCCTAATGGGATTTGCGTTCCCTTATGCCGTACGCTGTGTGACTCTGACTGCGGACAACGCCCGCGTGGGAGAACAGACGGGCCAGCTCTATTCCATCAACACTCTCGGGGCCATTTTGGGCTCCTTCCTCACTGGGTTCTTCATTCTGCCTGCGCTCGGGATTGCCCAAACCATCTGGCTTCTCGGCGCCATCCAAGCAGCAACGGGAATCCTGCTCTTTACTGGCGTGCCCTCGCTAGCGCCAGCTTCAAAAAGGCTCATTTGGGTCACACTGGGGGCTTTGGGGATCGCGGTGACTTTTCTGCGTATTCCTCGGCCAGCGGTTTTTCAACCGCTTGAACCTTTGGAAAAGCTTCTGTTCTACAAAGAGGGGCCGTTGGCGACCGTGGCTGTGACAGAAAACAGCTTGGGCTACCGCACAATATTTGTCGACAACGTCGGTGTGGCTGGCACTGAACCGATGCTCTTGACCGATCAAAAGAGTCTCGCCCACGTTCCGATGCTTTTCCTCAGAAATCCTAAGCGAGCGCTTACTGTCGGATTTGGCAGCGGTGGAGCCAGTTACTCTTACACACTCCACCCCGAGCTTGAAGACATCCACTGCGTCGAGATCACAGAAACAGTGATCGAAGCAGCTCCGACTTTAGTAGACTCCAACCACGACGTGGTCACGTACGCTCCGGAATATAAGCGGCGGACTGGTAGGCTGCCGGCGGGGAATCCCCTTTGGGACGATGGTGGGCGTAGCGGTTGGTACAAGAGCGATCCTCGGTATCGAATCATCCTCGACGATGTGCGGAGCTACCTGCACTTCACCAACACGCGATACGACATCATTGCCACCGACTGCACAGACTTGCGCTACAAATCAAACGCCAACCTTTACGATTACGAGTATTTTCGCCTTACTCGCGATCGCATTACTGATGATGGCATGGTTGTGGTGTGGATGCCCCTCGCCGGCCTCTCTGATGAAGCGTTTCGGGTAGCTCTTCGAACCTTCTATCGAGTCTTCCCCAATATGGAAATCTTTTACATGAACAACGAGCCAACCCACTACCTCCTTCTCATTGGAACAAAGGAACCGCTGAAAGTGGATCTGGGAGTCATGCGCGCAAAACTCGGTAACGAGCGAGTCCGAAAGGATCTGGCCGAGCTGCACCTTGATTCAGCGGAAAAGATTTTGTCATGCTTCATCTGTGGTCGAGATGTTCTCAAAGACTATCTGAGCGGAGACATTCTCAACACAGAAGATTTTCCCTATCTGGAATTCGAATCTCCACGATTTGGTTACGGTGACGCTCCCATACTTCACAACCTCGAGTCACTCGTTAAGCTCCGGGAACATCCCGCTAGACTCCTGACGCGAGCGAACGTGAATTCTGACGACCTAGCACTCATCCAACGCTATTTCGACGCAGCTCCCCACATCATTGAAGGCCACCACCACTATCGAAAGGTAGAACTTCTCGAGGCCGCAAAATCTTGGCTAAAAGCTCTGGAAATCAATCCAAACGACCAGGCCGTGCGTAATCTCCTTCGGTTTGAGGAGCTCCGCAGGAAGGTTGCTGGCCAGCCGGACAACGTTTGGGCAGCTCTCATGATGGGCGAAGTCCTGCTCATCCAAGACAAAGCGGCAGAAGCGACTCCGTATTTCAAGGAAGCCATCAAGAGAGCTGAAGCAAGAGCATCGGATCCGAGGATTGCTACCATGTGCGCGAAAGCCTGGCAGCAGCTTGCTCAGATCGCAGAAAGCCGAGGGAGGAAGGAAGAAGCACAAAAATACCGCGAGCAAGCAGTACAACTCGAGGCAAGGCAACAATGAGCCAAGCTGCTGAAAGGTACGTCATTCGTCTGAAGATCTGCTGGCACATTCTCATTTTTACCGTTTGCTGCGGTCTTTGCGTCGCAACACCATCAAACCAACCATTTATAGTCTTTGATGCTCACGAGGATCCCATCGGACGCCTCCTCGACCGGGGCGACGATCTCTCCGACCCCTTGGCAAGTGGACAAGTGGATATTCCGAAGTGGCGGGCCGGAAAGCTCAACATTGTCTGGCTGGCCATCTGGGTCGATCCCCGCCGCTACTCGGGGCAGGCTGCTTTTGACCGCGCGAACGCCCTTATCGATAGGATCGAGAGCGAAGTTCGTCGCCATCGCAGTATCTTGGCGCTTTGCAGGACATCCGACGAATGTTTGGCTGCTGCTCGACAGGGAAAAATCGCGATTCTTCTCGGTTTAGAAGGAGGCGAGCCACTCCTCGGTTCTCCGGAAACTCTTGAACATTTTTGTCGCCGAGGAATCCGACGCGTGACTCTCACATGGAGAGGAGATCTCTCTTGGGCGGGTTCGTCACAAAACTGGGACCAATCAGCTGTTCGCAGAGAGAAGGGACTGAGTGACGTCGGCAAACAGTTCGTTCGCAAGATGAACGATCTTGGAATTGTCGTCGATCTCTCCCACACAAGCGAGGCCACCGCCAAGGACGTCCTTCGAATCACAGAGAAACCGGTCATTTTTTCCCATTCAAATTGCAAGGCGTTGGCAAACCATCCGCGCAACGTCAGCGATCACCTCCTAAAAAATCTGCAGCTCAACGGCGGAGTCATTGGCATTAACTTTCACACAAAATTTCTGACATCTCCCAAGCGTCCCTTCTTCTTCACTCAGCGTGCTCAGCCGTCCATCAAAACCGTTGCTGACCATATCGACCACGCGCGTAGAGTTGCGGGCATCGACCACGTCGGGATTGGATCGGACTGGGACGGCGACATTACTCCGGCTCTGGGCCTTAAAGACGCTTCGACATTGCCGAAACTCTGGGCAGTCTTGCGGGGTCGGGGGTATACGGAAGAAGAGATTCGCAAAGTGGCAGGGGAAAATTTCTTACGCGTCCTTCGAGAGAATGAACATCGTTGAACAATTTTGCTAACAAATCTTTTCTTTCGCGTTATGCGGAATACTCCAAAGTCCGCGTGGTACATTGTGACAAAATTCACGGACCAGCTTGGTTCCCTTTTCAACGCGGCAATGCATGGAATCAATCAAAGTCCGGTTTTTCTCTTGCGGGATGGGCGTCGATGGCTGCGATTCTAATTCAACGTGCGCTCAAGATTTGGAGCAGCGTTGAGTGGGAGAACTTTGCCTGATGATTGAGCTGATTGTTTACACGATCATGGTCTTAGGCGTGGCAGTGGGCGCGATTGTTTTGAGCGCTATCTTAGGCCGTCCGCGCCATACGCCGTACAAAGACACACCGTACGAATCAGGTATCGCGCCGACCGGTCCTGCGCAGTTGCGAATGACGATCCCCTACTACCTCGTCGCGCTATTCTTTCTCATCTTCGACGTTGAGCTGGTCTTCCTCTATCCGTGGGCTGTTCGCTTTTTCGATCTTTCCTGGGATGGCTTCTTGAAAGCGTTCATTTTCATCGCCTTTCTGTTTTGCGGTTTAGCTTATGTTTGGATTCGTAAGGGGTTGGTATGGCGCCGTCCTTCGAAAACAGTGTAAAGCAAAGCTTTGTCTTTGCGCGGTTATCCGATCTCGTTAATTGGGGCAGAAAATACAGTGTTTGGCCCTTCAATTTCGGCCTCAGTTGCTGCTACGTCGAGATGATGACTGCCTTTACAGCAAAATACGATGTCTCACGTTTTGGGGCAGAGGTGCTCCGAGGTACGCCCCGCGAAGCGGACCTCATGGTCATTGCTGGTACCGTTTTTAAAAAGATGGTTCCTAGCATCGTGCGCCTCTACGAGCAGCTAATGGAACCTAAATGGGTCATCTCCATGGGAGCCTGTGCTAACTCGGGTGGCATGTACGATATCTACAGCGTCGTACAAGGCGTGGACACGATTTTGCCTATCGATGTCTACATCCCGGGGTGCCCCCCGCGACCGGAGGCATTCTTGGAAGGACTCCTCATGCTTCAAGAAGTCATCCAGCATTCGCATAAGCGGCCCCTTGGACTGATCGTCGAAGACCAGCCGTTCTATCCGCGGGTCAAAGCCTTGCAGGAGGCTAGCCGATGAAGTTTGGGCGCACTGTCGAAAAACCCCTCTGGGAAAGCGGCCTGAACAATCATCTGAAAGTCAACCGCGGGGTTCTCGGGGTCGACGAAGTTCGCGTGTTCCCGCCAGAGGGCATCGTCGAAGAGCTGCACAAGTTGAAGACCGACTCGCAGCGTCCCTTCCCAGTTCTCTTCGATCTCACTGCAGTTGACGAAAGTGAACGCCAAGGGCGTCCGCGGGAAGACACTCATCGTTTTACTCTACATTATCTGTTATGGAGCCCGCAAAGAAGCGAACGCCTGCTCATCAAGGTGCCCGTTGCGAATGACTCTGTCAGCGTTCCTTCTGCCACCTCGGTTTTCAAAAATGCTAATTGGTACGAGCGCGAGATCTTTGACATGTTCGGAATCCGATTCTCGGGCCATCCGAACCTGAAGCGCATTTTGATGCCTGATTGGTGGCAGGGCCACCCCTTGCGCAAGGACCATCCCAATCGCGCGACCGAAATGCCACCGCTGGTCATCACTCCAGAGGACCTTGCTGAACTCGACCAATTCGATTTTATGGCAAGTGGTGATTCTTACTTCCGCACCACAGGGCCAAACGGCGAGGATCTCATGATCCTCAACCTGGGACCGAATCACCCGGGAACGCATGGGGTCCTACGAGTCGTTCTCGCGCTCGACGGTGAGTACATGGAGGACGTCTACCCTGTCATTGGCTATCACCACCGCGGCGCCGAAAAGATGGCTGAACGCCAAACGTTTCATTCTTATATCCCCTATTGCGACCGCGTTGATTACCTTGCTGGCGTCTACAATGAGCTGCCCTACGTCCTGGCATGTGAGCAATTGGGAGGCGTGGAAGTTCCCGAACGCGCCCAAATGATTCGCGTCCTCCTGGGCGAAATCTACCGTCTGTGCAACCATCTCGTTTGGTTTGGTACGTACGGCCACGATGTCGGCGCGATGACTCCTGTCTTTTACACGTTCCGCGAGCGCGAATCACTTTTCAAAATTATCGAGTTCATCACTGGTGGGCGAATGCACCCCAACTACCTGCGCATTGGGGGTGTGTCCATGGATTTGCCGCCAGGCTGGCAGGAACCGATCAAGCTCTTCTTAAAGGATTTCGACAAGCATCTGCTCGAATACGAAAAACTGCTCTTGGGAAACCCCATTTTCAAAACGCGCACCCAAGGTGTTGGGCGTATGAGCGCAGATGAGTGTTGGGAGTGGGGCGTGACCGGACCGAATCTGCGAGCTAGTGGCGTGGCGTTTGATTTGCGCAAGGCCGCTCCCTATTGTGGATACGAACGATTTGAATTCGAGATTCCCACCCATACCGATGGCGATTGCTACGCACGCGGAATTGTTCGCCACGCCGAAATGTACCAAAGTGCCCGCATCATCGCCCAGGTGCTCGAACAAATGCCCGACGGCGATTACATTTCTAAAGATAACCGATATGCCTTCCCTCCCCCCAAGGATGAGACGATGCTCAACATTGAGACCCTCATCCACCACTTCCTGGCAGTGGGGTGGGGACTCGATATGCCTGCGGGGGACAGCTTCGCCATGGTCGAGCAACCCAAAGGCATTGCTGGCTACTACGTCGTGAGCGATGGTCGCACCTCTCCCTACCGACTTCGCATACGAACCCCAAGTTTCGCCCACATGCAAACGTTGCCCGTGCTTGCTCGCGGGCATTTGTTGAGTGACCTCTTAGCCATCATTGGAGCGATGGACTTCGTACTTGCTGACATAGACAGGTGACCATGATCCCCGAAGCGCTGAAACAAGAACTGAATGAACATTGCGCCCACTATCCTTCACGACAAGTTGGGCTCATTTACGTTCTCCAAAAGCTTCAGGAGCACTACAATGGCTGGCTCCCCGACGAGGCGATCATGGAAGCGGCGGAGATCGTGGGAATCCCGCCAGAGGAAGTAGAGGGTGTCGCCACTTTTTATAACTGGCTCTTCCGGGAACGTGTCGGTAAGACGATTATCGCTTGCTGCGATTCCGTGTCGTGCTATCTTTGTGGCGGGGAACAGTTAATTGCTCACCTAGAAAAGCGCTTGGGCATCAAGGCTGGAGAAACGACTCCAGACGGACAATTTACGCTCTTGCCCGTAGTGTGCCTCGGCAATTGTGACCGTGCTCCTTCGATCATGGTGGGCGACACACTTTACGAGCGTGTGACCCTCGAAATGTTGGACGAGATTTTGGCGAAGCACAGAAGCTCAAACACGGAGGCGGCAAAGTGAGCGAACGCGTCCTGCTGCGCAACTTTGATCCAGCCAATCCAGTGCCGGTATCGTTCGACCAATACGTACGTAATGGCGGATACGACGGCGCTCGCATTGCCCTTTCGAAGACCCCGTTAGAGGTTCAGCAGATCGTTAAGGACAGCGGTCTGCGTGGTCGCGGTGGTGCGGGCTTCCCTACGGGACTCAAGTGGTCTTTTGTTCCCATGGACTACCCAGGCCAGAAATATCTCATCTGCAATTGCGATGAGATGGAGCCCGGCACTTTCAAGGATCGAGACCTCATTTACGGAGACCCCCACCAACTCATTGAGGGCATGCTCATCTCAGCTTACGCGATGCAAATGACCAAGGGCTTCATCTTTATCCGCTACGAATACCGTCGAGGAGCCGAGATTTTAGATCGCGCAATTGCTGAGGCCGAAAAGCATGGATGGCTTGGCAAGAACATCCAAGGCACTGGCTTTGACTTTCACTTGGAAACACACCTGAGTGCTGGTCGCTACATCTGCGGCGAGGAGACAGCTTTGCTCAATAGCCTCGAGGGCAAACGCGCCAACCCTCGCAGCAAACCTCCCTTCCCTCAGGTCCGTGGGTTTCTCGGGCAACCAACAATTGTCAACAACGTCGAAACTTTTTGCAATGTTCCCCACATCCTGGCCCGAGGGCCGGAATGGTATAAGAAACTTGGCCTCAATGGCAACGCTGGCACGAAGCTCATGGGGGCAAGCGGTCGTGTGAAGCGCCCTGGGCTTTGGGAGCTTCCCATGGGGACCCCTCTGAGCGCCCTGCTCAACGAGTATGCTGGAGGCCCAGCCCGTCAATATCCATTCAAAGCGGTGATCCCTGGCGCGCTTTCCACACCCATGTTTACGCCTGACCAGTTTGACACTCCCATGGATTTCGACTCGGTCGCAAAGGCAGGTTCTCGCCTTGGAACGGCGTGTGTGATCGTCTTTGACG
>FWWM01015723.1_pt1 | contig 11494 bp, 7 predicted proteins | sample 2228351 | NCBI WGS metagenome assembly FWWM01 (sample SAMEA103939774, study PRJEB20133) | metagenome
AGCGAGGTAGGTCTGGCTCACGCGGGCCTCGGCCGACTGCGGGTTCATCTGCGCCAGGCGGTCCAGTTCGCGTTCGGCTTCCTTGCGCGCCTCCTCCGGCAAGCCCGCCTCTTCGACCTTGCGCCGGTAGGTCTCAACCTCGGATTGCTCCTCGCTCTCGCCCAGTTCCTTCTGGATGGCCTTCATCTGCTGACGCAGAAAGTACTCGCGTTGGGTCTTTTCTATCTCCCCCTGGGCCTCCTCGCGGATCTTTTGGCCCAATTGCAGCACCTGCAGTTCACGCTGCATGATAGCCAGGAGCGTGCGCATCTGTGCCGCCAGAGTTTCGCCACCCAGCACCTCTTGCGCTTGCTCAACCGTCAGGCGCACGTTGGAGGCAATCGCGTACAGGAGCACGCTCAGATCATTGACCTGCTCGAGGATATCCACAATACCCTCGGGCACTTGGGGAAAGAAATTCAGCATGCTGCGCGCAGCGGCAAGCAGTTCGCGCCGCAAGGCCTCCATCTCGGTCAGATCGGTGACGACTTCGGCGAACGGCTCTACCCGCGCCTTGAGGTAAGGCTCTACCGCCAGCCACTGGACGATGCGTACGCGCATCAGCCCGCGCACCAGGATCTGATAATCACCCTCGACACGCAGCGCTCGTTCGATCAACGCCAATGTGCCGACCTGATGGATTCCGTCGGGCGGGGGCTCTTCGACCGATGGGTCGCGCATGGTCGCGAGCACCACCAGCCGATTGCCTTCCAGGACATCTTCCAACAGCCGCACCGAGCGCGGGATGCCCACAGCCAGCGGCAACATGGCGTAGGGAAACGCGACGACGTTGCGCAGCGGTAGGACCGGCAACTCAGCGGGCCATTCGTCACCCTTTGGTCCCTCTAGTTCACCTCTTTTTCCCTGAAACAATGGCAACAGCATTTCGCGCCTCGTCATCAGTACGGTCGTAGGCAAGTGTATTCGGTAGATCACAATTGCTCTCGCCGGATGATAATCCAGCGAGCAAGACGCGGACTGTCGTCCGCTTGGAGCCCTCCATTTCGATCTACCGATATTGTCCGTTCATCGTATTGGAATTGCGTTGGGATTGCATTAGAACCTCATTAGAAAAAAGGAAATGCTCCCCGCAAGGTTCGCCTTGCGAGGAGCACCTCATCTACGGCCCCAACGCGCCGGGGCCTCTCGATCCGGTTATGACGTGTGGTAAGCCTGCCGGCGACGGCGCGGAGGACATACCTGCCTGCGCAGGAAACTGAGATAGTCCCGCGAGCGTGCCTGGCGCAGCCACTGCCGGACGTGGAAGCGTCCATACAGCCGGAGCAACGGTATAGCCAGCATCTCGTTCAGCCGCTCCCATGATTCGCGTGAAACTGCGCGCTGCAAGATTTTCAATATCTCCGGCCTGCGCGACGGGAGCAGCGACATGAGCGCCACACGCGGCAATTGCAATTGAAGCCGCCATTCGCGCCACAGGAGCGTGAGCAGGAACGGCAGGTTGCGCGCCGCGTTCACCAGCGCCAATCTCAACGCATGGCGTGCGGAATAGAAACGTGCCATCGCTTTGTACGTGTGCATCTGCAGTTCATAGGGCGTCATCTGCATCGGCTGGGTGACGCAGTGGTGACCATCGTAGCGGCTCCAGTCGTCCGTCAGCAGCCGCCCCTCCGCCTTCATCCGCTCGTAGAACGGTGTGCCGGGGCAGGGCGTGATGATGAGATACTGCACCGTGTCAATCCCGTTCTGAAGCGTAAAGTCCACCGTCTGACGGAAAGTCTCTACCGTGTCGGTATCGGCGCCCAACGCAAACATGCCGTGCACGTGGATGCCATAGTCATGGAAGGCGCAGATGCTATCGCGGATGTCCTGCACGTCCTGGTGCTTGTTGTAGGCTTTCAGCGTTTCTGGGTTGACCGATTCAAAGCCGCAGTAGACCATCTGGCAGCCAGAGTCGCGCATCAGGCTCAGCAACTCGTGATCGAGTTCGTGGCTGTGTTTGTCCTTGTAGACCGCCTCCGCGCGCATCTGCGCCGACCACGGCGATGTCAGCCCGCGCTCGATCATCCCTCGCAGGAGCGCCCGCGTGCGTGCCTTGTTCACTACAAAGTTGTCATCATAGAAGAAGATTGACCCACGCCCCCGATAGGTTTCCAGTTCATCCAGCACATCCTCGACGCGACGGGCACGCACGCCACGTCCGAACATGCGGATGACGGAGCAAAAGTCGCAGGCGAAGGGACAACCCCACTGGGTCATGATCGGCACATTGGTCATCCGCTCATTGCCGACGATCAGGTCGAGTGCCGGAGCGGGCAATGAGGCGAATGCATCCTGCGTGCATGGCGGCCGGGCGGGATTATGCACTGGTCCACGGTCACGGTCGCGGTACGAGAGGCCCGCTATGCCGGCCAAGTCGGCGCGGCCCTCCAGCGCCTCTACCAGTTCGAGCATCGTGTAGTGGCCCTCACCGCGCACGACAAAGTCACAGTGCATCAAGGCCTCGTCGGCCAAGAAAGTGACGTGTGAGCCGCCGATGACGGTGGGGATACCCATACCCCGCACCCGCTCAGCCATGGCATAGGCCGCCGGGGTGGTGGCAGTGGTGCTGGAAAAGCCCACCAGATCGGACTGTGCGACATCGGCCCAATCCACAGGCGCGAGCGTCTCGACGTAGATACGCACGTCGTGGCCAGCGTCGGCCAGCAGCCGGCCGATGAGCGGCAAACCCAAGCGCGGTAGCCGCGCTTGGTCGAATACGTTGATTCCAGGAGCCTTTGGCTCGACTAATCGGATTTTCATTTGAACCCTCCTCAGGTATCGAATTGGAGTATGCCATCCCTGTGGCCTACAATACCACACCGCTGGCCGGATCACCTATTCACAGGCTAACAGCCGGCTATGTGTGTGATTCCTATCAACCAAGTTGGCAGTACGTCAGGCCGGATGAGCAGAGATACAGAGGCGCGCTTTGAGTGGATAGAACGTGGGGAAAGAAGAACGATATCGAGGCAAAATCCGTCGCCGGATGTGCAAAGACGGAAGGGCGAAGAAATGCGGGCGGCGCGATATGCGAGCAATCCATTCCAGTATCAATCCCAGGCACATTTCGAGGAGTGCCTGCACGGCCGCCTCTTCGGCCTCCGAGTCGGTACCGAGAGAGTGGTTAGGCGACAGCACGCGCTCCAGCGACAGGCGCAGATGGGGTGCCGCCGCGACCAGATCGCGCAGTCGCTGCTGCCCGCTCAACAAGAGCGTGCGGGCCAGTGCCTGCGTATGAGAGACGCTTTGAGTCACGGCCTGCGACAGACCCCCTAGCATTTGCAGCAGGAGGAGCGGCTGAAAGCCGACCACTAGATGAAGGCTGATCCTATGCCGCAGCGCTCTCAGGGATGACGCTGCAGCCCTCTGGGCTAACGTGAACATTTGTAAGCATTATAATCCTTTGTGGGAGGAAGTCAAATACCCCTCCCATACGGGCATGCGTACACGCACAGGCCGCATACCCGCAAACCCACCTGCTGCTCGCGCCGGCGGAAATTGTCCTCGCACTTGAATATGTCGTAACGCGCCTCGCGCGGCTCCTCGGCGCGGAAATTGCGTCCGGTGAAGGCGTGCGCCGGGCAGATGTCCACACACGCCGCAACGTTCCTCCACCGGCTGACCGGGCGCGAGCGGGGCATCGGTCAGCACGCTGACCCAGCGCGCCCGCGGGCCAACCTGCGGCGTCACCAGCAGACAACTCTTGCCGATCCAGCCCAGGCCCGCCAGGTGCGCCGCCAATTTGTGGGAGAACAGGCCGCGCATCGTCTCGCCGTCGGCCCGCTCGGCAGCAGCGATAGGAAAGGCGCGGTATCCTTCACGCTGCAAGAAACTCGCAAGGCGAGAGGCTATCTGGTTCAACCGGACGTTGAGGATCTCGTAACTGTGGCTGCGGTACGCGATCAGTGCCGTCTTGTCGTCGTGGCGGGCGATCTCATCCACGATCGCAGAAGGCATCCGCACGCCAATGGAGAGAGCACGGGAAAAACACGCTACCATCTCCCCACCCTGCTCACGAATGAAATCGCGCGCCGGTGCCAGATCGGCCACGCCGAAAAAGTCGGCACCCAGCGTCATGGCTTCGGCACGCAGCCGGTCATCCAGCGCATTTCGCATGTTTTACCTCTTTCGTGATCGCCTGCCACACCCGCTCCGGGGTAAAGGGCACCTCACGCAACCACACGCCCGTCGCATCGTGGATCGCGTCGGCCAGCGCCGGGGCAACGCCGTCCATCGGAATCTCGGCGATGGATTTGGCCCCAAACGGCCCACTCGGCTCATCGGTCTGCACAAAGATGACCTCGGTCTGTGGCATCTCGTTGCACTTGTAGACGTGGTATGGCCCCAGGCGCGGGTTCACCAAGCGGCCCTTCCCGTCGTACACCATCTCCTCGCAGTGGGCAAAGCCCAGCCCTTGCGCGAGTCCACCCTCGACCTGCCCGGAGGCGGTGACGGGGTTGATTACCCGCCCGGCGTCGACATCCACCGCCGCCTCGACGAACTGGGCCGCAAACGGCGGCGGGCTTTCGTAACTGAGGTGCGAGGCAGTTGCGGCGATCTGGCGCTGATTCTGCTGGTGCAGGCTGCTCAAGGCCACCTGCGCCAGCGTTACTTTGCGCCCATCCGGGAACCACACCGCCCGATCGCGCAGCGCCACATCCCTCGCGTCTACCATTTGCCCCGCGTCTCCTTGTCCCCTTGTCTCCTTGTCCCCGCGTCTCCCTGTCTCCGTGTCTCCCAGTTCCACCCCCAACATCCCCGCCGCGTGCTCCTTGATCTGCCGCGCTACGTCGAGCGCCGCCTTGCGCACCGCCCCGCCGCTGATGTAGGTCGTGCTAGAAGCATAGGCCCCTTTGTCGAACGGGGTAAAGTCGGTGTCAGAAGAGTACACGATAATGTCCTCCACCGGGCAGCCCAATATCTCGGCGGCCATCTGCGCGAGGATCGTGTCGGAGCCGGTGCCCAGATCGGTAGCGCCGATGTGCAGGTTGAACGAGCCGTCGTCGTTCATCTTGATCGTCGCGGCGGCCATGTCCAATCCGGCGATGCCGCTCCCATGCAGCACCACCGCCATCCCGACCCCCTTCCGCGTCCCCGTGTCTCCTTGCCTCCCTTTCCCCCGCTTGCTGTACCAGTCCACCGCCTCTAACCCCACCCGCACACACTCGTCCAGACCGGAGGAACGGATGACCTGCTCGAATCCCTCGCGTCCTTCGCCCAGGGCTTTTGCCATCCGCAACTCTTCGCCCTGCTTGATCCAGTTCTTGCGCTTGAACTCGACCACGTCCCAGCCCATCTTGTCAGCGATCTCGGACATGAGGGTTTCGATGCCAAAGAAGCATTGCGTCGCGCCATAGCCGCGGAACGCGCCGGGGGTAGGCTTGTTGGTGTAGACCACATCGCAGACGAATTTAGAGTACGGCGCGTTGTAGAGCGTCAGCCCTTTTTGTCCGCCGACCATCTGTACCGTCAGGCCGTGCGTGCCGTAAGCGCCGGTGTCGCCGATCAGGTACAGTTCGGTGGCGACCACTTCCATCTCCTTCGTCACGCCGACCTTGTAGCGCATGATCTGCGGGTGGCGGCTGCGCGAACTGGTGAATTCCTGCTGGCGCGTGTACATCAACCGCACCGGGCGGCCCGTAGCGATGGTCAGGTGCGCGCACAGGTCTTCGATCAGCACCTCCTGCTTGTTGCCGAACCCGCCGCCGATGCGCGGCTTGATCACGCGGATCTGCTTGATCGGCAAGCCTACCAGCGGGGCGACGATGCGGCGGACGTGGAACGGCACCTGGGTGCTGGTGCGGATGACCAGCCGCCCGTCCTCGTCCCAGTAGGTGATGCAGACGTGCGGCTCGATATGTGCGTGCTGCTGCTGCGAGGTGCGGTACGTGCCCTCGAAGACATAGTCAGCCCTGGCCCACTGGATCTCGCGGTCGCCGCCCTCGGCCTCGATGTGGTGGACGATGTTGCGCTGTGGGTCATAGATGCCCTCGGTGTCCGGTTCATCGTGGATGACCGGGGCGCCGGGGCGCATCGCCTCTTCGGGATCGAGCACGTGAGGCAGTACCTCATACTCGACCTCGATCAGCCGCAGCGCCTGCTGGGCGATCTCGGGCGATTCGGCGGCCACCATCGCCACCCGGTCGCCGACGTGGCGCACCTTGTTGTCGAGGCTCACCTGGTCGAGCGGCGGCGGCTGGGGATAACTCTGCCCGCCCGAGGCGTATTTGACGCGGGGCACGTCTTGGTATGTGAGGACGGCGTGGACGCCGGGTAGCGCGCGTGCTCTGCTCGCATCTATGCGCTTGATGCGGGCGTGGGCGTGTGGGCTGGTAAGCAGGGCAGCATAGAGCATGCCATCCATCTTGAAATCATCGGCAAAGGCGGGACGGCCGGCAGCGAGTTTGACGCCGTCCACCTTCGGCTGCGGCTGGCCGACGACGTGGAGAGGCGGCATATCCGGCGGGGTGATGATGCGGGGTAGAACGGGTTGACAACCCGTCCTACGTGCAGCCAACTGTACCGCCTGGACGATCTTGACGTAGCCGGTGCAGCGACACAGGACACCCGCCATCGCTTCCCGAATCTCGGCCTCGCTCGGGTCGGGATTGCGGTCGAGGAGCGCCTTGGCGGTGAGGATTTGGGCAGGAGTGCAATAGCCGCACTGGATGGCGCCGGTTTCGATAAAAGCCTGTTGAATGGGATGGAGATTAGAAGTTGGAGACTGGGGGCTGGATAGAGACAGGGCTTCGAGCGTCGTCACCTCGCGCCCGGCGACGTCGGCAGCGCGCAGTTGGCAACTGTGGACCGGCTCGCCATCGAGGAGGACGGTGCAGGCGCCGCAGTCGCCCATGCCGCAGCCATACTTGACGCTGGTGTAGCCAGCGCGACGCAATGTATCCAGCAGCGTCTCGCCATGTCGCACGGAGAGCGTCTTTTCCGCGCCATTGATCGTGGCCGTGACGAGAGTTTCTCGCCCATCGGCTTTTGCTGGCTGCTGGTTGCTGGCTGCTGGCTGCTGGTTGCTGGCTGCTGGCTGCTGGTTGCTGGTCGCTGGCCGCTGGTGCCTGCCGCCTGCCTCCTGATCTCTGATCCCTACTTCCCGATACAGACACGCCTCCAGCGCCCGCCGCGTCACGACGCCAGCCATCGCCCGCCGGTATTCGGCGCTGCCCATAAAGTCGCCCTTTGGGGCAACCTCCTGCTCGACGGCGTCCGCCACAGCGCAAATGCGCTCTTCGTCCAACGCACCGCCCACGAGTTGGGGCGGAGCCTGGGCCAGGCGCGCCGCCTCCGGCCAGACGCCGGTAAGCGCGACGCGCGCCTCCCGCACGAGGCCGTCCTTCATCTTGAGCACGGCGCACGCTGCGACGATCGGCTCATCAGCGGGCATGCGCGAAACGTGCGCCTCGCCCCAGCGCAGGTCTCCTCCCAACCGGATGCGCAGTCTCGTCACCCCGGAGTGCGGTACCCCTTCGGCCACCGGCACTTCTTTCCGGCCCGCCACGACGACCGCGCCCAACGCCAGGAGCGCCGCCGTCCACTGGGGGGCGATGCGTGGCGCAGCCAGCGCCCGGCGCACAGTGGTCTCGTTGCGCGTCTGCCAGGAGAGCGTGCTGACAAGCGCCTGGCGCAAAAGCGGTGGGCTTTCCGAGTCATCCACGACCGCCTGGAGCGGCACGTCGGCGTCTATGCTCCAGACCCTACGTGCCGAATCACGTTTCTTCATGTGGCTCCTCCGTGCTCCCTCACGATCTGTACAAGGTTTCGTCGTCACAATAGCCACTACGATGGCCCGTACAACCTGCTCGCATCCACAAGTGTATACCGGTCAGCGTCACGTGTCAAACTGCCTGGCCCGAAACGTCAAGACACGGTATACTCGAAGCAGGCATTTTCCCACAGGCCGTATGGTTCTGGGCCGTTTTGCGTCTTATAGGACAGGAGAGCAACAACAGATGACGAGCGAGCGCGTCTTGCTCAAGCGGGCGCAAGCATACGATGAAGAGGCACTAGGCACAATCTACGACCAGTACGCTCCCGCGATCTACAACTATCTGTATCGGCGCGTTCACGACCCCCAGATCGCGGAAGATATGACGAGTGAAGTCTTTGTGCGCATGCTCCAGGCCATCCGGTCAGAACAGATATGGCATACGTCGTTCCGTGGTTGGCTGTACCGCATCGCCCACAACCTGGTCGTGGATTACTACCGCAGGCAGCCGCCGGTCTCTGCGGAGGCACTGGATGAGGAACTGATGGCGGATCAGGACGACCCGGATTCTGCTCTGGCAGAAACGCTCTCCTACCGGCGTCTCGAAGCCGCCATCCGGTTCCTCACCCCCGATCAGCAGCAAGTGCTGGCGCTGCGCTTTGGTGAGCAGTTAGCGACGCGGGAAATCGCCGAGATCATGGGCAAGAACGTGGGGGCAATCGAGGCACTACAACATCGCGCGCTGGCTGCATTGCGACGCCTTCTGAGAAAGGAAGAACAATGACCGAGACACAGTTCGAGCAAGTACTGGAGCGATGTCTCCAAGAGGTGTCCCACGCCGGAAACATTGACGCCGTCGTGCAGCGGCATCCTCAGTACGCCGAACAATTGCGCCCGCTCCTGGAGACCGCGTTGCTCGCGAGGGGCTATTACAGCACACCACCAGAGCCACCGCCAGGCGGATTGGCAGCCGGGCGCGCACGGCTGCTGGCCCTGGCGAAGCAACAGCAGAGCCAAGCGCAAATGGCCCCCTTATCTTACCAACATAGGAGACGAAACATGAAACTCGTGTTTGCCACCAAACTGATCAGCGCAATCCTGGCCGTCGTCATGGGCGCGACCGCCATTGGCGGGGGAGTCGCCTGGGCGGCCGGCGACAGTCTGCCGGGGGACGTACTCTATCCGGCGAAACTCGCCATTGAGAATGTGCAGATAGCGATGGCCTCAAGCCCACAAGCGCGGGTGAACCTGAACCTTCGCTTTGGGGAAGAACGCGTCGCCGAGATCCTGGCGCTGGTAGAGGCCGGCTCTCCGGTAACGGAACCCGCCGTTACCCGGATGGAGCAACAATTCCGGTACGCGCTGGAGGAGGCCAACCAGGCCCCGGACTCGGAGAAGGCCGGCTTGCTGGAGCAAATCGCCCAGCGCGTGCAAACCCAAGCGCAACGGTTGGAGCAAGCCCGCGCCAGTGCGCCGGAACAAGTCCGGGCGAGGCTACAGCAGGCTCAACATGTCTGCCTGCAGGCATACGAGTCGTCACAAGCCGCCCTGGGCGAACTGCACCGGCACCAGAACCGTAATGGCGGACCGGGAGGGCCCAGCCCCACCGAACCACCACACGAGACCTCCCTCAGCACACCAGAGGGCGACCAGCAACAGGAGCAGGAGCAACAGCCCCTGCAAAATCAGCAGCAAGAACAGGAACAGAACCAACAGCAGAACCAACAACAGGAACAGAACCAGCAGCCACGGCAGAATCAGCAACAGAATCAGCAGCAGGAACAGAATCAGCAACAGAACCAGCAGCAGGAACAGAATCAGCAACAGAACCAGCAGCAGGAGCAGAATCAGCAACAGAACCAGCAGCAGGAGCAGAACCAACAGCAAGAGCAGAGCCAGCAAGGGGGGCAGCAACATTGATGATCGGACAGGCCGGAACGTAGACCTGGACCAACGTTCAAGCCGCCAAGCCAGCGCGGATCCCCTCGGGCTCCGCGCTGCACTTTTATCCCATCACCACCCGCACTTCGTGCCACTGCCCGTCTTCCGCGAGGGGGATTTCCGCACCGGACAGAGGCTTACCATCTAGCGTCACCTGCTTGACACCGCGATTGACACCGGCAGGGTTCTCGACGCGGATGTGATAGACCGTCGCGCCGTTCCGATAGGTCACCTCGTAGCCAGGCCAATGTTTGGGGATGCACGGGTCAATCCGCAGCGCCCGCCCCACCCTACGCACGCCGAGGATGGCCTCCAACCCCAGGCGGTACATCCAACCGGCGGAGCCGGTGTACCAGGTCCAGCCGCCGCGCCCGACATACGGCGGCACGCTGTAGACATCGGCAGCCACAACGTAAGGCTCTACCCGGTAACGCGCCGCTTTTTCCGGCGTATCGGCGTGGTAGATAGGATTGAGCAGCCGGAACAATTCCTCGGCGCGGTCCCCATCGCCCATCTCGGCAAAGGCCCAGGCGACCCACAGCGCGGCGTGCGTGTACTGGCCGCCGTTCTCGCGCACACCCGGCGGATAGCCCTTGACGTAGCCGGGATCGCGCTCGGTCTTGTCGAACGGCGGCGCAAAGAGCAGCACCAGGCCGTCGTCGCGACGTACCAGGCGATCGGTGACGGCCTGCATCGCCAATGCCACGCGCCGTGGATCGGCAGCACCCGAAAGCACGGCCCACGACTGGGCGATAGAATCAATCTGGCACTCGTCGCTTTCCGACGATCCCAGAGGCGTTCCATCATCATAGTAGCCACGGCGATACCAGCCCCAATCCCAACCGTGCTCCTCTAATGCCCGGCGCAGGTCGTCAGCCCACCGGCGGAACGGTCAACGTCGCATAGAGGAACCAGCCCAGCCACACACTCTCGCCCTTGCCGCCAATGCCCACCCGATTGAAGCCATCGTTCCAATCGCCGCCGCCGATCAAGGGCAGGCCGTGTGGCCCAACGGTCCTGCCATACTCCAACGCCCGGCAACAGTGTTCGTAGAGGGAATGGACATCGTCGGAGACTTCGTAACGTCCATACCGCTCGGTCTCCATCGGCTTCAAAGGATCGCCCACCAAAAACGGCACAATCTCGCTCAGGATCGCCTCATCGCCGGTCATGTTGATGTAACGAGCGGTGACATAGGGCAGCCACAACAAGTCATCGGAGCAACGCGTGCGTACCCCCCGCCCCGAAGGCGGATGCCACCAGTGCAGCACATCTCCTTCCTTGAATTGGTGACGCGCCGCTCGCAGGATGTGCTCGCGTGCGATGTGCGGCGCGGCATGCACGAGCGCCAACGCATCCTGCAACTGATCGCGGAAACCGAACGCGCCGGCCGATTGGTAGAGCGCGGAGCGTCCCCACATGCGGCACGAGAGCGCCTGGTAGAGCAACCAGCGGTTGAGCATGATGTCCATTGCCGGATCGGGCGTGTGTACAGAGACGCTGCCCAGCAAATTGTCCCAGAACTCGTTGAGTGCACGCCAGGCGGCTTCGACCCGCGTCGGATCGCGATAACGGTTGATCAACCGGAGCGCCTCTTCGCGGTTCGCGCCCTGGCCCAGCAAGAAAAACACCTCTTGTGCCTCGCCGGCGGGCAGGTCGAGATGCACCTGATAGGCAGCACACGGGTCCAACCCGGCCTGCACTGTGCCGGCCAATCCGATGCGTTCGAGCGCGGCGGGACGAGCGAAACTCCCCTCACGCCCCAAAAACTCGATGCGGTCGGCAGTTAGGCCATGCTGC
>FWWM01015724.1_pt1 | contig 11493 bp, 7 predicted proteins | sample 2228351 | NCBI WGS metagenome assembly FWWM01 (sample SAMEA103939774, study PRJEB20133) | metagenome
TGGTGGGCAAGGCGTGAGGGGCCAGGCGTTCGAGCACGTCAATCAAAGGCTGGCGGAAGCCTAGCGGAGCCGCGCGGCCAGCTCGCTCGAGCTCGGGTCGCTCCACATGCCACAAGGCCCGTGTCGCCACGGAGGCGGCCCAAGTGAGCACCTTTGGGTCCATGCCTTCCAGCGGCCCACTCAGAAACGCCAGGACCGTGCGGATGTGGAGCTCGCTGTCGTCGGGCGGCAGAATCTGAATGACACGCTGAAGAAGATTCGACCGTGCCGTCGGATCAAGAGAGCGACCTGCCCGCCCGAGCGCCTGGAGCACGGCAATGGCTTCGCGACGGAGCTCTCCCACGACGGGCCGCTTGCGAACATCGCCGCGCAGGATCTCGAGCAAGGCCTCAATCGCTGCCTCACTGGCAAGCGAGCCCAAGGCCGAGACCACTTCGAATTGCACGTCGAGTCTTTTTTCGGCATACCACTCTTTGAGTTGCTCAACGGCCTCGGGATTGCGCATCAGGCCAATGACCTCGACGATGAGGGGCGCAATGCGTTTGTTCCAAATGCCCTCTCGCGCGAATCGTAAGTAGCTCTGCCAGACGGGCGCGGCCTTTCCTAAGGCGGCTAGCGCGCGGCTGGCAATGAGGCGTGCAGTGCGGCCGAGCGTGGCGTAGAGCCGTTGTTCCACTCCGGCGCGTGCACTCGTCGAGGAATACTCCTTAGGCGCGAATTCCACGAAGAGGCATGTCGCCTCGTAGTAGCGGGCCAGACGCGGTGAGGTGAGGGCCACCACGACAATAGCACGCACAACTTGCCAGAAGCGCTCGTATTCTTCGCGGCGTGGCTCGTGGAGCGCCATGCGATCGGGCAAAGAGCGTGACATCTCCACGATCGCCTGTGTGAGTTCCTGTCGCGAGGTGCTGGCCGAAACATTTTCGCGCCGCGCAATGGCCACCGCCGCGCGCTCGTACTCCTCGAGCATTGCCCCGACACCGACTCCATCAAGACCAAGCTCATGGGCATGGCGCGCCAGGTCTTGGACGAAACGGCGAGCTCTTTCGCGTTCGGCGACGAGGCTGCCGAGGAGGACGCCGATATGGCGGGCGCGCTGCACGCGTTCTGCGGCTGTGGAGGCCACTTCCTCAAGACTTCGAGCTAGCTCGAAGGCTCGTTTGAGATCGTTGGCCTTAACCGCCCCGACGAATTCTTCGGCAAGCCGCTCGTCGGCAATGCGTCCCAGTCGCTCGCGCCATTGATGAAAGAGGTCGAGATCGGCACGTACGAGCTCAAGGACGGCGTCACCAGCTGGCCCGAGAACTGGCACAATCTCTTCCTCGAAGCGAATGGCCGCCAGCGGACGCCACGCCTCGCAGTAGAGACGCTTGAGCTCTTGCGCCGCTTCCTCCTGGTTGGAGGCCGCGTGGGGCGAGCGCACAAACATTTCCTCGGCCAACTCAAGTGCTTGCGGGTAACGGCCATCCTCCAGTGCGACCCAGAGATGTTCCAGCGATGTCATAACCTTTCGCTCACGTTGTGGTGCATCGAAGCAGCTTTACAAGTTTAGTTGAAAACCGCTCTGCGCAAGTCGATAAACATTAGCGCAAGTTGCGGTGAGAAACATATATCAACGTGGAGTCGGTGACATGGCTGATTGTCTCTTCTGCTCCATTATCGAGGGCAGAATTCCGGCCACAAAAGTTTATGAGGACGAGTGGTGTGTGGCGTTCCGCGATATCAATCCGAAGGCGCCCACCCATGTCCTGATCGTGCCGCGCAAACATATCCCGACCCTCAACGATCTTGCCTGTGAGGACGCTGAGCTCGTGGGGCGCCTCTTTTTGGCAGCGAAAAACATTGCGGCCGATGAGGGCATTGCTAAGCCGGGCTACCGAACCGTCTTCAATTGCAACGCAGCGGCGGGGCAGGCCGTGTTCCATATCCACCTGCACCTGCTAGGAGGGCGTGAACTGGGTTGGCCGCCCGGATGAGCCACGGGTCAACGCGCGAGGAGAAGGCGTTGCGTCCCCACCCCTGGCGGGAGCGGTGGGGTGCGGTTGTTCTTTTGGCGATCGGCGTGGCCGTGTTGCTCACGCGCGAATCGCCAGCGTTGGCTTTCGTGCTAAACCGCTTGGCCGAACTTGGCCGTGCCAGTGCGGTGGTCCTACTCCTCGTGGCGGTTTGGGGGTGGCTGGGATTCCTCCTGACAGGCGCGCACACGAGCCGTGAAATCTCGCGCACGGCCAGCTTTGTCATGGGTGGCGTGTGTGCGGCGAGTTTGACCTCTGTCGCCTTTCTCATAGCCGGTTGGAGCGGCGTCCTTACCCGCGGCGTAGCCTGGGGGGGAGTTGTGCTCCTGGCGGGAGCTGCGCTCGCGTTGGCGTGGAAGCGTAAGGGCGGGTGGGAGAGAGTGCCAGGGACGAAGCCCGAGTCGGAGCCGTGGGGGCCAAAGCACGTGGCCCTTATCGTCTTGGTCGCGCTTCTCATGCTTCCTGTCGTTGTAAGCGCTTTTGCTCCGCCCCTCGTCTACGATGTCACGGAGTACCATCTCGGAGCCATCCGCAGCTACCTTGAGGGCGAACGGCTGCGTCTGCGGCCGGTGCCGTATAATTTTTACGCTCGCTTTCCCTTTCCAGTGGAAGCGCTCTATTTTTTGGGGATTCTTCTTGAGGGGCCGACCGATTTTGCTCCGAAGCTTCTCAATCTCGCCGCTGTGCTTGCCCTGGGTGCGCTCGTATGGGAATGGCTCCGGCGCTGGGAGGTCCGGCGCACGTGGCGCCTCATTGCTCTGGCGGCGCTCTTTGGTCATCCGGTGCTTTTGGAGGTTTCGCTCGATGCCTACATCGACGCCCCTGTCGCTCTCGTGGCGCTGTGCTCGCTCTTCGGCCTCTCCTTGCTGGCGAAGACGGGAGAGGGCTCACTTTCTTCGGCGGGGCGTTGGAGGCTTTTCCCCGTGGTCGCTCTTCTTCTGGGGACGTTGGCGGTGGTCAAATACACAGCCGCGCAGCTCTATCTGGTTCCGCTCCTCGTGCTCTTTGCGCGCTCCCTTTGGGGAACCTGGCGCTGTGCCCCGTGGCGCACGCGTCTCCTCGCCGCAGGGTGCTTTGTGCTGCCGCTAGGCACGTGGTTAGGGAAAAACGTCGTGTTCTACGGTAACCCCCTTGAACCGTTCTTTTGCTGGCTCTTCTCGCGGGGGGATGCGGCAGCTGTGGCTCGCGAGAAGTTTTTTCTGGAGTCGCACTATCCGCAGCCCCCATGGGTCCTGAGCTACTGGACAACGCTCGTGCCGCGGCTGGGAGCTTTTGGTTGGCTTTGGCTGGCACCCGCCGTCGCGGTGCCTCTGCTCGGGCAAAGTCACGAGATCCGCCGTCTGCTAGCCGTCGCCGGGCTGAGTTACCTCTTGTGGAACATGGTGCGCTATAGCCAGGATCGTTTCCTTTTGGGAACCATTGCGATCGTTATCCTTATAGGGGTCGCTGCCCTGCAAGCACTTCCGAGCCGCCTGGCGCGTTGGGCCGGGGGTGGAGTGCTGCTTCTGGCCGCGCTTACGGGTGCGGTCCCTCACGCGTTGCGTGTGGCCGGCGGCGGCGAGTTCGACTACGTTGCCAGAATGACGGCCACCGCGCCGAAACACAATGCTGAGCTGCGGCGCGAGTTCCTGAAGAGGAATCTCGGGGCGCTGGGAGAAGTGCTGGCCTATGCCCAGAGCGCACTGCCGGCCGGCGCCAAAGTTCTTTTCGTCTACGAGGCGCGTCCCTACCTTCTCGATCGCGCCGTCGTCTACAACACGGTCTTTGATGAGAGCGAACTCTTGCGGCTCGCGGGAGCGGCGCGAAGCGCGGACGAAGTGACGACGCTGCTTCTCGAGGCCGGCATCACGCACGTGCTTGTCAACGTCGAGGAGTTGCGGCGCTTCATTGATCAGTACGCGCGCCCCCAGCAGCTTGCGGAGCGGGGCATTCGCGACACGATGCGGGAATTCCCGCTGATCGCTGATCCTGAGAATCTTTACCCACCTTTTTACCGGAATCCGGCTTGGGGGCAAATGGGCGAGCCGATACGGGCATGGCTGGAGCTCATGCGTAAGGAAGCCGAGTTCGTGCGCGGGCAACCGCAGGCGCCGGTCTTCCTGACGCCGCTGCGCAAGTCCGAGGCTTTGGGCCTGGCGCCACCCTCACTCTAACTCGTACGCACGACTGGGCTTGGCGATCGTCAGGGAGCTGAGCGAGTGGGGCGCCCAATACAGGCGGGCGCCTTACCAGTGTTCGGTCGTCCCCCCATCGCATGGACTCTCATTTTTTTCGTGCAGAGTGTTGGTCGGCCACGAGAAAACTCACTCAAGAACAATGCGGAAAAGGTTCCTGACAATGAGAGCCACTCTCTTCGGCGCAGCGCGAACCGTGACCGGATCGGCTTATCTCGTGGAAACATCGCGCTCGCGTATCCTCATCGATTTTGGGATGATGCAGGGGCACGATAACCACGACGGGGCCAACGTTGTGCCTCCGGAGCTTGATGTGCGTGCCCTCAATGCCGTGCTCCTCACTCATGGGCATCTCGATCATTGCGGGCGGCTGCCGCTTCTCATTCGAGCAGGGTATTCGGGGCCAATCTACGCCACACCTGCGACGATTGAGCTTGTGGCGCTGGTTTTGCGCGATGCTGCAAAAGTCCAGGCGCAGGACTTGGCGCGCACCAATAGGCGACGCCTGCGTGCGGGGCTCGAGCCCCTGCCGCCTCTTTATACGCTCGAAGAGGTGGAAGAGACGTTGGCCTATCTGCGTCCCGTCGACTACGCTCGCCCGCGCCCCGTCGCTGAAGGAATCACTGCCCGGTGGGTGGAAGCAGGCCACATCCTCGGCTCGACGAGCATTGAGCTGACGCTCGAGGATGGTGGGCGCCGCCACGTGGCCATTTTCTCGGGCGACATTGGGCATCTTGGGGCACCCGTCGTGCGTGACCCGGAGCGCTTCTGCGGCGCGGACTCGATTTTCATCGAGTCGACTTACGGCGACCGCGACCACCGTTCCCTCGCCGAGACGCTAGAAGAAGCGCGCGTGGCCATCAACACAGCGCTCAAATGGCGCGGGAAAATCCTCGTGCCTGCGTTCGCCATTGGGCGCACGCAGCAGCTCATCTACCATATCTCGGCTCTTTTCCGATCCGGAGAGCTGCCGCGCTTCCCTATCTTTCTCGATAGTCCCATGGCGCAGGAGGCCACGCGCCTCTACCTCAAGCACGTCGAGCTCTTCGATGAAGAGGCCATGGAGCTTCATCGCCGGGGCATTCTCGAGCGGGACTTCTCGGCAGTGCGTTTCTGCCACACGGCGGAGGAGTCGATGGCGCTCAACAATTTGCAGGGGCCGGTCATGATTATGGCGGGATCTGGGATGTGCACGGGCGGGCGTATTCTCCACCACTTGAGGCACAACCTCTGGCGCCCGGAAACCCACGTGCTCATCGTCGGTTACCAAGCGGAAGGGACGCTGGGGCGCATGCTTGTGGAGGGGCGCAAGAAAGTCCGCATCTTCGGAGAGGATATTGCCGTGCGGGCAACCATACACACCCTCAACGGCTTTAGTGCCCATGCGGGACAAACGGAACTCCTCGATTGGCTGAGCTGCGCAGCTCCCCTCCGCCCACGCATCTTTCTCACCCACGGCGAGCCGCGCGCCATGGAACCGCTGGCCGCCAAAATCCGCGAGCGCTATGGACTCGAATCCGAGATACCGGAGCACGGCAAACCCATCGACCTCGGCTAACGCCGGAAAACAAATCCAAGAAGGTCGCAGACCGCGAAAAAAGAGCGCAAGAAGATTCACATGATAGTAAGATAGCTAGTTATCTGAGTTGTGGCGCGCGGGGAGACAATGTACCAGGCGGTCACGCTGGTAGGAGTTGCCTCAAGTGCTACGGGGCCACCGTGGCGCCCTGGCGTCCATCTGGCTGTGGCCACCAATCGGCACGCGTCGGCTGCCTCTCCCTCGCGGGTTCGTGTTGTCCTTGAAGTTTGTCAGCGTCGCGGCGTGGTCTCGTCGTCCGTCGCCGTTGTTGGGGGCGAAGACTCTTGAGAGGTCTTTCGCAGTTGCTGCAGCTCCTCCTTGGAGAAGGGCTGAACTACTGTGGTTGGGCGGGGGGTATGGATACTGAAAACCGCTGTATCGGGGAATTCGGTCTCTAGGGTCACATCTTTGCGCCCGCGCACGCTTTCGAGAAGATCCTCCCACCGGGGGGCTGCTTTGCCATCGAGGTAAGCCTTCTCGATAACGACGTAGTCGATGCGATAGTTCTCCGCAAGTTGCTCAATGGCGTCTGGGGCTGGGAAGCGCTCGAGAAGCTGCTGCACCTCGAGATAGACCGCGGGGCGGTGGACGCTATGCATGAAAGCATAGGTGCGTTTCTGGTGCGTGAGTGTCCCGTAGAGGACGCGGAAGTTGGCCACGCTATTGGGGATGGGGGTGAAGGCGACAATGGTCCCCGGGGAGACTTTGCTGGCGAGCCAACAATCGACGACACGCGGCTCCAGGACGATGCTCGGCAACCGCATGGGCAGGAACTCGATGAAGATGAGCGTAACGAGTCCGGTTCCGAGGCAGCGAGCGGCCGCTACGCCGCGGCGCTCGGCCACGCGGCGCACGACCTCGGCGGCTCCCATGCCGGCCATGAGCATCACCATGAGAACGGTGACGCCACCAAAGCGGCTCCACGCGCGCACGTGCCGCAGGATCGGGAGCTGATTCAGGTAGTACGCCGGAAGCCAGAACGGATTTTCCTGCGCCAGGGGTTCCGGCCCGAGATGGAGATCCGTGCCCAGGGCTAGAAGGGCGGCCACGGCAGCCGTGCCTGCCCAGATCCACCGCCGCTCATTGCGCCGCCAACCCGCAACAGCAAGAGCCAGCGGCACAAAGCCCAACGTCAGCGTACGCTCCACCCACAGGCGATCCGGCCACAACCATCCGACCAAGGGCCCCCAAAGAGGATGAATGTGGCTCGGCAAAAGGAAATTTATGGGGCTCGCAGCCCATTGACGCACCTCCTCCAAGGGGTGGACGCGGTAGACGCCACTCTGGCCAACCATGAGCGACGGGAGCGACCCAAGGAACGCGCCCACCAGGAAAGCCAGTGCAGCCAGGGGAAGACGTGCCGGAGTCGCGAGGGGGCGAAGCTTGGCGCAAAGCAGGACGTAAACCGTGGCGCATACCGCCCCAATAACCAGAAGGTATTGCGACGCCCCGCCGAGGAGATACGCTGCCCCTGCAACGGCCCCCAGTCCCCAGGCTGCTGTTGAGGCACTCAACGTGTGGTCGAGAGCCCAAAAAAGCAGGACGAGCGGGTACATGCTAATGAGCTGCGGATGGCCGCAACTGTGCGCCTGGCGGAAGGGCGACATCATGAAGGCCAGTCCGGCCACAAGGGCGCCCCAGCGAGACCCGGTCAGCCGCCGTATCCACAAATAGGTGACAAAACCGCACAGAAAGTGAACGATGAGGATAAAAACATTATATCCGAAAACCGCCCCATAACGTTGCAGAAAGAGTTGCACGGCTAGAAAGCCAAGATAGGGGACGTCTGTGCCGAGGACAGCGAGCCCCTCGGGCGGGTTGATTCGTGGGTCGATGAAAGGGGATTGTCCACTGACCAGCGCTTGCCCCATCCAACCAATGGCGTACGTGTACTGAATGTTGTCGCCTGGCCAGCCAATCTCGCGACGATGCGGATCGCCCCAGATGGGGTGCATGAGCGCAAAGGCGGCGAGGGCAAGAAGGAGTACGGCTGCGTAATCGCGCGCTCGCGCCCACGTCAGGGGTTGGCATCTCCAGAAGCTCGTCGGCCTGGTCGTCGCGGCTGCGAAGTCAGAATCAGCTGGCCGCGGCGGGCTGGCGGCGCCAGCCGCCCCCTTGCCTGCGGGCGGATGACCAGGGGGAGCCCCCGCGGAAGGCGTTGGTGGGGAATTTCTGACCTGGCTGACCGGCGAATGGGCCTGGGAGGCATCTGTGCCCAAGGCGCAGCCGTGAGTGGCGCCGTGAGCATGGTCGTTCTGGCGATGATCCGACTGGTGGCTCATGCCTCTACCGTTCAATTTTGCAGACCGTTGTGCTAAAAGTCAAATTCTCGTGGCGGTGATGTCAAGGACCCACCTCCTCCGTTGCCGCGTGATGGCGGGCAGATGGTCGAGGGGGAGACGTGGTTCGCAAGGGACCAACAGGGAGGCGGCCGTGCCCCTGGGGCAGTAAGAACACAACGCGGCTCGCCTTCTCTCTTCCTCACACTTTTCTCTTGCCACTTTGTGTTGAAATGATATTGTTTTAACTTGCCAGTCAAAAGAGTCCTCCCGTGAAGGAGATGGTTCTATGGAAGATTTTCTCCGGTTTCGTCAGATGCTTACCCCCGTTCTCATTGAGGTCATTTTTTGGGCCGGGGTTGTTGTCTCTATTCTTACTGGGCTTGGTTTTTTGCTAAAAGGTGGGCTCGGCGCTGTGTTGGGCCTTATCTACATCTTTATTGGGCCCCTCGTTATTCGGGTTTGGTGCGAGCTCATCATTGTGATTTTCCGGATCAATGAAACGCTCACCGACATTCGCAACAGTCTCGGCGAAAAAGGTTCGATGGGAAACTGAGCGGTGTGAGGCTTGTCGCGGATTTAGCGCGGTCACACCCCCTCTTGTTCGTCTTTGCAGCGGGCGAGAACGTGAGCGGGCAGGCCAGCTTTCTGTAAGCCGCAACTCAGTGCCTTTGTGGGAACAATGGGGGTGAACTACGACTCGCTGCGCAACGACAACGTGGCCTCCTTCCTCTACGTGCTGCAGCGGGTGTCGGGCGTGGTGGCGTTCGTTCCGCCGCGGAAATGTTACCCCTTACGGCGGCGAGGGGAAAAGAGTCTTGTGAGCCAATCGCTCACCGCGCCACAGAGTGCTTTGCCACGAGTCAGCGACCGCTACGAGGGCCTTGCTCACGGGGGCTGACACAAAGACACACGCACTGGGCAAGAGCCTCTGGGATTTGTGAGAAAGCTTCTCCGAGTTGGCGGTGCCCTTGGAGCGCCTCAGACAGGGAAAAGAGCGTCTCAATCCGCGAAAAGCTCGCACCCCGCCTCTCGCGACGAGCTAGCAGCAAGGTCTTAGCCCCGGCGAAGGCATGCAACCGCGGCATGAGTCCCTCGCGGACTCTCGTGGGAAACCCTGAGGCATCTAGGTTTTTTCACGAGCGCAGGACCCGGCTGGGGCAAATCGGTCTGTGGGGCTCTTTTCCCAGAGGCATTCCTTCGCTCAGTTTTGCGGCCCGCCCACGTGCCGACGCTCGGCTTCACTCAATCGGGAAGCTCTCGGTCGACGGAGCCGTAAAATCCTCGCGTGTCTTATCGAGATCTCGGATCCCCGGGATCTGATGCAAGTTCTCGAATTCGTGACAGGCTTGGATGAGGTCGGGCGAGGTGAGGTTGTGGGGCCCAATGACCTTGACGACTTTGCCGTTGCGCGCGAGGTAATCGACGAGAGCTTTGAAATCACCGTCGCCCGTGACGAGCACGATTTCGTCAAGGTAGGGGCTTTGACTGAGTACCTCGAGGGCCATTTCCAGGTCCATGTTGGCTTTGATGTCGCCATTGGGCAGCCGGCGCAGAGGCTTGGAGATGACGCGGTAGCCCATGAGCCCCAGAGCGTTTAGAAATGCCATCTGATCCTGCTTCTCCGGATCGTAGCAAGTAAAGGCGTTGAGCGTGACAACACCTTGGCTCCTCTCGCAAAGATATTTGCGCAACTTCAAGAAGTTGATTCGGCCCTCGCCGTAGACCTGTCTTGTTGTCAAGTAAATGTTCTGTATATCTAGAAAAACCCCAATACGCCTCATATTGATTTCTCCTTCTTTGATTTGATGACTGCGTTGGAAACCTTTGTTGGCGAGTTGATGTTCCGCTCGCTGGTCAATCATGACACTCATCGAGCTGTTGCTTACGCTGCGATGGCGAGCATAAACCAGCGAAGCGATGGAAAATTCGCCCCAACGTCGAAGGAGAGCGCACACCTGCGGGGGCGCCTGGCTTTTTTGACAAAGCTGCCGAAACGATTGGTTTTTCCACGGACACGTTCGTCGCGCGGCAAGCCACCATTCGCTCGTCATAAGCCTACACGCCGCTTCTTTCACTTGTTCGCTGCGGTAACGCAACCCCAATTTGGTTTTTTTGCTCGAATAGGTGTCGGGTGTGAGCCGAACGGAGAGTCGTTTCGCTCAAGTTGCCCTATAAAGAATGGGGTCCCTAGCTTGCATTTTTATTCTTTCTTGCAGTACTACTTATGTCCGATATTTTGAGCTTGTCGAAATGAGCTTGTGGGCGCAGCGGTGTGGTGCGCATCGGAATTTCGCGCCCTGTGAGCCAGTAGCTCACGACGACGGCAAGAGCGTTGGGAAAGGCGTCATGGCCCGGAATCTCTCTGTAAGCATGAATGCGGCCTATTTTGAACAGGCCTATGAAGCGTGGAAACGCGATCCGTCCTCGGTGAATCCCCAATTGGCCGCCTTCTTCGAGGGCTTCGAGTTTGCTCGCACAGCCGATGCGGTTCCAATTGAAGGAAAGCATCTGCAATCGGCGGTCAACTCGCTCATTTATCATTACCGTGCCATTGGGCATCGCATCGCCGACATCAATCCGTTGGAGCCTCCGCCGCCATCGCACCCGGAGCTCGAACTCGAAGCCTTCGGCCTTAAGCCCGAGGATCTCGAGCAAACTTTCGACACGAACCATATCCCCGAGCTGCCAGCGGCGCGTCTGCGCGAGATCGTCGAGATCATGCGGGAGACTTATTGCGGTCCTCTCGGCGTTGAGTACATGCACATCCAGGAGCGTGTCGAGCGCCGGTGGCTGCAACAGCGCATGGAGCCCACGCGCAATCGCCCGCCGCTCGAGCCATCCGAGCGCTTGCGCCTGTGGCGCATGCTGCTGCGCGCTGAGATGTTCGAGCATTTCCTGCAGAGCACTTATCGCGGGCAAAAACGTTTTTCGCTTGAGGGGGCAGAGACGCTCATCGCCGCGCTCGACGACTTGCTCACGCAGGCCGGGCGCGCCGGAATCGTCGAGATTGTCATGGGGATGGCCCATCGCGGCCGCCTCAACGTGCTTGCAAACATTATCCAAAAGCCTCTCGAGGACATCTTTCACGAGTTTGAGGACAACTTCATTGCCGATGCCTACTACGGCGACGGCGATGTGAAGTACCACAAGGGTTTCTCCAACGACATCGTCACGCCGGACGGCCACCAGCTGCACATTTCCCTGGTAGCCAATCCGAGCCACTTGGAGGCGGTCAATCCCGTCGTCGAGGGCAAGACGCGCGCCAAGCAGGCGCTTCGCAATGACACGGCGCGGCGCATCGTCCTGCCGCTCCTCATTCACGGCGATGCCGCGTTTGCCGGCCAGGGCATTGTGGCGGAAACGCTCAACTTGGCTCTGCTCAAGGGCTACCGCACCGGCGGCACCATTCACTTCATCATCAACAATCAGGTCGGTTTCACGAC
>FWWM01015725.1_pt1 | contig 11492 bp, 13 predicted proteins | sample 2228351 | NCBI WGS metagenome assembly FWWM01 (sample SAMEA103939774, study PRJEB20133) | metagenome
TGCTCGCGGGCCTCGTGCTGGCCTGGACGGGCAGCGCCGCGGCGGCTGCACTGGTCGCCGGCGCCGACCTCGTGCTGCGCCCGGTCGCGGTCAGCGCGGGGCGCCGGCTCGGCGGTCTCGTCTGGCGGCGCGGATTGGCGAAGCGCGGTGCGCCGGAGGAAAACCTTCTCGGCGATGGGATCTGATCCGGGCGCCGCAGCAAGGTCCTTCTCCGCGAACGACCAACTTTAAAACACAGTGCTGCCCAAAACTGTTGTCGCACGACAGGTGTCAGCATACGCTTTGTTCTGTAAAACGAACGCCCTGCGGGGTGTCGCTCAACGACGGAGAGCATGATGACGAGCCCGACCTTCCGCCGTCTGCTTCACGCAGGATTGGCCCTGGGAGCCTTCTCGCTGTGCTTCGGGGTCGTCGCCGGTGCGCGAGCCCAGACTGAGCTCCTCAACGTGTCCTACGACCCGACCCGCGAACTCTATCGCGAGATCAACGCCGCGTTCATCGCGGAGTGGAACGCCAAGAACGCCAGGAAGATCACCACGATCCGCCAGTCGCATGGCGGCTCTGGGGCACAGGCCCGCACCGTGATCGACGGCCTCAATGCGGATGTCCTGACGCTGGCTCTGGCGGGCGACATCGACGCGGTCGCCCAGCGCTCGAAGAAACTGCCCGAGAACTGGCAGTCGCGCCTGCCGCAGAACTCCTCTCCCTACACCTCGACGATCGTCTTCCTCGTTCGCAAGGGCAACCCGAAGGGCGTTAAGGACTGGGGCGATCTGGTGAAGCCGGGCGTCCAGGTCATCACGCCCAACCCGAAGACCTCGGGCGGGGCGCGCTGGAACTACCTCGCCGCCTGGGCCTATGCCGAAAAGGCCTTCAACAAGGACGAGGCGAAGGTCCGCGACTATATCGGCAAGCTCCTCGCCAATGTCCCCGTGCTCGACACCGGCGCGCGCGGCGCCACCACCACCTTCACCCAGCGCGGCATCGGCGACGTCTTCCTGTCCTGGGAGAACGAGGCCTTCCTGGCGCTGAAGGAGTTCGGATCGGACAAGTTCGACATCGTCGTGCCGAGCCTGTCGATCCTGGCCGAGCCCCCGGTCACGATCGTCGACGCCAATGTCGATGCCAAGGGCACGCGGGCCGAGGCGCAGGCCTATCTCGACTTCCTCTACACGCCCAAGGGCCAGGCGATCATCGCCAAGCACTTCTATCGGCCGCGCAATCCCGAGGCCGCCGATCCGAAGGACATCGCCAATTTCCCGAAGGTCGACCTCGTCACCATCGATGCCGTCTTCGGTGGCTGGGCCAAGGCGCAGCCCACGCATTTCGGCGATGGCGGCACCTTCGACCAGCTCTACAAGCCGGCGCGCTGAGCGATGGCGAGGGATGTTGCCGCATCGGGCTGGCACCGGCCGAGCGTCCTGCCGGGGCTCGGCCTCTCGCTCGGCATCACCCTCGCCAGCCTGTCGCTGATCGTCCTGATCCCGCTCGCCGCCCTGTTCGTGAAGGCGGCGAGCGCGGGACCCGGCGAGATCTGGGCCATCGCGACCTCGCCACGGACCCTGGCGGCGCTGCGGCTCTCCTTCCTCGGCGCCCTCTTCGCGGCCTGCGTCAACGCCGTTTTCGGCCTGATCCTCGCCTGGGTCCTGGTCCGCTATGACTTTCCCGGCCGCCGGCTGATCGACGCCGCGGTCGACCTGCCCTTCGCTCTGCCGACGGCCGTGGCCGGCATCGCGCTCGCGGCCATCTATGCGCCCAATGGCTGGGTCGGCTCGCTGCTGGCGCCTTACGACATCAAAATCGCTTACACCCCGCTCGGCGTGATGGTCGCCTTGATCTTCATCGGCCTGCCCTTCGTCGTGCGCACGGTCCAGCCGGTGCTGGAGGAAAGCCAGGGCGACATTGAGGAGGCGGCCGCCCTGCTCGGCGCCAGCCGCCTGCGCACGATTGTCCAGGTCGTCCTGCCGCCGGTCCTGCCCGCATTGTTGACCGGCTTCGTCCTCGCCTTCGCCCGCGCGGTCGGGGAATACGGCTCGGTCATCTTCATCGCAGGCAACGTCCCGATGGTCTCCGAGATCGCGCCGCTGCTGATCGTGATCAAGCTCGAACAGTTCGACTATGCCGGTGCCGCCGTGATCGCGACGCTGATGCTGCTGCTCTCCTTTGCGCTCATTCTGCTGGTCAATCTGGTTCAGGCGCGGACCCGGCGGATCCTCGGCGATGTCTGACGCGACCCTGCCACGGGCGGCCCTCGCCCCCTCGTCTCCCAGGCCCGCTCCGGCGCAGGCCCGGCAGCGCATCGGCGGCGAGAGCCCTTGGGTCCAGGCGCTGCTGATCGCGATTGCGCTCGCTTTTCTGCTGCTCTTCCTGCTTCTGCCGCTGCTGACGGTCTTCGTCGAAGCCGGCGCGCGGGGCTGGACGGCCTGGCGGGAAGCCATCACCGAGCCTGACGCGCTCGCGGCGATCCGTCTCACGCTGCTCGTCGCCGCCATCGCTGTGCCGTTCAACGTCGTGGTCGGTCTCGCCGCGGCCTGGGCGATCGCGAAGTTCGAATTCCGCGGTAAGAGCCTGCTGGTCAGCCTAATCGACTTGCCCTTCTCGGTCTCACCGGTCATTTCGGGGCTGGTCTATGTGCTGCTCTTCGGCGCCCAGGGCTATTTCGGCCCCTTCCTGAAGGAACAGGGGATCCAGATCATCTTCGCCCTGCCGGGGCTCGTGCTGGCGACGGTCTTCGTCACATTTCCCTTCGTGGCGCGCGAACTGATCCCGCATATGCAGGCGCTGGGCTCGTCCGACGAAGAGGCCGCACTGACGCTTGGCGCCTCGCCCTGGCGCGTCTTCTTCGCGATCACCCTGCCGAATGTGAAGTGGAGCCTGCTCTACGGCGTGCTGCTCTGCAATGCGCGAGCGATGGGCGAGTTCGGCGCGGTGGCGGTGGTCTCAGGTAAGATCCGGGGTTTGACCAACACGATGCCTCTGCATGTCGAGATCCTCTACAACGAGTATATGGGCGCCGCCGCCTTCTCGGTCGCCTCGCTGCTGGCGGGGCTCGCCCTGGTCACGCTCGCCCTCAAGACCTTCCTCGAATGGCGCTATGGCGACGCGATCGCCGCCGCGCGCCGGCACTGACCGCGAGCAACGCCGATGACCGTCGCCGTCACCATCGAAGCCATCGACAAGCGCTTTCTCGGCTTCCAGGCCCTGCGCAATGTTTCCCTCGACATCCAGCCGGGCGAACTGGTCGCGCTGCTCGGCCCGTCAGGCTCGGGCAAGACCACGCTGCTGCGCCTGATCGCGGGACTCGAACAGGCCGATGGCGGCCGCGTCCTCTTTGGCGAAACCGATACGCGTGACCTCTCGCTGCGGGACCGCCGCATCGGCTTCGTCTTCCAGCACTACGCCCTGTTCAAGACGATGACGGTGGCCGAAAACATCGCCTTCGGTCTGCGTTCGCGGCCACGGGCCCAGCGACCGAGCAATGCCGAGATCAGCCGCCGGGTGAAGGATCTGCTCGATCTCGTTCAGCTGCCGGGACTGGAGAAGCGCTATCCGAGCCAGCTCTCGGGCGGACAGCGCCAGCGCGTCGCGCTGGCGCGCGCGCTCGCAATCGAGCCGCAGGTGCTGCTGCTGGACGAGCCCTTCGGGGCGCTTGACGCCCGGATCCGCAAGGATCTGCGCGCCTGGCTACGCGAGCTCCATGGCCGCACCGGCCACACAACCCTCTTCGTCACCCATGACCAGGAGGAGGCGCTGGAACTGGCCGATCGCGTTGCGATCCTGCACGAAGGGAGGCTCGAGCAGGTTGGCACGCCCGACGACGTGTACGACCATCCGGCCTCGCCCTTCGTCTGCGAGTTCCTCGGCGAGGCCAATCGGCTCGACGTCCGCATCGTCGGAAGCCAGGCCTTCTTTGACGACCGACCGGTTCTGGGCGGGCTGTCGCAGAACCAGGGCGGGGCGGCATCGCTCTATGTCCGCCCGCATCACCTCGAGATCGTCGACGAGGTCCCGCTCTCGATACCAGGTGTCGTCGAACAGGTCCGCCGCACGGGCGCGCTGCGGCGCGCCGAGATCGCGGTGGCCGGGCTGGCGAAGCGGCTCGATCTCGACCTGACCAGCCAAGTCGCTCCCGCGATCGGCGAGCGTGTGCGGGTCAAGATTTCGCAGGCGACCGCATTCACGCGGCCCTGACCGCGCAGGCCCACACCGAGGACCGGCAGAGTTCAATTCACTCCGGTTTGTGCGGAATAAGAAAAAACCGTCCATTCTATGTGAATTGAAGCACTCGGGTGCTTCGCCTAAACTTCCGTTCTGATTATAGAACGGATGATCGCGACGTGACCCTCCCTACCGATCTTGCAGATCAGTCTAGCGAACGCGCCCGCGAGGCGAGGCGATGAGCGTCCTAGCCAAGCGTCCACCCCTCCCGGCCATCCTCCTCGCCAATGATCTGTTGGATGGCGACGTGGTCTTCGCCGCGACGGCTGACGAGCCCGGCGCACTGAGCTGGACGCGCGATCCATCGCTGGCGCTCGTGGCCAATGACGATCCCGCCGCCCAGCTGCTGGAGGATTTCGCGCGATGCGAACTCGCCGGCCAGCGCGTCGTCGACGCTTATCTGGTCGATGTCGACGTGACGAGCGGGCACCCCGTGCCGCGTCATTTCCGCGAGCGCTTCAAGACGCTCGGCCCCAGCAACCGCCCCGATCTCGGCAAGCAGGCCGGCGAAGGCATCGCCAGCCCCCGGAGTGCCTGAGCGATGTACCGTTACGACGAATTTGACGAGCGCTTCGTGCGCGACCGCGTGGCGCAGTTCCGCGACCAGGTCTCCCGCCGCCTCGACGGCTCGCTGACCGAGGACGAGTTCAAGCCGCTGCGGTTGAAGAACGGCGTCTATCTCCAACTCCACGCCTATATGCTGCGGATCGCCATTCCCTATGGCACGCTGTCCTCGCGCCAGCTGCGCCAGCTCGCCTATATCGGCGAGCGCTACGACCGCGGCTACGGCCATTTCACCACGCGCCAGAATCTCCAGTTCAACTGGCCGAAGCTGCGCGACGTGCCGGCGATCCTGGATCTGCTGGCCGATGTCGAGATGCACTGCATCCAGACGTCGGGCAACTGCATCCGTAACGTCACGGCCGACCATTTCGCCGGTATCGCCCAGGACGAGATCGAGGATCCGAGGCCCGTCTGCGAGCTGATCCGGCAATGGTCCACCGCCCATCCCGAATTCAGCTACCTGCCACGCAAGTTCAAGATCGCGGTCACCGGCGCGCTGCATGACCGCGCCGTGATCAAGGCGCATGACATCGGCATCCGCATCCTGAAACATCCTGAGACGGGCGAGATCGGCTACGAGATCAGCGTCGGCGGCGGTCTCGGACGCACGCCGATGATCGGCAAGGTGGTGCGCAGCTTTCTGCCGAAGGGCGATCTGCTCGCCTATCTCGAGGCAGTGATGCGGGTCTACAACCTCGAGGGGCGCCGCGACAACAAGTACAAGGCGCGGGTCAAGATCCTCGTGCACGAGATCGGCCCCGAGGAATTCACGCGTCGCGTCGAGGCCGAATTCGCCAGGCTGGACGGCCCCTCGATCAATGCCGACCCCGAGGAGGTGGCGCGCATCGCCGCCTATTTCGCGCCGCCGCCATATGACGATTTGCCGGCCGAAAGCCCGGCCCTCGCCACCGCCGTGGCGGCGGATCCGGCCTTCGCCCGCTGGGTCGAGACCAACACCACGCCGCATCGAGTCCCGGGCTACAAGGCAGCCACCATATCGCTGAAGCCGATCGGGCTGGCGCCGGGCGATGCGACATCCGCTCAGATGTACATCGTCGCTGATCTGGCCGAGCGCTACTCCTTCGACGAGTTGCGTGTCACCCATGCGCAGAACCTCGTCCTGCCCCATGTACGCCTAGACGATCTCTTCGCGATCTGGCAGGCGCTGGGCCCGGCCGGGCTCGCCACCGCCAATCTCGGCCTGATCACCGACATCATCGCCTGCCCTGGGCTCGACTATTGCGCGCTGGCCACGGCCCGCTCGATTCCGATCGCCCAGGCGATCCAGCAGCGCTTCGCCGATCAGCAGCGCCAGGCCGCCATCGGCGAGCTCAACATCAAGATCTCGGGCTGCATCAACGCCTGTGGGCATCATCATGTCGGCCATATCGGCATTCTCGGTCTCGAGAAGCGCGGCATCGAATCCTACCAGATCACGCTGGGCGGGGACGCCACCGAGAACGCCGCGATCGGCGAGATCCTCGGTCCTGGTCTGGCCGCGGAAGCAGTGCCCGACGCGATCGAGACGATCGTCGGAGTCTATGAGCGCGAGCGCCATGATGGCGAACGGTTCATCGAGACCGTCCGGCGTGTTGGCCTTGCGCCGTTCAAGGTAGCGTTCCGGGAGTTCTTCGATGATGCTGCTTGATCGCGACGGGGCGCGGGCGGACGAATGGCACCGCACCGCGGTTGCCGCCGCCAGTGGCCGGCACGCTCTGATCGAGTTCGCCGAGCTGCCGGAGGCACTCGCCACCATCTCGATCGGGCAGCCGCTCGGTGTTGTCATCCCCAACACGGTGACAGCGGCGGAGCTGGCGCCGCATCTGCCCCGGCTCGCTCTCATCGCCATCGCCTTTCCGAGCTTTTCCGACGGGCGCGGCTACAGCATCGCCAGGGCCCTGCGTCGCGAGGGCTTCTCCGGGACACTTCGCGCGTCCGGTCCGCTGATACCCGACCAGTTCGCCTATGCGCTGGCCTGCGGATTCGACGAGATCGAGCTGCCCGATACCAGCGCGGCGCGCCAGAGCGTCTCGCAGTGGCTCGCCGCGAAGACGCATCTGCCCGCCACCTATCAGCGCGGCTACCGGCGGGATGGCAACATTATGGAAGCGCGCCGTCAGGCCAGGGCCGACAAGGCGCCGTCATGACTTCAACTGGCGATGATCTCGAGACACAGATGATGGACCGTGCGGCCCGCTGGACCGAGGACACCCCGCCTTGCGAGATCACCGACAGCCTGCCCGCTCGTCGCTATGAGCGTTGGCTCGATCTCGGCTTCGGCTTGCTCGTTGCCGTTCTCTTGCTGGGATGGCTGGCTTTACCCGCGCCCGATCGCGCTCTCCCAACCCCGGCCAATCAAGCGGTAGGGCGATGACATCAAGGGATCCTGAGGCATTGCCCAGCCGCCGGATTGAGGCGCTGGCGACGCTGCCTCTCTTTCACAAGCTGGCGGGGCGGCGTGTTGTCCTGGTCGGGGCGAGCGACGGCGCTGTGTGGAAGGCGGAGCTGTTGCTCGCGGCTGGCGCAGACCTCCACGTCTTTGCCGGTGATGACGCGTGCGCTTTCGCCAACCTCCTGGCCTCGCCTGCCGAAGGTTCGTTGACGGTCCATCCTCGAATCTGGAGCAGCGGAGATCTGTCCGGCGTCGCACTGGCCATCGGCGACATTGAAGACAGGGCCGAGGCCGAGGCCTTCGTCGCGGCCGCACGCCGGGCGGGTTGCCCGGTCAACATCGTCGACAAGCCCGAGTATTGCGATTTTTCCTTCGGCTCTCTCGTGAACCGTTCGCCCTTGATTGTCGCGATTTCGACGGACGGCGCCGCTCCCGTCTTTGGTCAGGCCATCCGCACCAAAATCGAGGGATTGCTGCCAGCAGGCCTGAAGGCCTGGGCCCAGGCAGCCCGTGAATGGCGCCCGGAGGTTCAGTCCCGCGCGCTGCCCTTCGCTCTCCGCCGCGCGTTTTGGGATAAATTCTCCCGCAGGGCGCTTGAGGCTCCAGCTGCTCAGCCAACTGAAATCGAACGGAACAACCTTTTTGCTTCCCTCAACCACCTCCAAGCCACCCATGATGGTCGAGGCCGCGTAACCTTGGTCGGCGCTGGCCCAGGAGACCCGGAGCTCTTGACGTTGAAGGCGGTCAGCGCTCTCCAAAGCGCTGATGTCATCCTTTATGACGATCTCGTGGCCGGCGGCGTGCTCGAACTGGCGCGGCGCGAGGCAAAGCGTATGCTTGTCGGGAAGACCGGCCACGGGCCGTCCTGCCGGCAGGACGATATCAATGCCCTGATGGCCGCGCTGGCTCTCCAGGGAAAACACGTCGTCCGGCTCAAGAGTGGGGACCCCGGTGTTTTCGGGCGGGCTGGCGAAGAGATTGAAGCCTGCAATGCCGCTGGCATCCCTGTGACGCTGGTACCCGGCATTTCCGCAGCCCAGGGCGCTGCTGCAAGCCTTGGTGTCTCTCTGACGCATCGCGATCATGCCCGCCGGCTTCAGTTCGTGACGGGTCATGGCCGCAATGGCCTGTTGCCCGACGACCTCAACTGGACGGCCTTGGCTGATCCGCAAGCGACGACCGCGATCTACATGCCCCGGGCCACACTGGCGATGTTCCGAGACCGCGTGCTCGCAGCAGGGCTCACCCCTCACACCCCGGCAATCGCGGTTCTCAGAGCCACCCGCCCCAACGAGGTCCGTGTGACCTCCACCATCGCGAAGCTGCCGGAGCAACTCGCTCAGTTTCCTGATGGCGGGCCCATGCTTGTACTGATGGGCTGGAGCCTGACCGTCGCCGCAGCCAAGTCCGTTGAGGGGTCGATCGATGCTGCCGTGGCTCCTTCGTCAGCCTTCTTGGCGCCGGTGGAGCCATTGAGGCGATACGCTGGCGCGCGCACGCGCAGCAACTGAGACCGCAAGTGCCGACCGGCCGGCAAAGCAGACGGCCGGCACCACGCAGCCGCCCTCGGCCACGGTCTGTCGATGCTGCACTCCGACAGGATCGGAAGAGGCGGCAGGCATGCTGCGCGCTGTCTTCGGGTCGACCATCGAAGCGCCGATGGCCCGCCTGGGAGCGGTTTGGAGACCGACGAGACGAAACCCGGCGCACACGCCATGACCGGGAGCGCATTCCACCAATTCGCATTTGATCTTCAGAATGCGATTTCATTGACGGACAGATCCAAACCAACAACACTGAATGTATTGGTCGCCATGTCACGCGGCCGATCGCGGGATTTGCTGGAGCAGCTTGCACCGCGTCACCAAGGCTAAAAGCGCCACGAGATAATCGTGGGCTCCGATACTGGAGACACGCCGTGATCCTTCTTCTCGACTTTGCCGTCAGGCACCTTCTGCGCCTTTCCGCCTTCCTGCGCTCGACCCGATGTTGACGATGCGGCCGCAGCATGGGCGCCGCAACTGAAGCTGCGGGTCGCGATGATCGACGGTAGCCGCATCACGCTCGCCCTCGCAATTGACCCGCCCCGCCCGCACAGGCGTGACCCGGTCGATCTCGCTTTGCTCGAAGAGCGCATCCTCAAGGACCTGATCCACGAGGACGTCCCTGCCCCCGATCACAAGATCTGAGGAGACCGGCATCATGACGGTTGTCACACCATTTCCGGGCTCGGCCAGCCGCGTCCACGACGATCCCGGCACGTTCCGCAAAGCCCTGCGCCATCTCGCCGGTGGGGTCAGCGTCATCACCACCGGAATAGGCGACGACCGCACGGGCCTCACCGCAACATCCGTCTCCTCGCTCTCGGCAGAGCCGCCCACGCTCATGTTCGGGCTCAACCGGTCGTCGTCCAGTTTTCCGACGCTGGTGCGAACGCGTAGCTTCGGCGTCAACATTCTCAGCGCCGTCCAGCAGGAGTTGGCCGACCGTTTCGCCGGCCGCAAAGGGGAAAAGGGTGGGGCGCGCTATGCTGACGCACAATGGACCACCGGCATCACGGGGGCGCAACTGCTGGCTGGCGCGCTCGCCGCACTCGACTGCGAGGTCGAGGAGCTGATCGAGCGGCACTCCCATGTCATCGTCATCGGACGCGTCCGCGAGATCAGGCTCGGCGGCGACGAGGCAGCCCTGCTCTACTGGCGCGGCGCCTATGAGCAGATTGGCTGGCGGCCTGAGGAGGCCAGCACGGCACTTGGTTTAAGGGCCTTTTAGCTCTCTCATCACAGGCGGAGTCAAGCCTTAGCCGCCGTCGATAGTGCACGCGTTCACTCGCCCCGCCCGCAAGCGGTCGATTGGCGATCATCTCTGCGCGTACTGGCAGAAGACGCCATCGGGATCAGGATTCGTCCGATCGCTTTTGGATTTTCCAGTCCGGCGAAGCTTCAATGCCCGCGGCAAGTCGCCACTTGTGCTTTTGCCTCGGTTTGACCCAACTTTCGCGTTTGCGGCTGTCGCGCATGGCCGTCAGCGATGCGTCGACCATTTTCTTCGTTGGGTCTGCTGGCACAACACGCCATCGAGCAGCATCGAGATCTTCGAGCAGAAACCGCGCCAATCGGAGGGCGTCCTCCTCGGTAATGTCGTACTTCAGCTCGTGAAGGTTGGAGCGAAGCCGATTTTTCACCATCATGAGGATGCTGTTGGTAGCCACTCGTCGCCCCCTTCACGTGCCGCAGGCTGCTAACCGGAAGTCGTGGCCACTCATCGCATGATCAAACCTCAACGAAGCAACCGGGATCGAACAATGGGTTCTCGCGCATGCCAAACTGCGCCGGATATCCCGCCTGGTTGGCCAGCACACGCGTCCGCCCGACCATGTAGTCGTGCGACCCGTGATCGTGGCCATGGATCCAGAGCTCTGGCTGGAACTCCTCGATGACGGCGCTGAGGTCCGAGACGAAGGCCGGCGACAAGGCGTCGCCGAGGTGCCTCTTCTGAACAGACTGCGGATGCGGCGCATGGTGGGTGACGACCACTGTCGATCCGTCATGCGGCTTCGCGAGCTCCTCCCGGATGAATGCTAAGTCCAGCCGATGCTCAGTCAGCGCATGCGAAGGCATGAAGCGTCCGTAACGACCGCCTTCCCCCTGATACCGGATCAGGCGGTGATCGTTCAGCTCTTGTGCGGCCCAGGCCATCGACTGACTGGGCGTGCCCAGGAGGCGATAGTCAGTCCAGAGGGTGCAGCCGATGAAGCGGACCTGCCTGATGACCACAGTCCGGCGATGCAGGAGATGGATGCCTGCCTTGTCGGCGAGCTCGCTCGCAGCAGCCAAAGCGCCTTTCATCTCGCTCTTGTAGAACTCGTGGTTGCCGGCGATGTAGATGATGTCGCGGTCACAGAGCGGGCCGACTTCCCGCTGCCGCACTAACCACTCAAGAGCAGCCGTGATCGGCTTGTGCACATCGCCGGCAAACACTGCGACGTCGAATTCTGGCATCGGCTCGGGGAACTGGAACGGGCCGAATTCCAGATGCAGATCTGAGATTACCCACAGGCGCATGGCGGCCTTCTCCCTCGATTCAGCGGGCAACGATGCGGCGCGCGTCAGGTGTGCGGCATTTGGGATCTGATCGCGCGCGCCACGATCCAGGCCCTTCTCGGGTGCCCGGGCTGTAGCCCTGACTGCACGGCTTGCGAGAGGCCGGCCCAGGTGATGGCAGTGTCTGCCGTCAGCGCCCTTGAGACCATTTAGGGGTTTTCGGGAAGGGAGGATTTCTGGATCATCGCAGCTATTCAGGAGCGCAGATGAGACAG
>FWWM01015730.1_pt1 | contig 11486 bp, 17 predicted proteins | sample 2228351 | NCBI WGS metagenome assembly FWWM01 (sample SAMEA103939774, study PRJEB20133) | metagenome
CGACCGCCCGGGGAGGCTTTACGAAGACCTGGCCCGCCACCCCAAGGGGGTCTTCCTCTTCGACGAGATGGAGAAGGCCCACCCCGCCGTCTTAGACCCCCTCCTGCAACTCCTGGACGAGGGGCGGTTCCAGGAGCTCTCCAAGGGGCTGGTAGCCTCCGCCCCGGAGTGCATCCTCCTCTTCACCACCAACCTCCTCGCCCGGGAGGCCTTCGAGGGGAGAGGAGAGATGCCCGACCACCTCCTCCGGGGGGAGCTGGTGCAGATGGGCCTCCGGCCCGAGTTCGTGAACCGCCTGGACACCGTGGTGGCCTTCCGGCCCTTCGGGGAGGAGGAGCTTCTCCGCCTCGCCCGGCTCCACCTCAAGAGGTACCTGGAGGACTGGAAGCGGCAGGTAGGGACGAGGGCGGAGGTGAAGGTGGACGAGGGAGTCTACCCCCTCATCCTCTCCCAGGTGGACGCCCGCTTCGGGGCCCGGGACCTCCAGCGGGCCATCGAGTCCCTGGTGGCCGACCCCCTGGCCGAGGCCTACCTCGCCCACGGGGGAAAGCCCCGGCGGGTGGAGGTGGCCCGGGAAGGAGGGAAGCTCGTGGTCCACCTAGAATAGGGCTATGGTCACGGTGTACCTGGCGGAAGCGGACAGGAGGCCGGAAGGAGCCATCCCCCTCTTCGCCCGGGTCTTCGCCCTGGAAGGGGAGGGGCCGGAGGTGCTCTCCCTCGGGGAGGACCCGGTCCTGGGGGAGGTCAGGGCGAGGGCCCTCCTTCGGGGGGAGGCGAGGGACCTCTCGGGCCACCCCGTCTTCCGGCGGGCGGGGGAGGTCCTGGCCCGGGCCTACGTGAGCGCCCGGGCGCAGGGGCAGAGGGAGGTCGTTCGGGACCTGGAAGAGCGGGCGAGGAGGCTCGCCCTCGAGGAGGCCCTGGAGAGGGTGAGGGCCAAGGCCGAGGAGCTAGAGAGGGTGGGCATCGCCCTCCGGGCGGCCCAGGTACCGGCCAACTTCCTGGGGGAGGGGTTCGGCGTGGGCCAGCCACCCGTTTTCCAGGTGAGCGCCCTCGAGGAGGCGGAGCGGGTGGCCCAGGCCTACAACTGGGCGCGGAGGGTGGGGGTGCGCCTCTTGCCCCTGCCCCGGGGAAGGAACGGAGAGATCCGCTTCGCCGCCCCCCTGCTCTACCTCCAGGCCGAAAACGGGGAGGCCAAGCTCCCCGTGAGGGGCCGGGGGCCCTACCGGGTCTCCCGGAGGGAGAGGGGCGTGGTCCTGGAGGGCGTGGGCTTTCCTCCCCGGGGGGTGCAGGTGATCTACCTCCCCTGGTGAAAGGGTGGGCCTAAAGGCCCCTGGAGACTTGTGAGGGGCTAAAGCCCCCAAAGGGAAGGAAGAGGCGGGACGCCAGAGGGTGTCCTGCCTCTCCCTTTCCTGGGGAGGTGAACATGTGCCTGGTCGTCCCGGAGTGGGCCATCTTAGTCGCGGGAGCGTTCGGACTCAGCTTCCTCATGGTGTCGCCCCTTCTCCTCGTGGCCCTGGTAGAGGGGGTGGCCGAGCTTTTTTCAAGGCTAAAAGCCAAAAAGGCTAGAAAGGAGGCGTGATGAAGAGGAGGCTCAAGCTCCTAGACCAGGAGGAGATGACCCTCCTGAAGACCCGGAGCGGGGCGGGGGCGCACCGCCCCAGGAAGGAGAAGAGGAAGCCGCCCAGGGCGGTGGCGAGGAGGCGGGCATGGCTTTTGGAGTGACGCAGGAGGTGGTAGAGGCCCTCCTCTCCCTGGGAGGCCTCATCCTCGGGCCCCTGCACACCCGGCTTTGGCGGGAGGCCGGGGTGGAGGTGTGGCGGACGGCGAGCCTCCCCGAGGGGGTCGGGAGCGTCCACCTCGAGACGGAGGACGGGGAGCTTCAGGTCCACTTCGCCAGGGAGAGGTACGGCTACCAGGCCCGCACCCGGTGGGGCCTGGTGACCGGAAACGGGGAGGGCTTCTCGGGAAACCCCATGGCCCTCGTCGGGGTCATGGGCCACGTGCCGACCCTCGAGGGGAACTGGAAGGCCTTCCTCGAGGAGCCCGGCCTACTCCCGCCCCCCGTGGCGAGGGCGAGGAGGAAGCCGCTCCTCGACTTCGCCCTCAGGGGGCGTTGGGGGCTCCCCCGGCCCCTCTCCCGGCTCCTGGAAGTGGCCCTCGAGGTCCCCGAGGCCGCCCCCGTCTTCCTCAGGCGGGTAGGGGAGTGGGTTCTTCGGGGAGGGGGCGTCCTCGCCGAGAGGGTGCTCCCCGGCACCTACGAGGCCCGGTTCGGGGGGAAGAGGGGGGCCTTCCACTGGAGGGTGGAGGGCGAGGAGGAGAGGGTGGAGGTGGAGCTCGCCGGGCTCCGGCTGGAATACTCGGGGAGGAAGCTAGTAAAAGGGTGGGCCTGAAGGCCCCTTGGTGAGGGTGGAGGGGGTAAACCCCCTCCGCCCCAAGGAGGTGAAAGATGGAGACACAAGAGATGAAGGAAGTCATGAAGGCCTTGGCGGAGCCCTTCGACCCCCGGGAGGTGGACTTCAAGATCCAGTCCCAGGGGAAGAACGGGAAGGCCCTGGTGGTGCCCTACGTGGACGCCCGCACCGTGATGGACCGCCTGGACCAGGTGGTGGGCCCCGAGGGTTGGCACGACGCCTACGAGGTCCTCGCGGACCGGGAGAGCGGGGGCAACCGGGTGGTGGAGGTGCGGTGCCGCCTCACCGTCCTTGGCATCACCAAGGAGGACGTGGGCGAGGGGGACTCCCTGAAGGCGGCTTTCTCCGACGCCCTGAAGCGGGCGGCGGTGAAGTTCGGGGTGGGGCGGTACCTCTACGGTCTGGACAAGGTGTGGGTCCAGGTGGAGGGGAACTTCCTCAGCGACAGCCAAATCGATAAGCTCCGCGCCCGCCTCCCTCGCCCCGGAAAGCCGGCGGAGAAGCCCGCGAGGGCGGAGGAGCGGGCGGAGGCCAGGGAGGAAGAGGTGGCCGAGCGCCTTAAGAAGGCGGACGAGGCCATCTCCCGTCTGGTGGGCGAGCTCAAGGCCCAGGGCAAGGGGGCCGAGGCCGCCAAGGTCCTCACCGCCCTCGGCTACAAGGTGGGCGAGCCCGGCTCCACCGCCGAGGACCTGGAGCGGGCCAAGAAGGTCTACCGGGCCCTCGAGGCCCTGAAGCCCTAGAGGTCCCAGGGGGGGCTGGGGCAACCCCCCTCCCGGAAAGGAGGAGCCGTGGTGCGGATGGGCGTGGACCCTGGAGCGTGGGTCTCCGCCGTGGCCGTGGTGCGGGTGGAGAGAGAGGAGGCCGAGATCCTGCACGCCGAGATGGTCCCCAACGAGCTCCTCTCCTCTCGCGTGGCAGACCTGGTGGAGGCCCACGGGGTGGAAGAGGCGGTCATAGAGCGCCCCTCCAAGGGCCCCTGGAAGCGAGGGGTGTCCAAGGAGCACCTGAAGGTGCTCAAGGCCGTGGGGGACGAGGTGGAGAAGGTCCTCGAGGAGAGGGGGGTGAGCGTGAAGCGCCCCCTCCCCTCGAGGGCCGACGCCTGGTACGGGGAGGGAAACCCCGGGTGGCGGCAGAGGCTCACGGGGCTCCTCCGTCCCTCGGAGGAGGACGTGCGAGCGGTCCTGAGGGGGCTCGCCCGCAGGAAGGCCCTCAAAGGGCCGGTCCCCAGGACCAAGCACCTGGTGGACGCGGTGGGGATGACCCTGGTGTAAAAGGGTGGGCCTAAAGGCCCCTGGAGGTTAGCGGAGGGGGTGGAACCCCCACCCCCCGGGGAGGAACGCATGAGCGAAGTGGTGCTGGTGGAACTTTCGGCCCTGGAGCTCGCCCCCGAGAACATGCGGGAGGCGGACCCCGAGGCCCTGGAGGCCCTGAAGCGCTCCATCCAGGCCCAGGGGCTCCTCCAGAACCTCGTGGGGTACGTGGACGAGGAGGAGGGCGTGGTGAAGGTGGTGGCGGGCGGCCACCGCCTCCGGGCCCTGAAGGAGCTCGGGTGGGCGGAGAAGGTGCCCGTGAGGCTCGTGCCCAGGGAGAAGGCCGCCCTCCTCTCCCTGGCGGAGAACCTCGCCCGCAAGGAGCTCTCCCCCCTGGAGGAGGCCGAGGCGGTGGCCCGGCTCCTCGAGCGGTACGCCAAGGAGGAGGTCGCCAAGGAGCTCGGGCGGAGCCCGGCCTGGGTGGAGGCCCGGGCGAAGGTGGCGAGGGACCTCGTCCCCGAGGCGAAGGAGGCCCTGGGGCGGGGGGAGATCGGGTTCGGCCTCGCCGCCCTCCTCGCCGAGCTCCCGGAGGAGGACCAGAAGGCCCTCTGGCAGGCCCACGGGAAGGCCCTCACCCCGGAGATGGTCCGGGCGTGGAGGGCGAGGGAAGCGGTCCCCCTCTCCCGGGCGCTCCCCGGGGTGGCGGAGAAGTACCGGGAGCGGGGCGGCGTGATCGAGGAGGGCCTCTTCGAAGGCGGAGCCTTCACCGACCGGAGGCTCTTCCTGGAGGTGCAGGCCGAGGCGGCGAAGACCCTCGCGGAACGCCTCGGAGGGACCTTCCTCCTGGACGTCCCCCGGGAGGAGTTCGTCCCCCAGCCGGGCGGGGCCACCTACGTGGTCCTCTACTCGGGGACCGGGGAGGTGAAGGTCTACGCCGGGGTGAGGCGCCGGGGTGAGCGTCTTACCCAGGAAGGGGGGGCGGAGGTTCTTACCCAGGAAGCCCGGGGGGAGGCCGAGGAGGAGGTTTGCGAGGCCGAAGCGTGCGGAGCTCCCGCCCTCCCCTCCCTGCCCAAGAAGACCCGGGAGTGGAAGCCCCCCCTCGGGGAGGTGAAGGCCATGCGGGCCAGGGCCAACCGGGAGCGGGTCCTCAGGGACGGGCGCTACCGCATGGCGGCCCTGGTCTGGGGGGTGATGCGGGCCTTCCACATCGTCCTGGACCACCGGGGGCACGTCCCCTTCCGGCTCAACACCTACTACCCGGACGGCCTCGAGGGGAAGCGGTGGAAGGCCCTCTCGGGGGAGGAGGCCCTCTTGGAGGAGCTTCGCGCCCTCACCCAGGAGGTGGGCGAGCGCCCCACCGTGGAGGACCTGATGCGCCTCCCCACCCTGGAGGAGGCCTTCGCCCGGGCGGTGGCCCTCCTGGTCTCCCTGCCCGCCGGGGCCGAGCCCGAGCTCCGCCTGGAGCTTGCGGACGAGGAACACCTGAGGAAGTACCCCAGCGAGGTCCTGGAGAAGGCCGCCAGGGAGAAGGGCCTCGCGGGGAAGACCAAAAAGGAGATCGTGGCGAAGCTCGCGGGCCTCAAGGGGCCCTTCCCCGAAGCCCTCCTCGAGGCCCTCGGCGAGCGGAAGAAGGAGGAGGTGAGGCTGTGAGCCGGATCTTCAAGTTCCGCGGACAGCTCCTCCCCGACCCCGGGGAGGGGTTCACCCCAGAGATGGTGCGGGAGCTCTACGCGGGCCAGTACCCCGACCTCGCCAACGCCCAGGTGGTGGAGCGGGAGGAGGACGGGGTCAAGGTGGTGGAGTTCGTCCCCCGGGTGGGGACCAAGGGGTAGGCCGTGGGCGGGGGGACTTGGACCACCTTCCCCCCGCCCCCCCGGTTCCCCGTGGTGGGGCGGTCCGCGGGCGGGGCGAGGCGGGCGATGAACGCCCTGGCCCGGGAGGCCGCCCTCCTCCCCCTCCCGGGCGCCCTGGACTTGAAGGTGAGGGAGGGCAGGGTGGAGGCCCTGTGGGAGTTCTGGGACGCCTACGCCGTCTCCCTCCCGAAGGAGGCCTTCACCCGGGAGGGGCAGAGGCTCCTCCGGGAGTTCTCCGGCCTCGCCGCCCTGCCCTGGGACCTCCTGGGGCCGCACCTGGAGGTCTACTTCGACTTCATCGCCCAGGAGCTCGGGGACAGAGGGGACGAGGAGGAGGCGGAGGTCCTCGCGGAGTTCTCGGGGAAGCCCACCCGGGAGGCCCTCCCCCGGGTGAGGGAGGTCCTGGAAGGGCTGGAGATCCGCCCCGAGCTCGCCGACCTGCTCCTCCTCTCCTACGAGGAGGGCGAGGAGGGCCCGGCCCCGCCCCTCTCCCCCAAGGCGGCGCGGCTGGTGGCCCGGGCGGAGGAGGCGGGGAGGAGCCTGAGGGCCCTCTTGGTGGAGTGGCGGCTCCCCCTCTTCGTCTTCTTTCCGAAGGACTGGCCCCTGGAGGACGCGGCCCTCGAGGCCCTGAACGACCACGTCTTCACCCCGGCCTACGAGGCGGGGGAGGCGGGGGGGTTCGCGGCCTCCGTGGGCGGCGAGGAGGAGGCCCGCGTCCTCGCCCGGGGCCTGAGGAGCCTCCTCGGGGGGCTCGCCGCCCTGGTCAGGGAGTGGGGCGGGAAGGAGGCCCTGGAGGAGCTCTGGGCGGGCCTCGAGGCCCCCGAAAGGTGGGAGGAGCCGAGGGTGGACCTGGAGCTGGACCTCCCGGCGGGCTGGTTCCTCCCCCGTCCCCCCTCCTTCCACCGCGGGCCGGGCCGGGACGGGGGGGCGGGGGGGCTTCCCCTGCTCACTTTCTTGGACTGAGGAGGCGTATGGAGATACGGACGGAAGAGGGCTACTTCCCTCAAGCGGCCATCGTCTTCTACCGGGGCGCCCTCGCCCCGGTCCTGGTCTTCCGCTACGGGGAGGACGGGGAGGCCACGAGCGTGAGCCTCCCGAGCGAGGAGGACGTGGCGGAGCTGGTGGGGCTCATGGGGGAGAGGGCAAAGGCCCGGATGACCCACCTCCACCCCAGGGCCGTGGCCTGGGGGCTCCTGGGGAGGGCCTGGTGGCGGCCCGCCTGGCCCGCCCCGCTCTACTTCGCCCTCCCCGCCCTCGAGGACCTCTCGGGGGAGGTCCTCCCCCAGCCGCCCCTCCTCTTCGTGGAGAGGGCGGGGAGGCTCTTCGTCTTCGCCCTTCCCGAGGACCGCCGCCCAGAGCCCGACACCCCCCTCCTCCTCGCTCCCTACCCCAACCTCTACCGAGGAGGGGAGGTGTGCCTCGGGACGAGCAGGCGGGGCCGCGACCTCGAGGACTGGGAGAGCGCCTTCTTTGAGAGCGCCTTCTCCCACGTGGGGGACACCGTCGCCTCCAGGGAGGGGGGGCTCTCGGCCCTCTGGCGCAGGGCCAAGAAGGAGGGCCGCTTCCCGGTGGAGAAGCTCCGGGAGGCGGGGAGGACCCTGAAGGAGGTGCTGGAGTGAACGTCCTTTTGGTCGGCCTCGGGGGGAACGGATCCAAGCTCCTGGTCTCCCTCGCCCGGGCGGCCCTCGCCCTCCGGGCCATGGGGAGGACACCCCCCCACATAGTGGCCGTGGACCCGGACCGGGTCTCCGAGGCGAACCTCGCCCGCCAGGCCTTCGCCCCCCAGGACCTGGGCCGCCCCAAGGCGGAGGTCCTGGTGGGGAAGACGAACCTCCTCTACGGCCTCGGGTGGGAGTGGCGGACGAGGCCCTTCCAGCCCGAGGACCTGAGGGAGGCGGACATCGTGGTCTCCGCCCTGGACTCCAGGCGGGCGAGGCGGCAGGTGGCGGAGGCCCTGGAAAAGAGGAAAGCGGAGCTCTGGTGGGTGGACCTCGGAAACGGGGACCGCTACGGCCAGGTCCTCGCGGGAAACGGCACGAAGGAGGCCCCCTGGCCCCACCAGAGGCTCCCGGAGCTCATAGGGGAGGAGGAGGACGAGGGGCCCTCCTGCTCCGTGCTGGAGGCCCTCCTCCGGCAGGACCTCTTGGTGAACGACATGGCGGCGGTCTGGGCCGCGGAGGTCCTGTGGCACCTCCTCCGGGGGAAGAGGCCCCCCTACCTGGGGGTGTTCTACGACCTGGACCGGGGGAAGGCGACCCCGGTGCCGTGGCCGGAGGTGAAGGATGACTGAAACCCTAAAGGCGGAAGACCTCTTCTCCGCCAGGGCCCCCGAGGTCCTGGCGGAGTTCAAGACCGCCCCCTCTCCCGAAGACCTCCTCGCCCTGGGGGCGGAGGTGAAGGACACCCCCCTCCACGTGGGGAAGTGGCGGGGGACGGGGGCGAGGACCAGGCGGTACCTCCTGGAGCTCCCCTACCCCAAGGCCGTCCTCTACCGGGGGAGGTTCGTGAACCGCTTGGTCCTGAAGGTCTCCCCCTCGGGGAGGGCGGAGGTGGAGGAGGCCTCCCTGGACGAGGAGGAGAGCCTCTGGCGGGACCTCGAGGACTCCCGGGAGGTGTGGGCCGCGGCCCGGGGCCTGGGCCTGGAGGAAGCCGCCCTGGAGCTCTTCCGGGGGCACCCGTCCTTCCGGGAGGGGAGGGAAGGAGCGAGGGCGAGGCTACGGCGCTGGAACAGCCTCCTGAGCCAGCTCGTCTGGCTCAAAACCCGGGCCTTCCTCCCCCTGGCCTACCCCGAGGCCCCCATCGCCTACTTCCAGGGCCTCTACGCCTACCGGGACCCGGGGGCCACCCTGGAAGGCACCCTGGAGAACCTGAGGCGGGGGCTCCCCACCCCGTTCCCAGGGTACGACCCGGCGCGGGACCCCGGGGTGGGGATCGCCCCCTACCCCGAGCTCGGGGCGGCGGTGCCCGAGCCCACGGCCTTCCCGGAGGAGCCCCGCTCCCTCTCCCGGGAGGTCCTGGAGTCCTTGCCCGACACCCCCCTCCTGGGGCGGGAGGAGCTTGAGGGGGCCCTCGAGGTCTTCCCCCGCCTCCTCCAGGGGGTGAGGGGAGAAGGAGGGCCGTACGGGATGAGGACCCTCGCCGCCCTACGGGAGCTGGCGTCTTACCTCACCCTGGCGGAGGAGGCCCGCCACACCGCCCAGGCGCTCCGGGGGCTCGGCCTCCCGGAAGGGGAGGCGGAGAAGGCCCTGAGGAGGGAGAAGGGACGGCTCCTGGAGAGGGCGAAGGGACTCGGCCTCAGGAAGGAGGACCTGGACCTCCTCGCCCCCCTCTTCAGGCTCGTCCTAAGGCTCCCCACGGGGCCGGGGGGAGGCTTCTCGGGAGAGGCCTTCCTCTAAAAGCGAAAGCCCCGGCAGGCCCGCGGGCCCACCGGGGAAGGGGAGAGGAGGGGAGCTAGCCCAAACTCAAATCGACTGCGGGTATCCGCAGGTACTCCGCCACGGCAAGTGCATGGCGGGTACCCGGGCCGCCACGCCCGCCCCCGTAGTAGAAGGCGAGAGTAGGGGGTGGAAACTCGGGAGGGAGGCCCTTGAGCACCGCGACATTGCGGTGCATCAGGGCCCGCACCCCCTCCTCCCTGTCGCGGAGGGCAGGGTACACCGTGACGGCGACATCCCAGTAGTCCTTCGGCCAGGGGGGAGCGACAATGCTCCCCCAACCCGTCTTCACCACAGAAGACCCTCCGAAGCTTACCCTGAAGCGCCCGAAGGGCCTGTAGCCGTCCTTCCAGGGGACGAAAACCACTACGGGGATCCCGACCGCCCGGGCAACATCAAACCCCGCGGCGTCGGCCCCCTCCGCCCCGCCGACATAGACCATGGCGGGGCGGAGCTCCCTGAGCCTGTCCCGCAGGCGCGCGGCGAAGGCCGCCGCCTGTGGCCCCGGGAGGTCCCGGGGCCCGAAAACCGCCACAGCTCCAGCTCCGTTCTTCTCCATGCCTCACCTCCAGGCGAGGCCGGTCGCTCCCCCCTTTCAAGCTCCCCCGGCGAGGCCGGAGGGAGCCCCGCAGGGTCCTCCGGCCTCACCTGGCTCCAGGATACCCGGAAGAGGAGGGGCGCGGGAGGAGGGGGTCTTACCCAGGAAGCGAGGGGCGGGGGCCCCGGCCTCTTTAAAAGGGTGGGCCTAAAGGCCCCTTGGGTTTGGTGAGGGGCAAAGGCCCCCAGGAGGTAGAAAGACAAAAACCCCCTCTTCCCCGGAGGGGGAAAAGGAGGTGAGGCGATGGAGAACGAGATCATGTTACCACTTTCCCCAAAAGAAGGTGTAGCCCTCCTCAACCTGGTCCTGGAGGAGGAGGAGTTCGGAGGGGGCCTCTCGGAGGAGCTTTCCCGAGTGAAAAGGCGGCTCAAGGCCCTGGCCGAGGAGGCGGGAGCCAGGAAGGGGACGGGCTACTACTACCTCTTGAAGGAGGAGAAGGAGGAAAAGATGACAGGAAAGCGGCTTGAGGAGATGGTCCACCTTGGAAGGGCCGTGGCCCTCTACGCGGAGGACCTCTCGCGCCTCCACCGAGAGCGGCCCGGGAGGCTTGACGAGGAGAGGATAAGGAAGATCACCGAGGCGATGAGGAGGATTGCCTCCGAGCTCTACGCCTTGGGAGCCAAGGTCAGGGCAGAGGGGGAGGACAACTCCGCCGAAGCTTCGAGGCGGGAGTTCTCCCTATAAGGACCCAAGGAGGTAAGCGATGGAAAAAGTGGTCTTGAAGCGGAGCGGGAAGCCGGGGTTGGAGTTTGAGGGAGAACTTCTGTACGAGGGGGAAACCTCCCCCGAAGAGGCCCGGCAGGCGGCGGAGAGAGAGGTGTGGGGGTTTGAGGAGCTCCCCTTCTAGGGGAGGCGGGGGTGTGTCTTACCCAGGAAGCGAGGGAGAGGAAAGCGCCCCCGGTTCCTGGGTAAGACCCCCACCCCCCGCCCAGCCGACTAACATCAAGGAGGTGAAGACGCTGAAAGAGGCCATGAAAGCTCTAGGGCTCAAGGTGCTCTCGGGCACCGAGGGCGTCTCCCTGTGGTGGGAGGAGGTGCCCGTGGGGGTGGCCTTCCAGGAGGGAAAGCGAGCCTGGGCCAGGGTCCTTCCCCTCGGAGGGGGAGGCGTGGTCCACCTGGAGGCCACCGGGGAGGACGAGGAGGCCGCCGCCAGACGGCTCGCGGGTCTGGTGGCCGAGGCCCTGGGCCTTCTGGTGAGGGCCTAGGGAAAGGAGGTGAAAGTGAGACTTGCACTAGACCGGAAGACCCTGGAGATCGAGGTCTACATGGAGGGCGACGACCTCCCCGCCTTCTGGCTCGCCCCCTACGAGCCGGGGGAGGAGGTGGGGGAGGACGAGGAGGTGATGGAGGCCCCCGACTGGGTGGCCGAGGAGGTGGGGGAGGACTACCCCCTCTACCTCGTCCCCCGTGCCCTGGTCCCGGAGCTGGAGGCCTTGGGCTTCCGCCTGGGGACCTACTTCGGCGACCTCGGGGAGGTCTGCCCCATCTGCGGGGGGGTTCTTTCCCCCTCCTCGGTGTGGGCCAACTGGCCCTGGACCTCGAGGCCCCCCCTGGGCCACCGGGAGGGGTGCTCGCGGATGTCGGGACGGAGGTAAAAGTGAACCTGGTTAACCTCACGCCCCACGACCTTACGGTGTACCTCGCGGACGGAACGACCCTCACCATCCCCCCTTCGGGGGTGGTGGCCCGAGTGTCCCAGGACTACACCCCCTTGGGCACTCTGAACCTGGGTAGCGCCCAGGTTCCCCTGGTGGCCACCACCTACGGGGAGATTCAGGGCCTCCCTGACCCCCAGGATGGAACGCTCTTCCTCGTTTCCGCCCTGGTCGCCCAGGCGGCCTGGGCCCAGGGTCGGAAGGACGTCCTCGCCCCCGACACGGGGGCCGGGGCGGTCAGGGACTCCGACGGAAGGGTCATCGGGGTGCGGCGCCTTCTCGCCC
>FWWM01015732.1_pt1 | contig 11485 bp, 17 predicted proteins | sample 2228351 | NCBI WGS metagenome assembly FWWM01 (sample SAMEA103939774, study PRJEB20133) | metagenome
TTTCTTGTGGGTCTTCGGGTCCAGGGAGAGTTCCAGCAGGAGCCGGTCCTCCTCAGGGGTCAGCTGGATCTGAAGAGGGGCTGCCATGTTGACATGATAAGGGGTTGGCACTTAGTAGGCACCGGGGCTCTCCAAGAAGGGGGGCTTGGGCACCCCGCTCAGGCCGTCGTCCCCCCCCGTGATCTGGGGGAAGCCCTGCTTGGCCAGGACGTAGAGGAGCTGGGCCAGGGCCAGGCTCAGCATCAGGAAGAAGATGCCGTGGCTTCGCAGGCTGAGGGCCCCCAGGAGGAGGGCCACGGCGGAGCCCAGGACCGGGGCCAGGAGGAGGGCCAGGGGGAAAAACTCCGGCTGGCCCCGGGTGAGCAGGGCCCCCACGTAGGCCCCACCCCCCAGGAAGGCGGCGTGCCCCAGGGAGACCAGGCCCGTGAAGCGGTAGAGGAGGGCCTGGCCCGTGGCGGCCAGGGCCCACACGGCCACGTCCGTGGCCAGGTAGAGGGGGTACCCCCCGAGGGCCGGGGGCACCAGGGCCAGGGGCAGGAGGAAGGGCCAGAATCCCCCTTTCACCGTGCACCCCCTAGAAGACCCTGAGGCCGCACCACCAGGACCAGGCCCATGACCCCGAAGACCAGGGCCAGGGAGAACTGAGGGATGAAGACCTTGCCGAAGCTGTCCGCAAGCCCCACCAGGAGGCTGCCCACCAGGGCCCCCTCCACCCGCTCCAGCCCCCCGATCACCACCACCACCAGGGCCAGGATGAGCATGGTGAAGTCCAGGCCTGGGGCCAGGGCGATCCGGGGGGTGGCCAGGAATCCGGCCAGGGCCGCCAGGAGGACCCCCAGGAGGTAGGCCCGCCTTAGGACCCCGCGGGCGTCCACCCCCAGGGCCTGGCTCATCTCCCCATGGCCGGCCGCGGCCCTCAGCTCCAGGCCGAATCGGGTGCGCCGCAGAAGGGCCCAAAGCCCCAGGGCCACGGCAACCCCCACCCCGATGAGGAAGAGGGGGTAGGCGGGATAGGGAAAAAGCCCGAGGTCCACGGGGCGGTCCAGGACAGGGGGCGGCCTGAGGCCTAAGACGGCGGCGCCCCAGACCGCCCGGGTGAGGTCGGAAACGACAAAAGCTAGGCCGAAGGTGAAGAGGACCTGGTCCAGCTCCCGTCCCCGTCCGTAGACCAGGGCCACCAGACGCTCCGCTACCCCTCCGATGACGAAAGCCCCTAGGGCCACGGCCAGGAGGGCCAGCCAGAAGTCCCCTAGACCCCGCACAGCGGTGTAGCCCAGGTAGCCCCCCAGCATGTAGAACCCCCCGTGGGCCAGGTGGAGGAAACGCCCCACCCCGTAGACCAGGGAGAGGCCCGAGGCCAGGAGGAAGAGCACGGCCGCGTAGGCCAGGCCATTCAAGGCGGTGAGGAGGTAGAACTCCATGGCTAGCCGGGATCCCGCACGCGGCCCAGGTCGGCCACTACCGCGTTAGCCAGTTCCCCACCCACTTCCCGCACCTGGCGCACGTAGATGTTCTGGACCACCTGGTGGGTCCTGGGGTCAAACTCAAAGAGCCCTCGGGGTCCCCGGAAGCGCACCCCCTCCAGGGCCTCCACCAGGCGCTCTTTGTTGGCGGTATCCCCCTTGAGGGCGTTCACCGCCTCCACGATCACCCGGGCGGTATCGTAGCCCTGCATGGCGTAGACGCTGGGGGCGCGGTTAAAGCGGCGTCGGTAGGCCTGGACGAAACGCTGGTTCTCGGGAAGGGCCAGGCGCACCGCCCAGTGCAGGCTGCTGTAAGCCCCCTCCGCATCCTTCCCCACGGCCTGGACCACGTCCTCCTCCACGGTAAAGCCCGTGGTGGCCAAGGGGATGGACCCCTTCAGACCGAACTGGGCGTACTGGCGCAGGAAGATGGCCGCGTCGCTCCCTGCCAGGAAGCCGTAAACCGCTTGGGGACGGGCCCGTCCCACCCGGGCGATGGCCGCGCTGAAGTCCGTGCTCCCCAGAGGGGTGTAGACCTCGTCCACCACCTGACCCCCGGCGGCCAGGAAGCTCTCCTTGAAGGCCGCCGCGCTCTCCCGGCCAAAGGCGTAGTCCGCGGCCACGATGGCCACCCGCTTGCCCAAGCGCTCCGCCACCCAGCGCCCTAGGGGAAAGCTCACCTGCCAGCTGGTGAAAGAGGTGCGGAAGATGTAGGGGCTCTTCCGGTCCCGGGTGAGAGCGTTGCCCCCGGCGTTGCTCACGACGAGGATGTTGCGCGTGCTGTGGACGTAGTCCCTCACCGCGTAGGCGGAGGCGGTGCTCACCAAGCCCGTGAGCAGGTCCACCCGGTCCTGCTCCACCAACTTGGTCACCTTCCTCAGGGCCACGGTGGGGTCGGCGGTCTCGTCCTCCCGGACGAGCTGGATGGGCCGGCCCCCGGCCTGGTTGCGGACCTCCTCGAAGTAAAGGAGCATCCCGTTGGTGATGTCCTCCCCCAGCTGGGCGTACACCCCGGAGTAGGGCAGGACGACCCCTACGCGCAGGGCCTCCCGCTGGGCTCGGGCCCGCCCCAGGGCCAGGCCCAAGCTCAGGGCCACGCCTTGCTTCAAAAACCGGCGCCGCTGGCGATCCATAGCCGCTTCACCTCCTGGAAGGGACTTTTGCCCCTACGATGGTTAGTCTAACCGGTCAGATAAACTCCTGTCAAGCCGTCCCCCACCCCAACCCCGATGGGTTGACTTTTTCCAACCGGTCAGATAAACTCCGAGGGACTGGAGGTGGGAAGATGGCCCAGATGTTCATCGGAGGCGAATGGAGGGGGGCCCGGAGCGGAGCCACCTACACGGTGTTCAACCCGGCCACGGAGGAACCGGTGGACACCGTTCCCCTGGGGGGACCCGAGGATGTGGAGGAGGCGGTCCGGGCCGCCAAGGAGGCCTTCGGGGACTGGTCCCGCCGGGACTTCGAGGAACGGGGCGAGATCCTGCGCAAGGGGATCGAGCTCCTGAAGGCCCACCGGGAGGAGATCATCCAGACCCTAACCCTGGAACAGGGCAAACCCCTTCACGAGGCCCAGGGGGAGTTCGACCACCTGCTTCATGGCCTGGCCTACTATGCGGACCTGGCCACCAAGGTCCGCGGGGCCTACCAGCCCCTCCCCTCCCGCTTCGGCCCCGCCTACGGGCTGGTGGTCAAGCGGCCCATGGGGGTGGTGGCGGCCATCGTGCCCTGGAACTTCCCCCTCACCCTCATGGGCACCAAGATCGGCCCGGCCCTGGTGGCGGGCAACACCGTGGTGGTCAAGCCCGCCAGCACCACCCCCCTGGCCGCCCTCAAGGTGGTGGGGTACCTGAACCAGGCGGGCCTCCCCCCAGGGGTGCTCAACCTGGTGACCGGGCCGGGAAGGGTGGTGGGGGAGGCCTTGGTCCGCCACCCCGACGTGCGCCGGGTGGCCTTTACGGGGGAGACGGCCACGGGCCGGCGGATCCTCGAGCTCTCCGTGCCCGATTTCAAGCGGGTGACCCTGGAGCTCGGGGGCTCGGACCCGGTGATCGTCTGCCCAGACGCGGACCTGGACAAAGCGGTGCGGGGCATCCTCATCGGCCGCTTCTGGAACGCGGGCCAAGCTTGCCTGGCCGCCAAGCGGGTCTACGTCTTTGAGGAGGTGTACGACGCCTTCCTGGAGCGCCTCCTGGCGGGGGTGGCCCGGTACGAGCCCGGGGAGGGCTGGGTTAAGGCAGAGCGGCCCCGCATCCGCATGGGGCCCCTGCACACGGAAAAGCAACGGGCAGAGGTCCAATCCCAGCTGGAGGATGCCCTGGCCCGGGGGGGGAAGCTCCTCTACGGAGGCCGGGCTCCCGAGGGGCGGGAACGGGGCCACTTCTTCCTGCCCACCGTGGTGGCGGACCCCGACCACGATAGCCGGGTGGTGCGGGAGGAAACCTTCGGGCCCCTCCTCCCGGTCTGGAAGGTGAGGGATCTGGATGAGGCCATCCGCCTGGCCAACGACTCCATCTACGGCCTGGGCTCCTCCATCTGGACCTACAACGTGAAGTGGATCCATCGGGCGGCCCAAGAGATCGAGGCGGGGATGACCTGGGTGAACCAGATCCACTACGGCTACGACGAGCTCCCCTTCGGAGGGGTCAAGCAGAGCGGCTACGGCAAGGAACACGGCCTGGAGGCGCTGGAGTACTACTTCGAGACCAAATCGGTGGTCATCGGGGATCTGGGAGGTTAGGGGTATGGTGGAGTTCCAGAAGGAAGGGGCCATCGGCTACATCCTGCTCAACCGTCCGCCGGCCAACAGCTACGACCGGGCCTTCGTGGAGGCCCTGGGGGAGGCGGTGGGAAGGGCGGCCGCAGACCCCGAGGTCAAGGTGGTGGTGGTGCGGAGCGCCCTGGAACGCTTCTTCTCCGGGGGGGCCGACGTCAAGGCCTTCAGCGAGAACCCCCCGGACGCCAACATGGCCATGGTCCGGCGGGCCCACGAGGTGCTGAACGGCATCGCGGCCGTCCCCAAGATCTTTATCGCCGAGATTGCGGGCCACGCCCTAGGAGGGGGGCTGGAGATTGCCCTGGCCTGCGACCTCCGCTTCGGGGCCCAGGGGGAGTACCGCCTGGGCCTCCCTGAGGTCACCCTGGGCCTCCTGCCTGGGACGGGGGGCACCCAGCGCCTGCCCCGCCTGATCGGCGCAGGGAAGGCCCTGGAGCTCATGGTCACGGGCCAGACCCTGACCCCCGAGGAGGCCTTCCGGCTGGGCATCCTCAACCGTCTCTACCCCCGGGAAAAGCTCGCGGAGGAAACGCGGGCCTTCGCCGAGGCCCTGGCCCGGGGGGCCACCCTGGCCATCGGCCACATCAAGCGGGCGGTGCACCAGGGCCTCTCCCTTCCCCTGGAGGAGGGCCTCCGCTTGGAACGGGAGCTGGTGGACGAGCTCTTCCACAGCGAGGACGGCCAGGAGGGGGTCCGGGCCTTCCTGGAGAAACGACCCCCCAGCTTCCGGGGGCGCTAACCTAATAGGGGATGGGCCGGCCCAGGATCGCCAACAAGGAGGAGCGGTTCACCGCCAAGCACGAGGAGATCGTCCGGGCCACCTACCGGCTCCTGGCGGAGAAGGGGCTTCACGGCCTCACCCTGCAGGACGTGGCGGATGCCCTCGACGTGAGCAAGGGGGTTATCCTTTACTACTTCAAAACCAAGGAACGCCTTCTCCTGGCCACCTGGCGCTGGGTGCTCTCCCGGGTGGCCCGGCGCATCCAGGAAGCCCTGGGGCGCTGGGCCACCCCGGAGGAGAAGGTGGCCGCCATGGTGGAGGCCATCTTCATCAGCCCGGAGGCCAACCGCACCTTCTACCTTACCTTCCTGGACTTAGTGGGGGCGGTGGCCCGCAACCCCACCTTTGCTTCCCTGGCGGAGGAGGCCCGCCGCATCGAGGAGGAAACCTACGCCGAGGTCATCCGCCTCGGGGTCCAGGAGGGGGCCTTCCCTCAGGCAAAGCCGGAGGAAGACGCCAAGATCGTCCGGGGCCTCATCGACGGGCTCTTCCTCCAATGGCTCCAGGAGAAGGACTGGCGCGGCGCCCACGCCCTCTACAAGGAGGCCTGCCGGCGGAGCCTCCTCAGGTACCTTCGCTGTCCAGAAGCCTAGCCGAGGTACGGTAGCGGCGGCTTAAGCGGCGGTAGGCCTCGGCCGCCGTCTCCACCCAGGCCAAGGCGGAGCCGGAAAGGGGTTTCTTCACCTGGGCGGGCACCCCGGCGGCTAGGACGCCCGGGGGAATCTCCATCCCCTCCAGGACCACGCTCCCCGCCGCCACCACCGCCCTGGCCCCCACCCGGGCCCGGTTGAGGACCAGAGCCCCCACCCCCACCAGGGCCCCCTCCTCCACCGCGCACCCCTCCAGAAAGGCTAGGTGGGCCACGGTCACGGAGGGCCCCACCAGGGTGGGGAGCCCCTCACCCGTGTGGAGGACGGCGTTGTCCTGGATGCAGCTTCCCGGGCCCACCACGATGCGGTCGTAATCCCCCCGGAGCACGGCCCCGAACCAGACGCTGGCCTCCGCCTCCACCACCACGTCCCCGACGAGGACTGCGGTGGGGGCTACGTAGGCGGAGGGGTGAATCTGGGGACGCTTGCCCTCCAGCTCTATCAGGATGGCCATCACCGCCCCCTGAAGCGGGGAGGGCGCCTTTCCCTAAGGGCGGCCAGCCCCTCCCGGTGGTCCTCCGAACCCCGCAGGATCTCCTGGCCCAAGCCCTCGAGGAAGAGGGCGCTTTCCAGATCCACCTGGCCCGAGAGGAGGAGGAGGCGCTTGACCAGGGCGTAGGAAAGGGGGGCCCGCTCCAGGGCCCGCTCCAGCCGGGCCCGGGCGGTCTCCAGAAGGCGTTCCCGGGGCACCACCTCCGTGAAGAGGCCCCAGGCCTGGGCCCGCTCCGCGTCCAGCTCCTCCCCTCCCAAGAGGAGGTCCCGGGCCCGGCCCAGGCCCAGGTAACGGACCAGGCGGGCCAGCCCCCCGTGGGCGGGCAGGAGGCCGATGCGGCCCTCGCGGAAAAGGAGCCGGGCCTCGGGGGCCGCCACCCGGAGATCCGCTGCCAGGACCAGGGCCAGGCCCAGCCCTGTGGCCGGGCCGTTTACGGCCGCCACCACCGGTTTCTCCAGCTCCTCCAGGGCCCCCACCAGCCGGGTGAGCCGCTCGCTTAAGCGGCGCCGGGCCCGGGGGTCGGGCTCATCCCCCCCTTCCAGGAGGGCCAGGTTCACCCCCGCGCAGAAGGCCTCCCCTTTCCCCCCCAAGACCAGGCCCCGCACCCCCGGGTCCCCGGCCGCCTCCTCCAGGTGCCCCTCCAGGGCCTCCAGCATCTCCCCATCCAGGGCGTTCCTGGCCTCCGGGCGGTTCAAGAGGAGGAAGAGGACCCCCCCGTCGCGCCAGGCCTCAACCGCGGCCATCCTCCCCCCGCCTCCGGATGCGCTCGAAGGGGCTGCGGCACCGCCGGCAGAGGTAGGACTCCCCCATGAGCTGGGGGCCGTAGAAGCCCACCCGCTCCACCTCGGAGGAGCCGCACCAGGGGCAGGTCAGCCCGTCCGGGCCAAGGCTTCCAGCCTTCTCTGCAATCGGTTCCACTCTTTCCATGGCAGCGCTCCGTACTCATACCGCTTGCGGGCCACGTCCCAGGAGATCTCCCGCAGGGGGTGCAGGCCCACCTCCCACAAGAGGGGCATGACCCTCTGGAGGAAGGCCTGGCGCCAGGCCTCGTTGTCCCCCTGGAGGAGGCCCTCCCGGGTCATCTCCACCACGCCTTCCTCCCCCTCGGGCCCGAACCACATGAGGACCTCGGGGAGGAAACGGCCAAGCTCCCTCTCCAGCTCTCCAGCCAGGCCCAGGTCCGAGGCCAGATCCCGCACCCGCCCCTCCAGGAACTCCAGGTGGAAGCGCTCCTCCTGGAGGATCCGGGCCGAACGCCGGGCCAGGGGCTCCCAGGCCGAGAGGGTCAGGTGCTCCAGCATGGTGGTGAGGGCGGCGTCGGCCAGGAAGGCCGCCGCCACCGCCTCGGGCCAGGTGCCCCAGGGGCGGTCCAGAAAGCTCAGGTTGTACCGGCGGCGGCGGTCACCCTCCCGTTCCAGGGGGGCGGGGGAACCGGGAAAGGGGAGCTCCTCAAGAAGGGGGTAAAGGACCCGGGCGTGGCCCAGCTCCTCCTGGGCCAAGGCGCTGGAGGCCACGGCCTCCTCGAGGCCTGGAGCCCCCACGGCCCACTCGGAGATGCGCCGGCCCAGGAAGTACTCGTTGTCCGCTAGCACCACCACCAGGTTCACCAGGCCGGCTAGGGCCCGGTCGTTCTCCTGCCAGCTAGCCATGGGCCACCTCCTCCCGCTCCCGCACCACCCAGCGGACGGCCGTCTCAGGCACGAGAACCACCTCCAGCCACTCCTCCCCAAAGGCCTGCTCGGCTTTTCCCTTAGGATTCCCCTCGGCCTCCAAAACGTCCTGGTACCGAAGGGGCTCCGCGTACGCCTTGCGGGCAAACACCAGGTACCTCATTCCGGCCTCCTCACCCATACCAGCTCCCGGCGGGGCACCACGAACATCTCCCGCCACTTCCACTCGTCGTAGAGGGTGTAGGCGAAGACCTCCGCGTCCTTTGGGGTCTTGGCCCGCACTGTCCCAATGTGCCTAAGGGGCTCCTCCGGCTCGTAACGGGCGAAGACCTCGTAGTACTCCCCCACCCTCTCGCCACCGCCCACCAAGCCCATCAAACCACCCCCAGCTGGAGAAGGACCAAGCGACCCCTGGGGGAGATGTCCTTGGCCGACCAGGGCTCGAAGACCTCCTCCACCACGACCTCATCCACCCCCTCCAGGGCCTTCAACCGGTTCACGATGTCCTCGCGGATGATCTCCGTGCAGGGGCAGCCCAGGCTGGTAAAGGTGAGGCGCACCCGAACCCGCCCCCCTTCCACCTCCACCCCCCGGATGAGGCCCAAGTCCACCACGCTCACCGGATACTCGGGGTCCAGGACCTCCCTAAGGGCTTCCAAAACGGTTTCCTGGTTCAGCACGGCCGCCTCCCCCTAAGCCTTGAGCCCCTTACGGATCTGCTCGTAGCCCCTCTGGATGGCCTTCACCAACTCCTCATTGGCCGGGCCACGGCCTTTCCAGCGCTCCAGCACCCTGTCCCAGCTGATGGGCCCCTTATCAAAGAGCCACTCCTTTCTCTCCGCATCAAACTCCGCCGGGAAGGGTACGTCGATGACGTACTGCCCCAGATCGGGCTCGTAGTGGGCCGGAACCTTAAGGCCCAGACGTTCGCAGAGGGGAACAGCGGTGCTCATCCACTCCTGCCGGAGCTGGTCGTTGGTCTTCCCCTTGAGGCCGTAGGTGATCTGCTCCGTGTGGCGCTTGAGGTTGTCCGGAAGGCCAAACCATTCCAGCGTCAGGACGAACATCCAGTCCACAGCCCGCTGGAGCTTCTTCTTCTGCTCGGGGTCCTGGGCCAGGATCTCCATCCACCTTTCGCCGTGGCGCAGGTGGAAGTTCTCCTCCCGGTCCACCTTCACCAGGGCCCGCTTCCAAGGGCCGTAAGAGGTGGACCGGTACACGTCCCCTAGCAGGACAAACCCGGCCCGGTCGTAGAAAGCGTTGGCCACCACCAGCTCCACCCAGCTCTCCAGAGGCACATCAAAGGCGTAGGGGTGCTTGAAGGCCTTTGGATCCCGCTCGAAAACCAGGGCATCCGTATCCACCCCGAGGTCCCGGAGAAGGCGGTAGGCGATGTGGGCGTGCCCCAGCTCGTCCTGAATGATTCCCATAGCGGAGATGTAGGCGTTGATGTTGGGAGCATCCTGGGCAGCACGGAAGTAGGCGGGGGCGCTGATGAGCTCTGTATCCGCGGAAACCACCAGGGTGCGCTTAAGGCCTTCCAGGTACTTCTCTGTGGCGTACTCGGGCCCTTCAATCAAGCGCCCCGAGCGGATCCTCTCCAAAAGGGCTTCTTCCGACACCAGCACTTGGGATCACCTCCCAAGGTTATTTAACCATCCGGTCAGTTAAAAGTCAATATCCTCCCCGTCGGTCTCTGTTCTGGAAAGCACACTTAGGAAAAGGCCTCGCAGCGGGAGGTCTTAAAGAGAGGGGGATTTGTCCCTGCGCCTCGCGTCCTTTTCACGCCCTCTTTTCCGGAATCCCGAAGGACCGGGTGCCCGCCATCGGGCTGGTGGGGGAAGGAATTGGGGCATGCGTTTGAAAAGGCCGTCCTTTCACCACAAAGGAGATTGGGTTGTAAAATATCCACTGACAGCAGTTCGCTTTCCTATGTGGACGAGGGATCCAGGCAACTTGACCCAGAAGTTACTTTTAGCTAACATACGAGGTGGGGATTGAAGGTTGTCCTCTACCAGGACCCCCAGGGCCGCTCCCAGATCAAGGAGTGGCTCGGAAGGCTTAAGAGGGACAACCCCTATCTCTACACCAAGGCCATGTGGCTCCTTCGCGAGTTCCTCCCCACCGCGGCGCTCCAGGCCTCCTCGGATCAGGTGAAGCACATCCGGGGGCCCATATGGGAGGTCCGCCACCGCTCCGGCCTGCGCATCTACTACTGGCGCCAGGAGGAAAAGCTCTTCGTAGCGGCGGCAGGGGAGGTGAAGTCCAGGAGCAAGGCCGACCCCAGCCTGGTGGAGTACGCCCTGAGGGCCTACGAGGAGTACAACCAAAAGGCCAAGGGGAGAAAGGAAAAACCGTGAAGGGAGGTCGCACGATGCGCAAGCTCACCAGCGTGGACGAGTTCTTCCAGGAGGATCTGGAAGACCGTACCTTCCAGGAGCTTTACCGGGAGAGCCTGGAGGAGGAGCTCCGCCACTTCCTCAAGGAGCTCCGTCGGAAGCGGGGGCTCAAGCAGGAGGAGGTGGCCCGGCGCATGGGGGTGCACCGGAGCCGGGTGGCCCAGATGGAGGCCTACGGGGGCCTGGCCATGTCCCTAGAGAGCCTGGCCCGCTACGCGGACGCCCTGGGATACCGGCTCCTCCTGGGCTTCCAGGACCGGGAAGGGGGGGAGGTGGCCTACCTGCCCGTGGGCGCGATCCCCGGCCTGCCTCGGGTCTGGACCGTGCACCTCTCCTGGTCTGAGGGGAAGGGTGAGGCCTCTTCCGAAGCTTCCCACGCCGCCTAGTCATGGCTGGAAAGGGTAAGGGCAGAAGTCAGAAGACCAGCAAAGCCAAGGCGGTTCCGGAGGTAGACCCCGAGGCCTACGGCCGCTTCATCGGGGGTCTGGAGATCCGGCAGGTGTTCCTCTCCCGGGTGGAGGCGGAACTCCATCGCAAGCCCCACCCGGGGGAGCTGGCGGTGGAGATGGTCCTTAAGCCCCTGGGGCCCGAGGAGGAAGAAGGGGGATTCCGGGCAGGGCTCAGGCTGGACCTAAACCTGAAGGACGCCGAGGGGTCATTCGGACGCATGGCGCTGGAGATCCAGGGGGTCTACGCCTCTCCCCTATTCCCCGACGAGGCCACCTTCCGGGTCTTTGCCGAGCGCAATCTGCCCCTCAACCTCTGGCCCTACCTGAGGGTGTACCTGGACCTCCTCACCGGGGGGATGGGCCTACCCCGGCTGGTCCTGCCGGTGTTTCGGATCTAGAAATTCGCCCTCCCCTTGCTCAGAGAGCGAAGAGTGCCGGGGCACATCGGTTTCTGGTGCTTCCCCTTTTGGCCTACCTCTTGGCCCGCTGGGTGCGGGTGGAGGAAGGGCTCACCTGGTGGGGGGGCAGGGGTGTTGGCCGCCCGGGTCTTGCTGCCGGACCTGGTGGTCCGGGTCCTCCTGCTGGAGCTCCATGCCCTAGGCCTGTGGCCCCCGGGGGAGGGCAGCGGCGTGGGTTTATGCAGGGTATGCGGGAGGTGCGAGTTTTGAGTCACCGGTTTGACCGCGATGGGGTGTGAAGTACGGTGTAGCAGGTCGTGTAAGGAATTTTGTGTAGAGGTTTGTGTATGAATGGGGGGTACCAGATGCAAGAGGAGGTACCCCATGGACCAGCATACCCTGCAGA
>FWWM01014828.1_pt1 | contig 11481 bp, 10 predicted proteins | sample 2228351 | NCBI WGS metagenome assembly FWWM01 (sample SAMEA103939774, study PRJEB20133) | metagenome
CGTGGGGACTACTACCACCTCCGGCCCCACCTTTCAAGGGCCATCGGTCCATCCCCACGGGCGTGGGGACTACGAAACCTCCCTGGGCCCCGCCGCCGGCTTCGCCGGTCCATCCCCACGGGCGTGGGGACTACAAAGCCGCTATCAATATGTATAGTGGCCTCCCCGGTCCATCCCCACGGGCGTGGGGACTACGGGGGGTTGGCTTACCTTCCCGAGGTCGGGGACGGTCCATCCCCACGGGCGTGGGGACTACTCCCGGAGCACCTTTTCCGTTTCGTACTGGGCCGGTCCATCCCCACGGGCGTGGGGACTACTGGTCCCGCCGCTACGGGGAGCAGGCGGCGGCGGTCCATCCCCACGGGCGTGGGGACTACCTTGGCCGCGGCGTAGAGCCACGCCGGGGTGCCGGTCCATCCCCACGGGCGTGGGGACTACTTTCGGGGAGCTCGATGGCCGCGGCCGCCGCCGGTCCATCCCCACGGGCGTGGGGACTACAGAAGGAGCCCCTTTCTGGGATCTTCCCCCCTCGGTCCATCCCCACGGGCGTGGGGACTACGCGGCCCTCATCCTGGCCTTCCTGGCCTACTACGGTCCATCCCCACGGGCGTGGGGACTACGCGCTCGGGAAAGAGCCTCACGTACATACCGGCGGTCCATCCCCACGGGCGTGGGGACTACACGGTCTGCCCGTCCATGTGTAGGTGGTCAAACGGTCCATCCCCACGGGCGTGGGGACTACTTCTGCTGGCCTTCCTGCTTGGCCCTGAGGGCGGTCCATCCCCACGGGCGTGGGGACTACTTCTGGCCCTCCTCACGGGGGGGTACGCCTACGGTCCATCCCCACGGGCGTGGGGACTACGCATGGCGAATCCGGTGGGCTACTCGGGGAGCCGGTCCATCCCCACGGGCGTGGGGACTACAACGCAATACGGGACCACCGTGAGGGGGAGGACGGTCCATCCCCACGGGCGTGGGGACTACTTCACTACCCTGAACAGCGGTACTTTCTCCACCGGTCCATCCCCACGGGCGTGGGGACTACGAGCCCCCAGGAGGCTAGGGCTTGGGGGGAAGCGGTCCATCCCCACGGGCGTGGGGACTACCTTCTCTGCCTCCCCGAAGAGGAGCGCCCTCGCGGTCCATCCCCACGGGCGTGGGGACTACGCTTCCCCCAGGCGCCCGGAGGGCCGGGGGCGCGGTCCATCCCCACGGGCGTGGGGACTACCCCGAGGGTCTTCATCCCCTCCTCCTCCGCCTCGGTCCATCCCCACGGGCGTGGGGACTACCTCGTCCTTCCTAGGCATACTCAACCTCCGCACGGTCCATCCCCACGGGCGTGGGGACTACGGGTTGGTGAACCCGACCTCCACCTCAATCGTCGGTCCATCCCCACGGGCGTGGGGACTACGTGAGCGGGCGCCGAAAATGGGCCCACCCCGCCGGTCCATCCCCACGGGCGTGGGGACTACTACGGGTCTTCCCTCCACCGCTTTTTGGCGGCGGTCCATCCCCACGGGCGTGGGGACTACGTGGCCCGAAGCCAGGAACGGCAAACGAGGAGCGGTCCATCCCCACGGGCGTGGGGACTACCCGGAGGCCGAGGAGGTAGCGCCGGGCCGCCTCGGTCCATCCCCACGGGCGTGGGGACTACGCGAAGGCCACCACGGCCTGGGCGGTCTCACACGGTCCATCCCCACGGGCGTGGGGACTACCAGGTCAGCGATCCGCCGCTCCAGCTCCATGGCGGTCCATCCCCACGGGCGTGGGGACTACACTTGACCAGGACAGCAAAAACCTCCCCTGGACCCCCTTTATGTGTCTTTTTAGGATCCAGGCCAGGTTTTCAAGGTTCCCATAGCCTCGAGGCGCTTAAAAGAAGATGGAGGCTATCCCCCATAGCATAGCACGGGCTGGCGGTATCTTGGAGAACATGGAGCGGAAAAGCAAGGCCGCCCGGCTCATGGACATGGTGGATCGCCTAACCCTCCGTCCCCACGAGGTGGGTGAGCTAGCCCGTCGCTATGGGGTCACGGAGCGCACGGTGGAGCGCGACCTCGAGGCCCTCCGGGAGCAGGGCTACCCCGTGGAACGGGTGAGCCGGGGCCGGTACGCGCTTCAGACCTCTACCCCTCCTCTTCACCCTGTGGAGGCTTTGGCGCTCTTTGCTGCGGGAAGACTTCTTTATCATCAAGCCCCCACAAAGCAGTACGGGAACGCCTTAGAAAAGCTGGCCCGCATGCTCCCAACCCCTTTGCGGGATCTCCTCTTGCAAAGCACGAAGGCCCTCGAGGCCAAAGCCGGGGACTCCCGCACCCTGGAGATGGTGGCGCGGGCGCTTTTAGAGCGGCGGGTTCTGGCCTTTGAATACCGCTCGGGCGGCTCCAAGAACTGGCGGCCTAAGGAACTCCAGGTGTACTTCCTGGAGGCCAACCGCACCAACTTGGGCCTGTACGCCATCGGGTACGAGAGGACCTATCACAAAAACATCCTCACGTTTAAGCTTTCCCGGATGCGCAACGCCCGCCTCCTGGAAGACACCTACGAGTTCCCTCCGGACTTTGACCCAAACGCCTACCTGCGCCAGGCCTGGGGGGTGGTGGGGGCACGGGAAGGCGCCGTGGAGGTCCGGCTTCGCTTTAGCCCCGAGGCGGCCTGGCGGGTTCTGGAAGGGGATTACCCTGGGCTCAAAGTGGAAGCCGAGCTTCCCGATGGGGGGCTTTTGGCCCGCCTCCTTGCGGTGCCCTTCAAGGGCGGGGTGCCCTGGGAAGTGCTGGCCTGGATCCAGAGCTTCGGCCCCCGGGTGGAGGTGCTTTCCCCCCCGGAACTTCGCTCCCTTTGGCTGGAGGAGGCCCGAAAGGTTTGGGAGCAGTATGGAACCCGACAGGAAATGTCGGCAGTCTAAGGTAAGCTGGGTACATGAACGGAACGGTTCCCGAAGCGGCCCTGGCCCTTTGGGCCAAAAGCGGAACCCCTTACCACCCCCTTCTGGCCCACATGCTGGACACGGCGGCGGTGGCCTGGGAGATCCTCCGCCGCGAACCCCCAAGCACCCTGCGTCTGTACGCCCGGGACTGGGGGCTTTCTGAAGGAGAGGCCCAACGCTGGGTTTCCTTCCTGGTGGGCCTGCACGACCTGGGCAAGGCCAGCCCCATCTTCCAGCTGGCTTGGGAAGAGGGAGCCCAGCGGGTGCGGGAAGCGGGGCTCTCTTGGGAAGAGGACCTAAAAGACCACTGGGTGGCCCACGGGGTCTTCACCGATCTGTTCTTGAGAGAACTCCTAGGGAAAAAGGGGCTCTCTAGGGTGGTGGCTGGGGACCTGGCCACGGCTTTGGGGGCCCACCACGGCTTTCCCGCCAGCCCAGAGGAGAAGAAGAAGGGGAGACTTTACCTCAAGCTTGAGAATGGTCCCTGGTGGGAGGTGCGCACCTGGCTTCTGGACGAGTTGGCCCGCACCCTAGGGGTGGTCTATCCCCAGGTGGAAAACGCCCGTCCTGAGGCCGTTTTAAGGGTGATGGCCCTGGCCTCCTTTGCCGACTGGGTGGCCTCCGATCCGGCCCTTTTCCCCTACGGCCGGGATCCCTTAAGCACCGGTTACTGGTCCGAAGCGCTGGAGCTGGCCCGAAGGGGGCTGGATAGCCTTGGCTGGCGGCCCTATAGGCCCCCGGAGACTAAGGACTTCCAGGAGCTGTTTCCCTATATTCCCAAGCCCAACCCCCTGCAGGAGGCGGTCCCGGCCCTCCTTGAGGGGGTGGAAGAGCCGGCGCTCCTCCTGGTGGAGGCCCCCATGGGCATGGGGAAGACCGAGGCCGCCCTATACGCCCACCACCTCCTTCAGCGGGCCCTGGATCACCGGGGCCTTTACGTGGCTCTCCCCACCCAGGCCACGGGCAACGGGCTTTTTCCCCGGGTGCGGGCCTTTTTGGAGCGGGCCTCGAGGGGTACGGTGGAGCTTCAGCTTCAGCACGGGGCGGCTCTCCTAAACCCCGAGTATGGGGCTTTACTGGAGAGGATTCGTCCCGAAAAGGTGGGCGAGGGGGAAGAGGAGGGCGTGGTGGCCTCCGCCTGGTTCTCCGCCCGGAAGCGGGCCATGCTCTCCCCCCACGGGGTGGGTACCCTGGACCAGGCCCTTCTGGGGGTTCTGCGGGTAAAGCACCACTTCATCCGGCTTTGGGGCCTCATGAACCGGGTGGTGGTTCTGGACGAGGTCCACGCCTATGACGTTTACACCTCAGGCCTTCTGGAAGCCCTCCTCCGCTGGCTTCGGGCCTTGGGCTCCAGCGCCATCGTCATGACCGCCACCCTGCCCCCCTCCCGCAGGAAGGCCCTCCTTTCCGCCTGGGGGGCGGGGGAGGTAGGGGCCCTGGGCCCTTACCCCCGGGTGGCCCTTCTGGGGGCTGGGGGGCTCAGGGTGGAGGCCCTACCCCCTGCCCGGAGGGTGGAAGTGGCCCTGGAGCAGGTTCCCGTGGAGGAAGAGGCCCTGGCGGCCCGCCTTTTGGCTTCCCTGCCGGGGGCCTTGGGGGCGGTGGTGAACACCGTGGACCGGGCCCAACGGCTTTACCAGGCCCTGGGCCAGGGCCGGCCCCTCACCCTGGTGGGTTTGGCGGAGCGCCTGGGCTCCGCAGGGCAGGGCCCCTGGCAGGAGGCTTTAGAGGAAAAGGCCCACTGGGTGGTGGGGAAGGAGCTCCAAGACGGCACCCTGGTCCTCCTCTTCCACGCCCGCTTCCCCGCGGAGGAGCGGGCCCTAAGGGAAGCCGTGGCCCTGGCCCTTTTCGGCAAGGGAGGCCCTAGGCCGGAACGGGCCATCCTGGTGGCCACGCAGGTGGCGGAGCAGAGCCTAGACCTGGACTTTGACCTCCTCTACACCGACCTGGCCCCGGTGGACCTCGTTTTCCAGCGGGCAGGGAGGCTCCACCGCCACGAGCGAACCCGTCCGGAAGCCCACGCCCACCCCCGGCTCCTTTTGGGGGTGCCGGAGGGACTTTCCTTTGGGGAGCCTCTTTACTGGAGCCGGGTGTATGAAGACTTCGTCCTGCTCGCCACCTGGAAGGCCCTCGAGGGCCGCGCCGCTTTACGCATCCCCGAGGACCTCGAGGCCCTTTTGGAGGCCGTGTACGAGGCAGGGCCTGAGGGCTTCCCCGAGCCCCTGAAAAAGCGAGCGGAGGAAGGGTTCCGTAATCTGGAAAAGCGCCGCAGGCAAGAGGAGGAAACCGCCCGCAACCTCTCCCTTTCCCAGCTGGAAAAGCTCCTGGCTTTGGCGGACAGCGCGGGGATGGTGGCCGAACTCGGCCTCGAGGACGACGAGGAAAAACCCGAAACCCAGCGCCTCCTTACCCGCCTTGGGGACCCCAGCGTGGCGGTGGTGCCCCTCTTCCGGGTGGGGGAAGGGCTCTTCCTGGACCGGGAGGGGCAGCGGCCTGCGCGCCTAAAGGGGGAGGTTTCCCGGGAAGAGGCCGAGGCCCTCTTCCGGCGGGCGGTGCGGCTTTCCCGCTTTCCCATCCCCCAAGAACTTTCTCGGGAAGACCCCCCTTCCGCCTGGAAGAAGGTGGGCCTTCTGCGGGGCCTAAGGCCCCTGGAGGTGGGGCGGAGCTTTGGGGAAGGTAAGGGTGCTTTCCGGGTAGAGCTGGACCCGGAGCTGGGGGTGGTCTACCGCCGGGGTTGAACCCGACAGGGGTTGTCGGGTTGGGGTGGTAGCGTTTTGGAAGAGGGGGAGAGAACCGTGGCCAAGTTCAACCTTCTGGAAGAGCCCTGGATCCCCGTCCTCCGGGAGGGACGGGTGGAGGAGGTGGGCCTCGAGGAAGCCCTTCTAAAGGCACCGGAGATCGTCCGCATAGAAACCCCTTCCCCCCTGGAGGAAGCCGCGCTATACCGCCTTCTCCTGGCCGTCCTCCACCGGGCCCTTGGGGGGCCTTCCCGGGTGGAGGAGGTGGGGGCTTGGTGGCAGGAGGGTCACTTCCCCTTGCAGCCCCTCCTGGAATACCTGAACCGCTACCGGGAGCGTTTTTATCTCTTCCACGAGGAAGCCCCCTTTTTCCAGGTGGCCGATTTACCCGAAGAAAACCCCCTGCCTTGGAGCAAGCTCCTTCCCGAGCTGGCCAGCGGCAACAACCCCACCCTCTTTGACCACACCACGGAAGCAAGCCTTCCCAAGGTGGGCTACGCCCAGGTGGCCCGGGCCCTTTTGGTCCACCAGACCTTTACCCCAGGAGGGCTTCTGCGCCGCTATGGGGTTCCCTCGGCCAAGGGGGCGCCTTTGGCGGGGGCGGCCGCCTTCTTACCCACGGGGGCTAGCCTCTTTGAGACGCTCCTTTTCAACCTACAGATTCCTTACCAAAAGGATGGGGACGCACCCCTCTGGGAGCTTCCCCCTTTGCGCCTAAAGGACCTCGAGGGCCACAAGACCAAGTGGCCCCTTTCCGGAGTGACCCGGGTCTACACCTGGCCCAGCCGGGGGGTGCGGCTTCTGGACGAGGGGGATGGGGTGCGCCTTATGGCCTATGGCCCTGGGGTAGAGCCCTTGGATGTGGCGTTCCGCGACCCCATGGTGGCCTACCGCAAGGACGCCAAGGGTAATCTCCTCCCCTTGCGGCTCAGTACGGAAAAAGCCTTCTGGCGGGATTTTGGGGCCATGCTCCCCCAAGCGGGGGGGGTTCCGCCCTCCACCGTGAACGCCGCCGACGAGCTTCTGGGCTACATGGAGGGAGAGGGGCTAGACCCCCTTCCAACCCGAGGCCTGCGCGTCCTGGGCCAGGTTTCCGACCAGGCCAAGATCCTGGACATCCGCCGGGAAGTCTACCCCCTGCCCCCCAAGGTCCTCTCCGTCAAGGCCGAGCTGAACCTAGGCTGGGCCCTAGAAAAGGCAGAGGGGTTGGGGCAGGGCTTAAGGCGGCTGGCCCTCCTCCTGGCCCGGGAGGTTTTGGGAAGCGGTGAGCCGGGGGAGCTTTCCGCCTTTGCCGCCTCCTTGCCCCTGGAGCGCCTGTACTGGCATGCCCTGGACGGAAGCTTTCCCGCCCTTCTGGAGCGCTTGGGTAAGGAGGGGGATAGGGCCTGGTGGGAGGAGGTCCTAAGGCGGGCCGCCTTGGAGGGCTGGAACGCCACGCGCATCGCCCTAGGCACCGAGGCACGGCACCTGAAAGCCCTGGCCAAGGGCGAGGCCCTGTTGCTTGCCCTGCTGGCGGAAAAGGAGGAGGTGAAGCGGTGAGGGAAGGGGCAAAGGTTTTTCTGGGGCGGCTTGAGGACCTGAAGGGGCGGAAGGCCTGGACCCCGGCCCGGGCTGCCCTGAGGCGGAGCCTGGCCTTTGAGCCGGGGACCTATCCCCCGGCCATCGGCGTGGTGGAACCCCTTCTGCCCGGGGAAGCGGAAGGGTGGAGCCGGGAGGCCTACTACCTGGTGGCGGCCCTCTATGCCCTTAAAGACGGGGAGCACCGGGAAGGGCGCACCCTGGCCCAGGCCCTGCGGGAGCGGGCCGGGGATTCTGCCAGCGTGGAGCGGCGGTTCCTGGCCCTTCTGGATGCGGATCGGGACCAGATCGCCTTCCGGCTAAGGCAAAGCGTGGCCTTGGTGGAAGGGGGTTTGGATTTTGCACGGCTTTTGGAAGATCTGCTGGACTGGTTCCGTTCGGACCGGCGGGTACAAGCCCGTTGGGCGAGGGAGTTTTACGGTGTGAAGGAAGAGGAGAAGGAGGAGGTGACGGCATGAAGCTTTTTGAGGTGCACATTCTGCAGACGGTGGCCCCCAGCAACCTGAACCGGGACGACACGGGAAGCCCCAAGGACGCCATCTTTGGCGGGGTGCGCCGGGCCCGCATCTCCAGCCAGGCGCAGAAGCGGGCGGTGCGGGTGGCGTTTGGGCAGTACGGCCTTTTAAGCCAGCAGGAGCGGGCCATCCGCACCAAACGGCTGGTGGCGGAGCTCTTGAGGCGCCTCGAGGCCCAAGGGCACGCCCGGGAAAAGGCACAGCTTGCGGTGGAAAATGCCTTGAACGCCGTGGGCTTTGGGGTGAAGGAGGGGCAGACGGAGTACCTCCTTTTCATCGGGGAAACCGAACTGGATCGCTTGGCGAAGGCCATCGGGGACCACCTGGAGGCCCTGGCCGCGAGCGAGGCCAAGGGGAAGAAGAAAAGCGAGGTTGGGGACGAGGTGAAAAAGGCCCTGCAGGGCATCTTTGACGGCGGCAAAGCCGTGGACCTAGCCCTTTTCGGCCGCATGCTCGCCGACCGGCCAGAACTCGGGGTGGACGCCGCGGCCCAGGTGGCCCATGCCCTTTCCACCCACAAGGTGGACCGGGAGTTTGACTTCTACACCGCGGTGGACGACCTGAACCCCAAGGAGGACACCGGGGCCGGGATGATGGGGGACGTGGAGTTTTACTCCGCCACCCTCTACCGCTACGCGGTGGTGGACCTGGACAAGCTCTTTGAGAACCTGCAGAAGGACCGGCAGCTGGCCCGAAGGGGGGTTTTGGCCTTCCTCGAGGCCTTCGCCCTTACCCTGCCCTCGGGCAAGCAGAACACCTTTGCTGCCCACAACCCGCCCCTTTTCGTGGCCTTCCGGGCCGGGGAGGGCCTGCCCCGGAACCTGGCCACGGCCTTTGAACGGCCCATCCGCCCGAGGGAGGACCGGGCCCTCTCGGAGCTTTCCGTGGAGGCCCTCCTTAGGGAGTGGGCCAAGTTTGACCAGGTGTACGGGCCCCTAAGCCCCGAGTGGAAGGCCGGGGTGAACCTCACCGAGGCCAAGGTGGATGGGTTCCCGTTGGTGGACTCCTTCGCCATGCTTAAGAAAAAAGCGGAAGAGGCCCTGGAAACCCTCTTGGGAGGCTAGGATGCCCACCCTTCTCCTCCAGCTCCGGGGCCCCATGCAGTCGTGGGGCGTGCGGAGCCGCTTTGAGTACCGGGATACCTGGCCCTACCCCACCAAAAGCGGGGTGGTGGGGCTCTTGGCCGCAGCTTTGGGCCGGGACCGGAAGGAGGACATCTCCGACCTGGCCGCCCTCCGGCTAGGGGTGCGGGTGGACCGGAAGGGGGTGCTGAAGGTGGACTACCAGACGGCCCAAGGGGTTTTGGCGGCCGACCTCCGGGGTACGCGGAATGTTCAGAGCTGGCGCTATTACCTTTCCGATGCGGTCTTTTTGGTCGGTCTGGAAGGGAAAGAAGGCCTTCTTGCGGAGCTCCATAGGGCCCTGAAAAACCCCCGCTTCCCCCTCTACCTGGGGCGAAAAGGGTATGTCCCAAGCCCCCCTCCTTACCTTCCCGATGGCCTTCGCCAAGAAGGGCTGGAGGAGGTCCTAAGGGCCTACCCCTGCCTGGTCTCCAAAAAGCCAGAGGGTGGGTTTTTGCTAGCCCTCGAGGCCCGAACGGGCCGCCTGGTGTACGACCAACCGGTGGGGCCTTTTTCCGAGCGCCGCTTTGCCGCCCGCTACGTGGAGGAGCGGCTTCTTCCCCAAGAGGAGGTGCCGGAGGGCCCCCCCACCTGGGAGGTGGCGGATGTGGATCAGCAAGCTGGTGCTTAACCCCCGTTCCCGGGCCGCCCGGCGGGACCTAGCCAACCCCTACGAGATGCACCGTACCCTTTCCCGGGCGGTTTCCGAGGCCCTTAAGGAAGGGCGGGAAAGGCTCCTTTGGCGCCAGGAGCCTTCCCGGGCTACCGAGCTCCCCGTGGTCCTGGTCCAGACGCTCACCGAGCCGGATTGGAGCGTTTTGGAGGAGGATTACGCCGAGGTCTTCCCCCCCAAGCCCTTCCAACCGGCCTTCCAGCCCGGGCAGATCTTCCGCTTCCGCCTCAAGGCCAACCCCAGCAAGCGGCTTGCGGCCACGGGGAAGCGGGTGGCCTTGAAAACCTGGCTGGAAAAGGTGGGCTGGCTGGAACGGCGTCTTCAGGAAGGGGGCTTCCGCCTCCTCGAGGGGGAGGAAGGCCCTGCGGTGCGCATCCTCCAGGACACCTTTTGGGAGGTACGGCGGAAGGAAGGGCGGGTCCAGGTCCAGGTGGTGCTGTTTGAGGGGGGCCTCGAGGTCCTTGACCCGGAAAAGGCCAAGGCCACCCTGGCCCGGGGGATTGGGCCGGGCAAAGCCTTGGGCCTTGGCCTCTTGTCTCTCGCGCGCTAGGCCATGCCTCCGGTGCCCAACACCCGCAACCTGAAAGAGCTCCCTAAGTTCCGGGATGGCCTTTCCTACCTTTACGTGGAGCACGCCTTTATAGAACAGGAAGCCCAGGGCATCGGCGTGTATGACCGGGAGGGGCTCACCCTGGTGCCGGTGGCGGCCTTGGGGGTTCTCTTCCTGGGGCCGGGTACCCGCATTACCCACGCGGCGGTGCGAGCCCTGGCTGGGAACGGGTGCACGGTGTGCTGGGTGGGGGAGGGGTTGGCCCGGTTCTACGCCCAGGGCCTGGGGGATACCCGCAGCGCCCTTCGCCTCCAGCGCCAGGCCCGAGCCTGGGCCGATCCCCGGCTGCACCTGGAGGTGGTCTACCGCCTATACGCCAAGCGCTTTTCCGACCCCCTTCCCCGGGACCTGAGCCTGGAGCAGGTGCGGGGCCTCGAGGGGGTGCGGGTCCGGAGCGCCTATGCCCGTTGGAGCCAGGAAACCGGCGTGCCCTGGCACGGCCGAAGCTACGACCGCCGCAACTGGGCGGCCTCCGATCCGGTAAACCGGGCCCTTTCCTCGGGAGCTGCTTACCTTTACGGCCTAGCCCACGCGGCCATCGTAAGTGCGGGTTTCAGCCCCTCTTTGGGTTTCATCCACACCGGCAAACTCCTTTCCTTCGTCTACGATCTCTCCGACCTCTACAAGACGGAGTACCTTATCCCGGCGGCCTTTCTCACCGTAGCCGAATCCGATCTAGAGGTGGAGCGGCGGGTGCGAAGGGCTCTGAGGGAACGGATAGAAGCGGGAAAGCTCCTGGAACGCATGGTGGACGACCTTCTGGACCTCTTTTCCGGCCTTGGCCTGCCGGAAGAGGAAGACCCCATAGAGGAGGACCCCACCCGTCCCGGGGGCTTGTGGGACCCCGACGGGGAGGTGGAAGGGGGCGTGGCCTATGGTGGTGATGATCCTGGAGAAGGTACCGAAGAGCCTTAGGGGCGAACTTACCCGCTGGCTTTTGGAACTGGATACAGGGGTCTTCATAGGCCGGGTAAGCGCCACCGTGCGTGACCTCCTTTGGGCCAAGGCCGTGGAAAAAGCGGGCGAGGGCCGGTGTGCTATGGCCTGGCGCACCAACAACGAGCAAGGCTTTTCCCTGAGGCTTCACGGATACCAAGACCGCGTCCTGAGAGACTTTGATGGTATAGTGTTGGTGGCGGTGCGCAACGCGGAAGCCATCCGCAAGGCTGAAAAGCTAAAGCGGACTCAGCCAAGGTTGCGCGAGGATCTTGACAGGATAAACCTGGACTAACTCCCTGAAAGGGACATAAAGGGGGGTTAGCTGGGGTTTTTGCTGTCCTGGTCAAGTGTAGTCCCCACACGCGTGGGGATGGACCGACGCCC
>FWWM01015739.1_pt1 | contig 11481 bp, 18 predicted proteins | sample 2228351 | NCBI WGS metagenome assembly FWWM01 (sample SAMEA103939774, study PRJEB20133) | metagenome
CCTTGAATGCAATTCATAATCACCTTCTTCACTTAAAATATATACTTCTATACTCTTGTCAAAAGGATTAACAATCCAATACTCTTTTACACCAAATTTTTCATAAATTTTCTTCTTAATTTTCATATCTCGCTTCTTTGTCCCTTTTGAAATAATTTCAACTATTAAATCAGGAACTCCATCAATATATTTTTCTTTAATAATGTGCATTCTCTCTTTTGAAATAAAAATAATATCAGGCTCTAATGCCACCTCATTTGAAAATTTTACACCAATTGGTGAATAAAAAACCTCACCCAGCTTATTCTCTTCAACAAACTTAGCTATATTAATTACTATTTTCCTTGATATTCTCTGATGTTCCGTAATCGGAGGTGGCATTTTAATTAACCTCCCATATATAAGTTCATAAATTTTTTCATTTTCATCGTTAAATAACATAAAATCCTTAAATGTAGATTTCTCTAAAACTGCTTTCAATCTAATACCTCCCCACTCTTCTTTGCATATCTAACTTTTACTAACTTACCACCTTTATTTATGAACTTAAATCCTACCCTTGTTCTTTCACCTGTTTTAGGGTCTATAATCATAACCTTTGAAATGTGCAATGGTGCTTCTTTTTTCACAATACCTGACTGCTCCTTTGCAGTTCTTGCCTTTTTATGCTTTTTAACCAAATTAACACCTTCAACTATTACTTTAATTGGTTTTCTATCTTTTTCATCGTATATAACTTTCAAAACCCTACCCTTTTTACCCTTATCTTTACCAGAAATAACAATTACATAATCACCCTTCTTAATTTTTGCCATATTATAAAACCTCCGGTGCTAATGAAATAATCTTCAAAAATCCCTTTTCCCTAAGTTCTCTTGCAACAGGTCCAAAAATTCTCGTTCCTCTCATTTCACCAGCTTGATTTATTAAAACTACTGCATTATCATCAAATCTGATATATGTTCCATCCTTTCTTCTTATTTCTTTCTTAGTCCTTACTATAACAGCTCTATGAATTTCACCTTTCTTAACAGGAGCATTAGCAAGAGCCTTTTTAATTGAAACTACAACAACATCTCCAACCCTTCCATATACTCTACCCTTCTTTTTACCTGAACCCTTTAGAACCCTTATAACCATAGCTTCCTGAGCACCGCTATTGTCCGTAACTTTAACCCATGTAAAGTCCTGTATCATAAATATTAACTCCTTTTTATAATTTCCTTTATTATCCACCTTTTAAGCTTTGAAAGAGGTCTTGTTTCCTCTATTAGAACAACATCACCAACTTTCGTTTCATTGTTCTCGTCATGAGCATAAAATTTCTTTCTTACCTTAATATACTTTTTGTACTTTGGATGCATTTTTAGCCTTTCTACTAATATAACCCTCGTCTTATTCATTTTATCAGATATTACAGTACCAATTCTTCGTTTTCTCATAGTTTAACTCCTTTTTCTCTTAGAACTGTTAAAATTTTAGCTATATTTCTTCTAATAATCCTTATGGAAGCAGTGTCTTCAATTTGTCCAAAAGCTTTTTTCATCCTTAAATCAAATAATTTGTTTTTTAATTCGTTATATTTTGTTATCAATTCATCATTTGTAAGCTTTCTTAATTCTTTTGCTTTAATAGGTTTCATTAAACACCTCCTTCACTCCTCTTAACAATTCTTGTTTTAATAGGAAGTTTATGTTGAGCATCTTTGAGAGCAGTAATTGCATCTTCCTCCTTAACACCACCTATCTCAAAAAGAATTTTTCCTCTCTTTACGACAGCTACCCACTTTTCAACATTTCCTTTACCCTTACCCATTCTTGTTTCAGGCGGTCTGGCAGTAATAGGTTTATCTGGAAAAATTCTAATCCAAAGCTTACCACCCTTTTTAAGAGCTCTTGTAATAGCAACTCTGCAAGATTCTATTTGATTTGCAGTAATCCAAGAACTTTCAAGTGCTTTTAATCCATAATCACCAAATGCCAAATACCATCCACCCTTTGCCTTACCATCAAGCCTACCTCTTTGCTGCTTTCTATACTTTACTTTTTTAGGCATTAACATATTATATACTCTCCTCTAAAGTTCTTTCCAATTTATCACCCTTATAAATCCAAACTTTAACACCAATAGTTCCATATTTGGTATATGCAGTAGCTAATCCATAATCTATATCTGCTCTTATAGTTTGAAGTGGGACTCTACCCTTTATATACCATTCTTTTCTTGCCATCTCAGCACCTGCTAATCTACCCTTTGCCTGAACCTTCACACCCTTTGCACCCATTCTAAGAGCTACCTCAACTGCTCTCTTCATTACTCTTCTATGATTAGCTCTCTGTTCAATTCTTTTTGCAATACTTTCTGCAACAAGCTGAGCATCTGATTCTGGATTTCTTATTTCAACAACATTAACACCAACAATCTTCCTATTAGTTAATTTTGCAAGTTCATTCCTTAAATTCTCTATTTCCTTACCTTGCTTTCCAATTATTACACCAGGTCTTGCAGTATGAATACTGACAGTTAGCTTTTCACTTGCTCTATCTATAACAATTTTTGATATTTGGGCATTGGGAAAACGCTTCTTTATATAATCTCTTATCTTTTGATCTTCAAGAAGGAACTTTGAAATATCTTTATCTTTGGCAAACCAATGAGCTTCCCAATCTTTATTAACACCTATTCTAAAGCCTATAGGATGAACTTTTTGTCCCATTACCTTATAACCTCCTTTTTCTTAGAATAAGGTAAGTTTAAAGCTAATTTGTATAATTCCCAGTCTTCATGGCTAACGACTTCAACAGTTATATGACTTAATTTTCTTTTGAATGTTGAATAACCACCAAATCTCATAGGTTTAACAGCAGGTTTAAGTATTCTCCAAGTTGGACCTTTATCTACCTTAGCATATACGATCAAATCACTTTCATTAACAGCATTAACACCTACTTTATTTTTGTAAGATGTAATGGCACTCTTTAGAGCTTTCAAAAACCAATAAGAAGATCGCTTATTTGTGAATTTGAGTATATTGAGTGCTTCATAAGCAGTTTTACCTCTTATTAGATCTGCTACAAGTTTAGCTTTTTTAGGTGAAAGCCTTATATATCTTAAATAAGCTTTTCCTACGACTATCATGCTGCACCTTCAGTTACCTTAGCAGTTTTTTCCTTATGGCCACCAAATGTTCTTGTGGGTGAAAATTCACCAAGTTTATGTCCAACCATATCCTGTGTTACATAAACAGGTATAAATTTCTTGCCATTATGAACTAGAAATGTATGTCCTACAAATTCAGGGATAATAGTGCTTCTTCTTGAATAAGTTTTAATAGGTTTTTTTTCACCTTTTTCATTCATATCTAATACTTTTTTCAAAAGCTTTGGATCTACATAAGGACCCTTTTTAATAGACCTTGCCATAACTACTTCCTCCTCTTAACTATAAATTTATTTGAAGGTTTTTTTGGATCTCTTGTTTTTCCACCTTTAGACAAAACACCAGATGGGCCCCTTGGTATTCTACCCTTTCCTCTACCCTCACCACCACCTTGTGGATGGTCAACAGGATTCATAGCCATACCTCTGACATGGGGCCTAATACCCATCCATCTAGACCTTCCAGCTTTACCTATCACTACGTTCTCCCAATCAACATTTGAAACTTGACCAATCGTTGCTCTACACTTTAGGTTAATTTTTCTTATTTCACCACTTGGAAGTTGAACAAATGCATAATTACCCTCTTTTGATAATATAAGTGCTTGTGTTCCAGCAGATCTAACAAACTGACCCCCCCTTCCCGGTATAAGCTCAATGTTATGAATTGGAATTCCTTCAGGAATGTATTTAAGAGGTAAGCTAATGCCATTCTTAATTTCAGGCTCAAATTTACCATTATCCAGACTATCAATTGAATATGAAATAATTCTATCACCTACTTTAATACCCTCAGGTGCTATAATATACCTCTTTTCACCATCTTCATATCTAACAAGACTTATAAATGCACTTCTATAAGGGTCATATTCAATGGATTCAATAGTTCCCCAAATATCAAACTTATCTCTCTTAAAATCTATTATTCTATACAGCTTCTTATTTCCACCACCTCTAAACCTTACAGTTATTCTCCCCAAATTGTTTCTACCAGCACTTGATTTTAGTCTAATAGTTAAGCTTTTTTCAGGTTCCTCTTTAGTAATATATTGTGAATAATCTATAACAGTCATAAACCTTCTACTTGGTGTATATGGTTTATACTTCTTCAAAGGCATAAACTACACCCCCTTTAAGGCTTCAATACTATAACCTTCTTTTAGTTTAACATAAGCTTTTTTCCAAGTCTTAGTATATCCTATTTTCCTTCTATTTCTTATATTCCTTCTTGGCTTAGGCTTTACAATAAGTGTTCTGATTTTTTCAACCTTTACATTAAAAAGCTTCTCAACTGCATCTTTTATTATTTTCTTATTTGCATTAATAGCAACTTCAAAGACATATGTTCTATGAAAGTCTCTATAATTAAGAGCTTTTTCAGTTATAAGTGGTCGTATTATAACATCTCTAATGTCCATAACTTATCCTCCTAACCTTTCTAAAAGCTTATCAATACTAGATTTTTCCAAAAGAACATAATCGCTCCATACAACATTCAAAGTATTCAAATCATTAGCAGTTGTAATTTCACTATTTGGTAAATTTCTTGCAGATAGATATAAGTTTTTATTGTAATCGCTTGGAACAAAAAGAACATTCATATCAATCAATTTTATCTTTTTAAGTAGTTCGTAGATTTGCTTTGTTTTTATTTCGTTTAAATTGAAGTTTTCAAACACAAGAATTCTATTTTCTTTTGCTCTATCAGTTAAAGCCATTTTTAAAGACAATTTTATAGCCTTTTTTGGAAGTCTATAGTAATAATCTCTTGGTTTTACTGCATGTGCTTGTCCTCCACCTACAAATATAGGTGCATATCTATCACCATGTCTTGCTCTACCAGTATGCTTTTGAGGCCAAATTTTTCTCCTTGAACCTTTCACTTCACTTCTATTTTTTGCAGAATGCGTTCCTTGCCTTAAATTGGCTTGATACATTCTAATTACTTCCCAAATAAGATGCTCATTAATTTCAACATCAAAAATTTCACTTGGAAGTTGAATTTCTGAAATCTTTTCACCATTTATGTTATAAACAAAAGCATTCATCTTAATTACTCCTTTTAGCTTTTCTTACAATAACAAATCCACCATTTGGACCAGGAATTGCACCCTTTATAAGAAGTAAATTATTATCTTCAGAAACATTAACAAGCTTTAAGTTTATAATAGTAACCCTTTCATTACCATAATGACCTGCCATACGCTTACCCTTTATAACCCTACCAGGATATGTAGTAGAACCTATTGAACCAGCTCTTCTGTGGAATTTAGAACCATGTGAATCTGGACCACCCCTAAAATCCCACCTTTTTAAAACACCTGCAAAACCTCTACCTTTTGTCCTTCCTATTACATCAACCAATTTTATATCCTTAAAAATAGAAACAGTTAAATAATCACCAATTTTATAATTGCTTAAATCATCAGTCCTAAATTCCCTAATTATTCTTGCAAGAATATAGATGTTATTGTTTTTAACACCAAGTTCCTTAGCCTTTAGTGCATCTTCTCCCTGCCTTGCTCTTAAATAATCAAAGAATTCTTTTATAGAGTTTAAATTAATTGCTTCATCAAAATTTGAATTATTATCTATCTTAAAGAAATCAATTGCATATAGGATAAGTTTATCAATGTTGTTTTTAGATATTAATTCTTCTCGCTTTACAATGTCAGGCTCATTTAGGATTTCTTTATAAAGTTTAAATGTTTTTTCATCGTTTAAAATACTTGAAAGTGCATTCTTTATTCTAACTATTTCTGCCCTTAAAAACTTACCAAGAATGGGTTTTTTGACTTTATTTATCTTTTTCTTACCATATGCTACTACAATTGCATTGTATCCATCTCTTTCCTTTGTCTTAATATCAATTATATAGTTTGGTTCTGAATAAACAATAGTTACAGGTATAACATTTCCATTATTATCGAAAACTTGAGTCATTCCAATTTTTTGACCTATAAGTCCTATCATGATTATATTACCTTTACTTCAACTTCAACACCAGCAGGAAGTTCTAATCTTGATATCTTCTCTATAGTTTCGCTATTTACATTTCTAATTTCAATGAGCCGTGCATGTCGTTTTAAAAAGAATTGTTCTTGACCTCTTTTATCTATATGATTGCTTCTTATTACTGAAAAGAGTGTAGTTTTAGTTGGTAGTGGAATGGGGCCAGAGACATCAGCCCCTGTATTTCTTGCAGTTAAAGCTATTCGTTTAGCGGACTTGTCTAAAATAGCAGGATCAAACGATTTTAGTTTTATCCTTATTTTCGCATTTATCATAATTACTCAACAACCTCTGTAATAATCCCTGCACCAACAGTTCTACCACCTTCTCTAATAGCAAATCTCAAACCCCTCTCAAGAGCAACAGGAGCTATAAGTTCCACTTCAAGATTTACATTATCACCAGGCATTACCATTTCTCTACCTTCTGGGAGTTTGATAGTTCCTGTTACATCAGTTGTCCTAAAGTAAAATTGTGGTCTATAACCACTAAAGAATGGTGTGTGTCTTCCTCCTTCTTCTGGCTTTAGAACATAAACTTCTGCCTTAAATTTAGTATGTGGTTTTATAGAGCCAGGCTTTGCAAGAACCATACCCCTTTCAACATCATCCTTCTCAACACCCCTAAGAAGAACACCAACATTATCACCAGGAAGTGCTTCATCAAGAACTTTCCTGAACATTTCTATAGATGTTGCAACAGTCTTGAAAGGCTCTTTTCTAAATCCTACAATTTCAACTTCATCACCAGGTTTCAAAACACCCCTTTCAACTCTACCTGTTACAACTGTTCCACGACCTGTAATTGAGAAAACATCTTCAATAGCCATAAGAAATGGTTTATCAATCTCTCTTATAGGTTCAGCAATATAATTGTCTAATGCATCAATAAGTTTTAAAATAGAACCTGCACCTATTGAATCATCATAATTAGTTGGGTTTTGATATGCTTTTAGAGCAGAACCTCTAATCACTGGCGCATTGTCACCATCATAACCATATTTACTCAATAATTCTCTTACTTCAAGTTCTACCAAATCAACAAGCTCAGGATCATCAACTAAGTCAACCTTATTTATAAATACAACGATAGATGGAACATTAACTTGTCTTGCCAAAAGAACATGCTCTTTAGTTTGAGGCATAACTGAATCAACTGCTGATACTACAAGTATTGCACCATCCATTTGAGCAGCACCCGTAATCATATTCTTAATGTAATCTGCATGTCCTGGACAATCAATATGTGCATAATGTCGTTTTTCAGATTCATATTCAACATGTGCAATAGCTACTGTTAGAATTTTAGTAGCATCTCTTCTAAACATCTTAGCATCAGCTTTTGCTACTTCATCGTATTCCATAGGTTTGGAAAGGCCCTTGTTTGAAAGAACTTTTGTTATTGCAGCAGTAAGTGTCGTTTTACCGTGATCTATATGTCCTATCGTTCCAACATTTACATGCGGTTTCTTTCTTTCAAATTTCTCTTTTGCCATATTCTTAACCTCCTCCTCTAACTTACTTGTTTTCTTTTCTAAGCTTTCAAACTTAGTCCCTTATATTAAGTGTGTCCCTAAAATAGGACCAAGGGACTAAAATGAAACTTGAAAAGTATAAAGCATAAATTGTCCATTAAAAATCACCTATTATAGTTCCTACATTCTCACCCCTTATAATACGTTCTAAAATACCACTTTCTGTAATGTTAAAAACTATAATTGGTAGTTTGTTTTCTCTACACAAAGCAATTGCTGTTGCATCCATCACTTTTAAATCCTCTGAAAGAAAATAACTATAATCCAATACATCATATTTTTGGGCATCACTATATTTTTTAGGATCCTTTGTATAAACTCCATCTACCTTCGTTCCTTTTAATAAAACATCTGCTTTTATTTCAATTGCTCTAAGTGCTCCTGCCGTATCTGTTGAAAAGAATGGACTTCCTGTTCCTCCTGCGAATATAACAACTCTTCCCTTTTCAAGATGCCTAATAGCTCTCCTTCTAATATAAGGTTCTGCAACACTTTTAATCTCTATTGATGTCATTACCCTTGTTTCAAGACCTTTTGCCTCAAGAACACTTTGAAGAGCTAATGCATTTAGAACTGTTGCAAGCATTCCCATATAATCAGCAGTTGTCTTATCAATACCGTAATTTTGAGCATCAGATCCCCTTATGATATTTCCTCCACCTACAACAATAGCAACATCAATTATATAATTCTTTTTAATATAGACAATTTCATCTGTGATGAAGTTAATAAAATCTTTTGAGAATCCAAATCCTTCATTCCCAAGCAATTCGCCACTTAGCTTCAAAAGTACCCTTTTATATTTAATTGCCATAAGAAAATTTTAAAGTTTGTTACTTTTCCTTAGTTTAATTCTTTTTGATTTAGGAATTTGATTTTTTAGTTTTTCTCCATCATATAGAGCAATACCTAAAATATCATTATTGAATTTTACTATAACTTGTCCTTTCTCTAATTCATTAAACTTTGAATGAATATCTTCACCTGATAAGAATCTTAAAACATCATTTTCATTTGAAATTTCCAAAACATTCTTTTTAGCTAAATTACCTATAATCTGTGCACCTGATGTTGTTAATTTAAAACCATCCTTAAAAACTCTAATTAATCTTATACCAATTCTATTGAATTTTATTCTTTCATCAACATTTAAAACATCCCTACTTGCTATCCAAATATCTCCTCTGTTTATTAAAACATATTCATTAGGAATACTATCAATACCAAATCGTTCCTTCAAAAATTTCAAAATTTCTTTCATAAAGTTCTTATTAAACTTAGCATTTCATCATGTAGTTCTTTTGTGCAAGCACATAGTAAATTTCCACTTTCAAAGTAATTTTCCTTACCTTCCAAATCCGTTATAATACCTCCAGCTTCTCTAATTATTATTATACCTGCTGCAATATCCCATTTTTTTAGTTTATACTCCCAAAATCCATCAAATATCCCCTCTGCTAACATACAAAGGTCAAGTGCAGCAGAACCTATTCTTCTAATACCACTTGCATACTTACTAAAAGCTTTAAAAATTTTTATATAATCATCAATTATATCAAATTCTCTATGAGGAAAACCTGTTGCCAAAAATGAACCCTTTAACGTTGTTGTTTTTGATACAGAGATTCTTAAATTATTTTTAAAAGCACCTTTCCCCTTAATTGCATAGTATAGATTTTCTCTAATGGGCTCATATACAACACCAAGAATAATTTCATTTTTATAAGATAGAGCAATTGAAACACAAAAACTATCTAATCCTCTAAGAAAATTCTTTGTTCCATCAAGTGGGTCAATATACCAAACATACGTATTATCTCCAACATTACCACTTTCTTCAGCTAAAATTTGATGTTCCTTAAAATTGCTTAAGATATAATTTTTAATAGCATTCTCGCTTTCAATATCTGCAATGCTAACATAATCATTAAAAAATTTTTCTTTAATTTCAAGTTGCTTTTTAAAATAATACTTTAAGATATTACCTCCGATATAGGAAGCAGTTATTGCAACTTTAAGGAAATTTTCGTATATTTGAAATTTTAAAGTGGGTTTATATTCTGCTATTTAATCTAATCAAAACTAAATCCAAAAGCATTCTAAATCAATCTCTTAATAATTTTACCTTTGAATGTTCTCGATGCATCCAAATAACAGGAACCTCTATAATTTTATAATTTAATTTTTTTGCATAAAAAAGAAATTCAAAATCAAAACTAAATCCATTTAAATTGCACTTTGAAAATATTTCCCTTCCAACATCACCCTTAAATAACTTAAAACCACATTGAGTATCATTTATACCTTTAACTGTAAGTAGCTGAACTACCTTATTGAATGCTTTTCCAGCAATTTCTCTATAAAATGGTTGACGTACTACTATTTTTGATTCCTTTAAGGCTCTTGAACCGATTGCAATATCATATCCATTCCTTATATAGGACAATAATTTTTCATATTCTTCAATTGGTGTCGAAAGATCAGCATCAGTAAACAAAATAAGCTCACCTATTGAACTTAATACACCAGTTCTTACAGCTATTTGGCTCATAAAATTATTCTTTTTTAGGAAATCTTCAATTAATTCCTTTGTTTTATCAGTACTACCATCATTTACAACAATAATTTCATAAACTTCACTTCTATTTTTGAAATAATCAGTTATTCTATTTAATGTTTCTAAAATTCGTTTTTCCTCATTATAGGCAGGGATAACAATTGAAAGATCAACTTTATACATCTTGCTATCATAAACTTGAAATTTTAAAGCTAATTTACTTAATTTGAAATTAGTTTAATGTAAACCTGCATGTTAAATGCGACACTTTTTAAACAACTTTAAAATTTCTGAGTTTTGGCGAAAAAATTCTTAATAAAATTTTTAATTTTTCCATAATTGGTATTATATTTTTTAGACCATTATTTTTCAAGAGGAAAATTAGCATTGGACTTGATGGAAGTTATATAGTGGATAGTGTTTATTATTCACATGGATTTCCAATCATATCAAAAATAAGCTCTTCAGTAAGAGATGCTTTAAGTAATTTTAGAACCTATAAAAAGCGAAATTTTACTAGATGAAATTGAGAGCAAATATAAAACTAAATGAAGGTTGGAGAAGGTATAAAAGATGGATTTCTTATTATGATTATCAAAAAAGAGAGCCTATCGAAATTCAGATAAGAGCAAAAACTACATAAGGCTCCATTTATATAAAGGAGTAAATTTTGGAATTTTGAAATTAAGAATTGAAGGTAAAGAATATGAAATAAATCTTTATGATCAAAGTAATTATGATTATTGGTTCTATATTGAATTTAAAAATGATACATCCTTAAATCTTCTAATATCACCTGAAACACAAAATTTAATTTTGAAGTTTAAAGATGATGCAAGTGATATAAAAATTAGAAACTACGAATATAGGCTAATTGATAATAATACTATATTGGTAAAGTGTATTGAAATTGACTATTTTGGAATTTTTCTAAACATTATCCCTATAATTCCATATTCATTAATACTATCTACAATTTTAACTTACTCTAATTCCACATTCTTTAAGAACTTTTCAGTTATCTTCACTATATTTCTTATATACCTTTTAGTATATTTTCCAGGTATTTATAGCTCTGATTCGTTTGGCCAGGTAAAAAGTTCTTACTATTTCAAATTTAATGATTGGCATAATCCATTTCATACCATTACAATAGCTATTATTTTTAAAATTTTTAAGCATGTTGGATTTTATATCTTAGTTCAAATTACTATAACTTC
>FWWM01007046.1_pt1 | contig 11479 bp, 8 predicted proteins | sample 2228351 | NCBI WGS metagenome assembly FWWM01 (sample SAMEA103939774, study PRJEB20133) | metagenome
GCCGCGGCGGGACGAGCGTGGGCGCGTCCCGAGGCGGCTCAACGTGTAGCTCAGGCCCTTGTCCGTCTTGTGGAGGCATCGCGATGAACGGATTTGAAGGTCGGGTGCATATGGTGGGGATTGGTGGCGACGGGATGGCCGCCCTGGCCCAGCTTCTCTGGCAGGGCGGGGCCACGGTCTCAGGGTCGGACTTGCGGGATTCGCCGCGCCTGAACTCCTTGCGTCCGTGGGCTGAGGTGTACGTGGGACACGACCCCCAACACCTGCCGGACCGGACCACCGCCTTGGTGTTTTCCTCAGCCATACGGGGGGACAACCCGGAGCTGCAGGCCGCCCAGGGGATACCCACATGGCCTCGCCTGTTCGCCCTGGGCCACGTGGTCCGCGATCGCCGCCTCATCGCCATCGTCGGCACCCACGGCAAAACAACGACCACAACTTGGACTGCTTGGCTGGTGCACCGCCTGTGGGAGGAGGGCGGGCACTACATCGGTGGGGAGGTACCTGGCTTCCCTTCCGCCGTTTGGGGCCGTGGGCAGCCGTTTGTGGCGGAAATCGACGAGTCGGATGGCCGGTTTGTTCATTTGCGTCCCCACGTGGCGGTGCTCACCTCGGTGGACAACGACCACTTGGGCACCTATGGCACGCTGGACGGATTGGTTCGGGCGTTTGGGCGCTTTCTGGGTAAAGCGGACAAGGTGGCGGTATGTGCCGACGATCCCCTGGCCTTGGCCGCGGCCCGTGGCGTGCCTCACCCGCTGACCTACGGCCTGAGCCCCGACGCCCAATTGCAGGCACGGGGTGTAGAGTACAAAAGGGAGCGGGCGGCGTTTGAGGTGGTGTGGTTAGGGGAACGGGTGGGCGAGGTCGAGATCCCCGGCCCTGGCCCCCACAACGTGCGCAATGCCCTGGGGGCGTTGGCCACAGGGCTGCTGTTGGGGGCGAGTCCGCGGGAACTTGTGGCCGCGTTGGCCGGGGCGCCCCGCCCGCGCCGACGGCTGGAAGTCTTGGAGGAGAACGGCTACCTGGTGGTGGACGACTATGCCCACCACCCCACCGAGGTGGCGGCAGGTCTGGAGGCTTTGCGTCGTGGCTGGCCCAAGCGCCGTATCGTGGCCATTTTCCAACCGCACCGGTACACGCGGACCCAAGCCCTGGCCGGGGCCTTCGGCCAAGTGCTGGCCCGGGCCGACCGGGTGGTGGTCACCGAAATCTACCCCGCGTTTGAGGCCCCCATTCCCGGGGTAAGCGGCCAGGAGGTGGCGGAGGCGGTTCGGGGCGCCGGAGGCCAAGCTACGTTCCGCGCTGACCTCTCGGCGGCCATGGAAGCCGCGGCCGAGGTCATCCAGCCCGGGGACCTCGTGGTCTGTTTTGGGGCAGGGGACATATGGAAGCTCGCCCGGGAAATGGCGCGCGGGCTCTCCAACGGGTCCTAGCGGACCTGCCCGGCTCGCTCAAGCTCGAGGAGCCGCTGGCCCCGTACACCACCTTCCGTATTGGCGGACCGGCCTGGGCTATCTACACCCCCACCGATCCCCAAGCCCTGGTCGAGGCCGTAGTCCGCGCGCGGGCCTATGGCTTCCCATGGCGGTTGCTCGGCGGAGGGTCCAAGGTGCTTATTTCCGACCGCGGTTTTCCAGGGCTGGTGGTGTCCACAGCCGGGTTGCTGAAGTGGGAAGAGCGGGACGGGATTATCTATGCTGGGGCCGGGGTTCCGCTGGCCAAGGTGGCGCGCCGGGGGGTGTGGAAGGTGGCGGGCATTCCCGGGACCGTGGGCGGGGCCGTGACCATGAACGCCGGGACGAAGTATGGCAGCATTTCCGAGTTCGTGGTGTGGGTCAAGGCCTTGTTGCCGGACGGTCGCGTTCACACCTTCCAACCGGAGGAGTGCGGTTTTGCGTATCGGGATTCCCTATTTCGCCGGTGGCGGTTGCCCGTGTTGGAAGCGGCCCTCAGGCCCAGCCCGGGGCCAAGCCTGGAGGACCTCCTGCGCGAGCGCTGGGCCACCCAGCCTTTGCACTTGCCCTCGGCAGGGTGTGTGTTCCGCAACCCCCCTGCAGGGCCGGGGGCGGGGTGGCTCATCGACCATGCAGGGCTTAAGGGGGCCCGCCTCGGCGACGCCGTGGTCTCCCCCAAGCACGCCAACTTCATCTGCAATCTGGGGCGAGCCCGTTCAGGAGAGGTGCTGGAGCTGGCGGAGCGGGTGCGCGAGGGGGTGGCGCGGGAGTTTGGGGTTTGGCTGCACATGGAGCTCGAGGTTGTGACCGTGTGATCCGCGCGGCGCGCCTACTGGCCCTCGCTTTGGCCTTTTCAATTGTTTCCCTGTCTGTATTGCGTTGGGGTGGGTGGTGGCGGGTGGCGGAGGTGCGGCTGTCGCCCACCCGGTACGTGGCCCTGGAGCAGTTGACAGGATTTCTACTCGGTGCTAATGTACTTCGGCTAGAGTTACGGGCATTACATTCGGCTATTCAGGGCGATTTGCGAGTCCTGAAGGCCAAAATTAGGTTGTACCCGCTAGCCCGAAGGGTGGATGTGATGATCGAAGAGCGCAAGCCGGTGGTGGCGGTAGGACTCCGGGACGGCCGGGCGTTTTGGGTGGACGCGGAGGGGGTCCTTCTTGAGCCGGCGGAGCAGGCTTCCTTGGTAGGACTTATGGCTTCCGAAGGTCGTGTAGCCCCGGAAGCGGTCCAGGCGGCCCTCGCCTTGGCCCGGTGGGACGTCCCTTGGCGCCCGCTTTATCCCACGTTCGACGCTTCCGATCCTCAGCAGGTGATCGCCCGCAGCCGGGACGGCCCTACCCTGCTCCTCGGCTCAATTGGCCAACTGGCCGATCGCCTTGCTATCCTTCGGATGTTATGGGAACCAGAGAACCTGGGCACATATGCCGTGGTCGACCTCCGTGGGGAGGACGAGGTTGTCCTGAAACGAAAGCGATAAGGACGGTGGTGCGATGAGGCGGGGGCGGCTGGTCGTGGGGTTGGACGTGGGGACCACCAAGGTGGCCTGCCTCGTGGCCAACTTGGTGGACGACTACATCGAGATCATCGGGCTGGGCACGGCCCCTTCCCGAGGGTTGTCCAAGGGTGTGGTGGTGGACATCGGCCGCACCATCCAATCCATCCGCAAAGCCGTGGAGGAAGCCCAAAACATGGCCGATGTGAAAATTCGCGAAGCGTATGTCGGTATTGCTGGAAAGCACATTCGGTCCCTCAACAATTCGGCGACTGTTTCCATCACCCGCCCGGACCGGGTCATTACGCAGGAAGATGTGCGCCGGGTCGTCGAAGCTGCCCGCGCCATCCCCATTTCTCCCGATATGGAGCTGATTCACGTCATCCCCCGGCAATACATTGTGGACGGCCAGGAGGGAATTACGGATCCCGTGGGCATGACCGGCACCCGCCTGGAGGTCGACGTCCATCTTGTGTTGGGTTCTGTTACAGCGGTGCACAACCTTGTCCGGTGTGTAGAGGAAGTGGGCATCGGCGTGACCCAGATTGTGTTGGAGCCCTTGGCCTCGGCCATGGCCGTGCTGTCGTCGGCGGAGAAGGAACTGGGCGTGATGCTGGTGGACTGTGGAGGAGGCACCTCGGACATCTCCGTGTTCAGAGGTGGAGACATTTGGTTTTCCAAGACGATCCCCATCGCTGGAGAGCACATCACCAATGACATTACCGTAGGCCTGCAAACACCCCTGGAGGAGGCCGAGCGGGTTAAAAAGCTTTACGGGACTTGTTTGGTGGACGCGGTGGGCGACGAGGAGAAGATCGAGGTGGCCACCATCGGCGGGGTGGGAACAAAACAGGTGTCGCGCAAGAAGCTGGCCAAGGTGATCGAGCCCCGGGTGGAAGAAATTCTGGACTTGGCCATGCAAGAGGTGGAGGACGCGGGGTACCGCGACTTGATCCCCGCGGGCATGGTGTTGACAGGGGGGACTTCGCTTCTCCAAGGCATTGCTGAGTTTGCCGAGCGTCGGTATGGACTTCCTGCGCGCATCGGCATCCCCCAAGGCGTGCACGGACTGAGGGACATTGTCGAGTCCCCCATTTATGCCACAGGGATTGGGCTGTTGAAGTATGCGGCGGAGGCGCGGGATTATGCCGCGCCCAGGCGCTCCGCCCGAGGCGGTTCGGGCCTCTTAGGGCGGCTGTTCAGCTGGTTCCGGCAGTTCTTGCGGGGGTGAGCTCAATGGCAGAAAGCCCGGCAAAGATCACGGTGATTGGGGTGGGCGGAGGGGGCGGAAACGCCGTTCATCGCATGGCCCGGGCTGGCTTGATCGGTGTGGAGCTTGTGGCCATGAACACTGACGCGCAGGTATTGGAGCTGGTCCAGGCCCATCGGCATCTCCAGCTGGGGCCCAAGGTGACGGGGGGCTTGGGGGCTGGCGGGGACCCCGAGGTCGGCCGCATGGCCGCCGAAGAGTCCCGTGACGACATCGCCGACATCCTGGAAGGCCAGGACATGGTGTTCATCACCGCGGGGATGGGCGGGGGCACGGGCACAGGCGCGGCCCCCGTGGTGGCCGAGGTGGCCAAGGAAATGGGCGTGTTGACCGTGGCCATCGTCACCCGTCCGTTTTCTTTTGAAGGCTTGGCCCGCGCGCAAAAAGCCGAGATGGGCATCCAGCGCCTGGCCAAAAACGTGGACGCCATTGTCACCATCTCCAACGACCGGTTGCTCAAAGTGGCTCCCCCGGATATGCCCCTCCTGCGCGCGTTCGAGCTTGTGGACGAGGTGCTGCGCCAGGGCGTCCAGGGGGTTACGGAGCTCATTACTGTCCCTGGCTTGATCAACCTGGACTTTGCGGACGTGGAGGCCGTGCTGCGGGGGGCAGGGACGGCGCTGATGGGGATTGGAGAAGCGGAAGGGGAGAACAAGACGCGCGAGGCGGCCCGCAAAGCCATTTCTTCGCCCCTGCTGGACTTCAGCGTCAAGGGCGCAAAGCGCGCGATTCTCAACATCACCGGTGGGGAGGATCTCACCTTGGAGGAGGTCACCGCGGCCGCTTCCACCATTCACGAGGCCTTGTCCGACAAAGCGGACCTGATCTTTGGGGCCACAGTCCGCGACGGCCAGCAGAAGGTGCGCGTGACGGTGATCGCGACCGGTTTTGCCCCTGTCAGCGAAGGCGAGCTCAGCGAGTCCGAAGAAGAACTCATTCTGGAAAAGCTGGAGCGGGAGGGCGTGCGCGATGACTACGATATTCCCACGTTCCTGCGCCGCGCCCGCCGCTCCGACCTGCCTTAGCCGACAAATTTGTTGGTGATCGGGAACCGCCGCCCCATCCCAAACGCTTTGGGCGAAACTTTGAGCACAAGGGGCATTTGCCTCCGCTTGTATTCCGACTGCGTCAACCGGCGCAGGGCTTCTTGCACCACCGCTTGGCCAAATTGCTGGCTCAGCGCTTCCACGCTGCGGTTCTCCACCACCAAGCTGTGAACAAGGGGATCGACCACGTTGTAGGGGGGCAAATCCTGGTCGTCGCGTTGCCCGGGCCGCAATTCCGCGGTAGGGGGGCGTTCCAAAATGCCCTCGGGGATGAGGGCAAAGCCGGTCTTGGCGTTGATGTAGCGGGCAAGCGCGTATACCTCGCCTTTGACCAGGTCCCCAATCGGAGCCAATGCGCCCACGGTATCCCCGTAAAGCGTGTTGTAGTTCATGGCGATTTCCGACTTATTGCCCGGGCAGAGCACGATGCTTCCTGTGGCATTGGCCAGGGCCATGAGCACGACGCCGCGCAGGCGGGCCTGCAGGTTCTCCAGCACCAACCCTTCCACGGCGATGGAGGAAGCCAGCGACCGCTGCAACGCCTCCAACGCTGGTGTGATAGGAATTTCCAGAAGCTTGATGCCCAAGTTCTCGGCGAGGGTCGTGGCCAACTCGTGGGACAACGCACTGGTCGGCGGGCCAGGAAGGAAGGCCCCTAACACGCGGTCAGCCCCCAAGGCCTCGCAGGCTAAGCTGGCCACCACGGCGGAGTCCACGCCCCCTGAAATCCCCACCACCACCCCCTGAATCCCGTTTTTGGCCACGTAGTCGCGCAGCCCCAGCACCAACGCCGCATGGATTTCGGGAAGGCCATCCTCAGCTGGCGGGGCTACGGGAGGGGCGGCGAGGTCGAAGGCAAATACCCCAGGGGCGAACATGGGAGCAGCGAGCAAGAAGGCCCCATCGGGGCGGACAGCGAACGACCCTCCGTCGAAGATGAGCTCGTCTTGGCCTCCCACAAGGTTGGCGTAAACCAGCGGGGCATGGGCCCGTTGCGCCCACTCCGAGGCGAGCTGCCTGCGCAACGCCGGCTTCCCGCGGAAGTAGGGGGAGGCGGAAACGTTGATGAGAAGGTCCACCCCAGCTTGGGCCTGCCCCTCCAGCACCCCGCCTTCGTACCAAAGGTCCTCGCACACCGATAGCCCTAACCGCAGGCCGCGCCAGTTCAGGACAGCGATTTCCTCTCCGGGAGTAAAATAGCGCTCCTCTTCAAACACGTCAAATGAGGGGAGCCGGTGCTTCGCTTGGCAGCCCACCACGGCGCCTCCATCGAGGAGAAAGGCTGTGTTATAAAGGAGAGCCCCTCCGCCGAAGGCGGTCGCTGAAGGATCGGCTTTGTTGGCTTGCTTGATACCCTGCCGCAACACGTGGCCGATGACCACGGGCACTTCGCGGGAGGCTTCGACGATGGCGCCAAATTCGCGGTCAGCCGCTTCCACAAAGCCTTGCCGGAGGAGAAGATCGCGGGGAGGGTAACCGAGCAGCGCGTGTTCGGGAAAGACCACAAGATCGGCATCCTGGTCGCGAGCTTCATGGATAGCCTTGAGGATTTGGGCTCTGTTGCCCACCAGGTCGCCGACCACGGGGTTGATCTGTCCAACAGCAATTTTCATGGGATCTCGAGCCCCGATGTTCCGCCATTCCCTGGGCGTTGCCAAGGTGAACGAGGAAAAGAGTAGCGCCCCTCCGCTTGGGCTGGGAGGTGAGGCATGCGGTGGGATGGGTAAGCCTCAAGCAGAAGGGCGCTAACTCGCAGCCCTAAGTATAACTTACCCCAGCGGCAGGTCGAGGACGGCTGTCCCCATGAGAGGGAAACCAAGACGCGCTGGATGGGCAAAACGGCGTGTCGTCTTGTCTAAGCCACGAGGCCGACGACCGCCCATGGGTTTACTCGCCTTGTCCACGCGGTGTACTTCAAGGTGAGCTGGAAGCTTCCTCTTGGCTGGGGAACTACGCGCGACGCTCTCTGCCAAGGACGGGGGGAAATCCGCAGGCCTAAGATGGGGAGCGATCCCGTATTGAGGCCCCATGCTTGATAACGAGGTAGAAGGAAACCGGGTGTCCTCGTCCGGTGTAAATCAAAACGAACAGTCGCGGGGGATCGAGCACGACACACTGCCCGTAGCAGGCTCCCCAAGGGTGGGTTTGTTTCGTCCTGTACCACGTTCGCTGCAACTCTCGCGCCGCTCCGCCGTGGAGGTGGGATCATGTTGTGCAAATGGTTGTGGGTTCTCGGGCTCCTGACCCTGGGGGTTGCTTCAGGGTGGACGCAGACCTACGGGCCAGGAGAGATCGACTACGGGGGGATCCGGCTCCAGTTCTCGGGGCGGGTCCTCACCACGGGCACGTGCGCGGGCGCGATGCAGCCTGCCCCGGGCGTGACAGAGATCCGTTGTCAGCTCCCCGAGGGCGCGGCGGGCACGATCGAGCTCACCGCCACGCGCACGCCGGCCGGGGCGGTGAACATCCGGATCGAGGCGGTGCCGGCTGGGTGGCCAAGCTCCTTATGGGTCCAGCAGCTGGGGCAATGGGCCGATTCGCGAACTGCGGCAGCTTCCGGGTGGGGAACGGTGGCTGCCCAGTACCGGTTCACTGCTCCGGCGGGGAGCGCCGGCCGGCAGTTTGCGCTGCGGTTCAAGGCCTGGACGGCAGGGGTCATCGGCGAGCTCGAGCTGCGGGTGATCGTGGACGTGGTGAAGGCGGTCACGCCACCCCCTACAGAGCCCACCGTCCCCTCGAGCTACGGACCGTTCGCCGGAACCACGGACGGGGCCGGGCGGTTTGAGGTCCCCATACCAACCCTCCCTAACACCGCGGTGACGGGACAGCTCACCGAGTGCACGGTGCGACTCCTTCCCAGGACCCAAGTATCGGTGACCCTAGTTCCCAAACCTGGGGTCACCACGATCTCCCGTCCTGACCAGATCGGCGCGGTACGGGTTTCATCCCCGGGCTACGGGGAGGTCGAGATCGCCCAGCTCATGTTGGCTTCGTCGATGGACATGTTCGGCCGCACCTCGGTCACGGTCGGGGTGGGCACGGTGTGCCTCCGGCCCACGGCGCCGCCTGTGACGCCGCCTCCGCCTACATTCGGGCCGATCACAGGGACGACCGATGCTGAAGGCAAGTTCACCGGAACGCTCGCTCCGGGGGTCACGGTGACCGGCCGGCTCACCGAATGCACCGTAAAGCCTCTTCCCAACCAACAGTTCACGTTGACCCCCATACCCAAGGGAGAGGTGATCGCCTCACCTGAGGACATCGCCGGGTTCACGTTCTCCGTTCCCGGCTACGCCGAAACCATGGTGACCAAGTTCTCCAAGCTCTCCTTGTTCGGCCTCACCTGGTATGACACCGGCCCGGTGTGCCTCCTTGTGGACAAACCGCCTTGTCGGGAAGTGGAGCTACGCGTCCTTACGCAGAACTGCCAACTGATTCCGGAGGTCTGGACCCGAACGCCGCCGCTTGTTGGCGCAAAGGTTATTGTGTTTAAGGGGACGCCTCACAAGGACGCGCGCTGCGCGGAGTTTGCCCGACTGGTGGGAGCTGGTCAGGCATGGACGGATTTCGACATCATCTGCCTGCAAGAAGTGTTCAGTCACGCCGGAAAGAACCATGACTTCAAGAACTCCATTGCCAGAGCATGGCTGGGTGACCCCGAGGTAGACCTGGCCCAGCAGGGTTGGTTCACATTGGACAGGAATCGAGGCGAAAACGTGGGGCAGGCAGGTGATCAAGCTCAGGTCACGATCATGCGGCGTGAGCCACCCAACACGGATGTACAACAAGTCGCTGTGCTAAAGAAGGGGAAGAGCTGGGTAGTGACTGGGCCTGATTCGACGGCTTCGCCACGGTATACGATTGATGGGGGTCTCATGATCCTGTCCAAGCATCCCGTGGTAGCAGTAAGCGGGTTCACGTTCTCCGATCAGGTTGGCATTGTGGAGGAGATGTCCAACAAAGGAGCGTTGTACGCGCGGGTGCAACTCGATCCCGATAGGCCAGAATGCTACATCCATGTATTCAACACCCATCTGGCAGCGGAAGAGAAGAATGCAGAACATAGGCAAAAGCAACTCGGCGAGCTCAGGACATTCATTGAGAACTGCATTCGGGATCCGGCGACCGGAAACCCCGATGGCCGCCCGATCATCTTGTGTGGGGATCTGAACATCATCGGTGGCTCGCAGGAATGGAAGGATCGGCTGGAGACCTTCGAAGTGACGGGAAAGCGGCTTGAGGACGTGTGGCTGAAGCTGGGCAGGGCGGAGGACAAGGACGCAGCCACGTGGGTGGGGAACGACCAAGACGCGACAGGGACACCGTGGGGGCCACGGAACGCATTGGCCACAGAACCGGGCCCGTTCCAGCGCTTGGACTACATCCTCTTCTTCGCTGGGGAAGAGCTGCTGACCCTGACAGCGGAGTCGGTCAGCCGCGAACCCGAGAAACAGCGGGACAGAGCTTGGCCGTGGGACGCGTTCACGGTCTCCGACCACCTAGGAGTGAAAGCCACCTTCAAGGTAGTTCCGAAATGAAGGAGAACCAAAAGAGGTTTGGTGACGCTTCTTGTACGTGCCTGGAAGAAAAGGGACAAGGAAAGGTGGGAGGTGCGCAATGCAGGCGAGGAACAGAAGTCACTTTGCGGCAAAGAGAACATTGGTAAGGGGGCGCGTGGCCTTTCGGACTGGTGGCGTGCGTCTCACAGCGCTCTTAGCCATGTTGATTCTTGTCCTGTGGGAAGGCCTGGCAACTGCTCAATGTGGCTCATATTGCGATATCAAAATAGACCCCCCAATTCCCGGGCCCAATGATCCCTTCACCTTTATCCTAACCGGCACTTGGTGCGATTCGTGCGTGCCGCGGTCGCCGGTGGTCTCGGTGAGCGGACGGACGATCACCATTTCCACTTCAAACCTGAGCCCTGTTTGCTTGCACGTGCTGACAGATTGGGAACTGAAGGTTTTCATTGGAGGCCTTCCCGTCCCGGGATGGTATCAAGTGCTTGTGATTCACAATGGGCAATACATCTGTGGCAAAGAGTTCGAGGTGCGGGAGGGGTTGCAACCGCCTGTTGGACCGTTTGGTATTCTGGCCATTCCTGGCACGACGGACGGCGAGGGAAAGTTCTCTGTTCCTCTGCCTATTCCTGGGGTCATGGCCTCGGGAAGGCTTCTCGATCCTTCGGGAGGTCCGCTGGCGAACCAGGCCTTCAGTCTGACCCCGGTGACCAAAGGCGCCACGCTCTCTAGCCCTGAGGACATCACTGCTTTTGTCCTCAACGCGCCAGGCTACGGCAAGACCTTCGTCACCAAGTTCAGCCGCTTCACCCTCTTTGGCCTGACAAGCTTCCTGCTTGGGGACGTCAAACTTGAGCCAGCCGAGCTTCCTTGGAACGCAGATCGGCCTATCACCTGGGACGACTTCCAGGGCGACCCTCCTGAGGACCCTGGGGAAGAGGCCGCCCAAATTTTTATGGAGCTCGGTTATTCCTTTGAATGCAGCCTCACCTTCGACCGCGGGACCGGAAAATGGAAGGCCCACCTCACCAAGGTAACCACCACCAACACCATGGACAGGTCTAAGTCTTGGGTCGTGCCCGACCAAAAGACGCCCGAGCTCCTCAACCATGAGCAGAAACACTTCGACCTGAACGAGGTGTACCGGCGCCTGCTCGACGCTGAGCTCCAAAAGCTTGTGTGCAAGCTAGAGGCCACGGGGAATACGAAGGAAGAGGCCGAGGAGAAGTTGGGAAGAATGCTCAACGAAGTGTTCGACAAGTTCAATAAGAAGTGCGGCGAGGTCCAAGAGCAATACGACAAGGAGACAGACCACGGACGGAACGCTGAGAAGCAAAGGGAATGGGACAAGAAGATCAGCGACTGGCTTAGCGACCCGAGCAAGGCCCCTCAGCCCTGACGGCAAGGAGGTGGTGGGAAGAGAGGTGAATAAGGGTTGAAAGCGGATGTTGGCCATGTGCTGCGACCCAAACTGGGAAGGGAAGGAGTGGTGAACCGAGTGTAGAGGAGGTGCAACATGTGTGTGTCGAGAATCTTTTTGGTGGCCATGTTTGTGGCCACATTGGCCACGGGTTTGCCCAGGATGGCAGTTGGACAGACGTACCGTCCCCCATATTCGGACTGTAGTCATTGGGGGCAGACCGTGGGGGTGGCAGAGTCCCGGCATTCTTGCAACCGGTACTCCGGGTCGA
>FWWM01015747.1_pt1 | contig 11477 bp, 7 predicted proteins | sample 2228351 | NCBI WGS metagenome assembly FWWM01 (sample SAMEA103939774, study PRJEB20133) | metagenome
CCGCCACAGGGCCTTCCCTCCATTCCGGGCAACGTTTCCGGCAACTGAGAAGCTTCCTCCCCCGTCTTCCTCGCAGGAAACACGCATGTCTGTCAGCCGACGTCTTCTGCTCGTGCCGCTCCTCTCGCTTCCCCCGATCCCTGCCGTTCCCCGCGCCGAACTGCGCGACCGGAACGGCCGTCTCCTCGGACCTGTGCGTCGCCTTCTCGTTTCTCCCTGAGTCTCCCGCGCCCGCCCTCGCGTCCATTCCTGGCTGGCCTGAACGCTGGCGGCGCGGACACTCCGGCGGAGTCCTGGCCGGTGCCCGCCGCATCCCGGCCGGCTTCCCCGGGTCTCGAACGATCTCCCCGAGGGGGTTAGAGAAATGCACAGGCGCTGGCACGAGCTGCTGACAGCGGCTCTCCTGATGATACTTCTGATTCCGCTGCTGAAGACCGCGGCAGTCGGGGTGGGCACGCCTGCGGGGACCGTCATCGAGTGCGTCGCCACGGCCAGATACACCAACCAGGAAGGTACTCTCCTGGGCGAGGCTGTGAGCAACACGCTGCAGATCGTGGTCGGGAGGAAGGTGGCCGCCTCGGTGAGCCCGCCCTCGCAGAGGGTGACGGGCAGACCCTCGCGTGTCGTCAGCATCCCGGCGGAGGTCCGGAACCTCGGCAACTCCGAAGACCGGTTCCGCCTTCTCCTGAATCCGCCGTCCGGGTGGAATGGCGCGGTCTACCTGGATTCCAACGGCGACGGGGTGCTGCAGGAGGATGAGACGGAGGTGCTCACCCAGACTCCGCCCCTGCCGCCGGATTCCGTCCTCAAGGTCATCGTCCGGGTGACCGTCCCGGCGGACATTCGCTCGGGCACGGCGTGGAGCGTGGAGCTCTTCACCCGTCCGATGGAGACGAACACCACGCTCGCCGCCGCCACCTACATCGTCAATGCCACCACCGTGAACACCTCGGTGGGGCTTTCCGCGGAGCCGTCCGCGCCCGAGATAGGCAGTCTGCTCCGCCTGACGGCCCAGGTCGACCCCGCCGAAGAGGAGACCCTGCAAATCGCCCTCACAGCCCCGGACGGCGCCGTCCAGCAGCACCAGGTCAACACCGGGCCCGACGGCATCGCCGTGCTGGACGTCACTCCGGACGTGTCGGGCCCGTGGCAGGTGACCGCCGTCCGGCCGGCTTCCACCGGGGTCCCCGAGGCGCGCGCCACCCTTCTGTTCACGTGCCAGGGGCCGTCGCACGAGGTGGACGGGCTCGATATGATCAGCATCCCGCTCGCGCCGGTGGACGCCTCGGTAGCGTCTCTGTTCGGAGGACAGACGCCGTCGGCGCTGGCCCGCTGGCTGCCGGACGAATACCGCTACGCCCTCTTCAATCCGTTCACGGGCGAGACCAACGACCCGATGCTGAGCGCTGTTGCTCCGGGCAAGGCATACTGGATCGGCACCCCCGAGCCCAGGCTCATCGCTCCCTCCGGCCGTCTGGTGGACCAGACGCAGCCTTTCCGGGTGCACGTGTATCCGGGATGGAACCAGATCGGAAGTCCGTTCATTACCGACATCGACTGGCGCGACACGCGGGTCATCTACAACGGGCAGTCCCTGACCTTGGCGCAGGCACGGGCGGCGGAGGTGCTGCTGGAGTACTGCTGGACGTTCATCAAGCTGCCGGACGCGTGGGGGTATGAGCTCATCCACCCGACCCTGCCGGGCGCCCGCAAAGTCATCCAGCCGTGGAAGGGCTACTGGGTCTTCGCGGGCCGGGAGGCGGAGGTCGAGCTGCACCCGCTGAGCGTCTCCGAGCCGCCTGTCGCGCCCTCGACGGCCGCCGTCTCTTCAGCGGGCGACCGCCTCGAGGAGGCCCGCAGCCGGGGACGCGACCGCCGCCGGACTCCCAGACGCCCGATGCCGCCCACCGAGCCAGGCCTGCCGGACATCACCCCGGTCCCCGAGCAGGCGGGCGAATGGTTCCTCGGCATCACGGCGATGGGAGGCGGCATGATGGACCCGGACAACTTCCTGGGCGTCTCGACGGACCGCACGCTCGACGGCATCGCCAATCCTCCGCGCGGCTCGCGGTATGTGGATGTCTACTTCCCCGCCGCCGGCGGTGCTCAGAACGCGAGCGATGTGCGCCTGCCCTCTCCTCAGGGACACACCTGGGAGTTCGAAGTGGCCACCAGCGCTCCCGGAGAGCAGCACAGCCTTCGCTTCTTCGGACTGGAGACGGTCCCGTCCGGCATCAGCCTGATGCTGCTCGACCTTCAGAACGGCGGGAGTGTGGACCTGCGCTCGTGCGGCGAGTATTTCTTCACTCCGCCCGCCGACGGGACGCCTGCGCGGTTCCGGTTGATCGCGTCGCCCGGCGGCACCCGGGCCGGCGCGGGATGATATGCATCAGACCCCGATAGCCAGTGCCAGCCGGGGAGGGAGGGCGCGCGAGCGCCCTCCCTCTTCCCGTACCGGTCTGAGACCGGCTAAGGTTTTTTCCGGCTGCGGGCGGTTGTGGAAGCAGGACATCCTGCGTGGCGCGTCCAAGGAGCGTTTCAGGAGGTTTCGTGATGTCTGCAAGACCGTTCAAGTTCGTAGCCGCCTTTTTCTTGATCGCATTTGGCGCTCTCCAGTTCATTCCTGTCAATCGCTCCAATCCTCCTGTCGTCGCGGCCTTCCAGGGGCCTCCTGATGTCCAGCAGGTGCTGAGACGGAGCTGCTACGATTGCCACTCCAATGAGACGCGATGGCCTTGGTACAGCCGCATCGCCCCGGTCTCATGGATGGTCGCGAAGCACGTGCGGGAAGGAAGAGAGCATCTGAACTTTTCCGACTGGCAGGGCGGCGAGGAAGTCGGCGAAGTGGCGCAGGAGGTCTGGGAGGAGGTGGAAAGCGGTCGGATGCCGCTTCGGTCCTACCTTCTCGCCCACCCGGACGCGCGTCTCGGACCGCAGGAGCGCGAAGTGCTCCAGTCGTGGGCCGCTCAACGCCCCGGCGGCACGGACACGGGAGGCGCTCAGAGTCCCGGGACACCCTCGCCTCGGGGGAAGCGTGAAGAGAAAGAGGAGCGCGAACAGCGTGAGCGGCGCGAGGGGCACGAGGAGCACGGGGAGCGCGAGCAGCACAGAGGCTACTGAGCCGCGAGCCCCGCTCCAGCGGGAGCCCGCGGCTCCAGCGGGCTCTCAGAAGCCCCTGTTCTCCCTGACCGTCAGCGACTCCGTGTCGACGCCCGGACCGAGCCGCAGAGCCTCCTGAAAACCCTCGCCCTGACGGTCCGGCAGCACGGTGTTGCCGGAGAACAGCGCGTTCGCCGTGCTCGTCACGTAGACCGCGGCCGCTCCCTCGGCGCGGGTGGGCTTGCGGCAGACGTCTTCCACCGTGTTGTTCAGCACCCTTATCCCGTCCGTCCCGGCGATGAAGATGCCGCTGTTGTCGGCGCCGCGGATGCGGTTCCCCTGAAGCACGATGTTCCGGTGCACTCCCGGCGAGGGGGGATACTTGAAGTCGGCGAGATAGGCGAACACACTCAGCACCCCTTCCCCGATGGGGCCCCCGTAGTTGCAGTTCTCGAACGTGTTGAAGCGGATGGTCACGTTCTGGGTGCCGATGGACTCGTGGAAATAGACCACCTCCGTCATCACCCAGATGCCTCCGGATGTGCAATCCTGAAAGCGGCACCCCTCCACGATGACGTCCCGGGTCTGCAGCAGGAATCCGCGGGCGCGGTTGCGGGAGACACGGCAGTTGTAGATGCGCACCCGGGGCGCCCGGGTCACGTTGCCGAGCACATCGCCCTCGCGCAGCCCTTCGGGCAGGGGGCCCTCGAACACCAGGCGGTGCACGTTGTCCTCGAGCATCTCCACGCTCCGGACGGTGACGGTGGCGAAGGGCAGGAGGTCGTCCGTGTGCGCCACCTCCATCACGTCTCCCGGGTCCGGCGGGTCCGCCATCTTCAGGTTGTGCTGCCCGAGCACCGAGTCCGGGCCGGTGATCCCGGTCACGCGAAGATAGAGACCGCTCTTGATGTTGACCGCGTCGTCGCCCATCCCCTCGAACTCGCAGTCCCGCAGCGTGACCGTCCCCTTGCAGCCTCCGAAATGCGTGGCGTCGGCGGTCGTCGAAAGATACCGCCGGGTCGCCGGCCTGATTTTCACACGGAACCGCTCCAGAGTGACATCCCTGCATCGCACCCCCACGAGGCCCATCCCCGGGCAGGTGTAGACGGTGATGTCCTGCGCCCGGACGTTCTCGCAGCGGTCGAACGTGAAGGCGTTGTAGGCGTAGACCTGGTGGCGCAGCACCGCGAGGGAGCCCGGCTTCAGACGGACGGGGTGGGCCGTGTGCACGCGGAGCACCTGCGGCTCCACCAGCTCCGTGGAGGTGACCCCGTAGTAGACGTCGGAACCGTGCCGCTCCGGCAGACCCGTGGCCGGGTCGTAGTCCATGAACGCCTGGACCGGTTCGCCGCCCTTCACCGGGAACTCCTCGAATACGCGGACGTCGAAGCTGCGCTCTGCTACGGCGATGATCTCCCCCGTCGAGAAGGGCGGGCGCTCCCAGTCGATGGTGAGATTGCGGACAGTGACGTTGCGGCATCCGTGGAAGAAGAAGCCCGAAGTGTTGCCGTGGAAGACAAGCTCGGCCCCCCGCCCGTCGATGGTGAGGTTCTCGATATCTGTCACCACGATGGAGGCGGACCCCTGCTCCGGGAGCGCGCCGGCGCGGAAGTCGTAGCGCCCGGGCTTGAGCACCAGCACGGGCCTGGCGTGGCTGCGGCATTCAAGGAGGGCGTCCCGGAAGGCGGCTGTGGCGTCCCTGCCGTCTCCCGGCACGGCGCGGACGTGTATCTCCGTCGTCTTCATCTCCGTCGCGTCAGCAGTCTGCCGGGCGGGCAGGGGCGAGGCAAAAAGCAGGGCGAGAGCGAGCAGCAGGCTTTTCGGCATCGCGGCAGCTTCCTTTCATCGTGTTCCTCCCGGCCTCCTTGCACACTGACGGGTATAATCCCTTGCGCCGCCGCGCAGAAGGCGGCGCAGGAGATGGCGAATGTCGGAACGGCTGTTCGACCCGCAGAATGCCGGGCGGCTCGACGACCCGGAGCGGCGCAGGTGGCTTCCCCCGGAGGATGTCCTGGACCTGCTGGATATCCGCGAGGGGATGACGGTGGCGGACGTGGGCGCCGGCACGGGATATTTCGCGCTCCCGCTCGCGGAGAGGGTGGGGAGCGCCGGAAGCGTGCTGGCCGTGGACATCCAACCCGAGATGCTGGACCGTCTGGCAGCGAACCTGCGCGGACGGCCGGAAGCCGGACGCGTCCATCCATCGGTGGGAGCCGCCGACCGTACGGGCCTGCCGGACTCCTGCGCGGACCTGGTGCTGCTCGCCAACGTCTGGCACGAAGTGGACGACCACGGCGCGGTCCTCACCGAGGCCGCCCGCCTGCTGAAGCCGGGCGGCAGGCTGGCCATCCTGGACTGGAGGACCGATGTGGAGCAGCCGCCGGGGCCGCCCCTCGAGCACCGGGTGTCTCCCGCACGGACGTACATCGCGCTCGAGGATGCCGGGTGGACCGTCCATCTGACCGATGATGTCGGCCTTTACAGCTACCTGATGGTCGCCACTCCGCCCGCCCGGTAGAACCTCAAAGTTCTTCAGGAGAGGAGCAGCCTCACCGTGGCCAGTCCCCGGGCGCGCAGAGGGATGCCGACCTCTCCGCCGGAGCAGGGCAGCTCTTGCAGGTCCTCTTCGTTCAATGATGTGGTGAAGGCCCGCGTCACCTCCCCGGTGGCCAGGGAAAGGCGCGCTTCCGTGTCCCGGCCTTCGGTCTCCAGCAGGCGGACGATGAGGCCTCGCCTGTCCTCCGCGGGCTTGAGGGCCAGAAGCAGCACACCGCCGGGACGCAGCTTCAGCCAGCCGGCGGCTGCGGGCAGCGGGCCGTGGCGAGGGCCCCGCATGCCGGCGCACTCGAACGGCAGGCTCACTGCGTAGCCGAAATCCCGCGCTCTTCCGCAGGATCCCTCTGAAGGAAACGATGTCAGGGCGAACCGGAACAGGGCTTCCCCTGTCTGGTACGGTGTGAAGTTGGTGCGGTAGTTGTTCAGAAGCAGCAGGGCATAGATATGGCCCTTTGCTGCCTCTTCAGGGTCGTGGAAGGGCTGCCCGAATCCCGGAGGGGTCACTCCGTGATGGGCCTGCGAGACATACAGCGGCCAGTTCCCTCCGAACTGCAGGACCGGCGCGTCCAGGCTCGCGAGGGCTACGCAGCAGGAGCCATCGTCCGCGCTGGCCCAGTGCTGCACGGCGTGGTAGTCGGTGTTCGAGCCCGGGAATTGGTCCACTCCGGGCTCGATGACCGACAGCGTGCCTTCGTAACGGAAGCGGGGCCGCTCCAGGGCCAGCGGGAACGCCATGAAGGTCTCGATGTGGGCGCTCCAGTCCTTCAGGACCCTGACGGCCACGTCCAACCTCTTGAGATGCCGGTGCAGGGTGTACTCCCGGATGACGCGGGGGCAGCCGGGGGCCGTCGTCTCACCGGTCGCCACCTCCCGCATGGGGGTCCGCCGCAGGCGGACGAGCGGCCTGTGCCCCTCCGGGAGGTATTCCGCGCTGATGGATGAGCGAAGCACCATCTGTCCGAGCCTGTCAGGCGCTTCCGGGTCCAGCAGCTCCCGGCGCATCTCCCGGTCGTACAGGCTGCACAGCGTCCCGGTCTGCGGGTCCACCTCGGCCCGGTAGAACGGCGACTCCAGTGTCCACCCCTCCACCTCCTCCGCTGGTTGAGAAGCTTCACCGGCCGGCTCCACCCGGTAAAGGCGCCATCCCAGTGCCGGGATGTCCCTCGCAAGGAACCGGAGCTCCCGGGCCATATCAGGGTCGTGGGCCGCGAGGCTGAAGCGGTAGGCCGCATACGGCTCCGGCGCATCCGGGGACTCGAGCGTCACGGCCTCCCACGGGACCTCCTGTCCCGTCTCGACATCCACGACTCTTGCGCCCTGCTGGAAGACCTCCGGAGGGATTCCGGGGATGCCGTGGTTCGAGACGGGATAGTTCACGAGCACGGCGTCGGGGTGTTCCGGGTCCTGCGGGTCCTCCGGACGGGGCTTCACCGGACGGCTGCACGGGTCGAAGGGGGCCGCCATCACGGTGGCGATGTCCGTGCGCGGCCGCTCGGAGGGATTGAAGACCAGGACGTGAAAGCCCTCATCAGGCGCCTCCACGCGGTCCGCCAGCTCGAACAGCGACTTCACCGCGACGTCGTGGGCCAGCGCGGCGGCCCGGAACGCGTATTCGCAGTGCCAGGCGATTGCGGCGTCCTGCCCGGGCCCGCCGGGATGGACCAGCCCCCAGCAGTGCTCGTCGTTCATCAGGGTGCAGTGGTAGGCCTCCTCCAGTTCGCGCCGGGGGAAGCCGCAGCCTGCCAGCTGCTCCGCCAGAGCCGCCAGACGCTCCGCCGAGAGCAGCTGGTCGTGCGCTCGCCTGTTGACGCTGCTCGCATAGGCCGTGCACGATGCGCCCACGCAGTAGTCCGTGCCGGGAAGCTCCCCGCGGAACACAGGCGTCCCCGCCGGCAGCACGCGTTCGAGCTCCGCGAAGAACCACGCGTTCGACGACATCTCCAGGCGCGGGTAGGCGTACCGGGCGTTCCATTCGCGGCAGGTGTCGGCGAAGCCCCGGCGGTACGGGGAGTTGTCCCGCTCTCCGCCCCGCACCTGATAGCGCAGGATGTCGAACGGGTAGTCCGTGTTCTCCAGACGCTCCAGCTCAGCCAGAAGGCCGGGAAGCCGGACGTGCACCGGCCCTCCCGCGCCCTGAGCGCCGTACCAGAACAGCACCCTCTCGCCGGACGGGGATTCCCACCAGAATGCGTGCGGGCGGCCGCCGGGAACGACCCGGTCCTCATCCCAGAAGCTGTGGAACGTCCGTCCCCAGCGGAAGTAGTCCGGAAGGCCCGGCGCGAAGTAGCGGATACCGGCGGCGGCGAGTGCTTCGGCCAGCCCCCAGCTTATCCCGGGGATGTCGTTGTGCTCGGCGCACGTCACCGGGATGCCGTATTCCCGCTTCAGGGCGAACACAGGGTAGAACGCTCGAGCCATCTCCTCGGGTCCCAGCAGCTCCGTGATGAGGTTGGCGACGAGTGCGTTCACCTCCAGGCGCCCCTCCCGGAGACGCCGCACCATCTCATCGCAGGCGGACTCGGGACGCGTCCGCATCCAGTGAAGCAGCGACCAGCCCTGTTCGATGGTGCAGCGGAAGCGGCTCTCCTCGGGATAGTCGTCGGTCTCCCGGCACATTCGCAGGGCGTCGTCCAGATAGCCGGCCATCTCGTCCAGTACCTGCCAGGGAAGCCCGGTGTAGCCCAGGTCGTGGTGGGAGAACTGGATGATGTGGACCTTCCAGTGTCTCCGCGGCCGGTGCGGGACTTCCAGACTGGCGCTGCCGAGGCGGAAGACGAAGCGGTCCGCCGCCCGCACGTCCGGGACCGGCATCTGCAGGGTGCTCTTCCCGGGAGCGATGCGGAACATCCCGGCCTGCGCAGTGCCGCCTCCGGTCGAGCAGGCGGCCGGCAGCCCGGTCTCCGCTCCGGGGTTCGTGACGGTCAGCTCGTAGAGCTGACGCAGGCCGTCATCGTGGCGCACGAAAAGCGATGTCGGGCGCGCCTCGAGGATGCTCACTCTGTCCGTCGCCATCTCTGTCCTCCCGGAGGCCTGTGGGCCTCCGGGTAGACTTTCTCCTGCTGTGGCGCGCTCCCTGCCGCCGGATGCGGCTTTCGCAACCGGAAAGGGGATAGACTGCATCCTATGAGCAAGCGTCTGATCGTATCAATGGCCGCTGCGGCCTTCGCAACCGGAAAGGGGATAGACTGCATCCTATGAGCAAGCGTCTGATCGTATCAATGGCCGCTGCGGCCTTCGCCTGCGGGGTGCTGCTGGCAGGGGCGGGGTTCTTCATCCGTTCGCTCCCGTCCGCCGGGCTGCGGCCCGGGGTGCGGGTGGACGCCTCCCGCGCGAGCGTGGTCCGCCAGATGACCCGCCTGCAGCGCCTCGAGACAGCTTCCTTCACCATCGAGAAGATTATCGAGGCGGGCACCGACGGCAACGCGCTGCAGGAGATCCTTTACGGGGACCGCATCCTTCTCATCGCCCACGGGCAGGTGGTGGCCGGCTTCGACCTTTCGCGCGTGGAGGAGAAGGACATCACGGTCTCCGGGCGCAGCCTCACCCTGCGCCTGCCGCCTCCCGAGATCCTCGTGGTCCGCCTGGACAGTTCGAAGACGCGCGTCTACGACCGGAGGCTGGGATTTCTTTCGAAGGGCGACAGAGACCTGGAGACGCAGGCGCGCCGCGTCGCGGAGGACTCCATCCGGGCGGCGGCGTGCGCCTCCGGCATCCTGGAGGAGGCCGCCGCAAGCGCCCGGCAGCAGCTGCAGGCGCTGTTCGAAGGGGCGGGATTCAGCGAGGTGCTGGTGGAGATTCCAGCCGCGGACTGCGACTGAGGCGAATCCGGTGACCCGCGGGTTGCGCGGACGCGTGAAATGGCGTAGAATAGGCCATGCAGTGACCAATTCCTGAGCGAGTCCTGCAAAGATGTTGCGCGGATGTTGTCGCAGGGTATCAGGCACGGATGAGCGTTTCAGCCAGCACGCGGCGGGATGAGATCCTGAACCGGGCGCTCGCCCGGGGACACGTCGATGTCCGCGGGCTTGCCTCCGAGCTCGGCGTGTCCGAGGCCACGGTCCGCCGCGACCTGCGGGCGCTCTCCGAAGCCGGCCATCTCGAGCTGGTGTACGGCGGCGCGACGCTTCCCAGAGCAGCGGATGCGTCGTTCGCCTCCCGGGCGCTGCGGAACATGGAAGCCAAGCGCATCATCGGCAAGCTGGCCGGTGAACTGGTGCGCGACCACGAGATGCTCTACGTGGACGGCGGCACCACCTGCTTCGAGATGCGCCACCAGCTCAAACGCCGCAGAGGCCTCTCCGTGGTGGTGAACTCGTGGCGCTGGGCGGTGGAGCTCTCAGGCATCGGCTCCTGCAGCGTCATCCTCATCGGCGGACACTACCGGCACGAGCGGGAGGACTGCGTGGGGCCGCTGGCGGCCCAGTCCATCGACCAGCTGCGGGGATACGTGGCGTTCATCTCCGCGGACGGGCTCGACACGGAGTTCGGGCTCTGGTCCAACGACATCGAGACGGCCTACCTCTACCAGCACGTCGTGCGCAATGCGCGCGACACGGTGCTTCTGGTGGACCGCAGCAAGTTCGCGGCGCCTTCCCTGTTCCGCATCTGCGGCTGGGAGCCGGTCTCCACGGTGGTGACCGACAGTGAGCCGGGAGACCGGTGGGAGGAGTTCCTCCGCGACAGGGGCATCCGGCTCGTGACCCCGGCCGCCGCGGAGGCGGCTGAGACGCAGACGGAGGCCCTGCTGTGAACGAGGCTTTGCGCGCAAATGCCGGCGTGCGTCTGCCGGCCGGAGGGCACACACGATGAACCCTGAGCACGGCGGCGCTTTCCCCGGACCTGTCTCCCGCGCCATGCTGGAGGAGCTGGGCCGATACGTCATCGCGACGCCGTGGCCGTTCGTGGTGGACCTCGAGCGCTCCCGCGGGATGTGGCTGGCCACGGTGGACGGTCAGGAGGTCTTCGACTGGGCGGGCTACTACGCGTCGAAGCTGCTGGGCCACAACCACCCGGGGCTTCAGGCCCCGGAATATCTGAAACGGCTCGCGCGGGCGGCCAACAACAAGACCGCCAATCCCGACTTCCTCACGCCGGAGTGCCTGGAGTATTACCGGCTCATCCACTCGCTTGCGCCGCGCTGCATGGCGTCAGCGACCGGCGACCTTGAAGTCTATGCGGTGAACTCGGGCGCCGAAGCGGTGGAGAATATGATGAAGTATTTCATCAATCTCTACCTGCAGAAGCACGGTCCGCCGGAGCCCTCCAGCACCCCGCGCCGGTTCATCTATTTCGATCAGGCGTTTCACGGCAGGACGGTGTTCGCGCTCAATGTGACCCAGCTCGCGCACGCCCCCGTGGTGACTCGCGACTTCCGCGGGTTCGACCACGGGAACTACCAGGCCGTGTTCCCGGCCGTGGACACCACGGCGCCCGATTCGGACAACCTGGCGCGGACCCGCGCTTCGCTGGCGCAGCTGGAGAGCCTGCTGCAGGCCGACTCGCGCAACATCGTGGGCATCATCGTGGAGCCGCTGCAGGGGGCCGGCGGGCACCGCGTCGCGCTGCCGGAGTTCTACCGCGGACTCAGCGAGCTGGCCCACCGCTACGATGTCGCGCTCGGGTTCGACGAGGTGCAGACGGCGGGCGGACAGACGGGGTCGTTCTTCGCGGTGGACCTGTTCGACCTGCCGCATCCGCCGCAGGCGGTCGCCTCCGCGAAGAAGATGGGCTGCGGCGTGGTCTATATGCTGCATCCGATGCAGGACCGCGGAGTGCTGGACTCCACCTGGGGCGGGACGCTCGCGGATATGGTGCGCTTTGTG
>FWWM01013693.1_pt1 | contig 11476 bp, 10 predicted proteins | sample 2228351 | NCBI WGS metagenome assembly FWWM01 (sample SAMEA103939774, study PRJEB20133) | metagenome
GAGAGGATTGTATATGCCGTATTAAGTCATTTGAATGACCAATGGGGAAGAAAACCCTTAAAAGAATTTACACAAAACTATTGACATTACCATATTTTATTTCTTGGTGTTTTGAATTACAATATTTTAATATACCCCTTAATCCACTCTTAATATGGTGGGAAAAGTCAAAGAACTCCCTTCTAAAAAGAGGGGGCCTGAAGGGACGGGGTGTGTAAAAAATAGATTAAACTTTGTTCAGGATGTATCTTGGGTAAATATGATATTTTACAATGTCTCTTGCCGAAGGCCCGACTTTTAGTCGGGGAGCTCCACATAAGGTAGTAAAGGCGAGTATATGAAAAAGGCATTAACTCTACTGATTGTAATCTTATTGTTAGGGTTTTCTTCATGGAAATTATATGAAAGACTCACATCTGACAAAATTGACACCAAAAAGAATACAAAAGAAAAGGCGTATCTTGTAGAGGCCGAACCTGTAAGGATTGGCAGTGTAAGTGAAACCGGTGAATTCACAGGTTCCCTGAGGCCAGCCTCACAGTTTATTGTTACCTCGAAGGTATCAGGTAGACTTAAGAGACTCTTTGTGGAGATGGGAGAGCCTGTAAAGAGAGGCCAGATGATAGCAGAGATTGAGGATGATGAATATACTCATAAGTTAAAGGAGGCGAGGGCAGAGGTTGATGTTGCAAGGGCTGAGCTTGAAAAGGCTGAAAAGGCACTTAAACTCGCAGCTAAAAATCACGAGAGGGCAAGACTGATGAGACAGAAAAATATAATATCTCAGGCTGAGCTTGATGAGATGGATGCTGAATATGCATCAAAACTATCAGAACTGAATGTGAAGAAGGCTGAGGTCAATCAAAAGGAATCAGCATTCAAGATTGCAGAACTCGAATTAGGGTATACAAGGATTCGCGCCTTATGGGAAGGAAGTGAAGAGAGGGTAATTGCTGAGAGGTTTGTTGATGAAGGTGCCATGTTACAGGTAGATACACCTATTGTCTCAGTAATTGATATCAGCCATCTCATAGCTGAGATACACGTCCCTGAAAAGGATTATCCAAAATTAAAAATATCTCAGGATGTGACCATCATGGCAGATGCCCTGCCTGAAACCTCTTTCAAAGGAGAGATAAAAAGGATTTCTCCAGTTATAAAGGAGACATCAAGGGAGGCGATGGTGGAGATTGAAATTCCTAATCCAGAAGGTCTTCTTAAGCCCGGTATGTTTATTAGGGTAAGAGTAGACTTTGAACATCATAAGGATATCCCGCTGGTACCTTTAACCTCCTTAACAAAATTAAACAGTAAAGAGGGTGTATTCATAATTGATAAAGATGAAATGAAGGCACGTTTTATCCCTTTAAAACTTGGCATTAAGGATAATTATTATACAGAGGTTATAGAGCCCGCTATTACAGGGATGGTTGTAACAACAGGAAAGCACCTGCTTAAGGATGGCTCACCTGTTGTGATTAAGACTAAACACAAGCCTTCGGAAACCTCTGATTCAACAATTATAAATAAATGAACCTATCAAGATTTTCTGTTAAAAGGCCTGTCTTTACTTCTATGGTAATGCTCATCCTGATCCTCCTTGGCTTTATATCACTGAGAAGGCTTCCCATAGACCTTATGCCTGACATTACATTCCCAACACTTAATATCTACACATATTATGAAAACGCATCGCCTGAGGAGGTTGAAGAACTGATAACTCGGCCTATAGAGGAGGCGATGAGTGCTGTCCCTGGAGTGGAGGAAGTAACAGCCTTTTCAATAGAGGGAAGAAGCACCGTAAGAGTCAGTTTCTCATGGGGAAGAGACCTTGATGAGGCAGCCAATGATATAAGGGACCGCCTTGACCGTGTTATGTCACGTCTGCCTGAAGGTGTGGATCGTCCTGTACTCAGAAAATACGACCCTGCAAGCTTCCCTGTAGTCATCCTTGGTGCATATGGCAGTCTTAATCCCCTTGAGCTCCGCAGAGTTATTGATGAGCAGATAAAGTACAGGCTAGAGAGGATCAATGGTGTTGCTGCTGTGGATGTATGGGGAGGGCTTGAGCGAGAAATACATATAGACCTCATCACTGAAAGGTTAAAGGCTCTGAATATCTCTCCACAGACTATTGTGAATCATGTAAAGGAAGAAAATATCACTGTGCCAGGTGGTGCAATAGTGGAGTCGGAGAAGGAGATACTGATAAGGACACCAGGAAAGTTTAGAAGCCTTCAGGATATAAGAAATAGCATAATTGCAATAAGGGACAGGGCACCGATTCAATTAAAAGATATTGCCACTGTAGAGGATTCATGGGCAAGGGTGACAAGACTGGTCAGGATAAATGGTGTCCCCGGTGTTCGTCTTGCTGTTTACAAGCAGTCCGGAACAAACACGGTCAGGGCTGCAGAAAGGGTAATTCAGGAAGTCGAGAGGATAAATGATGAATATCCTGGCATCAGGCTTGTCTCTGTGATGGATTCAGCCAGTTACATAAAAAGGTCTATTACAAATATGGCAAACTCAGTGCTTTATGGAGGAATACTCGCTGTATTTGTGCTCATCTTCTTTTTGCGAAACCTCAGAAGCACAACGGTCATCTCAACCGCCATCCCCATATCTGTAATCTCATCATTCACACTAATGTATTTTGGAGGCTTTACACTTAACATAATGACCCTTGGTGGTCTTGCACTCGGTGTTGGTATGATGGTTGACAGTGCTATAGTGGTTCTTGAGAACATCTACAGACATAAAGAGACAGGCTTAGAACCTTATGATGCCTCTGTAAGGGGTGCTGAAGAGGTAACAGCAGCCATCCTTGCAGGCACACTCACCACAATAGCTGTTTTTATCCCCCTCATCTTCATCCGTGGCATGTCAAGGATCATGTTTCAACAGCTTGCCTTTGTGGTAAGCTTTGCCTTGTTGTGTTCCCTCTTTGTCTCATTGACACTCGTCCCGATGCTAAGTGCAAAGATTCTCAAGGGTAGCCATAGGATTTCAACAAGAGTTTTTCAGAGACTGTATGACATGAGTGAGAGGGCATTCGGGAAACTGGAGGATTCTTATAAAAAAGCACTCCATATCTGCCTTCAAAACAGAGGTCTTACAATAATAGCTGGCTTTATCATTTTTTCAGGAAGCATCCTGCTCATCCCCTTAATCGGTGTTGAATTTATGCCAACAGCGGATGAAGGGCAGGTGCGTGTTTATGCAGAAATGGATGTGGGAACACCACTTGATACCTTGAGTGAAAAGGTTAAGTCTATTGAAGAATTTATTGAGAAAGAGGTGCTTGAGGCAAGGGGAATAATGACAAATCTTGGGTCATCGGGCTTCATGGGAGGCGGCTCCCATACAGGTCAGTTGAGAATCTCCCTCAAACCCCTTGCTGAGAGAAAAAGGACAAGCCATGAGATCGCAGATGACCTGAGAAGAAGACTGAAGGCTGTAGGGATGAAGATAAGGACACGTTCTGTCCAGGAACTCTTTGCCCTCAGACTTTTTACAGGTGACACTGAAGATAAGATACAGATTGATATAAGAGGCTATGACCTGAAAAACGGAGAGGAGATAGCAAGGGAAGTCATGAGACGTCTTGAGGACATCGAAGGCATTACTGACGTAAATATCAGTCTTGAGCAGGGAGCCCCTGAGGCTTTGATACTTGTTGACAGAGAAAGGGCATCTGATATGAAGGTAAGCCCCTCAATAATTGCAAACTCTCTCCAGACAATGCTTACAGGCACCATTGCTGGCTACTATAGAGAGGGCTCTGAAGAGGTTCCTATAAGGGTAAAACTAAGGGATGCTGATAAACTATCAATTAAGGATATACTGGGTATCACAATCACAAACCCTGAAGGCAAACCTGTCATCCTTGGTAATCTTATAAATGTCTCAAGGAGCATCGGTCCTGTCAGAATTGACCATAAGGATAAGGAGAGGGTGATCACTGTATCAGCAAATATAAGTGGAAAGGACATGGGCTCTATTATGGAGGATATAAAGGAAAGGCTTAAAGGTATAGACCTTCCTCAGGATTTCAACATCTCATTTGGTGGTGAGTATGAGGAACAGCAAAAGGCATTCAGGGAACTCCTCTTCAGCTTTGTGCTTGCCATCATGCTTGTATATATGGTAATGGCAAGCCTTTATGAATCCCTCAGGCATCCATTTGTTGTTATGTTCTCGATCCCCCTTGCAACCATTGGCGTTGTCCTGATGCTTCTCCTTACTGGCACAACATTCAATGTCCAGACATACATAGGATGCATCATGCTTGCTGGAATAGTGGTAAATAATGCCATACTGCTTGTTGACTATACAAACCTCTTAAGAAGACGTGACATGATGCCCCTCAGGGAGGCCATAGAGGAGGCAGGAAGGAGGCGACTGAGACCAATTCTTATGACAACGTCAACCACTGTGGTTGCCCTGCTACCACTCGCGCTTGGTATTGGTGAAGGTGGTGAAACACAGGCCCCTCTTGCAAGGGCTGTGATAGGAGGACTCCTGAGCTCAACCTTCATAACACTGCTCTTCATACCTGCCCTTTATCTGCTCTTTGAAGAAGATATCTTAAAAAGAGAGATAACCAAGAATTCACTAATCGTCTTCATAATATTGACAGCCATTCTGTTCTTCATAAAACCATCTTCTGCAGAAGATAGGAATACAGGGGATGTCCTGAATATAACAGTAGAAGACGCAATCCTGATGGCACTGGAGAATAACCGCTTAATCAGTGTTGAGAGATTGACGCCACAGATCAAGGAGACATTTGAAGCTGAAGAAGAGGCAACCTTTGACCCTCTGCTTGAAGGGGAAATCTCTGTCTCAGAAGAAAAGAGCCATCGCGTTTCCACATCAGGCAATATCTTTGAGAATACACTAAACAGGAGAGATGCAAACCTGAGCCTTAACAAATACCTCTCCACAGGCACAAGGCTGAGCCTTGACCTCACCATTAAGAGGCTATATTCAGACCTCTCCCCTGACCAGCATACTGTAAGAACAGGCATGACCCTCACACAGGCACTTCTTCAGGGAGGTGGGATTGATGTGAACCTTGCATCCCTGAGAGAGGCCGAGATTAATACAGAAATCTCTGAACACGAATTCAGGGCACTTGTAATAGCCATCCTCTCAGAGGCTGAGAAGACCTACTGGGATTATTACCTTGCTCAAAGGCAGATGCAGATATACGAGGAGTCTTTAAGAGTTGCTGAAAGACAACTACAGGAGACAAAGGAGAGGATTGATATCGGGATACTCGCTGAATCTGAACTGGCAGGTGCAGAGGCAGAGGCAGCCTTAAGGAGAGAAGGGCTTATAAATGCAAAGAATGATCTTGAAAAGACAAGGCTCAGACTCCTCAGGCTTATAAACCCTGATAAAAAAGACCCATGGAGATTTGATATAAGGCTACTTGACCTTCCAGACAGGATGCTTATAACAGAAAAGGAGATGGGGCCTGAAGAGATAAAGGCACATACAGAACTCGCCACCAGGATAAGGCCTGAAATAAAACAGGCAGAACTTGAATTAAAGAGAAGCGATATTGCAGTGATAAAGAGCCGTAATGGATTGCTCCCCCGCATGGATTTCTTTATCACCCTTGGTAAGTCAAACTATGCAGACTCCTTTGGAAAGGCCATTGAGATTGGGAAGGATGACTACTATGACATACTTGCAGGCATCCATGTAGAACTTCCTTTCAAAAACAGAGGGGCAAAGGCTGAACATAGAAGGGCAATGCTTACACGCAGGCAGGCAGAGGAATCACTTGAGAACCTGAAACAACTTGTAGAGGCTGAGGTGAGAGAGGCTATTGTTGAGATAAACAGGACAATAGCGCAGGTCTTTGCAACCGAAGCCACAAGGAGGTATCAGGAGGAGAAGGTAAAGATGGAGACTGAGAGATACAGGGCAGGCAAATCAACAATGCTACTTGTTGCACAGGCACAGAGAGACCTCCTCGAGAGTAAGGTTAAGGAGGTCGAAGCCATTATAAATCATCTCAAATCACTCATTGAACTTTACAGACTTGAAGGCTCTTTCCTTGAGAGAAGGGGGATAAAGATAAGATAGCGAGTTCCGTCAAATCGGAGTAGCCTTTTATAAATTCAGATTAGTTTATCCTTTTAGTCTTCCGAAATAGATAGATGACCATCTGGCAATATCTCTGCTAAGTAATTCGTAAGCTTTCATGTTTTGCCTCCTGGTATATTTTTAATCTCAAATTTGAAATTGCCTTTATCATCAACGCCGACAATCAATTTACCGCCATCGGCATTCGCAAGGGCGCAGATTGCCTTGAGATATTAACCCAAGGGTCAAATGGTTTTAAAGGCATATTGATTATTCTCTCATCTCCCTCACCACCATCACCTCATTCCCTCTATGGTCAATGACTTTGACGGCGATGCGGTTTATTACATAAAAGATTCTCAGACCATAAAAATTTCATTTATCCTTTTCTTCCACTCATCTTCAGCTATCACTTGAAACTCAATACCTCTTGAAAACTCTCTGTTCAACTCTTTCCATTCTCTCTTCTGCTCCAACTCGCTGCAAAACTTAAAAACATTTCTTTTGTATTTTGTATCCTCAAACTCTTTTAGATGAATGCCTTTTGTTTCAACAACATAGACCGTGCTGAAATTTCTGCCGGTATCATCAGCCTTTGTAAATATGAAGTCGGGATATATTTTGTTCTTTCGCCATCCCTGAATATAGTAATCCTGCCTTGAAAGATTCCTGTACCACCATAAAAGTCTTTCTTGCTCATCAAGATATATTGCAATGGATTTTTCCATCTCATTAAATTCTTCTTCAGGGACGTAATCAAAAAGACTCCTCTGAACTTCAGAATGATCATCCTTGATAAGTTTTCTGCTGTTTTTTTACCTTTATGCTCGGCGGAAGTTCATAACCTCCCTTATCTGCCAGAAGAAAAAACCAGAGCTTTTTCTTGTCAATCAGATCTCTGAATATTTTCTCAGATAACCTGTTGCGTTCTTCCAACAACTGTTTGCGGGTTTCTTCAATAATCAAAGCAAGGTTATTTGCAACTTTCTCTTTGCTGTTTTTCTTCAGCAAAGCATCCAGAACTTCTTTGCCTATATCATGGGCAATCCAGGGATTTGGAATAATATCCAGCAACTGCCTTGTCATAAGAACATAGTCAAGTTTCAATCCGCCATGCCTTTCTATACTGCTCTTTTTTTTCAAGAAGCTCTTTTACATCCTCGCTCAGCCCTACTGTTATTTCTTCATCTTTTAATTTCCTCTCTCCCAGAGGAAGGACTTTCACCTGATTTAAATCTGCCTCATTCCAGTCTATCCTGCTTAAAATATCCATTTCATAATTTATATCTCGCCAGCCTCTGTCTTCCTGAATTACAAATTTAGGCAGATAGACTTTGCCCTCAAATAATTTGAATTTGTCCCTATACCTGATGACCTTTTCCTTTGTAGCATCTTCTAAAGCCGGATCACCTTCTTTAACAGTTACTCTTGAAGCCAGATCGCCCAGCCCTTCAACCTCAAAACCTTTCTTGATGCTTTCTAAAAGAACGCCTGCCTTCGGCCTATGGCAGAAGACATAGCTTTCATCGAGGTCTTTGACTTTGGTTTTTCTGGCTTTATACTGTCTGAGAATCCTTCCTACAAGCTGTGTGATGCTCAACTGAGAACCGGGGTTTGTCAATATCGTAAGAATATATGCAAAGGCACAGTCCCATCCTTCCTGCAATGCCTGTAAGGATGGTCTTGCCTCCGCCGGTAGGGATTTTAAGATAGAAGTCAGGGAGTGGTTCGCCAAGGCCGTTCTTGCTTGAATGGTAAGATGTCCCAACGGTCTTTTCCCATGCCTTAAAGGGAAAGTCAATTGCAAGGTCAGGGTCAACGGCGATAGCCTTCTCGTACTTGCCCTTGAATTCAGCAAGAGATTCAAGATAAATCTTGACCTGTTCTAATGTCTTTTTCTGATATTCCTTAAGTTCCATATCGTTATTTCAATTCCCTGACTCAAGACTTCTGAGCAATCTTTCTTTCACCCCTATCAGGGTAAGCCCAACCACTTCGCCGGTTGATTCGATATACCTGACAACAGCGCCTTCCCCGATGTCTACACCGAGCGCCTTTTGAGGCTCGCCGATACTGATATAAAGCACATCCGCCTCTTCATCATAGTCCCAGTTAAGGTTCTCTTTCTTTTCAAGAATCTTTATCGCTTCCATACTATCTTCCGGTGAGGGAAGATAGGGGTATCCGTCGCCTCGTTTATTCTTGGCATGATTACTTAAATGCCTCAAACCCTTTCAGATAATCGTCATAATCTATTGGAGATTCAACGCCGAATTCTGCTAACAAATCTATTGCCTCGCTTACCGATAGCTTAAGTTTTTCTGCCAATGCGCTCAATGATAACTTACCCTCTCTGTAGAGTTTTATCATCAGGAATTCCCAGCCGTAATCTATAAGTTCTCTTGCAACTGCGGACTTATCCTTATTTTCCATCCTGGACAATTCATTGATTCTTTTTATCTCTCTATCTTTCAGCCTTAAACTTATTACCGACATTATTTGCCTCCTTTCAGCCTTTTTGCGGCATCATCCATTATTCTTTTACTGTATCGTCCGTAGAAAGACAATTTCTCAAGTTTTGCGAAAGCCATTTCTTTACTAATTAAACCCTTTTCCGCAATGGTTATTAAGAAGTGAATTGCCGTTGCAAATTGAATATTCAGTATCTTGCACGCCTTTATAGTCGGCAAGTCATCAACTGCAAGAGATGATCTTCTTTTTAATGCAACAGCAAGAGCTTCAGCCTCTCCTATATGAATCTTGAAATCTCTACGGATCGTGCTAACAGCCTGTTTATTTGCAGCAACCACTTCAATTTTACGGTTATCAATAAGAGATGAAATCAACTTGGCGTCAAATGTATCTTTACTGACGCACTCAATTTTTACCATTCTGGGGCTGCGAGTTTCAACTTTATTCCCCACCCCAGTTTCAGTTTTATTCCCCACTTTTTTCCATGCTAAATTATAGAACTCGTCCGGTAAGCTTGTCTATATTTTTGTCTAATTTTTAATCACCTCCTTTTATGCTTAGTGCCGGAAAATGACCCCATACCAGAGGTCGTCTTTGCCCTGAATAATCGTTTATAGGGCAAATGTGTCCGCCCCAGCGGATTCGCCGAGGCGAAAAAGCCGTTTTTTTTTGACTAAATGTCATTTTTCTTTGTTTTTGTCCTGTTTCTGTAAGATTCACCCGTCATAATAATCTGGTGTGCGTTGTGGGCCATCCTGTCCATTGCCGAGTTGGCAATTATGGGATCAGGGAATAGATTGTGCCAGTCTTCAATGGTTCTGTTTCCGGTAAAGATAGTGGATTTTTTCATATACCGCTCATTGATTATTTCATAGAAGTCGTCTGACTGAAACTGCGTTAATGGTTTAAGTCCAAAATCATCAATAATAAGCAGGTCTACCGAGGTGCACTGTTTGATTCTGCGTTCCCAGCTCTGGTCAGCCCTGCCTCCGTGTAGGTAACGAAACATATTGGCTGCTTTTGTAAAGATCACGTCATGCCCCATCCGGCAGGCTATATGTCCTAATGCCTGTGCTATATGCGTTTTGCCTACTCCTACAGGTCCAAGCAGAAAGATGTTTTCTCTTTTTTCAATGTATGCGCAGTTTGCAAGCTGCTTTATTCTCTTTACAGGAATTTGAGGATTGAATCCGAAATCAAACCCTTCAAGGGTCTTTTCCTCTTCAAATCCTGCCTGTTTTAGCCTCTTTAAAAGCCTGCCGGACTGTCTCATTTCATATTCGTCCTCAAGCAGCATCATCAGGAATTCCTCGTATCCTGCCTTGCTGCCCTCTGCCTGCTTGACTCTTACAGACAGGGTTTGAAGTATGCCTGTTAATTTTAATTGCTTTAGTTTGTGTTCTATCTGTCCATTCATGTTCATTCTGTCTCCTCCATAATGTGTTGAAACTATTCAGGGCTTCTGATAAACAAAGAATCTGTCCCAGCCATGCCTATCGGTTCTTCTTCAAGAGGCGCCTGGTAGAGGTTCTTTTGTAGTATCCTTTTGATAGTGCTCATTTTCAGGTCTTCGTAGTAAAGACAGCGTTTACAGGTCAGGTTTACTGCTTCATCTCCATACTTTTCCGCAAGCCTGAATATGGCCTGCACTTTTCTCAGGTTCCTATAGGCGTGCTCTGTCATAAGCTTTGTAACCAAATAGTGTACATGCTCTCCATATTTGAGCGCCTCAGCCTGATAGTGTGAAACACTGCGCATGATATATCTGGACTGCTCCGGCGGATAATCCGATTCATCAGTCTTCCATGAGCCGGGTCTGTAGGCTCTCTCATGGGTTTTTATCAATCCACCATCAAGGAATATCTGCACGGCCTTTATTCCCCCGCGTACCCATACTTTCTTGCCGATATACCTGGTCGGCAGGGAATAGTAGCTTTTGTCAAAGACAATGTGATGGTCAGGATGTACTTTTGCCTCTTTCCATAAAGGCACCTCAAACCGTTCTTCCGGTAAAGCAGTAAGATGCTCCTTTTCCTGCTCCATGAATAATTCAAGAGGTTTCCTCTTTGTTGTGCCGTGTTCCTGCATCCCGTATTCATTTAAACACCATATTTTTGCCTTTTCATTTGCGTCATTAATGTCGGTAAAGGCATGAGAGGATAAAAACTGCTGCCTTACAACCTGGATTTTCCGTTCCACTTTGCCCTTGTGTTCAGCAATACGTATCTTTGCAGGGTCTATAATGAATCCATAGTGTTTGCCGCATTCTGCATACGCCCTGTTGAAGACAGGGTCATAGGTGTTGGGCCTTAGTATCCCTGATTTGAGATTATCCAGTATTATTCTTTTAGGAACCCCTTGGAAAAACTCAAATGCGTTCATATGGCACTTAACCCAGGTCACCTGCCCCTGATCAAACACCAGTTCCACATAGTGAAGACGGCTGAAAGAAAGGGTTAAGACGAATATATGAGCCCTTCTAAGCCTGTCTTCCTCAGGGTCGTACATCAGACCGGCAGAGCCAAAGTCTACCTGCGCCTCTTCCCCTGCCTTTGTCTCAATACGGAGGCAGCTTCTTGGCTGCTTGGGATATTTGATGTTTATGTAGCGGTTGAAACTTGCGTAACTTAAGGAATAATCATAATCCCTCTGCAGTATTCGGTATACCTGTTTGGGCTTCATATACGGCTTTGATAGAAGCTTCTCTATGGTGCACTGGTATAATGCAGTCTTTTTGTATGCAGGGGAATTGTCAACCGGGGTTTTTAACCCCTTCTGAATATTACTTGCCAGTTCAAGATACCATGTATACGGCTGTAACTGCATTTCCCTTATAAATCCGTGCGTTTCGGCCAGTTCTATATACTTTCGTATTGTCTTTCTGTCAAGGCCAAGGGAATGC
>FWWM01015753.1_pt1 | contig 11471 bp, 13 predicted proteins | sample 2228351 | NCBI WGS metagenome assembly FWWM01 (sample SAMEA103939774, study PRJEB20133) | metagenome
TATTGTATGCTCCCACGAGGTCTGCGCTGAACACCTTGTTAAGCTCTCTGCATAGTATTAGTCCTCTCTTGATCCTGACGGCACGCTCTTTTTTCTTGTGAAATGGGCATGTTGTTGATGTGTCATGATCATCGATCTCTATCACCTCTATTCCGGGTACCATTCAGGAACCCTTATATCATCGACCCTGCGGGAGAAGGTATAGGGCTTGATATCAAGCACAGAGGTCCCATCAAAAAGATCTAGGTTATCTGCATAGAGGATCCTGCCCTCCTTCTTCAGAAGCCTCACAATAGTTAACGCTATAGAGTTGGGCCTATATGGTGAGGCTGTGCAGAACACGCCCACCTCAGGCACCTCCTCTTCAGGGATGCCGAGCTTAATCCAGAACCACGGCCTCACCTTCAGCTTTCTATCAGCAGGGCCTATCTTATGGGGATGAGCTACAACTATAAGGTGGGAGAACCCATCAATATCCTCGAGGGCTTCCTCATACTCAGGCAGGATCTCTATTGCTCCTGAAACCCCCCTAATAGAATCCCTAATAACCTGATCCGAGAGAGAAGCTCTTACAAAGCCTATGGGCTTAAAAGTGATCTCCACAGGGATCCCTAGATATGTTTATGTATAGTCAAGTTTATAGCAATGCTATTCACGAGTATCTGATATGCTAGGGTTAGAGAAGCTGGCTTCTCCTCACATAGTTGATCATGTTATGTTCTGGTTGAGTATGGGCAGGTGGATCCTAGCTTGATCACTATACTACTGCTGCTTAGATCTTCTATTGCTTTGTGTATATCCTCTATCACTTCTAGTTGGCTTTCTAATACTGTGCACACTATGCCCCTACTCTCCAGCGATCTTCTAGCCGCTATTATCCTGGCTCCCTGGCTTGCATAGCTTCTCACCAGATCCTGGATCCTGAGGGATTCTGGGGATCCCTGTTTGCAGTCTAGATGTGCTACTGAGTCTCTATAGAATATTATGGATATCTGCTTGGGAGGTATGCCCTCCAGGCTGGAGATCCTGTTGATCTGGGTGAGGGCTTCAGCTATCTCCTCGGGATCTGGATCCTCTATCAGCAATACCAGCCTTTTCAATAATCTATGCCCCTGCCCTCCCCAGTATCTCTAGCAGCTTGTCCGCAAGCTCATTTATAGCTTTAACTGATGGCGAGTCCCTCTTATAGTCTATCAAGGCGTAGCCATATTTATCGGCTGTGTAGACATTCTCGTCAAAGAGTATCGCTGCAATGGCCTCAACCCTGTATTTCTTAAACACCTTGAAAACCAGATCCCTCTCCTCAGGGCTTCTAACCTTGTTAACAACCCCATATACCCTCTCTATGCCTAGCTCTCTAGCGAGGGAAGCTATTTTCACAGCTGTCATGACCGACTTGTAATAGGGCTCCGCCACTGCGAGAACCACGTTGGAGTATTTGGGCGTGGCCCTGCCAAATATCTCTAGCCCTGGCTCCATATCCATTATCACGATCTCGTTCGGCATTGGTTTTAGGTGGTTAACAAACTCTCTCACAGTAGCGTGGGAGCCGCAGGCGCACCCTACACCGGCCCTCTCGATCTTCGTCATTATGAGCAGCCTAACCCCTTCAGGACCCTCTATGGAGTACTTCTCAACAATCTCCTCAGGCCTCATGAGCAGCTTGAGCCTATTCTCCTCACGAGCCAATACACTGGTGGGCAGGGGCTTTCCGAACTCCAGCCTCTCGAAGGGTATTCCGAGGGTGAGGGCTAGGTTGGGGTTGTCATCGGCATCTATAGCCAGGACCTTGAAGCCTTTCCCAGCATAGATCCTGGCTAGAGTTCCAGCTATAGTGGTTTTCCCAGAACCCCCTTTACCTGTGATAGCTATCTTCATAACCCCAAGCCTCTAACAAAAATATATATGGAGACATATAAATATATATTTATGCATACTATTAATTCTGTAAGAGGTGCGGGAGGATGCCAGATAGTGGTGAAAGCGGCTCAGGAGGTGTGAAAGAGATCTATGTATTATGGCTCTCCACAGGCCTTGGATGCGATGGCTGCACAATATCAGTTGCAGGGGCGACAAACCCATCTATAGAAGATGTCCTCGGAGGACGCCTCCCAGGGCTGCCTAAAATCATACTGGTTCACCCAGTACTGGCTGTGGAGTCTGGTGAGGAGCTCATAGCCTACTATGAGAAAGCAGCTAGAGGCGAGCTAGGGCCCTATGTAGTTGTCCTCGAAGGATCCGTGCCCGATGAAACGCTCGCAGAGAAATATGGGGGGTGGTGGGCTGCCCTCGGCTTTGATAGGGAGAAGAACAAGCCCATAACAACGTCCGAGTGGCTGAAGAGGCTGGCGCCCAACGCCCTGACAGTGATAGCTATTGGCACGTGCGCCGCATGGGGCGGGATACCGGGGGCTAGGGGCAACGCTACCAACGCCATGGGGTTGCTAGAGCTCCTAGGGCCTGATTATAAGAGTAAGCTGGGCCTGCCCATCATAAACGTCCCAGGATGCCCTCCCCAGGGGGATAACTTCATGAAGACTGTGGCGATGGTGATACTATACGTACTGGGGCTCGCACCACCACCAGAGCTGGACGAGCTTGGGAGGCCTAAGTTTGCCTACGGGGATCTTAACAGGAACGGCTGCCCCAGAGCCGGGTTCGCCGAGGATGGTGTGTTCGCTAAAGAGTTCGGAGATAAGGAGTGCCTAGTATCCCTCGGCTGCTGGGGACCTATAACCTATTGTAACGTGAACAAGGTGGGCTGGATAAACGGGATAGGAGGGGTAACCAATATAGGAGGCCCCTGCATCGGGTGCACCATGCCCGGCTTCCCCGACGCCTTCTCACCATTCTATACACCAACATGGAGGCAGAAGCTCAGCATGCTCGCTGACAGGGCAGGCACTCCGGGGTTTATTAAGAGGCTGGGCAAGGGGCTTGATATCAGGCTTTTGACAGATACTAACCCCAGGTGGAGGGAGAAGGGTCTAAGGATCGGTGGGAAGAAGGGGGGCTAGAGCTCGAGGTGAGGGATCATGTGCCTGGATAAGCTCTCTAGAGAGGCTTGTAAGGAGGAAGAGTCTAAGGGCGATGGTAACGGCACAGGCGTAGGCGGGAGCAGCGCGAGAACTAAGGAGATATTCTGGGATCCTGTATCGAGGGTAGCGGGGGATCTAGCATTCTATGTCAAGATAGATGTGGATAAGAGGAGAGTTATAGATGCTAGGAGCGTTGCAGCCCTGTTTAGAGGCTATGAGGTTGTGCTCAGGGGCAGGGATCCTAGGGACGCTGCCATGATAAGCAGCAGGGCTTGCGGTGTGTGCGGAGGTGTTCACTCGGTCACATCAACCATGGCTCAGGAGATGGCCTATGGCGTTACTCCTCCCCCGCTGGCTGTTGTTATGAGGAACCTAGCCGGTGCTGCAGAGATGATGTATGATCACCCTCTGCACTTGTTCCTATTAGCCGGTCCTGACTTTTCAACCATGATCGTATCGAAGACCTTCCCCTCTATCTATAAGCAGGCTAAGGAGACGCTGGCGGAGCATAGGGATGTGCATGGCTTTACAAGGATCTCAGATATAATGGATGCGTTGAATCCTCTGAGCGGCAGGCTCTATCTAGAGGCGCTCCAGGTCACAAGGATCGCCAGGGAGATGTTCAGTCTAATGCTGGGCAGGTATCCTCATCCATCAACACTAGTTCCTGGGGGTGTTACGACAACCGTAACGCCGGATCTCTTTACAAATTATCTAACAAGGCTGACCAAGATCTATGACTGGGCCAAGATCATGGCCCTCGTGTGGGAGGATATAATTAACTTCTGGTACTCCGCAGTGCCTGAGTATAAGGAGGTGGGCAGATTCTCGAAGATCAACATAATCTGTGGGGGGATATACGATGATCCTGAGATGGCTGAGTCGGGGGAGCTCTATAGATATGAACATGCCAATAAGTGGGGGGTGAGGCGCATGGTCACACCAGGGGTTATAAGGGAGGGGAACCTAGTCACAACAAACCTGGTGGAGATCAACCTCGGCATCGAGGAGTATGTAGAGCACTCTTATTATGAGGAGTGGAGCGGCAAGATAGTTGAGAGAGATCCCCTTGGCAACGAGCTGAGCCTCAATCATCCCTGGAACAAGCTCACATTCCCAAAGCCGGGGCCCCTGAGCTGGAAAGATAAGTATACCTGGGACACCGCCCCTAGGTGGAATAAGCATGTGTTTGAAACCGGCGGCGGGCCCTTGGCTCGCCACTGGGTCACCGTGGCGGCTGGTAAGCTGCCGAGCAACCCGTTTATCAGGGTCTCTGGGGATAGGTTGAAGATAACAGTGCCTAAGGGCGTATCTCTGCCTGAGATGGAGTTGGAGTGGAAGATCCCAAAGGTGATCAATGCTCTTGAGAGGAATAGGGCCAGAGCATATCACGTAGCCTACGTGGTGGGCGTTGCGATGCACTTCCTACTAAAGGCCTTCGAATACCTTAGAGCTGGTAAGAGCAGGGTGTGGAATAGGTTCTCAATACCGAAGGAAGGGATAGGCGTCGGCTTCTACGAGGCTGGCAGAGGCATACTTACCCATCACCTGGTTATAAGGGATCACAAGATATATAACTACCAGATAATAACCCCCTCAACATGGAACGCATCGCCCAGAGATAGGTGGAGACAGCCAGGGCCATATGAGGATGCCGCTATGAATACCCCTATATTGGAGGAGGCTAAAGATCCTGGCGGCATAACTGGAATAGATATCCTGAGATCTGTGAGGAGCTTCGACCCCTGCATGCCATGTACTGTGCACATGTTTGTCGGTAATGGAAAGGTGCTTGTAAGGGACGTAACTACATGTTCGTGCAGCATCTAACCCGTGGGGGTGTTGATAGGGCTTCTGAGCCACAAGGATCCCGAGTGTTCATTGGAGGGGTGGGCTATCACTGCCTCTCCGACTATGGTGTAGGCCCTCTGCTTGTTGACGTGCTCTCAAGCGTGATACGCGATAAAAATACTGTGATAGAGGATCTTAGTTATAATGTGGTGGCAGCTTATCACAGGCTAAAGGATGAGGATCCCGAGAGTCTCAAGATGGTGCTATTAATAGGCAGTGTGATGCGGGGAAGAGTGCCTGGGGAGATAAGGGTTTACAGGCTTGTTGATAAAGAGCTCCCAGATCTGGAGGAGGTGCAGCGATTTATAGGGGAATCGGTCAGCGGATCCATAGATGTTAGGAGCCTCTCATATCTCATCTCCTACTACGATCCCGAGCTGGCCAGCAAGGTTGTAGTATATGAGGTGGAGCCTAAGGGCATAATGCCTGGGAACAGGCTCAGCGCAGAGGTTATGGATGCGCTGCCGCGGCTCATCAAATCCATATTATCGCTAGCTGGGTTGGAGTCATATGCTGTGAAGGTCTTCAGAGAGCTGTATGCCCATGTTGGCAGCGATGGAGCCATATGTATTGCGGAAAGAAGGCGGGAGCATGCACTCTCGTGGGAGATCGCCTGAGGGGATACTAAGCCTGGCAGATGAGGTTTTCCAGGTATGCTATTTCTTACAGGTATATGCAGGGCTGAGGGTGATAACTGTAGAGGATGTGCTAAAAATGATAGGGGCCAGCGCCTCCGAGGTGGCGAGATGCTTAGAGCTGCTCTCATCATCTAAATATCTAGAGGCTAGGGATGAGGGCTATATGCTCACTAGAGACGGGGTTTTAGAGGCGGAGAGGAGATTCTCTGAGGAGTTCAGGTTTTTCCACAGAGGCGCCCATGGGATTTGTAATGATCCCAGCTGTGAGTGTCATAGCAAGGGGCCCGGGTCTTGCGATGTAGAGACCGGCCATAGATCTGCAGAGATCTCTGGAGAAGGCTTTAGGATAAATAGCTTCAGGATAGAGTTGAAGAAGAGAGTGGGGAGATAAAGCCCATGACACCTAAAATCTCGATGGAGGTTGAGGGCTTAAAGCCCCTGCTATACTCTGTAGCTCCTTCAGCGGTGCTGCAGCTGAGGTTTTTCAATAGAAATAGCAGCATGGAGATCGTTAGCGTTATCGCCAGGCTTAGAGTGTTTGTTGAGTATCCATTGAATGTGGGGGGCGACTGGCCCGAGCTTGTTAGGGAGCTACTAACCTATGGACAGATAATGACCCAGCCCTTCACAGAGGAGACTCTATGTGAGGCGTATATACCAATAACGGCTGAGATGGATGCAGCTCTGCTGCTGAGATTCAGTGGTAGGAGTGTTAAGAAGCTACCAATAGTGGTTACCCTTGAGGGCTTTGCCCTCTATAGGAATAGGGGTGATGGTAGGGTTCTCTATTACATGCTACCCACAGATCCACCCTTAGAGGCTAGATATATTCTGGGTTTTGAGGATTGGAGCAATATTGTGAGAACTTTCTATGGGAGTGATCTTATATGGATAAAGATTAGGCGAGATGTTCTGGAACGGCTTGAGGAGTATAAGAGAAAGAAGTTTTACCCAAGCTATAGCGAGATGCTAGATGATATTATGAACACTGTGGAGAAGCTGGGGAGAAACGATTCAGAGGGTTAGCTGCAAGAGGAAGGTCCTCATAGCCGGCTTTGGAAGCCATCTCAGGGGCGATGACGCCTTCGGCGTAGAGCTACTCTCACTTGTCGAGAAAGAGATAAAGAGCCTCTTCAGAAACGTGGAGCTGTTGGAAGCGAGCTCCAACGGATTGCTACTTATCCAGGAGTTATTCGAAGGATACGAGGTATTAATAGTCCTGGACTCGGTGAAGATGAGCGGAGAGCCGGGCAAGATCTATGTGTTAAAGGTTGAAAACACCGATATAGGGGTAGAGGAGCACATAGCCCCAGGGGTAGCCGAGCTACATGAGCTGAACCCTCAAAGAGTCTTCATAATAGCTAGAGCTCTGGGGGTGCTTCCTAAAGATATTTATATAATAGGCTGCGAGCCTGAGAGCTATGACTACATAGCTCTAGAGCTAAGCCCCTCTGTTAAGAAGGCGCTGCCCAGGGCTAGGGAAGCTCTTCTCAACCTGCTCAACAATATATGTTTTTAATTATATCCACAGCCTGAAGCTACTTCTACAACGGAAAGCCCTGGCCCTTCAGGACAGGGGAGGTCGTTTGTCAATGTCTCCCTAGGTTTGTCTCGTTATAAACAAAAAAGATCTAGAGAGCGAGGGTTTTTGCCCATTATTTAATATTAAGCTCTATGTTTCAGAACATCTTTTCAGAGCCCAGCAGGCTATGGGGGAGATATCAAAAAGATATGTTGCCACGCAAGATGGGTGGTATTTCTACCATATAGGTATATTGAATACGGGGGTCAGATGGTTCTTCAAGATCCTAGTAGATCTTTTATCCTTAACATCTCTATTCTTCTTCCAATTACAGCAAATGTCCCCTCGCCGGTGCAGTCAACACAGTAGTAGTCCTCACCTTCTCTCTTAGCCTTGCTCTCCATAAGCATTGCCCCGCAGCCTTTGCACTTAACCCATTTCCCGGGTGGATTGAGTCTCTCTATGTTCTCGATACCGCTTAGATCGTTTATCTCGAGCTCCTCAACATGGAAGCACTCATCCTCGCTAGCATAGAGCACCTCGAACGAGGCCTTGTCCATGAGACTTCTAAACTCCTCCCACTCGTGGGGCACAAGCCTCTCCCTTCTTACCATGGCTCTCCTGAAATACTCGTTAAATTTTGGATCGTTCACGGTTGGAGTCTCTATCCTCTTAATGAGCGAAACTCTAACAGCTCTTCTGCTCTTTTTATCTATTAAGGTTAGGGAGATCTTCCCCGCATCTCTGAAGATCAGGCTGTTATTCCCTAGAGTGGTGCCTATGATCATTTGGACGCCATCTATGAAGCACAGGTTATTATCAACTATAGCTACAAGCTCCTGCTTAACATGCTCAGAGACATCCTTCACGGGAAGCTCTATTCCCAATTTCTTAAGAGCTATGAGGCTGGCCTTAACCCCCTGGGCAAGGCCTACGCAGAAGTGTCCATGCAGCTCTGCAGCTTTAACTAGCAGGCGTTTTAGATCGCCGCTCTTTATGAGCTCGTTGATCTCGTATCTGGGGTTGTAGAGAAGTTTTAATTCCAGATCCTGTTCCCCATGACTAGTTTCTCTGACAGTGCTCAAAACACCATCCCAGCATATATGGATAGTAGGGATAAAAGCTTTATTGTTGTTAAGGATCTTTAGTAATAATCAAATGCTCTGTAAACCATATAGAGTTCTAATTCTCCTCTCCACCCGTCTTATAAGAAGTAGGAAGGCGAGCGTTGGGATCATTATTAGAAGCGCTATCACCCACACACCATTAGTATTATACACAGTGATGTAGTACTGCAGCCTATAGCCCAGCCCATATCTAGCGGCAAGCAACTCACCTAGAAATGCGCCTGAGAAGGCTAGGAGAAACGCTTGTCTAAGCGATGCCGATAGCCATAGCACTGCGTAGGGTAGTAATAGCTTGGTTAGTAGATCCTTCTTAGAGGCCTTGTAGAGTTTGAACAGCGCTGTCATACTCTTGCTAATCGATGTCATACCAGCATATACGTTGAAGAACACTATAGAGAATGAGAATATCATTGATATCAAGATCTTAGGAACAATACCTGTCCCCAGCAGCACTATTATTATTGCCGCAACCAGGATATGGGGTATGGACTTGAAAGATATTATCGCCAGCTCTAGTACTGATGCATAGAAAACACCTACTATAGCTAAGGCCATGCCCAGCAGGATCCCCAGCGCCAATCCCGCAAAGGCCTCTGTATAGGTTATGGGTAGATCCACGTATATGAAGCCCACCCCCACATATCTAATAAGCTCTTCATAAACCCCCAGAGGGGAGCCGAGTATGTATCTCGGAACAACCCCAACATCTGCAGCTATCTGCCAGATGACCAGTAGTAAAGCTATAGATCCTGGTATAGCTAATGCTTTGAGCAGACCTCTAGCTCGAGAATACATATCTATACACCTCGGCTATGGGTTCTCTAAGCCTCTGCCTAGCCTCCAAAGGATCCCGGGGCCAGGTATCCTCTATATATATTGTTTTCACCAGCCTAGCCGGTCTTCTCGACAACACTATAACTCTGTTGCTAAGAGACACAGCCTCTTCTACATCGTGGGTCACAAGTATTGTTGTTGTTCTAGAGTTCGATAGGAGATCTACTAGAAGCCTCTGCAGCTGTATCCTGGTATATGCATCTATGTTTGCAAAGGGCTCATCAAGCAATAGGAGATCAGGCTTAAGCGATAGGGCCCTGAGGAGAACCACTCTCTTCCTCATACCCCCAGAGAGCTGGTGGGGCCTATAGTCTAGGAACCCATCTAGGCCGGAGATGCCTATAAGCCTCTTAAGATACCCGTGATCTGGCTCGAGTCTCAAGAGCTCTAGGGGGAGCACTATGTTCCCCCACACGGTTCTCCAGGGAAGCAGCAGATCCTCCTGTGTAGCATAACCCAGTCTCTCAGCAAGCACTAACTTCCTATCACACTCCACCAAGGCGCCGTCCAGGATCCCGGCTATCATGTTGAGCAACGTTGTCTTACCACACCCCGAGGGGCCGACTATTGAGACGAACTCGCCCTCCCTAACATCGATACTAATGCTGTCTAAAACCTTCAGCTCGCTGTATGAGACGCTACAGTTTCTAAGCTCGATCTTCAACGGGGCCACATTTAACCCTGCCTCCTCTCGCTATATATCCTCAGGTATGTGGGGTCGAAAACATCGTTCACAGAGAGGCCTGAGGCTATGCCTAGCTTCTCAGCTATCGATATTATGTTCTGCACAGCCGCAGGATCTATATCCACGCTGGTCGAGACATCGTTTCTAAGCAACTGTATATAGAGCAGTGTTGTTTTATTGCCCAGCTGTCTATAATACTCACTTATATCTGAGGGGGTGTTTTCTAGAAGAGCCCTGGCTATCTTCTCAGGATCCTCTGTCCTGATGATGCGTAGAATCTCATCTGTAGCACATAGTAGCCTCACAACAGCCTCCCTATTCTTAGAAGCCCACTCAGAATTAACAATAACAGCGGTGAACAGCACTTTCTCCCCAGACACAGCTATCTCCAGCCTTCTAGCTACTCCCTGAACAAGCACATAGGCAGCCTCCTGGGGAGGCAGGGATGCAGCGTCAACCTGCCCCTTCTTCATTAGCTCCACCACCGTTGGGCCTAGGGGACCGCCCGAGATGCTTATGATCTCCACGTCCTTCTCTGACAAGCCAACCCTGCTAAGCAGATTCAGCAGCGCCAGGTGCGGGGGAAAGCCGGGCTGGGTTGTAGCTATTCTGAGTCCCCTAAGATCTTCGGGCTTGGTAATGTTTAGATCTTTCCTCACAACTATTATAGGATTAACCCTATCAGACAGGCTCGCAACTATCTTTAGAGGTGCACCCTCCTTTATAGGTTTAAGGCTCAAGAGAGTTGGCAAGAATCCACCGTATGCATCGCCCTTAATAATAGGCTCAGGCCTTCCACCAATTATATAGGGAGCAATAACCCGCCTACCACCTATATCTTGAGAACCCCCTCCCACAAGCTCTAAGCCGCATTTCTCAAACACTCCGAAAGCTACCCCAATATCCGCTATTGTTCTTATCCCATAGCCTGCCAATAGCTTGAATTCTATTGGTTCTAGGGCTTTCTTTGGGGTCGTTGTGTTGGTTGTAATAGCCTCTCTAACACCCCCCATGGGCTGTGGAGCTACTGACCTCTGCATACCCATGGCTATTAGCACTGCAGCGATCGCTATAACAACCACAACAATGCCAGCAAGCAAAAGCCTATTAAACCCAGCCATATCTAAACACCATCCATACTTAATAAATACACAACCTTATAAACATTAATGAAAATATATAAAACGTATAACCTCCATTAAGCTTCCCAGCCACACCGCTTAGTTTCCCAGGTTTTAAGGCTGTGAAACGTGCTAACGCCATTGATATACATAGGCACCTAAAAACATGAACTTCTCCCCACCCTAAAGGGCGAGACTTTCAGCTGTAAACATATAGCATCTCGCGTATGTTGAGCTTTTCTAGGATGGCGGGGCAGTTGCATTTATTAGGTGTTTTGGTGTTGTTTATGGTTATTTAGGGTCTTTTCAGGTCTTTCAGAGCTATCAGATAAGCTGATGATGTGCGCCTATAAATACCCCTGTGAAATATTTTAGATAAATGAACTCGATGAGCATAGCGAGGGGGACATGATCAGCTCGCTCTTCGCCCATGGGAGTAGAATGAACCGCTAGGCAACTAGCAGGGATCTGCTCCCGCAAGTGGGGAGCGGGGGTAAAAAGCTGCAAAGAACCACGTGGTGGTCAAAACACCATAAAACACATCGAAACACCACCACGTGGTAAGCGGCTATGTCTGCCTATTGGTTCTGGAAATAGTGTTGAAACGAGGTTCAGAAGCATTTTAGAAGGATAGTGCTGTGTTATTAGCATATTT